>ERZ1106983.3-NODE-3-length-325965-cov-22.728974_pt1 | contig 325965 bp, 283 predicted proteins | sample MGYA00403693_ERZ1106983 | MGnify/ENA primary metagenome ERZ1106983 (study PRJEB35170, sample SAMEA104062420) | human gut metagenome | biome: human gut; feature: human-associated habitat; material: faeces | place: Denmark | collected 2012-07-13 ...
CTTGCCGAGTTTTGAGGAACAAAAAGAAGTTGGGGAATATTTTCAAAGTCTCGACAACCTCATCACTCTTCACCCACGAGAGCTTTTTTACACTAAAATGCATCTGAAACCTGCACAAGTTAACATAATTCATGTAAAAGGAGAGGACAATATGCCAGAATTAGAGTCAATGATTGAAAAAAAATTAATTGAACAATTAGTCTACGGTGATTCTCAGTGGACTTATAGGGATGATTTGAAAACGGAAGAAGATTTATGGGCTAATTTTAAGTATATTCTTGAGCAGAATAATAAGGATAGATTAAATGGAGAGAGTCTTTCAGATACCGAGTTTGAACAGGTGAAAAATCAACTTCAGTTTTCATCATTTTATAAGGCAGGGGAATGGCTTGTAGGTGAGAATGGAAAGGTACAGGTTCATGTTCAGAGAAATACACAACGGTTACACTTAGTTGTAATGAATCATGAGCACATAGCTGGTGGAAGCAGTGTATATGAAGTAATAAATCAATATAGTGCATTAAAGACAGAGGAAGATGGCAAAGTTCCAGTGCGAGACAGACGATTTGATGTGACTCTGATGATTAATGGTTTGCCTATGATTCATATCGAATTGAAGAATAAACAACATTCATATATGGATGGATTTTGGCAGATTAAGAAATATATCGGAGAGGGTAAGTTTAATGGGATATTTTCAGCAGTACAGATGTTTGTAATCAGCAATGGCGTGGATACTAAGTACTTTTCAGCGGCAAATGATTCAGAGTTGAATCCAAAATTTATAAGTGGATGGCTGGATAAAGACAATAATGCAGTCTCAAATTATATTGAATTTGCTAAGCAAGTACTTAGCATACCGGAAGCACATGAAATGATAGCAAGATATACAGTATTGGATGAGGATTCTAAGCGGTTAATTTTGTTACGTCCATACCAGATACATGCAATTGAAGCAATTAGAGAGGCTTCTAAGACAGGACAATCTGGTTATGTATGGCATACAACGGGTTCTGGCAAGACGTTAACATCATATAAAGCTACACGTAATCTGTTAATGGATATTCCAGCAATAGATAAAGCTATTTTTCTAATTGATAGGAAGGATTTGGATGCGCAGACAACGATGGCTTTCAAGGCGTACGCTAACAATGATTTAATTGTTGTTGATGAAACGGATAATGTAAATGATTTGAAGAAAAAACTCAAATCAGATGATAGACAGGTAATTGTTACAACGATTCAAAAACTGCAGCGATTGATTACTAAGAGGTTGGAAGAAGGTTCTTCTGACTATAGCAAAATAAAAAATTTAAAAATTGCGTTTGTGGTAGATGAGTGCCATAGAGCCGTTACACCGGGAACAAAGCGAGAATTGGAGAGATTCTTTGGCAATTCATTATGGTATGGATTTACAGGAACTCCGAGATTTGCAGAGAATCCTTATCCACAAATGGGAGATTTACCACGGACTACGGAAGATTTATATGGTAAAAGATTACATCGCTATACAATACAGAATGCGATTAAAGATAATGCGGTTCTGGGATTTCAGGTTGAACATAATGGTCCAAGAAATATAGAAGATGAAACGGACAGCAGTGCATACGATAACGAAACGCATATGTTGAAAGTATTAGATATTATTTTAAATAAGTCCTATCATAAATTGGGATTTCAAAATGGCAAAGGAATGACTTATGAAGGTTTGCTTACAACCAGTTCCATTCAGCAGGCGCAAAAATATTATTCATTATTGAAGCGTATGAAAAATGGAGAAACATCTCTTACGATTGATGAAAAGATAAAACAGGTTCTTCCTGATTTCCCTAAGTTTGCCATTACATATTCCGTGACCGAGAACAAAGAAGGCTCTCAAGTTAATCAGCAGAAAATGCAGGAATCGTTAGATGATTATAATAAAATGTTTGGCACAAAATTTGATCTGACACAAATCCAGACATATAACGAAAATTTGAATAAACGACTTTCAAGAAAAGATGCAAAATTTAAGCGTAGAAATGAACAACTTGATTTGGTTATTGTTGTAGATCGGCTGCTTACCGGATTTGATGCACCTTGTATGTCTGTTATATATATTGACAGGCAGCCAATGGGACCGCATGATTTGATACAGGCTTTTTCAAGAACCAATCGTATTTATGATACGAATAAAACATATGGTCAGATTGTTACATTCCAGGCTCCACATCTTTTTAAAGAATGCGTAGATAATGCGGTGAAGTTGTATTCGGCGGGAGGTACTAAAGAAGCACTCTTGGGTGACTGGAACGAGATTGAAGCAGCATTTAAGAAAGCACTTGCAGCCTTGAAAATTTCAGCATCAACTCCTGCAGATGTTCCGGGATTATCAAAAAAAGAAAAAGAACAATTTGCTAGGATGTTTCAAAATTTCGATAAATTATTTGCACAACTAAAATCTTTTACCAATTATGAAGAGGGTATGTTAGAAAATTATGGCATAACAGAGCAGGAGTATGAGGATTATGCCGGGCATTATCTGAATGTAAAAGAAGAAATAAAGTCAGATTGTGGAAGAGATGATGAACAGAATGAACCTGAGATAGATTTGGATTATGAATTGATGGCATATAGTAGTACAAAAATTGATTATGAGTATATCATAAATTTGATTCAGAATATTGTCACACCAGAAGATGACGAAGCCGATATGTCTCCAGAAGAGAAACAAAAACAGCTCAATGAAGTGAAACAGTATGTGGAAGAATTAAGAAAAGACAATTCTAAAATTGCAGATATTATGTCTGATCTAATTTATGAAATTGAGTTGGATGAAAGTAAGTATCATGGACAATCAATTCTGAATATTGTTGAAAATATGAAGAATAGCTGTATTAATAAGGTGATTACGCAATTTTGCAATACGTGGTATGCTTCCAAGGAAGATGTTATGTATGCTGCCATGCACTATCGGGGTGGAGAGATTCCAAATGAAAATGCAATCAAGGCAACAATTGATTATGCAAGCTATAAAAGAGATTGTGAGAAAGCATTACCTAAGTTCAAATTCTATACACAGATGATTAAAGATTTAAGAAGTGTATTAGAGGACGAGGTAAAACCACTTATAAATAACTAATGATATTTATAGGCAATTCCTATTGTTTATATCAGCGTAAGCGATAAAGAAAAATGGAGGTAGCTTATGCTAAAGGATATGAACAGAACATCACTTTTTTGGCAATATTATAAACAATGGGTAGATGTGTATAAGAAGGATGCAATTAGAGAAGCCACGATGTCAAAGTATCTTATGACACAGAAGTGGGTAGAAAAACTTGCACCTGATTTGAAGATTTCTGAATTGACCAGAACAACATATCAACAGATCTTGAATGATTATGCAAAAGAGCATGAAAGGCAGACTACACTTGATTTTCACCATCAACTTAAAGGCGCTATATTGGATGCGGTGGATGAAGGCTTGATAGAAAGGGATCCGACCAGAAAGGCTATCATTAAGGGAAAAGCTCCAAGAGCTAAGAAAATAAAATATCTGAATCAGTTTGAATTACATACTTTGATTGCAAACCTTGACATAAGAGAAGAACCTAATTGGGATTGGTTCATCCTATTGGTAGCAAAGACTGGTATGAGGTTTTCTGAGGCACTTGCGATTACACCGGGAGATTTTGACTTTGCAAGACAGACACTATCTATTAGCAAAACATGGGATTACAAAGGCGACGGAGGATTTTTGCCGACAAAGAATAAATCTTCTGTGAGGAAAATTCAGGTAGATTGGCAGATTGTTGTAAAGTTTTCTGAACTGGTAAAAGGGTTGCCACAGGACAAGCCAATCTTTGTTGGTAAATCCAAAATTTACAATTCTACAGTGAATGATGTACTTACAAGACATTGTAAAGATTGTGGAATATCTGTCATTTCAATCCATGGACTCCGTCATACACATGCGTCATTGCTTTTATTTGCTGGGGTATCTATAGCAAGCGTGGCTAGAAGACTTGGACATGCTAGTATGACAACAACGCAAAAAACATATTTGCATATTATCCAGGAGCTGGAAAATAAAGACGTGGATCTCGTCATGAGGACTTTATCAGGACTATAAAATATAATGTGCTTACGCTGATTATTTGTACATGCAGCCTTGCTTTGTAATGTCTGAAGCAGGGCACTTTTGTTATTTGGAGATTTTTGTGGCAAAAATTGAAAAGTAATTCTTAATTTTGTTTCATTAATAGCCCAGAAATGATATAATAAAACACAAATAAAGACTTACGATACAATAAGTCTGACAATAAGTGAAAGGAGCTATATCATTATGGATGCAGCAAATAAAATAAAAGACAAAGGGTTGGCAAGAAAGCTGACAACGGCAGTCGTTGGGGCAATTGTACTGTTAAGTGCAGGACTTGTAATTATAGCAGCAGTAGTTTTTACGGATATCAAAGCTACAATGAAAGAAGTATTGTATGATGTGACTTTGGACAGTTATAAAAGTGTAATCAGCTCAGAAGTACAGAGTGCAATCAGTATTACGGAAAATTACTATGAACTGGCTCAGTCAGGGGGGTTATCGGAAGCTGAGGCACAAAAGAAAGCAATGGAAGTTATCCGAAGCATTCGATATGGGGATGATAATTCAGGCTATCTGTGGATAGACGGTACGGATTACACATTACTCATGCATCCTATTCTGCCGGATCAGGAAGGGAATAACCGATATGAACTGACAGACCAGAATGATGTCAAGATTATTCAAGAGATCATGAAGGTTGCCAAAGAGGGCGGTTATAATGAATTCTACTTTACCAAATCCGATGGTGTGACAGTTGCTCCTAAAGTAGCATACAGTAAGGAATTTGAACCGTGGAACTGGGTTATTACAACAGGTGTATATTCTGATGATATTCAGAATATCGTGGATAATTCCAATGGTGTGATTCAGATTGGACAGATTTTTAATCAGTCTCTTGGACTGATGGCAGGAATGGCTGCATTATTTGCAGTAATTATTGCAATTGTTGCATACATATTAATTAAAAAGATCATTCTGGTAATTGATAAGGTAAAGGTACAGCTTACCAGAGTGGCACAGGGAGATCTTACCGGTAAGCTGGAAGGCAGAATTTCACAGAGAAATGATGAGCTTGGAGCTATGGTGCGCAATACCAATATTGCAATGGATTCCTTTAGAAGCAGCATGTTATCTGTTAAGGATACGACAGATGCTGTTGAGTCCGGCAGTACGGATATGAAGGAAAAGACAGAGAATGCGGTAAATGCAAATGAACAGGTGGCTACGGCAATTGGCAATGTTGCTGCCGAAGTATCCCAGCAGGCATCAGCAGTAGACCAGATGATTGAGAATGTGGCTTCTCTTGCAGATGCAGGCAAGGCAGTATCCACAGCGGTAGAAGAAGCATTGCAATATATGAAACAGCTGGATGGCAATTCTGCCGATATGAAAGCCAAGATGGAATCCATGTCAGAGGAAAGCGCACATATGGATGTGAATGTACAGGAGATTTCAGAGAAGATAGATGTGACCAGCAAGGGCATTCAGGAGATGGAAACAATCCTTGGCAGTATAGAAGAGATTGCATCTGAGACCAATCTGCTTGCCTTGAATGCTTCTATCGAGGCCGCAAGAGCAGGAGATGCCGGCAGAGGTTTTGCTGTTGTTGCAGATAGTATCAAGGGATTATCTGAGAATACCTCCAACGAGCTTGAAAATATCCGCAAGATTATCTCTACACTGGTGGAGAATTTCAAAGAGTGTGAGAAATGTATTGAACTGGTCGTAAAGAGTAACCAGAGCAGTACAGAGTCTACAAAGGATGTTATCGAATCCTTCCGTATCATTAACAATGATGTGGTAAGTACCAATGAGAAGCTTACTGTAGTACATGAGACTGATGAGAAGATGATGAAAGACATCATGGAAATAGACAGTCAGGTGAAGGTGATCGGACAGGCTGCAGAGAGCAATGCAGCAGCAACGCAGGAGATTACTGCAAGCTCAGAAGAGCTGACAGCACTGCTTACCAATATCAGCAGTACCTGTAACAGCATGACAGGATATGTGGACAATCTGGTAAAGGATATGAATCAGTTCAAAGTAGAAGAATAAAGATAACTTTGTATTTTAGGAAAAACAGTAAAATATGGTGCTAAGCCAGGGATTAAAACCTATGGCTTAGCATTTATCATTTATCCGATTAGCTGGTCCGGTACATGAGAAAAGAGGGGAAACTGTTATTGACCATCATCAATAATGTACTTGATATGACCCCGGATTGAAAGCAGCAAGATAAAAGATACCGGTATCGGCATGAGCAAGGAATATTATAGTCAGAAGATAGAAACAGGAATGGAAGAAAATGAAAGGAAAACGAATGATTGCAGGCATTCTGCTTGTAGGAATTATGTCGGTCACTCTGACAGGGTGTAAAAACACAGATAACATGAAAGAAGAACCGGAAAAGCCGGTTATTATCCTCGGCAGTGATAACTATCCCCCATACAATTATCTGAATGAGGATGGAATCCCGACAGGCATCGATGTAGAACTTGCTACAGAAGCTTTTGACAGAATGGGATATCAGGTGGAGGTTGTCCAGATCAACTGGGAGGAGAAAAAAGAACTGGTGGAGAGCGGAGAGATTGACTGTATCATGGGCTGCTTTTCCATGGAAGGGCGTCTTGACGATTACCAATGGGCAGGACCGTACATAGCAAGCCGCCAGGTGGTTGCTGTAAATGAGAACAGTGATATTTATAAGCTGAGTGACCTGGAGGGAAAGAACCTGGCTGTCCAGTCTACAACCAAACCGGAAGGCATCTTTCTGAGCCGGACAGATGAGAGAATCCCCAAACTGGGAAATCTGATCAGCCTGGGACACAGAGAGCTGATTTATACATTTCTGGGAAAAGGATATGTGGATGCAGTTGCCGCACATGAAGAATCTATTGTCCAGTATAGGAAGGATTATGATATAAGCTTCCGCATCCTGGAAGAACCTCTGATGGTTGTGGGAATCGGAGTTGCTTTTGCAAAAGATGATGGCAGGGGAATCTGTGAGCAGATGAGCCAGACTCTGGAAGAAATGCATCAGGATGGCACGACTTTGAAAATTATTGAAAAATATCTGAATGATCCCCAGAAGTATCTGGAGGTGGATGATCTTGGATATTAAGAGAAAGACAAAAGGAAAACGAATCCAGCTGGTTGGCGGTCTGATTGGAATCTGTGTGGCTGTAGTTTCTCTGTTATATTTTTTTCATGCGGAGAAATCGGATGCAGAGAAAAGAATGGTGGAGATTGTAAATTATGTGAAAATACAGTGCTCAACCTACACCCATTATAATGAATCTTCGGAATCCAAAAGTATCCTCCGTGCAATCGAAAGTGCCAGACAGATGAGTACGAATATTGAAATGAAAATAGAAAACGGCGGACAGCTGAGCCGTGAGTTCCTGAAAGAGAACCGGAAGACTCTTTGGGTGGATGGTATCATTGTGCTGGATGCAGAAGGAAAGACGGACTGTGAATACAGCATGGATGAATCTCTGACTAATGAGATTACGGAGTATTTGCAAAAAGACATTATCATGGATTTTAGTGGATATGAAGAAAGAACTTATTCGGAACGTTTTACCAGAGAGGATGGGTCTCATATCGACATTGCAGCCTGTGCCAGAAAAGATGCACCGGGTATTGTGGCAATCTATTATTATACAACCCCTGAATTTGTCAGAAACTATACTTTGACGATACAGAGTCTTTTAAATGGTTATAGTACAAGGAAAGATGGAACAATCATGGTTGCAGACCAGGGAACGATTGTTGCCAGTAATGATGAGAGCCTGGTGGGACAGGATACTGCCGGCAACGAGGTCATTCAGGCAATGAAACAGCACACCGACAGCCGGCATATTTTTCATTTAAAGAAAACCGGATGTTACGGAATCATGCTGAAGCAGCGTGATTATTATATTTATGCGTATCTTCCGGATACGGAGGTATTCCATAATCTTCCATTAAATGTAACAGGTGTCATTTTTCTTTATTGCCTGATCTTCAGTATATTTTGGTTCTGGGGATACCGGATCAATCTGATGCACCAAAAACAGGAGCTGGAAAAAGAAGAAAAATTTAAAAAGGAACTTCTGATAGCAGCAAAAAAAGCAGAGGCAGCTAATCGGGCTAAGACGGAATTTCTCCAGAGGATGAGTCATGATATCAGGACGCCGATCAATGGAATCTGTGGCATGGTCGATATGGCTGACCATTATGCTGACGATATGGAGAAACAGATAGAATATAGGGAAAAAGTCAAATCGGCTTCTCATCTGCTGCTGGAAATGCTCAACGATGTACTGGATATGAGCAAGCTGGAGTCGGATGAAGTGATGCTGGAAGAAATTCCATTTAATCTGAGCGGCATTTGCGAAGAAGTGCTGGTTGTGGTTGAACAGATGGCTATTGAACAGAATATCCGCATCATGTGGGAAGAAAACGAAATCATACACCGTAATTGTATCGGAAGCCCGGCGCATGTAAAACGGATTTTGATGAATATTCTGTCAAATGCTGTGAAATACAATAAAGAAAATGGAAGCATTTATATCAGCTGCAGGGAACTTATATCAGAGCAGCAGGATATGACGACGATAGAATTTGTCTGCCGGGATACAGGAATCGGAATGACAGATGAGTTCCAGAAGCATATTTTTGAACCATTTGCACAGGAGCATACAGGAAGCCGCACAAAATTTGCCGGAACAGGTCTGGGAATGCCGATTACCAAAAAACTGGTTGAGAAAATGGGTGGAACCATTACTTTTGAAAGTGAGGAAGGTGTTGGAACGAAATTTGTGGTCCTGATTCCATTCAAAATAGATATGGAAGCAGATCAACGCAAAGAACAGGAGAATGTTTCAGAAAAATCTATAAAGGGATTGCATATTCTTCTGGCAGAAGATAATGAGCTGAATATGGAAATTGCAGAATTTATGCTTCAGAATGAAGGTGCTGATGTGACAAAAGCATGGAACGGACAGGAAGCTGTAGAACTATTCAGAAAAAGTAAACCTGGTGAATTTGATGTCATTCTTATGGATATCATGATGCCGGTGATGAATGGTTATGAAGCCACAAAGCTGATTCGATCTCTGGACAGAGAGGATGCAAGGATGATTCCAATCATTGCAATGACCGCTAATGCATTCACGGAGGACAGGCTGAGAGCTAAAGAAGCAGGAATGGATGAACATATCCCTAAGCCTGTTGATGTAAAACTACTGTTAAAAGTAATTCATAAATTAACAGAAAACAGACAGAAGGAGAATGCATAATGGAAAAGAGAAAATGGAACAAAGTTTTGTCTGTACTTTTAGTGATGGTGACAGCTTTATCGCTTTTGTCAGGCTGTGACGGGAAGAGCGCAGAAAAAGAAGAGGAAGAAACAATCACGGTGTATTTATGAACCACAAACCTGTATGAAAAATATGCACCATACATCCAAGAACAGCTCCCGGATATCAATGTTGAATTTGTAGTAGGGAACAATAATCTGGATTTCTACAGTATTTCTGTGGAAATTAAGGAAACAGAGGATGGTTATACATTGAGCAAGGTTATAAAGAAAGGAAAACAAATTCAGGATGAGGATACTTTCACGGTAATCTGTCTTGCAATACCAAAACACATGAAAACTTATCCAGCGGAGCATGAAGATCCGGAGAAGAATTATCTGGAGGAAATCCAGGTTCATGAACAGCAGGAATGGGATTCCGAGTATGTTCATCTGAAGACAGAAGAAAAACGCTGGTTCCATAATATTGCAATATGTTGTGAGATAAACGGTAAAAAAAATATATGGATTCTTATCCAAACCGATTGTTATAGAGGAATTGATCGGTATATTACAACATAATCTGGTATGAATGAAACTTAGGTGGAGTTGGGATTCTTTACATTAATGTTTTTGTAAGATATAATGAAATTAAGGTGAAGAGGAACTTAAAATCAAGAAGAGTTCCCCTTTATTATTGGAATGTATGGTAGATATTAAGGTCAGAGTATGGGAAGAATATGAATATAGGAAGGAATAAAAGCAGATGACAGTACAAGAATGCTATGAGAGTATAGGAGCCGATTTTGAAGGTGTATTGGGCAGAATGGGTAGTGAAGCAATGGTGAAGCGATTTGCCCTGAAATTCCTTGATGAGCCAAGCTATAGGAGTCTGGTAAAGGCAGTGGAAGAACAAAATGCAGAGGGAGCTTTCCGCGCTGCCCACACATTAAAAGGAATCTGCCTGAATCTGGGACTGGACGGACTTTACGAAGTCTGCGCATCCCTTACGGAGAGACTCCGGGGAAGAGAGTTCAACGGATATGAAGAAGCTTACGGGAAAGTTCAGCAGGAGTATCAGAATACCGTAGATGCAATCCGAACTATGGCAGAGTCTGGAAATTAAAGATAAACTGTATTCATGAAAATAAACAGAGCTTGTGGAAATACAAAAGTTTCCCGATCTCTGTTTTTGTATTTTAGGAAAAACAGCAAAAAACCTTGAAAAAGGCACATAAACAGTGTAAAATTCTAACAGATTAATGAAAAAGGAAATGAGGTATAGTATGGCACTGAATAAGAAGCCTGTTACGGGAATGAAAGATATTATGCCGGAAGAAATGGCAATCCGTGATTATGTAATCGGCGTGATCAAGGAGACCTATGGTAAATTCGGTTTTACCCCTATAGAGACTCCCTGCATGGAGAATATAGCGAATTTAAGCAGCAAGCAGGGTGGAGAGAATGAGAAGCTGATCTTCAAGGTATTGAAGAGAGGTGAGAAGCTCAATCTTGAGACAGCCAAGGAAGAAGCTGACCTGGTAGACTTTGGTATGCGTTATGACCTGACAGTACCTCTGGTGCGTTATTATTCCAATCATGCCAATGAACTGCCTTCTCCTTTCAAGGCATTGCAGATAGGCAATGTATGGAGGGCAGACAGGCCACAGAGAGGCAGATATCGTCAGTTTATGCAGTGCGATATTGATATTTTGGGCGAAGCCTCCAATCTGGCAGAGATTGAGCTGATCCTTGCAACAACAACAACACTTGGCAGGATTGGTTTCAAGAATTTCGAGATCCGTATCAATGACAGAAGAATCTTAAAGGCAATGGCTGCGTACAGCGGTTTTGCCGAAGAGGATTATGATAATATATTCATTATTCTGGATAAAATGGACAAAATAGGTCTTGATGGTGTAGAGAATGAACTGATCGAAGACGGCTATGCCAAAGACAGTGTAGAGAAGTATCTTGCATTATTTAAAGGAATGCAGGAGAGCGAAGATACCTTGTCCTTTATCGAAGAGAAGATGACAGGCTTCCTTGAGGAAGATGTGAAGACAAGCTTCAGAGAGATCATTGAAAGTGTCAATGCGACCAAGGGAGATCATTTCAAGCTGGTATTTGATCCGACTCTGGTACGTGGTATGTCATATTATACAGGTACTATTTTTGAGATTGCAATGCCTGAGTTTGGTGGAAGCTGCGGCGGCGGTGGACGTTATGACAAGATGGTAGGCAGATTTACAGGCAAGGATGTTCCTGCCTGCGGATTCTCCATCGGTTTTGAGCGTATTATCATGCTGCTTCTTGAGAGTGGATTCAAAGTACCTTCCAGGAATAAGAAAATCGCTTATCTGATTGAGAAAGGCGTAGAGGGACAGGCTCTGTGTGATGTCATTGCCAAGGCACAGGAAGCAAGAAAGGACGGCACACAGGTACTGGTTGCCAGAATGAATAAGAATAAGAAGTTCCAGAAGGAACAGCTTACGGCAGAAGGATATGAGGAATTTCAGGAATTCTACAAAAATCCATTAAATTAGTTTAAAATAACGTGCGATATTTTATTGCGCAGAAATGAGGATAAAGACATGGCTGAGACTATGAAAGGTTTGAAGAGAACCCACAGATGTACAGAGGTCACCACAGCAAATGTTGGTCAGACTGTAACCGTTATGGGCTGGGTACAGAAGAGTAGAAATAAAGGAGGAATCATTTTCGTAGATCTTCGTGACAGAAGTGGTCTGTTACAGATTATCTTCGAACAGGGTGATGATCCACAGAGATTCGTTGGAGCAGAAGAATTTGCCAAGGCTGAGAGCCTTAGAAGTGAATATGTAATCGCTGTTGTTGGTAAGGTAGAGAACCGTGAAGGCAATACCAATGAGAATATGGCAACAGGTGCAATCGAAGTTCGTGCGACACAGCTTCGTATTCTCTCTGAATCAGAGACACCGCCTTTTCAGATCGAGGCAGATTCCAAGACCAAGGAAGAGCTTCGTCTGAAATACCGTTATCTGGATCTGAGAAGACCTGACTTACAGGCTAAGATCATGATGAGAAGCCGTGTAGTAGCTAAGATTCGTGAGTTCATGACAAATGAAGGCTTCCTGGAGATCGAGACTCCTATTCTGAATAAGTCAACCCCAGAAGGCGCAAGAGATTACCTGGTACCAAGCCGTGTGCATCCTGGTACATTCTATGCTCTGCCCCAGTCACCACAGCTGTTCAAGCAGCTGCTGATGTGTTCTGGATTTGATAGATATTTCCAGATTGCAAAGTGCTTCCGTGATGAGGACTTACGTGCTGACAGACAGCCTGAGTTCACACAGGTAGATATGGAATTATCCTTCGTAGATGTAGATGATGTTATCGAAGTCAATGAGAGACTGTTAAAGGCTGTATTCAAGGAAACTATCGGTATCGACGTACCTAATCCTATCCCAAGAATGACATGGCAGGAAGCTATGGATCGTTTCGGTTCTGATAAGCCTGATACACGTTTTGGTATGGAGCTTGTCAATGTCAGTGATGTAGTAGCAGGCTGTGGTTTCAGCGTATTTACATCTGCATTGGAGAATGGCGGTTCTGTTCGTGGTATCAACGCAGAAGGTCAGGGAGAGATGCCCAGAAAGAAGATCGATGCACTGGTAGAGTTTGCCAAGGGCTTTGGTGCCAAGGGTCTGGCATATATCGCAATCCAGCCTGACGGTACATTGAAATCTTCTTTTGCCAAGTTCATGACAGAAGAGCAGATGGCAGCACTTGTGAAAGCAATGAACGGTAAGAACGGAGACTTACTTCTGTTCGCAGCCGATAGAAATAAAGTCGTATGGGATGTATTAGGCAACCTTCGTCTGGAGATCGCAAGAAATCTTGGTATTCTGGACAAGAACCAGTACAACTTCCTGTGGGTAACAGAGTTCCCTCTTCTTGAGTGGAGTGAGGAAGAGAACAGATATGTAGCAATGCATCATCCGTTCACAATGCCTATGGAAGAGGATATTCCACTTCTTGACACTGATCCCGGTAAGGTTCGTGCCAAGGCATACGATATCGTATTAAATGGTACAGAGCTTGGTGGCGGTAGTGTCCGTATCCATCAGGATGACATTCAGGAGAAGATGTTCGAGATCATCGGACTTTCCAAGGAAACAGCACAGGAGCGATTTGGCTTCCTGTTGACTGCTTTCAAGTATGGTGTACCACCTCACGCAGGACTTGCATTTGGTCTTGACCGTATGGTTATGCTGATGACGCAGGCAGATTCCATCCGTGAAGTAATTGCATTTCCTAAGGTAAAGGATGCATCCTGTCTGATGACAAATGCGCCTGACTATGTAGATGATATCCAGTTAAAGGAACTTGGTATTGCAGTTGTAGAACAATCTGAAACAGAAGAATAGTATTAGATGTGATAACAGAAATGAAGAGGGTACTCCGGACAAGGAATGCCCTCTTGTCTGCTACAAAAATACGGCATGAAATCTGCCGGTATTAGAAAGACATGGGTATTAAAATGCTGGAATTAAGAGATGTATCTTATCATGTGGATGATGATAAGGGCAAGGATATTTTAAATCATATTAATCTGAAGATAGAAGACAGATTTACAGCGATCACAGGACCTAATGGTGGTGGTAAATCGACTCTGGCGAAGATGATAGCGGGTATCATCCGCCCTACAGAAGGACAGATTCTATTAGATGGAGAGGATATTACAGGGCTTTCTATTACAGATCGTGCAAAGAAGGGGATCAGTTTTGCCTTTCAGCAACCAGTGCGCTTCAAGGGCATTACGGTTCTTGACCTGATACGGCTGGCATCGGGTGAAAAAGTCAGCGTAGACGGAGCCTGTAAGTATCTGTCAGAAGTAGGATTATGTGCAAGAGACTATATTAACCGAGAAGTAAACAGCTCTTTATCAGGTGGGGAATTAAAGAGAATAGAGATTGCAACGGTAATGGCAAGAGGTACGAAGCTCTCTATTTTTGATGAGCCGGAGGCAGGCATTGACTTGTGGAGCTTCCAGAATCTGATACAGGTATTTGAACAGATGCATGAGCAGACCCAAGGCTCTATCGTAATCATATCCCACCAGGAGAGGATTCTGAATATAGCAGATAGAATTGTAGTTATTGCTGATGGAAGCATCACAGCAGAAGGCTCTAAGGAAGAGATATTGCCACAGCTTTTAAATGGGGATGCTTATTGTGTGCATAATAAAGGAGGTTGTATCCGTGGATGAGATTCAGAAGACATTACTTGCCGAGGTAGCTGATCTGCATGGAGTGCCTGCAGGTGCATACAATATCCGTTCAAATGGCGAGAGTATTGACAGAAAGTCTACAGAGCATATTGAGATCGTAGGCAAGGCAGATAAATCAGGTATTGATATTTATATCAAACCCGGTACGAAAAATGAAAGTGTGCATATCCCTGTCATTTTGTCACAGACAGGCCTAAAAGAACTGGTATATAATGATTTCCATATCGGAGAAGACTGTGATGTGACGATCATTGCCGGATGCGGTATTCATAACAGTGGTGATGCAGCCAGTGAACATGATGGTATTCATACCTTTTTCGTTGGAAAGAATGCGAAGCTGCGCTATGTGGAGAAGCATTACGGAAGTGGTGACGGTAAGGGAGAGAGAATCCTGAATCCACAGACCATCGTGCACATGGAAGAGGGCAGCTACATGGAAATGGAAGCTGTACAGATCAAGGGTGTAGACTCTACAGTACGTGAGACACGTGCCGATCTGGCAGCAGGCGCTACACTGGTCGTAAAAGAGAAGATCATGACCCATGGCGTACAGCATGCAGAAACGAAATTCTATGTAGACCTGAATGGAGAAGATTCCAGTACGAATGTTGTGTCCAGATCCGTGGCAAAAGAGGATTCCACACAGGTATTCTATTCCCAGATCAATGGTAATAACAAATGTGCAGGTCATACAGAATGCGATGCCATTATCATGGACAGGGCTACAGTAAAGGCAATTCCTGCACTGGAAGCCAATAATCTGGAGGCGAGCCTGATCCATGAGGCGGCAATCGGCAAGATTGCAGGAGAACAGCTCATCAAGCTGATGACACTTGGATTGACAGAGGCAGAAGCAGAAGAGCAGATTGTAAATGGATTCTTGAAATAAGTGTAAAAACAACTTTGTGCTGATGGCGCAAAGTCTGCTGGATAGGGGAAAGGTTTAGGTAGTAACAATGAGCGTAACGAAGGATATGACAGAAGGCTCCCCCATGAAGCTGATTCTTGGGTTTTCTGTGCCTTTATTATTTGGTTATTTATTCCAGCAGCTCTATAATCTGGTAGATACCATGATTGTAGGGCAGTTTCTGGGCGTAGATGCGCTGGCGGCAGTAGGTGCGACAGGCTCTATTAATTTTCTGATCATAGGATTCTGTAACGGCGTATGCAGTGGTTTTGCACTGCCGGTGGCACATCGTTTCGGGGCAAAGGACTATAAAACACTGCGTAAGCTCTATGCAAACAGTATCTGGTTATCGGTGATTTTTGCAGTGGTCATGACGGCTCTGACAGTAATATTCTGTAGACCGATTCTGACATTGATGCGAACGCCGGAGAATATTTTTGAATATTCCTATCAGTATATTCTGATTATTTTCATAGGTATTCCGGCTACGTACCTGTTCAATCTGACTTCAGGCATGATCCGTGCACTGGGTAATTCCAGAGCACCTCTGATTATTCTTGTAATATCTTCATTCCTTAATGTCATATTGGACCTTGTTTTTATCCTGAATTTCAATATGGGAGTGGCAGGTGCAGCAGCAGCTACAGTATTATCCCAGGTGGTATCAGGAATTATCTGTGTGATCTATATCCGCAAAAAGGTGGAGATGCTGCAGTTATCTAAGGATGAGTGGCGGATGGAGAAGCGTGAAATGGCAGAGCTGTTCAACGCCGGTGTACCTATGGGATTGCAGTACTCCATTACAGCAATTGGCAGTGTTATTCTCCAGTCTGCAGTAAATACCCTGGGTTCTGATGCAGTAGCCAGTGTTACAGCAGCATCCAAGATCAGTATGTTCATCGTGTGTCCTTTTGATTCCATGGGCGCTACGATGGCTACTTATGGAGGACAGAATGCAGGCGGTTATAAGCTGGACCGGTTACATAAGGGACTGGGAAGCTGTATCATATTAGGTGCAGTATACTCCGTAATAGGATTATTGATTATTGCTGCATTTGGTCCACACCTGTTGAAGCTTTTTGTCAGTGGTAGTGAAACAGGAATTCTGGCAGATGCGCAGCATTTCCTTCTGATCAATGGATTGTTCTATTTTCCACTTGCATTGGTGAATATTGTCAGATTCATGATTCAGGGTATGGGATTTGGCTTCTTTGCCATTATAGCCGGTGTGTTGGAAATGGCAGCAAGGACTTTGGTAGGGGCAGTATTTGTGCCAATCTTTGGTTATAATGCTGCATGCTTTGCAAGCCCGCTTGCATGGATATTTGCAGACTGTTTCCTGATTCCAGCATATTTCGTTGTATGGAACAGGATGAAGCGTCATAAGGAAGCATATAGACAGGTATAATAGTCCGTGAATAAGACGGCTATCTATAGACAGGATGAAGCCGCTGGCACGAGCCTTCATCCTAGAGAAGATACGTGCAGAGAAAGGATGGTACACAATGGACGCATTAACATGTATTGAAACAAGAAGAAGTATCAGAAAGTATCAGGAGAAGCCAATCCCTCATGAAGTGATGGAAGAAATCATTAAAGAAGCTTCTTTCGCACCATCATGGAAGAACTCCCAGGTAGTCAGATATGTTGTAGTTGAGAATCCTGAATTAAAGTCCAAGATTGCTAATGATGCAGTTCTTGGCTTCACTTACAATACAGGAACAATCGAGCATGCCGCAGCACTGGTAGTCGTTACAATGATCCAGGGCAGAAGCGGATATGAGAGAGACGGTTCCTTTACTACCAGCAAGGAAGACCGCTGGGAAATGTTCGATGCAGGTATCGCAACACAGACTTTCTGTCTGGCAGCGCATGAGAAAGGCATCGGTTCCGTTATCATGGGAATCTTTGATGAAGCTAAGGTTGGCGAACTTATCAACATCGAAGAAGGAAGAAAAGTAGCAGCGCTGGTTGCTGTAGGTTATCCCGCAGAGACACCGGAAGCACCTAAGAGAAAAACGGTAGAAGATTTGGTACGTTTCATGTAATTGTGCATTTTTCATAATTCAAAATGATAATTATGCATAAAAATACAAAAGAACAGAAACAGGTATTGACATATGCCGGCAAAGTGAATATAGTTATACCATAAAAACACAGAACAGAAACTAATGACCGAGAGGAGTACATGGTCTGAACGGATTCACAGAGAGCCGCAGGTGGTGGAATTGCAGCAGTCTAAGGAACATGGAATGGACTCGGGAAGGTGGGAGCAAAGAGCATATGCTTGAGTAATGCCCAACGGGATTTCCGCTCGTTACCAAGGGAAGACGTATGATAGTACGTTTATGGAGAGGGTGTATTTTTATACATCAATTTAGGTGGTACCGCAGAAGTATATTCAAGAGCTTTTGTCCTAAGCAGTTAGGATAGAAGCTCTTTTTTTGCGCGAATAAGCAGAGCCCTAGGGCGAGCAACGCGAACGAGCAAGCGAAGCTTGCGAGTCTGCTTATTCACAGAGGTGATAGTAAGGAGGTCAGCTCATGATAATACCGACATATGAACAGGCGAAGCAATATGAAAAAGATTACACATACATTCCAGTGTGCAGGGAGATTCTGGCAGATGATGTCACCCCAATCCTGATGCTGCGTAAGCTGGCAGCGCTGGATGGACAGTATTTCCTGCTGGAGAGCGTGGAGGGCGGCAATCTTGGAAGATATTCTTTTCTGGGATATCATCCGAAGCTGTCTGTATCCTGTAAGAATGGTGTGGTGAAGGTAAAAGAGAATGGCATGGTCCGTATTCTTCCCGGTAAACCAAAGGAAGCCCTGCAGAGCCTGCTGGAACAGTATCGCTCCCCACAGATAGAAGGTCTTCCGACCTTTACAGGAGGTCTGGTTGGATACTTTGCTTATGAGACGATTCAATATGCAGAACCCAAGTTACATATCAAGCAGAGTGATGTAAATGATTTTGAATTGATGATGTTCGATAAGCTTCTGGCTTTTGACCAGGTAATGCATAAGCTGTGTATCATCGTCAATGCAAGGACTGCTGATGGTGAAGCAGGATATAACAAAGCAGTAGAAGAGATAGATGCCTTTATCGAGACTCTTCGTATTACAGAACCGATTCCTTATGAAAAGCCTCAGAAAGCACCGGAGTTTACCTGCAATCTCAGCAAAGAAGAGTATTGCAGCATGGTAGAGAAAACAAAGCATTACATCAAAGAGGGCGATATTTTCCAGGGTGTTATCTCCAGAAGATTTGAAGCGGATTATGAAGGAAGCCTTCTCAATGCATACAGAGTACTTCGAACTACCAATCCTTCGCCATATATGTACTACATGCAGATCAAGGATATGCAGATTGCAGGTACTTCACCAGAGACTATGGTGAAGCTGACCAATGGCAGACTGATGACTTTCCCGGTAGCAGGAACCAGACAAAGAGGCAAGAGCATAGAAGAAGATCAGGCATTGGAGAAGGAACTGCTGGCAGACGAAAAGGAATGTGCAGAACATAACATGCTGGTAGATTTGGCGAGAAATGATCTTGGAAGAATTGCAGAATATGGTTCTGTCAAAGTGGCAGATTACATGGCAATCCACCGTTTCTCCAAGGTTATGCATATCGCAAGTACAGTGGTAGGTGAGCTGGCAAAGGGTAAGACCTGTGCAGATACTATAGAAGCGCTGCTTCCGGCGGGAACACTCTCTGGAGCACCCAAGTTCAGAGCTTGTGAGATCATAGATGAGCTGGAACCGGAAGCCAGAGGTGTATACGGTGGGGCAATCGGATATATGGACTTTAGCGGCAATCTGGATGTATGTATTGCAATCAGAACAGCAGTGAAAAAAGGTAAGAAGGTATACGTACAGGCTGGTGCCGGTATCGTGGCAGATTCCATACCTGAGAATGAATATCAGGAATGTGCAAATAAAGCAGGCGCGGTAATAGAAGCAATCCGACTGACAGAGGAGGTGTGTAAGGCATGATTTTACTGATTGATAATTATGACAGCTTTTCTTTTAACCTTGTGCAGCTGATAGGAGAGCTTGCAGCTGGCAGGGAAGAACTGCGAGTGATTCGAAATGATGAATTGTCAGTAGAAGAGATCATGAAGCTGGAACCCTCACACATTGTATTGTCACCAGGACCGGGAAGACCAGCTGATGCAGGTGTATGTGAAGCGCTGATCAGAGAAGTAGTGAACCATCCAATTCCTTTGCTTGGTGTGTGTCTGGGACATCAGGCAATCTGTGAGACACTGGGAGGTAAGATCACATATGCACCGCAGCTGATGCACGGTAAGCAAAGCGTGGTAAAGCTAGATGACACAAGTGTCATTTTTAAAGGGCTTCCGAGAGAAATTCCCGTAGCAAGATATCATTCTCTAGTAGCTGATAAGAACATGATACCGGAGTCCTTACATATTACAGCAGTGGATGAGAAGGGCGAAGTCATGGCAGTACAGCATAAGACACTGCCTATCTACGGCGTTCAGTTCCATCCGGAGTCCATTATGACACCGCAGGGCAGGGAAATGATACAAAATTTCATGGGAGGATACGATGATGATAGCAGAAGCAACTAAAAAGGTAGTAGAGAGACAGGATTTAACAGCAGCAGAAGCAGAGCAGGTCATGGATGAGATCATGAGTGGAAAGGCAGAAGCTGTGAATATGGCAGCTTTCCTGACAGCACTTCGTATGAAGGGGGAGACAGTCGAAGAGATTACGGCTTTTGCAAAGGGCATGAGAAAGCATGGAATTAAAGTTCCTGTACAGGGAGACGTACTGGAAATCGTGGGAACCGGTGGCGATGAAGCCAATTCCATCAACATCAGTACAACAGCCAGCATCCTTGTTGCAGCAGCAGGCTACAAGGTAGCCAAACATGGTAACCGAAGCGTATCCAGTAAGAGTGGTGCGGCAGATTGTCTGGAAGCTCTGGGTGTGAAACTTGATCTGGAGCCAGAGCAGAATGCCAAAGTCCTGGAAGAGAGTAATATCTGCTTTATGTTCGCACAGAAATATCATTCTGCAATGCGCTTCGTAGGACCTGTCCGTAAGGCGCTTGGAATCAGGACAGTATTCAATATCCTTGGACCTCTTGCTAATCCGGCAGAAGCTGATGTGGAGCTGCTTGGTGTCTATAGCGAAGAGCTGGTAGAGCCTATGGCGCATGTACTGGATAAACTGGGCGTGAAGCGTGCACTGGTCGTATATGGACAGGACAGACTGGATGAGATCTCACTGAGCGCACCGACCACTGTTATGGAAGTGAACCAGGGTACTTTCACCAGGTATGAACTGACACCGGAGCAGTTTGGCATGAAGAGATGTGATAAAAGTGAGCTGGTAGGCGGCGATGGCGCACAGAATGCCCAAATTACAGAGAACATTCTGAAAGGAGAATGTACAGATGCCAAGGCGGAAGCAGTGATCCTCAACGCAGGGGCTGGTATTTATCTGATGGGTGGGGCTGATTCCATTGCAGCTGGTATCCAGAAGGCAAGAGAGATAATCGCTAACGGCAAGGCATATGAGAAGTTACAGCAGTTCGTGGCACTTACCAATGAGGAGAAATAGCATGATATTAGATAATCTGGCGGCAGCTACGCAGGCGAGGGTTGAGAGGAAAAAGGCACACATACCACTTGAAACAGTGAAAGAACAGGCATTGAACCTGGCAGCAAAGGAAGGCACATTTACGTTTCCCTTTGAGCAGGCGGTTGCAAAAGAGGGTATCAGTTTTATCTGTGAGGTGAAAAAGGCATCTCCATCAAAAGGAATCATAGCAGAGGATTTCCCTTATCTGGAGATTGCCAGAGAGTATGAAAAGGCAGGGGCTGACTGCATCTCTGTACTGACAGAGACAGACTACTTCAAGGGTGAAGACAGGTTCTTACGGGAAATCAATGATGCAGTACAGATTCCAACGATTAGAAAAGACTTCATCATTGATGAATATATGATCTATGAAGCCAAATTGCTGGGGGCTTCCTGTGTATTACTGATTGCAGCACTGCTTGATACAGAGACCATCAGACAATACAAGGCAATCTGTGACCAGCTTGGCTTGTCAGCACTGGTGGAAGCCCATGATGAAGCAGAAGCAGCCAGCGCTCTGGCAGCAGGAGCAAGAATGGTCGGCGTTAATAACCGTAATCTGAAGGATTTCACAGTGGATATCCACAACAGCACAAGGCTTCGTGAACTGGTTCCCCGTAATGTATTGTTCGTAGCAGAGAGTGGAATTAAGACAGCGGAAGATATTGCGGAGTTAGTCAGCGCTGGTGTGAATGGTGTACTGATAGGAGAGACATTGATGCGCAGCCCTGATAAAGCCCAGATGCTGGATGAACTTCGCAGTAGGGTATAAGTAGTGAGGTGTAATATGCCCAAGGTAAAGATATGTGGATTGAAGACATTAGAAGATGTAGAGATTGTGAATAAATATCTGCCGGAATATGTAGGGTTTGTCTTTGCACCAACGAAGAGATTCGTAACCGATGAACAGGCGTTGATGATGAAGCAGGCATTGGCGCCACAGATTCAGGCAGTAGGGGTATTTGTCAATGAACCCATAGAGCATGTGCTGTCGTTGTGCAGCCGGGGAATCATTGATGTGATACAGCTGCATGGAGACGAGACTCCAGAATATATCACAGAAATCAAAAACAGAACTGACACGCCTGTCATAAAAGCAGTCAGAGTACAGAGCAGTGAACAGGTAAGCAGTATGGTGACACCTTTGGCAGAGTATATGCTTTTTGATACATATAAAAAAGACGCTTATGGTGGAAGCGGGGAACGTTTTCCATTAGAGATTCTACAGAAAAGCTTAAAAGAGCTGGAAAACCAGGGCGTGTCAATACAGCCGTTTTTCCTGGCAGGCGGACTGACACCTGGGAATATTGAAGAAGTACTTGGAACACAGGATTGTTATTGCATAGATGTCAGTACCGGAGTGGAGACCGACGGACATAAGGATGAAGCGAAAGTACGAGAACTGATAGAGAAGATTCGCAGATATCAGAAAGAGAGGAGTAATCAAATGGAACAGAAGAAAGGACGATACGGGTTATACGGTGGACAGTATATTCCTGAGACATTAATTCCCGCAGTCAATGAAGTGGAGAAAGCATACGAATACTATAAGAATGACCCACAATTCAAGCAGGAATTACATGATCTGCTGACGAAATATGCAGGAAGACCATCATTGCTTTATTATGCAGAGAAAATGACAAAAGATCTGGGTGGAGCAAAGATCTATCTCAAACGTGAGGATCTGAATCATACCGGTTCCCATAAGATCAACAATGTATTGGGGCAAGTGCTGCTTGCCAAGAAGATGGGTAAGACCAGAGTCATTGCAGAGACAGGAGCAGGTCAGCATGGTGTGGCAACAGCCACAGCGGCAGCACTGATGGATATGGAATGTGAGATCTTCATGGGAAAAGAAGATACAGACAGACAGGTGCTCAACTGCTATAGAATGGAGCTTCTGGGAGCAAAAGTACATCCCGTTACTTCAGGAACAATGACACTGAAAGACGCTGTCAATGAGACCATGCGTGAATGGGCTTCCAGAATGGATGATACTTTGTATGTACTTGGTTCTGTTATGGGACCTCATCCTTTTCCGATGATTGTCCGTGATTTCCAGAAGATTATCGGAGAGGAGATCAAAGAGCAGCTGCAGGAAGCAGAAGGCAGATTACCGGATGCTGTAATTGCCTGTGTAGGTGGTGGCAGCAATGCAATGGGCGCCTTTTATGAATTTATTCCTGACACAAGTGTCAGATTAATCGGATGTGAAGCCGCAGGACTTGGTGTGGACAATCCGAAGAATGCAGCAACCATTGCAAATGGAAGTATTGGTATTTTCCATGGTATGAAGTCTTACTTCTGCCAGAATGAATATGGACAGATCGCACCGGTATATTCTATCTCTGCCGGACTGGATTATCCGGGAATCGGACCAGAGCATGCTAATCTTTACGAAACAGGCAGAGCACAGTATGTTCCGATTACGGATGAAGAAGCGGTAGAGGCTTTTGAATATTTGTCAAGAACAGAGGGCATCATTCCTGCAATCGAGAGTGCCCATGCAGTAGCATATGGTAAGAAGCTTGCACCGACCATGGATAAAGACCAGATCATTGTAATTAACATTTCAGGACGCGGAGATAAGGATGTAGCCGCAATCGCCAGATACAGGGGGGTAGAGATCTTTGACTAGAATACAGAAAGCATTTGATAATCAGAAGGCATTCATTGCCTTTGTAACAGGGGGAGACCCTGATGTGGAAACCACAAAGAAGCTGATACCGGAGATGGCAAAAGCCGGAGCAGACCTGATAGAGATAGGAATTCCTTTTTCAGATCCTATTGCAGAGGGCGTGGTAATCCAGGAAGCAGATGTGCGTGCATTAAGCGCAGGTACTACGACAGATGATTTATTTGATATGGTAAAGGAAGTCCGTAAGGAGACAGATGTTCCCCTTGTATTCATGACTTATATGAATCCGGTGTATACCTATGGGACAGAGCGTTTTATGAAGAAGTGCGCAGAGTGTGGAATTGATGGCGTGATCATTCCTGATGTGCCTTTTGAGGAAAATGATGAAGTCAGTGGCGCATGCGAGGCAGCAGGCGTAGGTCTGATATCCATGATTGCCCCAACCTCCAAAGAACGTATCCATATGATTGCAGAGCAGGCAAAAGGCTTCCTCTATTGCGTATCTTCATTGGGCGTAACGGGTGTGAGAAGCCAGATTACAACAGATATTCATGCTATGGTTGAGCAGGTGAAACAGGTATCAGACATCCCCTGTGCCATTGGCTTTGGTATTTCCACACCACAGCAGGCATATGAAATGGCAGCTAAGGCAGATGGAGCTATTGTAGGCAGTGCCATTGTGAAGCTTGTTGCCAGGTATGGTAAAGACTGTATTGCTCCTGTATGTGAATACATTAAAGAGATGAAAGCAGCAGTCAGCAGGGCAGAAAATTAAAAAAGGTTGTAATTCACCTGATATATGGTAAAATATAACTAGCCTATATATGGATTTATGATGTATAATCTGTATACAGGCTAGTTATTTGTTTATGAGGAGCTTACTATATGTTGGAAAATAAAGAAAAAATTGACCTGAAAAATAAATGCATTTTTATTACCGGTGCGGCGGGATTTATCGGTTCCAATCTGGCTAAGCGCCTTTTGAAAGAAGTAGAGGGTGTAAAAGTTGTCGGGCTGGATAACATGAGTGCATATTATGATGTATCTTTAAAAGAGGCAAGGCTGGCAGAACTGAATCAGTATGAACAGTTTTATTTTATAAAAGGCAATCTGGCAGACGGGGCTGCGGTTGATTCAATTTTTGGTCAATACCAGCCACAGATCGTTGTAAATCTGGGAGCACAGGCGGGGGTCCGCTATTCCATTACGAATCCGGATGCCTATATAGAAGCAAATCTGATTGGCTTTTATCATATCCTGGAGGCTTGCAGACATTCCTATGATGAAGGGAATACTCCTGTAGAGCACCTGGTATATGCTTCCAGTTCTTCCGTATATGGCTCTAACAAGAAAGTGCCATACAGCACGGAGGATAAGGTGGATAACCCGGTCAGTCTCTATGCTGCAACGAAGAAATCCAATGAACTGATGGCACACGCCTATTCCAAGCTCTATAATATTCCATCCACGGGACTGCGTTTCTTTACGGTATATGGACCTGCAGGAAGACCGGATATGGCATATTTCGGCTTTACGGATAAGCTGTTAAAGGGTGAGAAGATACAGATCTTTAATTACGGAAACTGTAAGAGAGATTTTACCTATATTGACGATATTGTAGAGGGTGTGGTCCGTGTCATGCAGGGAGCACCAAAACGTGAGAATGGAGAAGATGGCTTGCCGATTCCACCTTATGCAGTCTACAATATCGGTAATCAGAATCCGGAGAATCTGTTGGATTTTGTACAGATATTGCAGGAAGAACTGATACGGGCAGGCGTGCTGCCGGAGGATTATGATTTTGAAGCACATAAGGAACTTGTACCCATGCAGGCAGGAGATGTGCCCGTGACGTATGCAGACACATCAGCATTGGAACGTGATTATGGCTACAGACCATCCACAAGCCTGCGTGAAGGACTAAGACATTTTGCAGAGTGGTATGCAAGGTTTTATAAATAAGAAGGAGAACACCATGAGAGAATTTAAAGATTTGAAAATTGCAGTTGCCGGTACAGGCTATGTAGGACTTTCTATTGCGACACTGTTGAGCCAGCATCATCAGGTAACAGCAGTAGACATTATTCCTGAGAAGGTAGAGATGCTTAACAAAAGAAAGTCTCCAATTCAGGATGAATATATTGAGAAATATCTGGCAGAGAAGGAGCTGGATCTGAAAGCAACACTGGATGCCAAGGAAGCTTATTCTGATGCAGACTTTGTTGTGATTGCAGCACCGGCCAATTATGACAGTAAGAAGAATTTCTTTGATACCTCTGCTGTAGAAGCAGTTATCAAGCTGGTAATTGAATACAATCCAGAAGCGATTATGGTCATCAAATCCACGATTCCAGTTGGATTTACTGCATCTGTCCGTGAAAAATACCACTGTGACAATATTATCTTCAGCCCAGAATTTCTGCGTGAGAGTAAGGCTTTATATGATAACCTGTATCCAAGCCGTATCATTGTTGGTACAGACGTGGAGAACGCAAGACTGGTAAAGGCTGCACATACCTTTGCAGAATTACTTCAGGAGGGCGCAATCAAAGAGGATATTGATACGTTATTCATGGGATTTACAGAAGCAGAAGCAGTGAAGCTTTTTGCCAATACGTATCTGGCATTACGTGTCAGCTATTTCAATGAGCTGGATACCTATGCAGAAATGAAGGGGCTGAATACGAAGCAGATCATAGACGGTGTATGCCTTGACCCTCGTATCGGAACACACTACAACAATCCAAGCTTCGGTTATGGCGGTTACTGCCTGCCAAAGGACACGAAGCAGTTACTTGCCAATTATGCAGATGTTCCTGAGAATCTGATCGAAGCAATCGTAGATTCCAACCGTACCCGTAAGGACTTTATCGCAGACAGAGTATTGGAGATTGCAGGCGCATATGGTGCAAATGACAGCTGGGAAGAAGGAAAAGAGAAAGAAGTAGTAGTGGGCGTATATCGTCTGATTATGAAGAGTAACAGTGACAACTTCCGCCAGAGCTCCATTCAGGGTATTATGAAGCGTATCAAGGCAAAGGGCGCTACAGTTATTATCTATGAGCCAACCTTAAAAGACGGAGAGACCTTCTTTGGCAGCAGGGTTGTGAATGACCTGGAGGAGTTCAAGAAGCAAAGCCAGGCAATCATTGCCAACCGATATGACAAGTGTCTGGATGATGTAGAAGATAAGGTATATACAAGAGATATTTTCCAGAGGGATTAAGGGATAACTTAAAAGGGTATAAGGCGTTTTTCATGCCTTATACCCCTTTACTTTAAGTGACGCCGTGCATAGTTAACAATTCACCGCAGGCACACTCTCGTTGCTCATCGCTGGCAGCGGTACATAAGCGGCTAAAATACAGCCGCTAAGTACCGACCGCTCTGAAGCACCTGCTTGTGAAATTGTTAATTATGCACGGCTGTTACTTTTAAAGTTTAGTTTCGTAAGTACTTTATTTAGAACAAGCCCCTGATATCATATATTCTGCCGTCGGTGGCATGGAAGCGATAGATATTTGGGGATGCATTTTCGTGTATCATGTAGTAGGAACCGTCGAAGTACGATATGAAATAGGGGGTACCGTTGTTGCCGAAAAGGTGATAGAGGTTTTCAAAGCTGCCTGTGGTGAAGTCCTCCAGTGTTCTTGCACGTAATACGGTGGAAGCGGATAGGTCATATTGGAGATTGGTGGACACTGTAAGAAAGAAATATCCGTCTACAATACTGATCTGTACCATTCCTGCGATATCGGGCGAGACCGGATAGGTCTGGAGAACCTCGAAGGTGGACTTATCGACCATCATGATACTGCTCAGCTCCACGGCCGGGAACAGGATTACATCGCCTGCTATTGTGAAAGAACGCACATAGCAATGCGCCAGCTCAGGGATTGCCTTTATCTCCAGAAGCTGCAGGGACAGGGAGTCACCGATTCGCTGATAAATATACATTTCACCTGTCATAGAGCTCCATGCGTAGAACAGTTTATCAACGGGATCATAGCTGACATAATGAGGACGGACACCGACATTTTCAAAGGTCTGAAGGAGTCTGAAGCTGTCATAGCCCTTTGCAAATGTAAGAATCCGGTCATTTTCCGTATCGGTGACCATGTAAATGTCGCCATCACTGCATAAGGCATGAGGCTCCTTCAACTTTCTGGTCATGACATTCCAGTCGCGAAGCTCTCTGGAGAGATCATCGGAATAAATGATTTGATTATGATTGGAATCTACAATATAATAGGTATTGTTGATTTTGGTAATCTGTGTAGGCATCAACAGATAGGAATAACCGTTGGAGGCAGCAGATACCTGCAATGCCGGCTGGCTGCACAGAACCGGCAGAAGAACCAATGCCGTTAGTTTTTGCAATATATTCTTTATACGATACATAACCCACCTCGTAAATATATTATGATACATAAATGATAGCATAGAGAAAGAGTCAGGTAAATAAATACTTTAAATCATACCAGGAGGAAAAAACAATGAAATGCAGGAAACCAAAGAAAAATACCGGGATGCTGGTGTTACTTGGCATACTGACAGTAGTACTGCTGATTCTGGTTGTCATGACTTTCAGATTGAGCAGGAAGTCCCCAATACAGGAGTCACAGGAAACGACAGAGAGCTCAGAAGAGGAAAGCACACAGGCTGCTGTCGAAACGACAACGGCTGAGACAACCCAAGAGGAAACGGAGTCAGAGACAAGAGAAGAAGCAAAGCAGGACGGATATATTATCATAGGTGACAGCCATGTCGTTGTGACGGATGGGCTTGGCTATGGTGTATATGGCTCTGCTGTGGAGGGCGTTGTCTATAATGAGAATTTATTCTTTGTCCACACAGATCTTGACCCTGTCATGGGAACCTTTGAATGGCTTAAGGGAGATGGTACGGCGCAGATACAGACTATTATAGAAGAGCATCCGCAGATAGGGGACTGGAATATTATCAGCATACATGGAACGAGCATGGTTACCATGCCGGATATAGCCGTCCAGTATATAGATAATTATGAGAAGTGGATAAATGACACCTTCAGCCGGTATCATGTGTATATGGTATCCATTCCGCCACTGGATGAAAAGGCATGGAAAGAGAAGCACCCGGATGTTCCAAGAGACAACGAGAGCATCAAGGCTTTTAACAAACAGATCAAAGAAGCCTTCCCGGAGAATTATTTTGATTACTATGACTGGTTTCTGGAGCATGATGATTTTCAGGATGAAATCCATTATACAGGCAAGACGTATTGTATGCTTTTTGATGAAATCATAAATAAAATCAAAACGCAATCTTAAATTTTTCTAAACTTAAACACTTGTATGGTAAAAACAACAATGTTATTATATATACAAGTGCTATTTTCAGAATTGTCAGTTAATGACATGTGAGAAAGCTCATTCAGTTTTACACCTGAATTGAGGATAAATAAAGAAATGTACAATTATGAGGAGGAATTATGGCTTCATTAAAAGAATCCCTTTCTAAGGGAATTACCACAATTAATGTAAAGACCAACAGTTTTATGGAGGAGTCAAAATGTAAAACTTATATTTCGACTCTGGAAAAAGAAATTCAGATCTTAAAACAGAACATTGGAGAGACTGTATATGCTAAATCTGTGGCTGGTGAGAGCTATGAAGAGGAAGTAGCCGGGATGATCGGGCAGATTCGGGGCAAGTATGAGGAGATCGAGCAGCAGAAGGCAGCGATTGAACAGTTTGCAGTTCAGGAGAAGCAGATACTGGGTAATCAGTCCATGACAGTAAATATCAGATATTGTGCAAATTGCGGTGCCCAGAATGCGGCAAATTATAAGTTCTGCAGTAAATGCGGAAGCCCGTTGAACTAATCATTACGCTACATATGTAACGCTGCTGTGATAAAGCAGAAAACAGCAGCAGTTAATTATGAGAAATAGAGAAAACAAGGAGAGAAAGTTATGCAGTTTGATCCCATGACAGGAGAACCAATCGAGGAACAGCAGAATGAAGAAAATGTGCAGTTTGACCCTATGACAGGAGAGCCAATCAGCCAGACAGCTCAGGAAGAACAGCCTACAGGCGGCTTTGACCCTATGACAGGAGAGCCAATCGGCCAGACAGCTCAGGAAGAACAGCCCACAGGCGGCTTTGATCCCATGACAGGAGAACCAATCGGACAGACAACACAGCAGTCGGGCGGTTTTGACCCAATGACAGGAGCACCCGTAACACAGAAGCCAAAGAGCAAGGTTCCGGTTATCGTGGGAGCAGTAGCAGGCGTCATTGTACTTGTATTCCTTCTGGTATTTGGCGGAATTAAGTCAGGACTTTTCCTTGGCAAATCAGGCAAGGTTCTTTTGGCAGCAAACAATACATTAAAGAAGATGCCTCATTTCGTAGAGACACTTGAGCCAATGCTTGGTCTGGTAGAGGACGAATTCACAGTAGAGTTCAGTGCGAAAGCAGATGGCGTAAAGATAGGTGGTTCTTTTATTAATGCAAGCAAGCAGAAGCAGGTAACAGCCAAGCTTGAATATGGCGGAGAGTCTATAGAAGGTCTGGCAGGTGTTGATTCCGACTCTTTGAAATTCCAGGTTCCTGATCTTTCCAAGAAGCTTTTTGTATACAATTACAAAAAAGAAAATACCGGATATATCGTAGATCTGATCGGTGACGAATATATTGATACGCTCAATTCTTCACTGGAGCAGCTCGTTTCCGGCAGCAAGGATACTGACAAGGCACAGAAGGACGTGACCAATGTTGTAATGAAGGAATTAAAGAGCCTGAAATTCCAGTCTGCTGCCAAGGAAGAATTCACTGTAAACGACAAAGATGTTACGTGCAAAGGCTACGCGACAACAATTACCGGTGCCAACATATGGAATATCATTGATGGAAGTTATCAGGCATTGCTTGATAATTATCAGTCCGTAGGAGAAGCAGTAGATGTATTAGACAGCTATGGCGAAATCGAATCAGAGTTATCCTATCTGGAAGATGAACTGGATAATATGGAAGATATAGTTGTTACCTTCTATATCTATAAGAATCAGCTTGCAGCTATCGTCGTAGAGGACGAAGACTTTGATGATGATCTCCAGCTGTGCTTTGAAGGTGGAGACTACAGATTACAGAATATCACATTTAAGAGCGGTTCCTACAGAATCTCTATGAAGGGTTCTGATGATGGAACAAAAGAGAAATTCAAGCTTAGAGAGAAATATGGAACCAATGCATATGATCTTGGCAGCTTCGAGTATAACTACGAAAGCGGCAAGTATAAGATTGAGGTAGATGGCGAGGTACTCAGCGGTAAGCTGTACAAGGAAGGCAGGACACTGAATCTGTCTATTGATGGTCAGTATGATATCCCTGATATGGATTTTGCTGTTACCAGAGGTGCTAAGCTGCAGAAGTTCTCAGGAGACGAATTCGATATCGGTAATGCTGATGCAGACGATCTTTACGATCTGGTAGACGATATTACAGATGAATTAAGCGACTTTGATTATTTAATTGATCTTTTTTAAAAAAATGGCAGGCTATGTATGGGAGGGAAATACTTATATTTCCCTCTTATTTATGAGGAGAAAAGGATATGAGTATACGGTTGTTAAACAGTGGTGTGATCATTGGGGGAAAATATCAGATCACAGCCGCATTGGGAGGAAATCCGGTAGGAATCACCTATGCAGGTACTGCAGTGCAGACTGCACAGAAGGTGATTATCAGAGAATTTATGCCGCAGGATTGCTGTGAAAGAGCGGCAGATGGAAGTATCATCAATGCAGCAGACGTTTTTGAACAGGAGAAGCAGAAATATATCGCAGGTGCAAAGATTCTTCTTGCCAATCCGGGACAGGCAGTGACACAGGTATATGAATTACTTGAAGAAAATGGCACTGTGTATACAATTATGGAATATGTGGAGGGAATCAGTCTGGATGCATATCTGACACAGAATAAGAACAGATTCCCGGTAGGAAGAATACAGGTTTTGATACAGCCTCTCCTCGCTGATTTTGCTCGTTTACAGGAAATGGGCTTTATACATGGTAATATTTCACCGGACAACCTGATTTTCAGTAATGCCGGAAGTCTGAAGCTGACAGGCTTTGGCTATGTACAGGGAAAGGTATCGCTAAAGTCTGATGCATATGCAGCTGCCGAGATGTTCCAGACACAGCAGCCAGTCAGTATGTCAGCAGATGTTTATGCTCTGTGTGCAAGTATATACAGATGTATTACAGGTGCGGCTCCACAGGAGGCTTACAGGAGAATGAGTCAGGATATGCTTCAGAAGCCATCTGCCCTGGGAGTAGAGATACCGACCAGCACAGAAAGTGCATTGATGATGGGTATGAAGCTTTCTGCAAAGGAACGTTTTCAGGCAATGAAGGCTTTTGCAAGAGCCTTTGGTCAGGCACAGGCTGCCACACCTGAAAAGAAGAAGGGAGGCAATGGTGGAACGATAGCACTTATTATCGTCGGATGTGTTCTTATAATAGGATTGGCTGTTGCTGCTTTCATACTGTTTGGACAGATGTCCGGAAAAGAGGCGGCTTCTGACAATGACCAGACAGAAGCTACGACAGAGGCTTCTTCAGAGAGTACAACAGAAACGACAGAAGAAGGCTCAGAATACAATCAGCTGCTTTCAGAAGGACGATATGATGAAGTGATCAATCAGATCGTTACGCTTTCAGAAACTGCCGATCTGCCGGATGCAATGAAGGAACAGTACTCACAGATTCTGCAGCAGGCATTGGAAGCGCAGTATTCTGATTTTGAGAGCAAGGTTGCAGACAGCAGGAATTCCAATGATTATGACGCTGTATTTTCACAGATTGCAGAAGAAGAGGATATGTATAACCAGCTGCAGTCCAACAGTCTGGCGTCAGCGTATATAGATATGCAGAAGCTTACAGATAAACGTGATGAAATGAAGCATGCTCATGCAGAATATCTTATGAATGATGCAATCTCCGCTGCAGCTGCCAAGCTTGATGAAAGCGGATTAAATGATGCAGCAGCGAAGTTGCAGGAGTATGCAGATGAGGGAATTATCACGCCGGAAGAGCTGGAAAAGAGCAGAGAAAGTGCTTATTCCACCTTTGTGATCGCCAAAATAACGGCTTTTAATAATGCAGGAACTGATGCGGAGACTATTCTGCAGTATATCAATACGAACCTTGCAAATACAGGCAATAACAGCCAGGTACTGGAATTCTGGGATTATTACAATGCGCTGCTTGGCAGAAATGTCATGGATGCTACAATCAGACATCAATCCGGAAACGGATATATTCTTGAGTACAGTAATTCAACTGAGCTGACAAGAGCAGATATTGATTATCTTTCACAGTACGAAGTGAAATTAGCAGTATATGAAATTTTTGCTAGACATGGCAAGATTTTCAGTGATCAGGCATTAAATGAGTATTTCCAGGCCTTTAACTGGTATCAGCCATCTTCTGACTTCGACGACAGCGTTCTGAATGAATATGAGAAGCACAACCTGGATTTACTGGTCAGCTATCAGAGAAGCATGGGATACAGATAAATATGCGAAAGAGAAAAATGCGATACAAATGTGCAATGCTTTTTATGATCTGCTGTATCAGCGGCATGAGGGTGAATGCACAGGAAGATAAAATATATTATGTCAGACAGGATGGCACCGGTGAGTTCACTTCCATACAGGATGGAGTCAATCAGGTGGAGGATGGTGCTGTTCTGATCATTACTCCCGGAGTCTACAATGAATCGGTCACGGTGACAGATAAGACGATCAGGCTGATAGGAACGAACCGTGAGAAATGCATCATCATGGCAAGTGCGGAGAATTATCATAATATCCCGCTTACGATAGGCGCAGGAATGGTGAGCAATCTTACCATATACGGCAGAAATCTCAGTGGAGAATATATCCAGTCGGTCAGTCTCAATGAAAATACTGTATATGAATGGCAGGATACCTTTCCGGGCTATGCCATTCATATAGATCAGGATTATTCCTATGGCCGTGAGCTGATCGCAAATGGACAGGGAGGCTGCATCTACCTTCATAATAATTCGAATCCCGAGCTGGATGGTGATGCACAGTTCATTATGAAGAACTGCAGGCTGATGAATTATAAATGCCCATATATTATAGCGCTGCATTCCATGGGAAAGAGCAATCCGCTGTATCTTACTTTTGAAAATGTAAAGGCTTCAACAGTTGCCTACGAGGATATGACGTGTTATAATACATGGAACGCAAATACATGGTTTGATGTAAGAGCCTTACAGTCCTACGCTGTGAAATAATATTTGCAGGAAAACGGATATTATTCTGCTGCAGCAGGGCAGCTGCTGCATACATATAGTGTAGTGCAGAGAAGACAGTTTAGTGCTTCCTTACAGAATAATTCGCTGCTGAAAGAAAGGTCGGAGCTTGAGGAAGGGATTACGATACTCCAGTCCGATACGATAGGAAGAAGAACCGGAAGCAGTAGTACTGCCTGTCAGGTCATTGATATTGCAAATGCAGAACATGATGAGCAGGCAGACGGCTGGTGCGGCCTTTCAGGGATCTATCTGACGCAGGAGAGCAAAAATAATACACTGATAGAAATGAACTATCCGCTGTTTTAAACAGGAGGATGAGATGTTTAATAAAACGAAAAAAATAATTATAATCGTGATTGCTGTACTGGTACTGCTTGAAACTCTGGTATTGGGAAGCCTGATTGTCTATCGGGTAACGCAGAACAGCTACGAGCATTATATTGAGACAGCCGAAGAATATGAATAGCGATAATTGATTAAAGGAAACAGGCATGAGCGCAGAGACAAGCCTATTCTGCATAAAAGACGTGCAAAGGAATGGGGTATGGTACGCAAATGTTTGAATAAAAAGATGAGGAGAGAATGAGATGAAGTGTCCAAAGTGTCAAAGTGAAATTAAGGATAATGCCAAGTTTTGTACCAAATGCGGATGTAATCTTGCAGAAGAGCTGGCTAAAATGAAGCCTGCAGCTCCACAGCAGCCTGTACAGCCACAGGTGCAGCAGGATAAGGTATGTGTAAAATGTGGTGCGCCCATTAAACCGGGTGCAAGATTCTGTACTAAGTGCGGTACACCGGTAGCACAGCCAGCGCCGGTACAGCCAACAGTAGAAGCGCCCAAGCCAGCACCAACGCCAGTACAGCCAACTCAAACACCGCAGCCAAAGGCAGCAACGCCGGTTCAACCAGCACCAACACCGCAGCCAAAGGCAGCAACGCCGGTTCAGCCGGCACCAACACCGCAGCCAAAGGCAGTAACGCCAGTACAGCCAACTCCGGCACCACAGCCAAAGGCAGCAGCACCGGTAAAACCAGCGCCGGCACAACCAAAGCCGGCTCCGGCGTCCAACAAGCAGCCTAAGCCAGCCATGCCAAAGGATGACGAGAAGGCAAGTCCGGCTCTGATCATTGTCGTAGTGGTTCTTGCAGTTCTGGTTATTGCTTCCGGTATCGTATGCTTCTTGGTATGGAATGGCACAATCAGTCTGCCTTTTGGCGGCACAGTAACAGAAGAGACAACAGATGAGGAAGAGAGCACAGAAGCTACAACTGAGGCAGAGACAAGCACAGTAGATGTTGATGAGCTTTTTGCAGAGACAGATACACTGGCAGAGACAGGTAAAGGTCAGATTGCCGTTGATGCAGAGATCGTAGATGGCATGAATAATCTGAATGCAGCAATTCAGGAATATGCATCCAAGGCGGAAGAAGCAGGAGATATCAGCCTGGCAGTGGACAGAATCAATGATGCGTATGTCGCTTATATTACAGCGATTGTAAGACATAAGGATATGTTAAGTGCATCTACTCTTTCAGGTGCTATCTATAAGCAGATACTGATTGAGATGGATGATGCGGCAGCATTGGGCGATGACCTGGCTGCTAAGGGATATGAGGTGGATTATTCTTCCCTGACTTCAGCAAAAGATGAATTTATCAAGTCATATACAGACAAAGTTGTATCTGCATTTGATGAATTCACAAAAGGACAAATGTGGTCAAGAACAGAGTGCTGGAATCTTATGTCAGAGACAGCAGACAATATGTTTGATACCACTGATCTGGATAATCCACTCAGACTGCGTTATGCATATGCTCTTTCTTGGTGGATTCAGAAGCAGATCGAGACTGAGCTGCAGAATGGTACAATTACAGCCAAGGGTGCTGCAATCAAGATTGGCGGCATGATTCAGACAATGGATTACAATCCTATGATGATCGACTACTATGTCAATTATATGAATGAAGCAGGTGAGGACTGTACAGAGGTTTCACAGGCTTATGATGATATCGTAAATCAGTTATCACAGACACAGGGATTCGTTCTGGGACAGGATATTCCACTGGATCATTTCTGGTATTTCAATGACTTCGGTGAATATGCAGGTGATGTTGAAGATGGCACTACCAATGGTGTGACTCCTGAGAACCGTCAGTGGATTCGTGACCGTATGGCAAATGTGGAGTTTGTAACACAATAATATGAAGAATAGTAAAATCAGGAAAATTATCGTGGTGTTGGCTGGTATCCTGCTTGTAGTGATACTTGCCGGTATCATGATAGTCATTCATAAATCAAAACCGGAGGAGCCCAAAGAAGAAATCACTTTTGAAGAGATATCACAGGCCCCTGAATCTTCAGAAAGTACAGAAGAAACAACGGAAGAAAGTACAGAAGAGGTCTCATATCCTGCGCCGGAGTATGACTTTATCACAGAAGAAGTTACAGTGCCGATAAAAGGACTAGACCGGGAATATACACTTGTATGGGTAAGTGATCTGCATCTGGTATCAGACCATGAAGCCGGAGATGAGAATGGAGATGTGCGTCCGGAATATCTGGATGCTATCAGGAAAAGATACGAAGAACTGGCTGTTACAGAAGATGGTGTACATGCCGAAGACCTGTGGCCGGAGATTATCAAATTCATTAACTATGGTGACTATGATGGTGCAATCTTTGGTGGAGATATGATGGATTATTGCAGTAATTCCAATATCAGAATCATCAAGGAAGGGCTTGACCAGCTGCATATTCCCTACATGTATGTAAGAGCAGACCATGATTATGGAGTGTACTATGGAGGTGTCTTTTTTACAGAAACGGAAAGTCGTGCCCTGCATAAGACCATAGACGGAGATGAGATGTCACACAAATTCTGGGATATGGGAGATTTCATCGTTCTGGGAATAGATAATTCCACAAAAGACATGCCTGAGTATTATTATAATATGGTGGCAGATGTATACAGCAGGGGCAAGCCGGTCATTATGGCAACCCATGTCCCATATGAGTCTAAGGTGGATGATTCCCTTGCACAACTGTCCATGCAGGTACGTAATCAGATTTATTACTGGAGTGCGGACAGTGAGCATTATAAACCAAATGATATTACACAGAAATATCTAAATTTACTATACAGTGAGGATACGGTGGTGGAGCAGGTATTAGCAGGTCATCTTCATGCTTCATGGGATGGCATGATGACACAGCAGCTGCCAGAGCATATTTTCGGACCGGCATTCCAGGGGCATATCGGAATCATACATGTGGTTCCAAAGTAAAATTATCAGGGGCATCCGACAGGATGCCCTTTTTGTGCGGAATACGCAGGAACCAAGGAGTGAATTTATTGTGCATAGTGTACAATTTCGGCACACGTAACTTTATACTTTTAACAAAAATGCATTTGGTACTTGTAATTTGTTCGGCATAATGATATTATAATCTTGTAAATCGGAAACGTTACCGATACCGATACCGACAACGTTTTCACAAGGGGTTCAACACTAAGAAGGAAAGAGGTATTTTTATGAGAAAGAAATTATTAAGTGCATTACTCGGAACCACAATGGTTGTATCAATGCTTGCAGGATGCGGAAGCAGCGCAGAGACAAGTACAACACAGACAACAACAGATCAGAAGGAAACAACTGCAGCTGCAACAGAAGCAGCATCTACGGAAGCAGCATCCACAGAGGCAGCTGCTGCAGAGTCAACAGGAACCGGTAAGGTATATTATTTGAACTTCAAGCCAGAGCAGGCAGATGACTGGAAGAACCTTGCAGCGAAATATACAGAGGAGACAGGAGTACAGGTAGATGTAGAGACAGCAGCTTCCGGTACCTATGAATCTACATTGAAGTCAGAGATTGCCAAGACAGACGCACCTACACTTTTCCAGGTAAATGGTCCTGTAGGTCTGGCAACATGGAAGGATTACTGCTATGATCTGTCAGGTTCTGATGTATATGGACAGCTGAAGAGTGATGACTTCGCATTAAAGGATGGCGATGCTACACTTGGTATTGCATACGTAACTGAGACTTATGGCATCATCTACAATGCAGATATCTTAAATGATTACTTCACTAAGGATTATGCAGTAGTTAAGAGCGTGGATGAGATTAATTCCTTTGATAAGTTAAAGGCAGTAGCAGACAGCATTCAGGAGAATAAGGATGATCTTGGAGTAAAGGGTGCTTTCACTTCAGCAGGTATGGATTCAAGCTCCGACTGGAGATTCAAGACACATCTTGCAAACCTTCCTATCTACTATGAATACAAGGCAGACGGCATCAGCTCTACAGATGCAATCAAGGGTACATATCTTGACAACTACAAGGCTATCTGGGATTTATATATTACAGATTCCACCTGTGCACCTTCAGTACTTTCCAGCAAGACCGGAGAAGATGCAACAGCAGAGTTTGCTCTCGGTGAAGCAGTATTCTATCAGAATGGTACATGGGCATACTCAGATCTGAGCAGCAACGGTATGTCTGATGAGTCCCTTGGAATGCTTCCTATCTACATCGGTGCAGAAGGTGAAGAGAATCAGGGTCTTTGTACAGGTAGTGAGAACTACTGGTGTGTAAACAAGAATGCAGCTCCTGAAGATATTCAGGCAACACTGGATTTCCTCAACTGGGTAGTAACATCTGACGAAGGCTGCAATGCACTTTCACAGGATATGGGATTTGTTTGCCCATTCAAGGCATTTGACAACTATCCTGCAACCAACCCTCTGATCAACATTGCAAATGACTATGTATCTGCAGGCAAGACTTCTGTAGCATGGACATTTACAACAATGCCTTCTGAAGAGTGGAAGAACGGTGTGGGCAGTGCATTGTTAGAGTATGCCCAGGGTACAGGCGACTGGGACGCAGTTGTAACAGCATTCGTTGACGGATGGGCAACTGAGTACGCAGCAGCTAACAACTAAGCAGCGGGCATTAACACAGAGTGACCATGAATGTATGTAATGCATTCATGCTGGCAGGAAGTGGGCAGCGGATACTTACTGTCCACTTCTTTTCAATGTATGGCAGATACCAGAAAGGCATGGGGATTATTATGGAGAAAGCGATTAAAAAATATTTTCCTATCTTCGCATTACCGACATTTGCGGCATTCACGATAGGATTTATCATTCCATTCGTATTAGGGGTTTATTTATCCTTCTGTGAATTTACGACTGTTACGGATGCTACCTTTGTAGGATTCAAGAATTATATCAGAATATGGGGCGATGCTACATTTACCCACGCTCTTTGGTATACTTCACTTTTTACTGTAGTATCAGTGATCACAATTAACGTACTGGCTTTTGCAGTAGCAATGTTACTGACCAAAGGCATCAAAGGTACTAACATATTCAGAACCGTATTCTTTATGCCGAATCTGATCGGAGGAATCATCCTTGGATATATCTGGCAGTTGATACTGAACGGTATTTTATTACATTTTGAGAGAACACTTACTTATAATTCCGCTTATGGATTCTGGGGACTGGTTATCCTGATGAACTGGCAGCAGATTGGATATATGATGATCATTTACATTGCAGGTATCCAGAATATTCCCGGAGAATTGATTGAAGCCGCTAAAATTGACGGCGCTAATAACAGACAATTACTGAGATACGTGACATTACCTATGGTCATGCCGTCCATTACGATATGTTCCTTCCTGACATTAACCAATTCCTTTAAATTATATGACCAGAACCTGGCACTGACAGCCGGTGAGCCGTCTAATAAATCAGAAATGCTTGCTTTGAATATTTATAATACTTTCTACGGCAGAGCCGGCTGGGAAGGTGTCGGTCAGGCAAAGGCAGTTATATTCTTCCTGGCAGTCGCATTGATTGCAATTGTCCAGCTTAGAATGACCAGAAGCAAGGAGGTGCAGGCATAATGAGTACAGTTAGAAAAGCAAAGCATGGCTGGCTGCTTACATTGTTTTTTTCCCTTTTATCAATTGTATATGTCATGCCTATTATTATAGTATTGATGAATTCCTTTAAGAAAAAGATTTTCATCAGCAACCGTCCATTCTCACTCCCGGATGCGAAATCCTTCGTAGGATTGGAGAACTATGCAAGTGGTATGCAGAAGATAGATTTCCTGCATTCCTTTGCCTATTCACTGTTTATTACGGTAGGTTCTGTAGCAGTTATCATTCTGTGTACTTCCATGTGTGCATGGTATATCACCAGAGTAAAAAGTAAAATAACATCTGGTATGTATTACCTTTTTGCATTTTCCATGATTGTACCTTTTCAGATGGTAATGTTTACTTTATCCAAAATCGCTGATATACTACATTTAGGAAATCCTGTAGGAATCATCATTGTATATCTGGGATTTGGTGCAGGCCTTGCAGTATTTATGTTCTGCGGTTTCGTGAAGTCTATTCCACTGGAAATCGAAGAATCTGCCATGATTGATGGATGTAATCCATTACAGACATATTTTAAGATTGTATTCCCTGTCATGAAGCCGACAGCTATTTCCGTTGCCATACTGGAGGCTATGTGGGTATGGAATGACTACCTGCTGCCATATCTGGTATTGGATATCAAGAAATATAAGACAATCCCTATTGCAATCCAGTATCTGAAGGGTGGTTATGGCGCTATTGATATGGGCGCCATGATGGCAATGATCGTATTGGCAATCATTCCAATCATCATATTCTATATTGCGTGCCAGAAGCACATCATTGAGGGTGTAGTAGCTGGTGCGGTCAAGGGTTAAGTCCTTTGTGTACCGATTTTAAAGGAGATAAAAAGATGAGAAAATGTGGTGTATTGATGCCGGTAGCAAGTCTGCCAAGCAGATTTGGAATCGGTGGCTTTTCCAAGGAAGCATATGACTTTGTAGATTTTTTGGAACAGGGAGGACAGTCTCTGTGGCAGATTCTGCCACTGGGGCCGACGGGATATGGAGACTCTCCTTACCAGTCCTTCTCGACCTTTGCAGGCAATCCTTATTATATCAGTCTGGATGCCCTGATTGAAGACGGGTTATTGACAGAAGAGGAGTGCGAAGCTGCTGATTATGGTGATAATCCGGACTATATCAACTATGAGAAAATCTACAATACCCGTTTTGCACTGCTTCGTAAGGCTTTTGCCGGGACTGATGTGGATCAGGATGAGAAGTATCAGAAATTTGTTGCTGACAATGCTGCATGGCTAAAAGACTATGCGATGTATATGGCAATCAAGGATTCCCTGGGTGGAATTGCATGGATTGAGTGGGATGAGGATATCAGACTCAGAAGACCTTCTGCAATGGCACATTATGAAGAGCTGTTAAAAGATGATATTGCTTTTTACAGCTATCTTCAGTATCTGTTCGCAACACAGTGGGCACAGCTGAAGGCATATGCCAATAAGAAGGGTATTCAGATCATTGGTGATATTCCTATCTATGTTGCTTTTGACAGTGCTGATACCTGGGCAAATCCTGAACTGTTCCAGTTGGATGAGGAGAATATTCCTACAGCAGTAGCAGGATGCCCACCGGATGCTTTTTCTGCAACAGGCCAGTTATGGGGTAATCCGCTGTATCGCTGGGATTATCATGAAAAGACAGGTTTTGCATGGTGGATCCGCAGACTTGAATATTGTTTCACAATTTATGATGTAGTAAGAATTGACCATTTCAGGGGCTTTGATGAATACTGGGCTATCCCTTATGGTGATCCGACAGCAGAGTTTGGACGTTGGGAGAAGGGACCAGGTTATGCACTCTTTGCAGCCATGAAGAAGGCACTGGGCAACCGTGAAGTTATTGCAGAAGATCTGGGATTCCTCACACCAAGCGTTCTCAAGCTTGTGAAGAAGTCAGGATATCCCGGAATGAAGGTATTACAGTTTGCCTTTGATTCCAGGGAAGAAAGTGACTATCTGCCACATAATTATACAAAGAATTGTGTTGTATACACAGGCACACACGATAATGATACAGTAATGGGATGGATTCCTGCCATGAGCAGAAAGGACTTGGCTTTTGCCAAGAAATACATAGGAGTAAAGAGAACTTCTGATATCTGCAGCAGCCTGATCCGTATGGCATATGCCAGCGTTGCGGATACAGCGATCATCCCAATCCAGGATTATCTGGAGCTTGGCAGCGAAGCCAGGATTAATACGCCATCCACTCTGGGCGGCAACTGGGAGTGGCGTATGGATTCTTCTGACTGTACACCACAGCTTGCAGCCAGAATGCTTGAATTGGCACAGGTTTATGGTAGAATTGTAAAGAAGAAAAAATAACTAAGAGGTGAAAGATGTGTTTGAACCGACTATAAAGGATATTGCTAAAATATGTGGAGTCGGCGTCAGTACTGTATCCCGTGCAATCAATAATCACCCGGATATCAATCCTGAAACCAAAGAGAAAATCATGAATACCATTAAGGAATATGGTTACGTGCCTAATAACAGCGCACGTAACCTCAAGCGTGTGGACGCCAAGGCAATTGCAGTGCTTGTCAAAGGTATTGCCAATCCTTTCTTCACCAATATGATTAAGATAATTGAGGAAGAATGTAAGAAGAAGCACTATTCCATGGAGCTGCAGCATATTGAATTTGATGAAGATGAAGTAGATGTGGCGCAGAAAATCGTAAAGGAAAAGAGACTTCGCGGCATTATCTTTCTGGGTGGTTTATTCTCCCATTCAGAAGAGAAGTTAAAGAAGCTCAATGTGCCTTTTGTATTCAGTACAGCCGGTTCTATACCGGAGAATATCAGTAAGAACCAGTATTCTAATATCGGTGTAGACGACTATAAGGAAAGTATGAAGATGGTAGACTACCTGATCAGTCTGGGGCATAGAAGAATCGCAATTGTTGTGGCAGAGCCATACGAGAAGAGTATCGGCCAGCTGCGTCTGGAAGGATATATAGATTCTTTGAAGAAGCATGGCATACAGCCTGATCCGGCGCTGGTCATCCAGACCGAAAATGGAATCGGACATTTTTCTATGGAGAATGGATATCGTACAACGAAGCGGTTAATGGAATCCGGAGTGGATTTCACGGCTTTGTATGCAGTATCAGATTCCATTGCTATTGGTTCTGTCAGGGCACTGCTTGAGTCAGGCAGACAGGTGCCACAGGATGTTTCAGTGGCCGGGTATGATGGCATTGAGGTGTCAGGATACATATCTCCGAGCCTTACGACGATCAGACAGCCGGTAGAAGAGATCGCCAAGGCTACGGTCAAGCTATTATTTGATATTATAGCCGGTAAGAAAGATCACCAGCATATCACCTATGAAGCAGAATTGCTTGAACGGGAATCCACGCAAAGAATATAAGAAATCCCCCTGTTGATGGAGGCTTTTGTCCACATCAACAGGGGGATTTGTTTTAGAAATCTGCATTATGTAACTGGTTATAGGCTGCCGTGATAATTGCGGAGAAACGGTCAGCATGCAAGTCATCATTGAGGATATACTTGTAATTGATTTCTATCGGATTGTTCAGTGCAAGTACGTTATACCGTTTCAACCGTGTATCCAGCTGTTTGAAGAAGGATTCCATATGTTCCTTTGTACAATTCTCAATGACCAGCAAGAATTCATTACCGCCATTTCTTCCGACAAATCCATAATCGCTACCAACTTCTTCCAGGATATTGCAGAAATCAATCAGGATCTGGTCTCCCGCATCCCTGCCAAGGGCTATATTTGTGGCTGATAAATTACTGATTGTGATTAGTGCACATGCAACATGGTCAATTTTCGCAGATTCCCCGCCATACATCTGAAATACAAGATCGCAGCTGAGACGGTTTGGCATACCGGTGAGTTCATCCACATAAGCTGCATGCTTGAGCGTATCCCTTTCCTGTACCGCTTTCCCGAAGGCTGTGAGATCCACAACCAGAAACAGAAGATTACCAATAATGAAAAGGATGACGATCAGCTGGGGAATGAAATATAGAGGATTCTCTGATAATTTATTACGGTAATCAGGATATAGGACCATAAGTAATATATCCAAGACCAATAGAATCAGGGAAAAGCCTATCTGTAAAAATTTGGTGAGCTGATAATTCTTAAATATCGGTTTGTATTTATTCATATTAATTACCATACCTTTCAAAAATGCAGACTAAGCACTGCTGTATTTATTATACTGTAGTAAATTTGAAAATGGAAGCTTGCTGGCTTAAGAAAAGTGATAACCGGAAGAAATTAGTAAAAGTGACTAAAAAATTTATGAATAAAATATTAAATATGTATTTGTAATTCTGGTACAGTCTGTGATAAACTGTAAACTAAAATAGAGAGAGCAATAAAAACAAAAGAAACAGAGTACGGTTTTAAAGAGAGAGAGAGTTATTGAGAGGAGAAAATTGAATATGATCAAAAAGGTATGTTTTGCTGCATCATCAGGCGGACATCTGGAGGAGATATCCAGGCTTCGCGAGATCAGGGATAGATATGACTGTTTTTTATTTACGGAAAGCGGCAGTTTTGAGGAGCTTAATTTCTGTGAAAAAGTATATTATGTGAAGCAGATCAACAGAAAAGAGAAGGGATTTCTTTTCCATTTCCTGCAATTATGGATGCATGCAGACACAATCATGAAGAAAGAGGATCCTGATTGTATTATTTCAACAGGAGCTCTGGCAACATTTCCAATCTGCGTAATTGGCAAGCTCAGAAAGAAGAAAGTAATCTATATTGAATCATTTGCCCGTGTAGATGGCAGCTCCATGACGGGTAAATTGATGAAAGCAGTTGCAGATTTATATATCGTGCAATGGAGAGAACTACTGGATGCAGTCCCCAATGCTGTATACGGTGGAGGAATATTTTAATTCCTGGTTGAGAGAGTAGAGAGAGTTAATAGTAGTTTGGAGAGAGCTGAATATGATTTTTGTGACATTGGGAACACAGAAATTTCAATTAAACAGATTATTGAAGCAGCTGGATAAATATATAGAGCAAGGACAGATTACAGACAAGGTTATAGCACAGATAGGATACTCTGATTATTTACCAAAGCGATATGAGTATATTGATTTTTTGAATAAAACTGAATTTGACGAAATGATAGAGGCGGCAGACATTGTGATTGCTCACAGTGGTGTGGGCTCTATTATTCGTGCAATAAATTCCAACAAGCCGGTTATAGTCTATCCCCGGCTTGCTAAATACAGAGAGCATATCGATGACCATCAACTGGAGATCGCATATGCTTTTTCTGTTAAAAATTATGTACTGTGCTGTGGAGAAGAGGATGATCTGCTGGAGAAAATAGAAGAGAGCAGAACACATCACTTTGAAAAGTATGTTTCGCAAAGAGAAAAAATAGTCGGTATCATCGACGAATATTTAAGAAAGAATTAAGAGGTATTGCTATGTTCAAAACAATCATTAACAACTTCCATCTGGAGAAGCTGATATGGATCATCAAGTCTAAATTCCTGTACATGCTTCTGGCAGCCCTGATCGGTGCGGTTCTGACAGGTGGCTATGCAACACTGACACAGACATCTACATATCGTGCACAGATCAGCTTCTACGTATACAGCAATCCGGATTATGTGACGGATACGGGAGTGAATCTGAGCAGCTCGGATATAACCCAGGCGAACAGCCTGCTGACCAGCTATATGCAGATCCTCAACAGTGCGACATTCTTAAATGAGATCATTGATTACACAGGGCTTGAGCAGTATACCGTGGAGGCTCTGCAGAAGAGAATCACGGCTGCCGCAGTCTCTAATACCGCAGTGTTCAAGGTAAGCGTTCTGGATCAGAATCCGGTGAATGCCATGAATATCGCTAATGCAATCGGTGATCTGGCACCGGATGAGATCATCAGTATCGTAAAATCAGGTGGTATCGAGGTGCTGGATGCGGCTGAGCTGCCAACAGAACCGTATACCTCGACAAGTGTTCTGATGTATGCGCTGATTGGTGCTGTGCTAGGATTTGCAATCGTAGCAGCCTGGTGCGTCATCAAGGGATTATTGAATACGACGATCAGACGTAAGTATGAGATAGAAGATATGTTCACGATTCCTATTCTGGGAGAAGTGCCACAGCAGCAGGCCAAGGACAAGAAGGAAGCGGCCAGTGTGCGTCTCGATCAGGACAACAGCTTCGGGTTAAAGGAAGCCTACAGTAATATCAGGGTAGGTCTGCTTTTTACAAAGAAGGGTGAGAAATGCCCAATCTATGCGGTAACAAGTGCAGATTGTCATGAGGGTAAGACGACGAGTGCGTTCAATATGGCAGTTTCCTATGCGCAGATGAATAAGAAGGTACTTCTCATTGATGCGGATATGAGAAACAGCAGTATGAAGGAATTTCTGCAGGATGCTCAATGGAATGACACGGACGGATTGAGTGAATATCTGGCTGAGATTGCGGATAAGCCTGCCAAGATTGCCTTTGAGAAGAATCTGGATATCATACCTTCCGGTACTATGCCGCCCAATCCTTCTGAATTGCTGGTAAGTGAGAGATGGTATCAGTTATTGCAGGACAGCCAGAAGGAATATGATGCCATTTTCGTGGATTTCCCGTCCCTTGGTATCGTATCGGATGCACTCTGTCTGGCACAGGTCGCAACCACGTATGTACTGGTCATTAGAGAGAATCTGACCAGAATTGAGAGAATCGAAATGATCGTGCGCAGACTGGAGAGTCTGGATGCTGATATCTGTGGTTTCATATACAATGGAATCTCCCAGAAGTCACCGGACTATAATTATAAATTATATGGAAAAGAATATAAGAAGGATTAGAGAATATGCCAAAGGTAAGTATCATAGTACCGGTTTATAATACATCAGCGTATCTAAGACGCTGCATGGATGCCCTTACAGGGCAGACTCTGGAGGATATAGAGATCATAGCAGTGAATGATGGCTCTACGGATGATTCACCGGCCATTCTGGGAGAGTATGAACAGAAGGATTCCAGGGTCAGGGTATTCCATAAAGTGAATGGAGGTCAGGCAACAGCAAGGAATATGGGGATACGCAGAAGCCATGGAGAATATGTAGGCTTCGCTGATTCGGATGACTATGTAGATGCAGACATGTTCCGACAGATGTATGAGCTTGCAAAAGAGAAGGACTGTGACATGGTGGAATGTAACTACCACTATCTGCAGGAGACAAAAGATGACATCAGGGAGCTGAAGACCAGAGGCCGTATCCGGGAATATACAGGGCAGAAGGATATGCTGATTGATCCTCAGGTATCGCCTTGGAATAAATTATATCGAAGAGAGATACTATTGCATAATGGTGTGGATTTTCCAGAGGGGCTGATATACGAAGACACTGCCTTTTATATCAAGACGATACCTTATGTGAAGAAAGCTTCTTATCTGGACAGAGCTTGTGTATATTATTTCCTGAGAGAGACCTCTACCATGAATGCGAATAAGAGCAGAAAGGTCGGGAATATATTTCAGGTGTTACAGAATATTCTGGACTTTTACCGGGGAAATGGCTTTTATGAGGAATATGCTGCTGAGCTTGAATACTTCTGCGTTAAGATCTGTCTATGCAGCTCTCTAAGCCGTATCGGAAGAGTGACGGATAAGGAGCTGGAGACGAAGCTGCTGGATAAGACGTTCGCTTTTATTCATGAGAACTTCCCGTTTTATAAGAAGAACCCATATTTCCATGGAAAAACAGGAAGTTACATTAAGATTGTAAACCGTCATAACAGCAGGTGCATAGGAAGAATCCTTGGAAAGATAATGAAAGGCTGATGGAATGAAAATATCTGTAGCAATGGCAACCTATAATGGAGCGCAGTACATAGAAGAACAGCTGGAATCCATACGGATTCAGACGATGCCTGTGGATGAGGTGCGGATCTGTGATGATGGCTCTTCGGACGATACAGTAGAGGTAATATGCCACTACATCAGAGAGCATGGGCTGGAGAGCAGCTGGTCTGTCGAGGTGAATCAGGAGAACTTAGGTTATGCATCGAATTTCATGAAGGCAGTGGGACTGACCAACGGAGATTATGTATTTTTCTGCGATCAGGATGATATCTGGATAGCAGACAGAGCAGAGAGAATGATCGGCCTGATGGAGGCTCATCCTGATATGCTGCTTCTTGGCTCTGAGTTCGATTCCTTCGTCAGTGCCAAGGATGCGCCGTCAGTACCGGGCTGGGAACAGAAGATGATCCGGAACGATGAGTCTCTGGAGAAAATGCAGTTTACACCGGCAAATATATTCATAGGCTGTCAGGGCTGTACCATGTGTATGCGCAGACAATTGCTGGAGAGGGCAATGCCTTACTGGTATAAGGGCTGGGCACATGATGAATTCGTATGGAAGCTCGCGCTGTGCATGGATGGTCTGTATATGTATCATTCCTACACACTCAGAAGAAGACTTCATTCCAATAACGTGACCATGCGTAAGGTAAGAGATATTACGAAGAGGCTGAAATACCTGACAGATCTGCAGGACAGTCATATGGCTACCCTGAAATATGCCAGAGAGAATGGTCTTTCTAAGTCACAGCTTGCACTGCTGGAGAAAAACATCAAAGCGACCAGACTTCGGATAGAACTGCTCCGAAATAAGAAATTATGGAATATTGTACCACTGACACTGTTTTATCGGGAATGCTATCACAAATGCAGAGCGATTCCCGTGGAGCTGATGATGGCGGTAAGAAATTAAAGGAGATGTCCCATGACACAAGAGAGCGCAGTACGGACAAGTAAATATATAAAGCCTGCAAGAGAGGAAAAGATATTTGAAAAGACAGTCGTTTTCTTCCTGTTCAGTCTTTTTGTCATGCCTCAGTATTTCGGACTTCCTACGCCGTTATTTGATTTTACACTGCTTAGAATGATGCTGATACTGGTGCTGTTCATGATCATCTATGATGATGAACGCAAGGTTGCCTTTGCAGATCTGATTCTGCATTCCAGACTGACGCTGGTGCTGCTGCCATATATGTTCGTACTGCTCTACACCATGGTACTGAGGGCTGATATCAATGCTTTTCTGAATCCGTTTCTTGAAATACTGTCCTTTTATCTGCTGATCTATGTGATCCATAATGTGCTCGGCGTGGAGAAGACTGTCCGGTATCTGTTGGGCTTCCTTTATCTGATGACGATACTTGGAGTCGTGGAATATGCAATGGGGCGTTCACCCTTCTCCTATCTGGAGACAATAAAGGGCATCTATACAGGAAGATTTATCAGGTCAGGTAATTACAGGATCATGAGCTCCTGTACCCATTCCCTTGGCTATGGGCTTTTGCTGGTCGCTGTGGCACCGCTTTCCTGCTTTGATTACAGGAAGAACGAAGTCAATCTGTTGTGCAGGCCGATATTGTTTCTGTTGCTTCTGATCAATGTATTCCTGACAGGCTCCCGTTCGACGCTTAGTGTGTTCCTTGTAGAGACATTGCTGCTTTTTATACTGTCCTCAGGAACCAATAAGAAGAAATGTATACTGGCCGGAATCGTGCTTGTAGCCGGAATCACAGCATTTCTGGTCGTATTCTACAGAACGGGCATTGCGCAGTATATCCTGTTACAGTTTGCAAGTATTCTGGATTCCATACTGGGAACGCAGTATTCGGTTCTGTTTGGTGGTAATACGGAGGCATTGAGCAGCAGCTCGAACTACCGTGACCAGCTGAAATATATTTTTCAGGTAAAATGGCTCAATCCCATACTGGGAATCGGACGAAAGAGATCCTTTACCTCGGAAATCAATGGCTCATATATTGAATCTATTGATAACTTCTATATTGCGGAATATGTAAGGTATGCCTATCCGGGATTAGTTACGTATGTGTTCTTCCTGCTTTTCCATCTGGGCGGAATGATAAAGAAATGCATCATGGATGGTAAAGCGGTGTATAAGATTTTGTTGGTAGGAGCAGGCTGTTATGCGGTAAATCTGTTCTGGGTAGATTCCCTGCAGACATTGAAGTATCTGTATATTATTTTTGCACTGTATCTGTGTCAGTATATGGAAGACGGCAGGAGTGCAGAGGCAGATTCTGGTTCAAAATACATCAGGTCAAGAGTAAATAAGTGGAGATAGAGAATGCAACCAAGGGTGAGTATCATTATTCCTGTTTATAATGGGGAAAAGTACATAAGGAACAGCATAATAAAGCTGCAAATGCAGACATATGCCAATCTGGAAGTAATCTATGTGGATGATGGAAGCACTGACCAAACGGGAATCATTCTGGATGAGACAGCCACGGAAGATGACAGATTCTGGGTGATTCATAAGGAAAACGGTGGTGTGAGTGCTGCAAGAAATACGGGAATTAAGGCAGCGACAGGAGAATACCTGATCTTCTTTGATGCAGATGATGAAGTTACCCCGGAGGTGATACAGGATAATGTTGACGTGGCAATCACAAGCGGGGCAGATGTGGTGTTGTTTGGCTTCTGGTATTTCAATGTGGACTGCAAGGAAGAGAAGGTGAATGAATTCCCAGTGTCATTTAGCGGAACGAGGGAAGAATTCTTCACACAGTGTGTGAGTGAGGCAGTAGACAGAGAGTTCTTCAATGCACCGTGGAATAAACTTATCAAAGGTAAGCTGATCAGCGACAATGGACTATGCTTTGATACCAGATATTCTCTGTATGAGGATAATCTGTTTGCAACGGATGTTTTTATCCATGCAGAGAGAATTGCAATTAATCCGAAGGCATATTACAGATATTTTCTGAGATCCTCAGGAAGTCTGCTCACCCGGTTCCACGACAATATTTTCGAGGGACTGACGTTGTTCTACGACAGAGCAATGGAATATTGCAGAGGATTTGACAGGAATGAGGCGCAGATACACAGCTTCGAGAGGATGTATGTTACACATACCTATACCTTCCTGAAGCAGATAAGCTGTAACCGCGAACTGACACCACAGCGGAAAAAAGAGCTGCTGCAGAGCATATGTGAGGAGGAGAAGCTTCAAAAGGCTCTGGCACATGTAGAGCTTAAGGGCAGGAAGCGTATCATACGATATCTGATCAGAAGGAAGCAATATCACATGATAGAAATGCTGTATTGCTCCAGAAGTAAATTCTTCGATCAGAGAAAGGCATAAAGTAACATGGGTAAGCTGGATAAGGTAAAATATAAAATCGAAGACCATATGCTGCTTGGTTCTGTATATGACAACATCATGATGAAAACAAAATACAGGAATAAAAAGCTGTCTTTTCTATATAATGTAATGGTGGCACAAAAACACCGCATGCTGTATTACAAGCAGCTTCGAAGAAAATATATGGACAGATGCAGTGCCAGTCCTGTCTGGGAGAAACAGCCCAAGGCAGCAAACAATGATACGATATGGTTCTGCTGGCTGCAGGGGATAGAGGAGGCGCCGCTTCTGGTGAAGAGATGTCTGGAGTCTCTTAGGAAGAATATCCCGGATAAGAAGATTATTGTAATCGACGGGAATAATCTTGGTGAATATGTGAATATGCCGGATTACATCACGGACAAATGGCAAAGGGGCATCATAGGGAATGCGCATTTCTCAGATCTGCTAAGGTTAGAGCTGCTGATAGAAAAAGGCGGCTACTGGATAGATGCTACGGTATTGTGTACGGATTCGAAAATGCTGGAATTCATAGATAAGCAGCCATTATTTCTGTACAGCTTCTATTATTTCGGATTCAATCCTGAGATCATGGAGCTGAACAACTGGTTCATCAAGAGCTGCACCAATAACAATATTTTGTGTCTTCTGAGAGAATTACTGTATACCTATTGGGCGGAGAATGACAGGGCAAAGGATTATTTCCTGACACAGCTGTTTCTTACGATGGCAGTAGAATATTACAAAGAAGAATATAACAGGATGCCGATCGTCAGTCAGGTAGATTCCCACATTCTGGCGACCTACATAGCAGAGCCTTATGATGAAGATAAATATGCATTGCTGAAGCAGACAACAGGATTTCATAAATTAAGCACCAGATTCGAGGCAGAGTCCATCCAGACGAAGGACTGCTTCTATGATGTGGTGATCAACCGGGGAGAGTATTAGGAGAGAGTAAAAATGCAGAAAAAAGAGGAGAACAAGATACCTAAGATCATTCATTATTGCTGGTTTGGCGGTAAGCCGATACCTAAGGATCTGCAGGATTGTATTGATACCTGGAGTATTCTAAAGGGATATCAGGTGATGCGCTGGGATGAGTCCAACTGCAGCTTTGATGAGAATGAATTTGTAAGAAAGACCTATGCAGAGAAGCAGCTTGGATTTATCGGAGATTATTACCGTCTGAAGGCTGTATATGAGTATGGCGGCATTTATCTGGATACGGATGTCAAGGTGTGCAAGTCCTTTGATCCGCTATTGGATTATCCGGCTTTCCTGAATTTCATCTTTGACTGTTCGGTAGGCTCTGCAATCATAGGAGCAAGGAAAGGCAATCCGCTGATCAAAGCACTGCTGGATATGTATGATAATACGACCTTTGGCACGAACAGAAGCGGCAAGGTGTTTGAGTGGCGTGACGGAAAGCTGGTCGTAGACGGTTATGCTACCAGCAATTATTACTATACTTATTATATTCTGCACCATTATCCGGAATTTATTCTGAATAACAGATTCCAGAATATGAAGGACTTTGTCATTTTCCCGAAGGAATATTTCGAGATCGGTACAGTGACCGGCAGGCATTATGCGGTTCATTTATGTGCCGGAGAATGGAGAATCAAGGCAGATACCTCACGTACCTTCAAGGGCAGGATCAAGGCATTGCTGCATAAGAACCAGAAGGTGTTTGATATTGTGCAGGTGCTGGTAAGGAAGAGAAGATACAGGGAGCTCAAGAAGCAGATTCCGTTCTACGGATATTATCTTGCACAGAAGAATCATACACAATTACCTGAATTATAAAGGAAGCGATAACGATTAACGTTCAGAAATTTTTTGAATACTTATTTCACTACATCAGGCAGCAGAGCAGGGGCGTATCTGTGGAGCAGCTGCTTCTTATGTGGGTTATATGTATTGTCATATTACATATTGGCTGTATGCTGCAGGCAGGCATTCGTGGCAAAAGGACAGGGTGGCGCAGAGAACTGCTGCTGATACTGATACTTGGCTATGCCTGCTTTGGTGCACAGCTCACATTATTCAGAAGAGAAGCAGGAAGCAGAGGTGTCATGTATACATATCTGCATATGGGCAATCTGTTTGGTGACTGGTATGAAAGGCAGCAGTTCTTCTATGCATTCCTCAATGTGTGCTTCTTTGTTCCCTGGGGCTTTCTGTGGGGCTTATGGAGATGGGAGGATAAGGCCTGGAGAAGAATGATCATGATCACAGGGTACAGCTTTCTTACGACTGCTTCGATAGAGATTACCCAGCTTATGACAGGCAGAGGATTCTTCGAAGTGACAGATATCGTGACCAATCTGATGGGCGGAATCATGGGCGGCATTCTGGCGTGTATCGTGATTCCTTTTATCCGGAATATATACAGAAAGACAACGAAGAGCGTGGATACAGTACAGGAAAGGCGTGGATAGAGACATGAAGAAAGATGGAAAAGGATTTTCAACAAAAGATGTGATAATGATCGTATTGTGCGTACTGGTACTGATCGTGCTGATATTGTTGTTGAAGCAATCAGGCAAGAATCAGAAGGAAGAACAGGCACAGCTGAACCAGATGCAGGAAGAGATTACCAAGACAGGAGAGACAGGCTCTTCAGTATCCGGAAAGAATAGCAGCTATGTGGTATGTAATGAGGTGAACCAGGAGGGCTGGCTAGAGCTGTATAATGCTGGAAAACAGGAAATCCATATGCAGGAAGCAGCCATTTATGTGAATGGTGAGTTAGTCAAGACTTACAAGGATGAATTCTCTATTCCGGCCAGAAGTCTGGTCGTACTGGAAGCCGGTGTAAAGCTGGGACAGGAAGAAAATAGTGTGATTTCTCTGGTAAATGGAGAAGAGAAGCTGTTTACCATGACATTCCCTAAGCTTGCAGTTCAGGAAAGCTATGGAAGAATAGGAACAGGCAATGATGAAATGGGCTATCAGACGCCTACCCGCGGGGAGAATAATGCACAGGAGGCTCTGAAAACAGAGGACAGGCTTACCTTCTCAGTGCCGGGTGGCTTCTATACGGATACGATTACACTTACCATGACAGATAAGCCCGGTGTGGATATCTATTATACAACAGATGGAAGTACACCTACGACAGCCTCCGAGAAATATACAGCGCCCGTTAAAATAGCGAATCGCTCAGGCTCGGGTTATGTCTATGCAGATATCGTGAACAATGGCTATAAACCATCCGGCATAGAGATGGGAACTGTAGTCAGGGCAATTGCTGTGGATGCACAGGGCAATATTCTGGAGGAAAAGACAGAGTCTTATTTTATCGGAATCGCCAATAACAGTGATCTGGTAGATCTGCCTGTCATATCCATATCAACAGATGCAGCCAATCTGTTTGATTATTTTCAGGGAATCTATGTACAGGGCCGCAATTATGAGGATGCACTTGCTTCTGGGCAGGATGGACTTTTTCAGGCGAATTATCAGATGGACTGGAAGAGAGAGGCGCATATAGAATTCTTTGATGGAAATAAAGGCAAGAGCTACGGCGGAGATATTGCATTATCCATACTGAGAGATTACAGCATGGAATCTCCTCAGAAATCCTTCTATGTAACAGGTGATGGCAATGGAGCGTGGACCGGTTCAGAATTGTGTGATTATTTTAACGATGTGAGCAATGTACTGGAGATTCAGACGAACAGACGTGATAATGAGAGCAAGGCAAGAGAGTATCTGGTGAATGATCTTTTAGAGGATACACAGGTCGGTACACAACAGCTTACTCCCTGCGTTCTCTTCATCAACGGAGAATACTGGGGAGGCTATATGTTAAGAAAGCCGCTGGACAGAGTATATTTTGAGGATAAATATGCGATACCTGAGGATAACAAGGTCATTCTGGCAAAGGATGGAATCATAGAAAATTATGATTATCTGAATGAATATGACAGGCTGATTCAGTTCATTACCTCAAATGATATGAGCCTGGAAAGTAACTATGAGCAGCTGCAGCTGCAAATGGATGTACAAAGCTATCTGGATTATCTGTGTGCCAATATGTATATTGCCAATATTGATTATGGCATTGAAGAGTCGTATGCATGGAAGACATCTATGACCGGTCAGGGAGAATATGAAGATGGCAGATGGAGATGGATCATTGGCAAGACCAACTGCTCCATGAATGCACTGATGGCAGATGGAAAAGCCACCAGTACAATAGATTCCTTCCTGATGCCGACAGTCAGAGAAGACAGGATTCTGCGTGCTCTCATACATAATGAAACCTTCAGAAAACAGCTTCAGGAAACCATGCATCGTATGGCAGAGCAGATTTTCACAGAGGAGAATGTAACAGCAGAGCTGGACAGTATATCTGCAAGGATTGGCAAGATGGCAGCCAGCAGCTATGGAAGATTCTATGCATATCCCAATACAGGCTTCTATCAGGGACAGACAGAGCGTATACAGGATTTCTTCCAGAACAGAGCAGAGTATATGCTTTATTATGTAGAGCATCTCGAGGAAATCGAGGACAGCTGGAATGCCATAGAAGCACCTGTACAGCTGCAGGAGCCGGATGAGGCGCAGCCACAGGAGGAGGCATTACCGCAGAAGGAAGCCCCGGATGCAGGTCAGGAGCAGTCACAGGCAGAGAGTGCAGAGAATGTGGAACAGTCAGGAGAGAGCGATGGACAATAGTAAAGATATCATTCTGATGCGATATTTAGGTGAACTGATCAGGGCACAGCTGGAGAACCGGACACCGCAGGCGATACCGGATACGATTACATATGAAGAACTGGAGCAGATTGCATATTCAGCCCAGATGCCATACATGATACTTGGTGCACTGATCAGACTTCCTCTCACACAGGAGCAGGCACAAAGCTGCCGCAATGCACTGAAGACAAGTACATTAAAGACACTGCTGCAGGTACAGATAGCAGATAGACTACAGGAGAAGCTGGAAGAGGCAGGAATCAGAAATCAGGTATTAAAGGGTGCTGTCATGAAGCACATTTATCCAAGACCTGAGCTGCGGGAAATGAGTGATATTGATTTTATGATCTACGAGGATGACTTCACTGATACGGACAGGATCGTGGAAGAAGCCGGATTTGTGAAGGTTCAGGCAATCAAGCATCATGTCATATATCAGAAAGCACCGTTTCTTACACTGGAGATGCACTGGGATCTTTATGAGAAGACAGTAGATAAGAGTCAGTATATGTATTATAAGGATCAGTTCAGGGCAGTGCCTGCGGAGGGAAAGAAATATACCTATGAATTTAGCAGGGAGAATTTTTATGTGTATATGATTTCACATATGGCCAAGCATTTTTATGAAAATGGCTGTGGTATCAGAAATCTTGTGGATATCTATGTATTTAACCAAAAGTACGGACACAGCATAGACCGTACACAGGTGGAACAGGAGCTGAAGAAATGCGGAATCCTGAATTTTGAGAGACAGATGTCTGAGCTGGCTCTAATATGGATGGAGAATAGAAAATGTTCAAAATTTTATGTAAACCTGTTCCGGTATATGATAGATTGCGGAATATACGGTAAGAGTGAGAACGGAATCTGGAGTCAGCTGTGCAAGCAGAATGCACCACAGCAGAAGAAGAGCTTCAATCTGACTTATTATTTCCCGACAGCACAGTATATGAAGGAATATTATCCGTGGCTGGAAGGAAAGGAAGGACTGCTTCCGCTTGCATGGCTCTGCCGAGGCGTACATGGCCTGCTTCACAGGGATTCCATGGAGAGAGCAAGGACACTCAAGGACAGGGAGAAATACCGCATGATGATGGAGATCTATCACAATCTGAATCTCAATTTCGTAAAATAGGGCAGAACAGAAAGGCAGAATAATGAAGATAAACGAAGGACGTGTGAAGCAGTCTGCTAAAAATATGATATCAGGCTTCCTCTATCAGACTGTGACACTCATATTAAGCTTTATATCCAGAACAGTATTTATCAATACTCTGGGGACAGAGTATCTGGGACTGAACGGAATATTTACAGATGTGCTGTCTCTTCTGTCCATGGCTGATCTTGGATTTGGAACGGCTATGGCTTATAGCTTCTATAAGCCACTGGCAGAGCATGATGAGGACAGGATTGCAGCGCTGATTCATTTTTATAAGAAGGTTTACCATATCATAGCGGTCACGGTTACTGTACTGGGACTTCTATGTGTGCCTTTCCTGAAATACATTGTGAATACGCAGGAGGAGATTCCCAATCTTACATGGTATTATCTGTTCTCGCTGGCTAATATCGTAATTTCGTATCTTTTTGTATACAAGACTACCCTCATGACTGCAGACCAGAAGGATTATAAGATCGTCAATATCCGTATGTGGGCAACCCTGACAAAGACGATACTGCAGATTCTGGCGCTTTATCTGACAGCTAATTATATGCTTTATATCATAATTGGTGTGCTGGCACAGTTTCTGACCAATGCGATTGCATCCTGGCAGACACAGAAGGAATATCCTTATATCAGAAATGCCGATACGCAGACCAGGGTGGAAAAGGAAGTAGAGCAGGGCATATTTAACAATATGAAATCAGTGTTCATCTATAAATTGAGTGGAACGCTTTTTTCGGCGACAGATAATCTGCTGATTTCCATGCTCATAGGAACGGCAGCAGTTGGTCTTTACAGTAATTATCTCATGTTAAGTAATAAGCTGCTTCTGATCGAGCAGATTATCTTTTCGTCTCTGGTGGCAAGTATTGGAAATGTCATAGCCAGGGACAGCCCGGAGAAAAGACTGCAGATTTTTCAGGCAATGCAGTCTGCAAGCTTTATCTTCTGCGGAATCATTACAGCAGGCTTTGGGTTACTTGCCAATGATGTGATCACAGTATGGCTGGGAAAGGAGTATACCTTCTCCATGCTGACGGTAATTGCAGTGACAGTGAACACATATTTCTCCTGTGCATTGCAGCCTCTCTGGATCTACCGTGATGCGACAGGACTGTATATGAAGACCAAATATATGATGCTGGCGGGAGCCATTGTAAATATTGTCTTATCTGTCATTCTTGGCAGATTCATGGGAATTGCAGGTATTATTTTTGCGTCTGCCATTGCAAGACTGAGTACGTATTTCTGGTATGAGCCTAAGCTGCTTTTTCACGAATATTTTAACAGCAGGGCAACAGGATATTATATATCTATCCTGAAGAATATCGGTCTGCTTGCCTGTGTGTTTGCTGCGCTGTCCTATGCCTTTTCCGGCTGGGTAGTGACAGACTGGATGACGCTGATTCTTAAGGTCGTAGTAACAGCGGCTGTATGCAGCAGCATATTCGTGCTGGCATATTGCAGGACAGAAGGGTTTCAGGTCATAATGAATAAGGTACGGCAGATATGTGGACATACAGGGAGATAATGAGTCCCAAAATGAGGAAATGGAGATAAGGATGAGAGAGAGACAAGGCTATATAACGGTAATTGTGCCTGTGTATAATGTAGAGAAATATCTGGACAGATGTATGGAATCTATTCTTGCACAGACCTATACGAAGCTGGAGATCATACTGGTAGATGACGGGGCTGCGGACAGCTCCGGTGCGATATGTGATTCCTATGCACAAAAGGATGAGAGAGTGCAGGTCATTCACAAAGAGAATGGAGGACTCTCCAGTGCGAGAAATGCGGCACTGGATATTGCACAGGGGGAATATATCGGATTTGTAGACAGTGATGATTATATCAGTGTGGATATGTTCGAGAAATTATATCAGGCCTGTGTACAATATGAGAGTGAGATTGCAATATGCTGCCATTATACGGAGCGTGGAGATCGTCTGCTGATTGAAGAGCCGATTGTGGATGAGAGCATACAGTATACAGGTGTGGAAGCACTGGAGCTTCTGATACGGGATCAGGGTATCAGAAACTATGCCTGGGATAAACTGTACAAGGCATCTCTTTTTCAGAGTATCAGATATCCGGACGGAAGGAATTATGAAGACATTGCAACGACCTATCTTTTATTCTACCGTGCAAAACGTATCTGCAGCATTCCCCGGTATCTGTATTATTATCAGATCAGAGAGGGTAGTATCTCGAGTCATGTGGAAGATACGAAATGGCTGGAGAACTGCTATCAGATCATAGTGTCACAGACAGAACGCTATCATTTCATGAAGGAGCATAAGGAGGAGCGGCTCGCAGACCTGTGTCTGGCGCAGCTTGTGCCTTATCTGTATGAATATATCAGGCTGGGTCTGCGGCTTCATACATCACTGCACCGTACAGAGGTATTAACTTTGCTGAATAAAGAATGGGAGAACATTCAGAATAATTCCTTTCTTTCTGCTAAAGACAGAAGGCTGTATAAAATATATACAGCAGCTCCCATAGTTGTGCAGTCATATCAGAGAACGAAGGAAGCTGTAAAGAAAGTACAGGATTGCCGATATAAATTGAAGAATGCACTGGGAGAGGCAGGTATTTTATCTGTTGACCGGTTTGACTTTCAGCTTGCGAAAGGAAAAGAGAGAAGAATCATTTTCTTTGAACTGCCCTGCTTTGATAATCTTGGAGATCACGCCATTGCCTATGCACAGAAGAAATACCTGGAAGCCTTGACCGCACAGAGGCCGGAATACCAGCTTTATACAATAGATGGCTGGGACACAGTAGAGGCTGTGATACAGCTCACAAAGGAGATAGGCAAGAAGGATGTGATCGTATGTCAGGGAGGCGGCAATATGGGAAGTCTGTATGAATTTGCGGAGGCCTTCAGACAGAAGCTTTTGAAAGCTTTTGTGGACAACAGGATCATCATATTCCCACAGACCATCTATTTCTCACAGGATGAACAGGGAGAACGGACGAAGAGGAAGATGGTAAAGGTCTATAATAAATGCAAAAGGCTGACTATATGCGCCAGGGATGCAGTATCTGCACAGACTATGCAGTCCATGTTCACCGCTGATATCGAGAGTGTGAATGATATTGTGGCATATTTAAGCGGCAGAATACCGGTTCAGACGCAGAGAAAAGGCATTGTACTGTGTCTGCGCTCCGATCTGGAGAGTGCTCTGACAACCGTTGAAAAAAAGGCCTTGCGGCAGGCGTGTACAGAGAAAGCTTCAGATGTACGCATAACAGATACCTGTCTTGGAAGAGATATTGACAGACAGGACAGAGAAGCTATGCTTATGAAGAAATGGAGCGTATTTGCGGGGGCGCAGCTGGTTGTTACGGACAGACTGCACGGAATGATCTTTTCCCTGATCATGGGAACACCCTGTATCGTACTTGGCAATAATCACCATAAGGTAAAGGCAACCTATGCAACCTTCAAGGACTGCAAGTATCTGCAATATGCAGAAAATGTCAGGGAGGCCGTGCAGATGATCGCAGCATGGAAGCCTGATGAAATACCGGTCACACCATACAATACAGAAGAATATTATAAAAAACTGGAACAGTTAGTCATTATGCAATAGAACAGAGGGAAAAGAAGATGGGGAATAGAAAAGCAGGCAGAAGCAAGTTCACAGAATACATGATATGGGCAGTCCTGCTGCTGGTCATTGCAGTTTTGACGGCAAATATATGGGTGATGCAGGCAAGGGCACAGTCAAAGGCCTACGACATAACCGGCAAAGAGCTCAATGACATACAGAATTACAAGAAAGGCTGGTATAAGAGCTGGGGCGGTGAATTTGAAGAATCAGGCGGAAGTCTAAGCTCTATCGTATGGTACAGAGTAGCCCAGCCATCCTACTATATTGTTGCGAACGATTCCAGAATACAGATTGCCATTTCAGAGTACGACAAGGATGGCAAATGGATTAAATATTCCGATAAATATCAGAATGGTAGCAAATTCACCAGGCAGACCAATACAGAATACGTCCATCTGACATTAAGCAGCTCTGTCTGGGGGACAGATATCCAGTCACTTTTTCAGAACGGACTGCAGATAGAATTCTCGACAGAACAGAGGGAAGCTTATCAGGTTCCGACCATAGCTATAAAGGATGCTGATTTTGGCAGAGCAGATAACTGGAAGACCGGAGGCTATGTCTATCAGACAGGAGAATGCATCATTGACCGGACTAAGATTGCCTATCAGGCATACTGTATACCAGATGCCGGAACCTATCAGGTATGGCTTCCGGGAGGATATCTGAAAATGAACATTCTGGAGCTGGACAGTCAGAATAAGGTAATAGCAGGTTCGGATCTTCACAGTGGACAGAAATGGAAGAAGAATGCAGGTACAGCCAAGATCGCACTGACAGTATATACCAATGACAAGCGACAGGGCAGCTATTCGATAGAAGAATATAAGAGTCTGATACAGAATTATCCTTCCTTCGGGTTACAGCCATATCAGTCTTACCAGGTAAAAGGCAGGATGGATGCACTCACGGCAGAAGCATTCATGCAGAAGATGAACGTAGGATGGAGCCTTGGTAATTCTCTGGATTCCAAATGCGATAAGAATAACCGGGGGGCAGACCGGAATCTGAAGCAGGAGCTGAACTGGGGCAATCCTTATGTGACGAAGGATCTGATAGACTATGTGGCACAGTGCGGCTTCAACACGATACGAATACCGGTCACCTGGTATTACAATACAGGAGTAGATGAAAAGGGCAGACTCTATATCGGGCAGGAGTGGCTTGCCAGAGTCCAGGAGGTTGTTGATTATGCGCTTGCCAATCAGATGTATGTCATATTGAATTCCCATCATGACCAGCCTATTCTGTATGCCGGTGTATCAGAGACCGAAATGCAGCAGGTACTGGCGAACTCCCAGAGTCTGTGGCAGCAGATCGCTACATATTTCAAGGATTATGATGAGCATCTGATATTTGAAGGCTTCAATGAAATCGATAATGTGGAGAAAAGCTGGAATTACAGTGCTCTGGCAGCAGATCAGATGAACCGTATGAACCAGATATTTGTCACAACAGTCAGACAGACAGGTGGAAACAATGCTTCCAGAATTCTGATGGTTCCTACTTTACTTGACGGAACGAGTGCAGATATCCTGCAGGCATTTGTACTGCCGCAGGACACAATAAGCAACAGACTGATCGTGCAGGTGCACTTCTATACGAAGAAATACAATCAGGACATTGAGAGTGATTTTGCTCAGCTGGAGGCTTTTTCCGACAGAATCGGTGCACCTGTTGTCATCGGAGAATTCGGAACGACTTCTTCCTATCCGGCAGCAGGTATCAGAGCCAGACAGGCTTCCAACTATGTTGCCAGAGCAGCAGAGCATGGCATGAAATGTATCTGGTGGGACAATAATTCAGATTATGGAGTGATCAACCGACGCAATTTCGCAGAATCTGATACGGCAATGCTTCAGGCGCTGATGGATGGAGCCAGAGGAGTTGCATACCAGTCAGTGAATGCAGTGGTGCTTAACCAGCAGTCGCAATATGAGAATAAGATGCCCAATCTGAGCTCAGGAGTTCTGGAGAACGCTTACTGGGGAACGATTACTGCAACGATACCATGGCAGCAGACTTCGGTTTCACAGTGTATGCTGAGTCTGACCGCTACGGGAGAGGCAAGTGATATATGGCTGCAGAGAATCCTTTTCTATAATGCGTCAGGACAGTATCTGTCCGGTAAGGAGCTTCAGAAAAAGGACATCATAGTAGAAGTACCGCAGGGAACTGCACAGATTAAAATATCCCTGAACAGTCCCGGAAGAAATATATCCTGGGGTGACTATGGTACATATCTGACAACCGGGCAGTTGGCAATATCTGTATCAGGTACGGATGCAAGCCAGCTGCAGGCAGTATCAGTATTGGTGAAATAAGGGAAATGCATATGGAGAGAAAAATCAGCATTATTGTACCGGTATATAATGTTGCAGGATACCTGAAAGAAAGTATAGAAAGCATTATAAAACAGACCTATAAGAAGCTGCAAATCATACTTGTAGATGATGGCTCTACAGACCAGAGTGGTACAATATGTGACCAGTATGCCAGAACAGATGACAGAATCGTGGTAATTCATCAGAAGAATCAGGGAATCTCTGCTTCAAGAAATGCGGCACTGGAGCTTGCAACAGGTGATTATATCGGCTTTGTGGATTCAGATGATGTGATTCATCCACAGATGTACCAGTGGCTTACAGAGGCAATAGAGGAGACAGGCGCAGATGTTGCAATCTGTCATGAGCTTGCATTCAGTGGGGACTTTTGTGACTTTTCACAGATTACGGCTTATCATATAGAAAGTGTAGAGGATAAAAGGCAGGTATTTGCTCATTTCATGGATAGCTGGACCGGTCCGGTTAATTTTGTATGGAACAAATTATACAGAAGAGAGCTGTTTTGCCAGGTGCGATTCCGTGAAAATATCAAAATGGAGGATATGTATATCCAGCCTGAGCTTATGAGCCGGATATCCAAAGCAGTATGGCTTAAAGAAGCCTTGTATGGCTACAGGCAGAGACCGGGAAGTACTATGAACTCAGGTAACGGGGATGTGTACAGCTTCTGGACGCAGGCTCTGTGGCACCAGAGAGAAATTATTTCCGGAAGTGATCTGGCAGATCTCAAAGCGCCCATGGATATATATGTGTTCAAGGAATTGGCCAGACTTCAATATATGGCGAAAAAAGCAGGATTCTCACAGCTGAGTGGAGAGCTGTATCAGGCCTATAGTAAGAGACTTTATCCATGCATCGAATACAGCAGGTGTTCCATGAAGGACAGAGTGATCATACGACTGGCATATCGATGCAGGCCTGTGTACTTTCTGTATCAGAGAATAAGGGGGATATAAAGGGGGCTTTGTATGGAGAATGCACTGATCAGTGTCATAGTTCCTGTATACAATGTTGCAGCATACCTGGATGCGTGTGTAGGCAGCCTGACAGGACAGACCTATAAGAATCTGGAAATCATACTGATTGATGATGGTTCCACAGATCAAAGTGGCGCCTTGTGTGATGAATGGGAGAAGAGGGACACCAGAATCCGCGTAGTTCACCAGAAGAATCAGGGACTGTCGGCAGCCAGAAACAGAGGACTTGAGATCATCTCAGGCGAGTATGTGGCATTTCTGGATTCGGATGATATCATTTATGAGGATGCTTACCGCAGGATGGTCAAGGCACTTGAGAGGACACAGGCGGATGTTGCAATCTGTCAGGAGGTGCTCTTCTATGAGGATGGATTCACCTTCCCGGCATATGAAGCTGTGTGGAGAGAAAAGACAGAAGACAGAGTACAGCTGCTTAAGCACCTGACAGATGCGTGGAATGTCACGGCTGTCATCGTAAATAATAAGCTGTACAGGAAGAATCTGATTGGAGAGCACAGCTTTCCGGTGGGCAGGAAAATGGAAGATAATTATTTTAATATGGATGTTTTGTCTGATGCCACAAGGGCTGTGTGGGTAGAGCAGAAGTTGTATGGATATCGTCAAAGAAAAGGCAGTATTATGAATGATGGAGATCCTGATCTGTATCTTGCCTATAGAGATGCCCTGTTATATCTGAGAAATCAGATCCGAAAGACGAGCCTTAAGGAGCTGTATCCTTTGTTTGATTCCTATTTTCTGAGAAATATGGCACGCAAAAGAAAGCAGGCGCTGCACAGGGGAATGTCTGATATGGCTGCAGAATTAAAGCGGTTCTATATTCAGGTATATAATGAAACGGACACGAAGTGCTTTCCAATAAAGGATAAGCTCAATATCTGGCTGGCAAGATACTGCTTTGGGGCATATTGCCTAATTCATTTTGGAAAGAATTTATGAAAATGAATGACAATGAACATAATGAGTTGTCATTCACTTTATTTCGTTATAGAATAAAAGTACTATTGAGCTAAACAAAAGTTTATTGGGATTGAGAGAGCAAGGGGGTACTATGTATGAAGCGTAAACTTGGAGGAGCTATTGTCAAAAGATGTATTGTAACAGCAATGACTGTTATGCTGGTGAGTAATTCAGGATTGACAGTCAGAGCAGAAGAGTCTGTACAGGTACAGGAACAGCAGGATGTGCAGGAACAAGTAGAAGTACAGGCACAGCAGCAGGATAATGCAGCCGGAGAAGACAACCAGAACACAGGTGATGAAGCCGGTGAAGACAACCAGAACACAGATAATGAAGCCGGAGCAGACAGTCAGAATGCGGACAATGCAGCACAGGATGAGGATCTGCAGCAGGTTGCTTCCGAGGTTGAGGAGACTGTAGAAGAGGCAGCATCGCAGGCAGAAGAAGCTGCACAGGAAGCATCTGAAATAGCAGAGGATACCGAGCAGAAGCTTGAAGCTATTGAGAGCGAAGTTGAGGAGAACAGAGAAGCACTTGAAGAGGCTGCCAGCGAGATTCAGTCCGGGGCAGACGAGACAGAGCAGGAAGTGAAGGATAGTCTGGTTACAGTGACTGATCCGGATGGAGAGGAACAATATGAGGTCATTGTCGGTGAGAAGACTGAAGAAGACGGCAGTATTACTACTGTAACAATGAAGGATTATGTCGATACACAGACACAGATTGCAGAGAATGCCAAGGCAGAGCTGGAGAAGGCACTTGATGAGAATTCAGATGATGAGAAAATAGCAGAATATGCTGAGGCTGTCAAGGAGGCTGCCAAGGATGTATACAATGCAGCTTATCTGGCAGAGAAGGCTTTCTCCAATGCAGAAGCTAAATTAAAGGATGAGATTAAGAGATACAATGCCTGTGCCAAGGCATACGGATATGAATTGATATCCTATAATGGAGAAATACTTGAATATACACAGGAAGAGCAGGAACAGTTCAATGCAGAGGCAGGACTGACCCAGGAAACAGAAGAAATCAGACAGGAGCTGGCAGAAATCGTAGAGACAGATCTGGAAGAGCAGAAGGAGAAAATCGAGCAGGCACAGCAGACTGTAGAAGAAGCCAAAGATACATATGAGTCAGCACAGAAGGCAGCAGATGATATGCAGCAGAGTGTACAGGAAGCACAGAAAGCAGTACAGAATGCCGGTGCAGATGAAGCCGCTAATACGGCAGACTCCAATGCCCAGAATCAGGATACACAGACAAAGATCGAGGAAGCAGAGAAGAATATTGAGCAGGCACAGCAGAAATATGATACTGCTAAGAATGAACTGGATGATGTGATCATGTCCGTTAAGAATACTGTTCCGAACCTGTCTTCCCTTCGTATGGAGCTGACCAGGAAGATTGCAGCAATGAACAGTGCCAGACAGGATCTGTATAAGGTCAGAGACGAGAAGAAGGCAGCAGCCAGCTATGTGGCATGGGCAGATGAACTGGTCAAGGCAAGTCAGAGTAAGGTCGTAACAGGTGTATATGGACAGCTTGTCGGCACCAAGAATGAAAATGCAGAATTCAGCTACAGTAATGATAAGCAGTTCGATAAGGGAGACGCTGATGTTGTTACCCGTGATCAGATTAATTTCGCTCCAATATCCGAAACAACAGATATCGTAGTTCCTTATGATATTTTCAAGGCATATGTAAAAGAACTGTATGACTACAGGACAAAGGACGGCAAGCTTGTGCTGTACGGAGAAGCTGATAAGAGAATCGGCCTTGGTATCTCTTCCACAGATAACGGAACCATGAACAAGATATACTGGAAGTATGATACGAAGACGAAGAAGATCATTCCGGAGACCATGTTTGTTCTGAGATCAGATGAAGATCAGCTGCCGGACTGGATGACGCAGGAGGGCAGTGTATATTTCGTAGGATATACATTTAAGCACGAGAATGACGGCTATCATATTGATGGACACCTGTGCAAGGCAAGTACGCCAGATGCACCGGACACTCCGAATACGCCGGACACTCCGGATACACCAGACACGCCGGACACTCCGGATACACCAGACACCCCGGACACCCCGGATATACCGGATACACCGTCTGAAGGTGGTTCATCTGACACACCGACTCAGAATGATGACACTACAGGCAGCGATACAGTTGTAATTCCTGACGTAGTCACACCATTGTCTGATGGTATTACAGTAATTCCGGATGAGGATGTTCCACTGGCATCATCCTTTGAGCCTGATATCGTGGTTCTTGATGATGAGCAGGTTCCGCTGTCAGATACCGTTCCGAAGACAGGTGATGCTCCAAGGACAGAATATCCATTTCTGTTAGCAGGTGTGAGTGCCATGCTGGCAGCAGTAGTATCTAAGGCAAAGAAAAAGAAACAATAAAGGCAGTAACGAGCAGTATATGCATCGCTTCCTGATACATCATATAGCATAGGAAAAATGCAGTATTCCAAATCTATATAGCCTGTATTGCAGCGTAAGATATTTTATGTACTCTCGGAATCTTCTTTAAACGAAGCATTCCGGCTACATTTCCGATATACTGCTTCCATTTTCTCGTCGTACATACCATGTACGCACTGCGAAAATGTCATTGTATATCGAAAATCTATCTCAGAATGCTTCATTTAGAAGACTCCGAGAGTACATTTTTGATTGAGGGAGGACTTGAAATGTCTGCTATATGGGGAGCTGTCAACCTGACCGGAGGAGAGATTGCGAAAGAAGAGATAAGGCTTTTAAAGGCTGCATTTGCAAAATGCAGAATAGACAGGTACGAAGAGATATGTGCACAGCATATTTATATGGGCTGTGGAATCCAGTATTTTGTGCCACAGGCAAAAGAGGAGCAATTACCCTGCACGGAGTCCGGTATTTACTTTACGGTGGATGCTGTGCTGGATAATCGAAGAGAGCTGTGTGAACGTTTAGGAATACAGGAGGAGGTAGATACCATACCTGATGGAGAACTCCTGTTTCGGATGCTTCGGCGATATGGCATGGAGTGCCTCAATGACATATTGGGAGCCTACGCCTTTGTATGGTATAACCAGGATACGAATACAATTGAGATTGCAGCAGATGCAGTGGGTAACCGACTGGTCTATTACACAAAGAGGGGGGATGTTGTCTACTTCTCCTCTCTGCTGGAGCCGCTCAGACTTATAGCACCTGATGTAGAGCTCAATGACCGTTGGATGCTGGATTTCCTGTCAATGGATTACCTGTCCATGATCAGTGAGACAGAGGAAAATCCGATACAGGACATATACAGGACAGCTCCCGCGCAGTGTATCACGATAACGCAAGAAGAGATCAGAAAGCAGATATACTGGCAGCCTTTTGCTGATTTCAGGGAGAACAGACAGCAGACAGACGAACAGTACCGGGAGGAATTCAGGAAGCTTTGGTCGCAGGCTGTCAGGGATGTCATGAGAAGTCCACAGGAGACAGCCATCATGTTAAGTGGTGGTCTGGATTCCACGGCAGTGGCAGCCATAGCAGCCCCTTATCTGAAGCAACAGGGTAAGAAGCTGTATTCCTTCACATCTGTGCCTATGAAGGGCTATGACTATGATAACAGTGGACGGTATATAGAAAATGAGCAGGAGGACGTGGAGAAAACTGCGAAATTCTATGGTAATATAGAATCCACCTATCTGGATCTGAATGGCAAAACGCCATGGGAGCTGATAGAGGAAGAAGCAAAAGTTCTTGAGATTCCCTTTAAATCCATACAGAACTGCCTGTGGCTTACTCAGGGAATGGAGCAGGCATATCATAAGGGAGCCAGACTTATGCTGACCGGAAGCTATGGAAATACATCGGTATCTTTTTCTGATCTCGATGTGTATATGAATACCCTGTTTAGAAAGCACAGATATATCAGACTGCTGAAGGAGGTGCAAGCCTTTGCAAAAAGCATGGGATTCTCGGGCAGATATGCATTAAGGGGAATCATTAAGGATAACCTGACAGGATACAGGGCGCAGCCATCCCCATATGGCAGATCCTTTGTCAGGAAAAAGGCAGCAGATGATAATGGATGCAGGCAGAGACTGGAGCAGATGAATGAGGAGAATTTCAAGGTAGTAAGAGACTTTGAAAAATATCGTCATTTACTGGTTCATTTTCTGGCGCTCAGACAGATAGGGGAATCTTATATGAAGATGAGCCTTGTAACGGGAGTTCTGGAGAGAGATCCGACCCGTGATAAAAGGGTGATAGAATTCTGTATTCATCTGCCTGTAGAGCAGTTTTGCAAGAATGGGACAGACAGAAGACTGATCAAGGTATACCTAAAAGATATCATGCCGCCACATGTATTTCATTTTCACAAGAGAGGGAAGCAGAGCGCAGACCTTGTATACCGTATGGGAACAGACTGGAAGAAGATACGGGAAGAATGGATACAGCTGTATGATAAGTACGAGTCGAGCAGATACGTGGATACGAAAAGAGCCAGGAAGGATCTGACTGACAAGGAGAACATAGAAGCATATTCGGCATTTGACCTGACTAGGCATATGTATACACTACTCCTTCTACAATATGAAGCCAGGATAAATCTAACAAAATCTAACAAATAGACAGGAACTATTGTATTGATCGGGAAAATCCATATAATCAGTATTGTACAAATATTTTATGAGAGAGATGGAGGAGTATAAGATGAAAAAAACCTGGATGAATGCAGAAGCTGAAGAATTATCTCTGGAAATGACTCAGAACGGATTACTTCCGGATGATGATTTTGATGGACCATGGCAGCAGTTATCAGATGGCAAGTGGTGGAGACCTGGTAACGGAAGTACAAGTACTAACTAAAGATAACTGTAACTATTCTGAATAGTTACCGTTATCTTATGTAAAAGAGCTGGCTTTGTTCAGCTCTTTTTCTCTATAGTCGTAGTAAGGAGAGCGAATGTATTTATATAAGATATATGGTATGATAGTGGAGTCGGATATTGAGCTCAGGGAGGCGTATGAATGCAGGGAGAGTGCGTATGCGCAGGTCAGTATCAGATATGCCGATATGCAGGAGGAGATAGGAAGGATAGAGGAGACCATCAGGACGGAGAGAGCGGAATGGTCAGAGGATGGGCAGGAATGGAGTGTCTGCGAAATCAACCGTAACCGCAGTATGTTGTATTATCACACAATCGGACTGTTCGTGATATCGGACGGGAATCTGATAGAATACACACCGGTCATGGATGTACACAGTCCGATGTTCCATCAGTGGATTCTGAATATGGCACTGGCTATCATTAAGGTCGAGAAAGAAGAAATCATTCTGCATGGCAGTGGTCTTATGCTTCCGGACAGGAATCAGGCATTCCTGATCAGCGGAGACAGCGGAAGCGGGAAGTCAACGCTTGCAGATTATCTGTTAAAGCGAAACTGCCGTTTTATCACAGATGATGTGGCGGCATTAAGCTATGAAGAGGATGGAATATATATAGAAGGTGCATATCCGACAAGGAGATTGTGTCTTAATGTAGTAGAGCAACAGAAGCTTAAGAAGGACGAGCTTACTTATATAAATGACGGAGAGCGGGAGAAATATATCCTGAGCATGAAGGATGCGTATTGGGGAGCTGTCCCCCGTCCTTTGAAGGCAATATTTGTACTGACTCTCAATCATGACGGGGAAGAGGTAGAGCTGATAGAGCATCAGGGAAGCGGGAAGCTTCAATGGATCAGTAACAATCTGTATCGGAAAAAAAGCTATCGGCAGATGGGGGTTACACCGAAGGTATTCTCCCAGTGCCTGAGAATAGCAAGGGATATTCCAGTCTATGAGCTTAGGAGGCCGCTTCACACACAGACAGTAGAACAGCTGGCTGATATGATATTTCATCTTATGGATGGCATCAAATAAAAAAGACTGCCACAGAATATCCGTGGCAATTTCTTGTTATCAGTTGTGAAATTCAATAAATCCGTTCTGCTCCATCTGCTGCAGGAAGCTATGTATGGAAGCTGTGCAGGTAGGTTCATCAACATCATAAATGTTCATAAGTGAATTTCTGATCTCTGAAATGGTAACATCCTGATCGAGCATGTCCCATATTTCATTTGCAGAGCCTTTTAGCAGGAAGTATTTACCGGTGGCGAAATCAATCATAACCTTCTCACCGGCAAGGTCTGTGACATCCAGATGCTTCACCAGATGTACTATTGTGTTATCGTTCATCATGTAGTGTTCCTCTTCTCTCATTCCTAATAACCAACTACATTTAAATTATAAGATTGTAATATGTTTTCGTCAACAAAATCCGAATGAAAAAATAGGAAAAAAGTTACAAAATCCGATAGATTTTTTACAGGCTGGTTGCTATACTGGTCTCAGTGCATAGAGAGCGTTATTGAGGGGGTGTATTTGTGTCACGCATATGGAATTATATCCGTTATAACAATGAAAAATGGATGAGTATCAAGATATATTTCTACACCTGGTTTTACCGTATGTGTATCCTGTGGCTGCCCAAGCAGGAGCTGGAGCGTATGATGGGAGAGCGTGGCGGGGAATCCCCGCAGGAGGAGACGATGGAGAACCTGAGGAAGGCCAAGAGAGTCAGTACGCATGTGAATAGGATCACGGAGCATACGCTGTGGGAGAGCAAGTGTCTGGTAAGAGCCATGACAGCAAGGAAGCTGCTCAAGGAGGCAGGGATTCATTCCACTCTGTATCTTGGAGTCGGTAAGGATGAAGGTAAAATGATCGCCCATGCGTGGCTTCGCTGTGGACAGATGTATGTAACCGGAGGAAATGGCAGCAGTTATGCCATGGTAGCCAAATTCAGAAATTGAGAGAGAATATGAGCAAGATAAAGAATTTATGGAGTGACAGGTCTAACCAGTATCAGTATGCGAAATGGCTTGTACAGTATGCAAAGCCCTACATGGGACGAATCACAGTCATGATGATGTTTAACCTGTTATATACGGCGGTCGGACTTGTCATGGTCACCCTGACCAAGCGTATCATTGATGAGGCAACAGAGGGGAATCCCATTATTACTTTGATTGTCTGCTATCTGATCCTGACAATAGGACTGCAGCTTGTATCGGTGTTCGGTACGCTGATGAATACGATGCTGACGGAGAAGTTTTCTTTTGGAATACGCAAGCAGATCTACGAGAAGATTATTCATTCTCACTGGATGGACGTGAAGAAATATCATACAGGAGATCTGATGACCAGACTGACCAGTGACGCAGGCAATGTGGCGGATGGTATTATCGGTACGATTCCAAGCATCATTCAGCTGATAGTGGAGTTACTGCTTGTATTTATTACGTTATTCAGCTATTCACCGTTGCTTGCATGCTTCGCACTGCTGGTGGCACCGGTGGCAGCAGTATCATCCTGGTGGTTTGGCAGGAAGCTTAAGAGACTGCAGGTAAAGGTGCAGGAGTCAGAGGCGGTCTATCGTTCTTTCCTTCAGGAGAGTCTTGCCAACCTGTTGATCGTAAAGGCGTTTGCCAATGAAGAGTATTCCACGCAGAGACTGACACAGCTTAGAGAAGAGAGGTTTGGCTGGGTATACAGGAGAACGAAGATGGGACTGATAAGCTCTACTGCCATGTCCATGTCCTTCCAGGTCGGTTATATCGTTGCGTTTGCCTATGGTGCGATACAGATTTCAAGAAAAGCCATTACATACGGTACGATGTCGGTATTCCTGACACTGGTCAACAGAGTGCAGGCTCCTGTCATGGGACTGGCACAGCAGATTCCAAGAGTTGTCTCGATTCTGGCATCAGCAGGGCGAATCATGGAATTACAGGAGCTTCCTCTGGAAGAGAAGGAGGAGGAGCCTCTTGCAGTCGTCCAGGCAGGCGTTGATGTGTCAGGGCTGACCTTTGGCTATACGCAGGATAACGTACTGGAGAATGTATCACTGCATATAGCTCCCGGAGAATTCGTAGCTGTTATCGGTGAATCAGGAATCGGCAAGACAACACTGATCCGCATTATTATGTCCTTTATGAGCAATATACAGGGCAGTGTGACCTTTTATAATGAAAAAGGCGAGACACAGAAGGCGAATGCCGCAACGCGGAATTTCATTGCCTATGTGCCTCAGGGTAATACGTTATTCAGTGGAACAGTGCGGGAAAATATCAGAATGGGTAACCTGAATGCTACAGAGGAAGAAATGAATGAGGCACTGAAGCTGGCTGCCGCATATGATTTTGTACAGGAGTTGCCAAAGGGCATAGATACCGTGATAGGGGAGCGCGGACATGGCCTGTCAGAAGGACAGGCCCAGAGAATCGCCATTGCAAGAGCTTTCGTGAAAAAGGCGCCTTTTCTTATATTGGATGAAGCGACCTCTTCACTGGATGAGGCTACGGAGCAGGAGGTCATACGCGGACTTCAGAGACTCACACCCAGACCTACATGTCTGGTCATCACCCACAGAAAGAGTATTCTGCAATATTGCGACCGGGAGATAAAAATTGCGAACAAGACGATTATTGAATAGAGTATCAGAGTGGAAGCCGGAGAATAAAGCGGCTTCCTTTTTTGGGCTCATTTTCACAGGTGACAGTGCCGTTATGATGCTCCATAATGGATTTTACAATAGAAAGACCAAAGCCGCTTCCTGTATCAGAGCCGGGAGTACGGGATTTCTGCACAGTATAGGAGCGTTCAAAGATTTTCTCAATATTGCGTCTGGAGATACCGATGCCGTGGTCAGCCACGTAGATGACAAGCTCAGAGCCCTCTATATAGGCACCAAGCTCTATGTAGGGCACACCCTTGCTGTATTTGAGTGCATTGGTGAACAGGTTGTCCAGTACACGCTGGATAAGGATAGGATCTACAGACAGTGTGACATCCAGATCTTTGACGATATTCAGGTGCAGCTCGGCATTTGAATAATGGGAATCCTCTTCGCACATATAGAAATAATCCTCCAGCAGAAAACGCATATCAACTTCTTCCTTATGAACCTTGCTGTCAGAGGAATCAAGCGAAGACAGCAGGAAAATATCGTTGATCAGATGCTCCAGATATACAATCCGCTTCTGCATCAGCACAAGATTCTCATTAATCTCCTGCGAGGGAAGCTCAGGGCAGGCCAGCATATATTCTATGGAGCTGGACAGTGCAGTGATGGGAGCACGCAGGTCGTGGGAAATATTGGCATAGAACTCCAGACGCTGCTTCTCCTGCTGGCGAAGCTTCTGATTGGCAGCGTTCAGCTTCAGATTCGCATAGTAGAGCGCATGAGATAATTCTTCTACGGATAATTCAGGCTTTTGGAAGTTGTTCTTCTTGTCAGACATGGAAGCTCTCCTTACTTTACGATGAATTGATAGCCCTTAGACCAGACTGTTTCCAGTGAATGGCACAGGGCGGGATAATCACTCAGCTTCTTACGAAGCCGGTTTACAGTGACCATGATGGTCTTACGGTCGGATTCTATGTACTGTCCCCAGATAGCCTGTCCGATATCTTCGAAGGTGAAGACAGTGTTCGGAGAAGCAGCCAGAAGGTGAAGCAGGTCATATTCCTTGTTGGTGAGAGGAATTTCCTCATTTTCATAGAATGCTTTCCTGACATTAAGCTCCAGCCGCAGGGGAGGATATTCCAATACGGCTGCGGATACTACAGAGGTCTTCTGATAGCGCCGTATCAGTACCTGGATTCTGGCTGATAGCTCCCTGAGACTGTAGGGCTTGATCATGTAATCGTCAGCACCAAGCAGAAGTCCCTGTACCTTATCATCCTCGGAATCACGTCCTGTCAGGAAAATGACAGGAGCCTGACACAATTTCTTCAGTTCTGTACAGGCCTTGAATCCATCAATACCAGGCATCATGACATCAAGGACGATACAGTCCGGCGTATAATCTTTTAGCAGCTTGTAGGCAGTCCTGGCATTGGTGGCGGCTTTTACGGTGTAGCCATCCTGTATAAAATATTTTGCGTTGATTTTCAGGACTTCTTTATCATCATCAATTAACAGAAGCTTAGGCATAGCATTACCTCACTTTGCTGGTTATGGCAAAGGCCGTTTCAATGACCTCCCCGGTCGTGTCTGCTTCAAGAGGACGCAGAATCACATAAACAGGAACCTTGGATGCGATTTTCAGACATTGCCCGGCTGTAGCGGGAGCGTATTTTTTCTCCTTTAACAGATGCCGCAGGAAGAGATTGTTCACACAGGCATGAAAGGCATCGAGACCTTCCAGCTTATGAAGCCAGACCTGGCTGACCGGTGCTTTGCCAAGGATAATGATGGCTTTTACCGGTCTGGAGGTATCGTCAAAGATCTCATGACAGGGAACCAGATATTTATCCTTGGCCTCATCTATGTAGATGAGGCTGTCAAGCGGATGACCGGAGCGAAGTGCAGCATCCCGGCACAGCTTCTGATAGGGAAAGGCTGCTTTAGCCATGACTGTTTCATTATGATATGATACAAATGACATATCATCTGCCATAAGGTGATACCCACGCGCCAGATAGGCACTTGTAAGGGTGGATTTGCCGCTTCCGCTTTCCCCACAGAAGAGAATGGCGGCTGCGTCGTCTGATATCGCACTGCAATGAAGTGCGACTTCATTTCGCTGTATGGCAAGCATTGACATTCCCCAGCCAAGTATGTAGGTACGAAGATACTGCTCATTTCCTCCGGCTTTGAGCTCATAGCGTATGGAATTGCCATTCTGCACCAGAAGAGAGCAGGTCTGGTTCTCCAGCCAGCCTATGTCCATGCCACAGCCAAAAGACACATCAGAGGGATGAGGTGGAAGCTGCACTGATACTCTTGAGGCAGTGACCGCTACATCTGCACATTCTGTTTCGCAGGAGATAAGCTGTGGAAATGACAGATCGGATATTAAATTCAGATCATAAATTCTATAATGATACATGTGTAATCCTTTACTGATTCGTTACATTTTTATCAGTTATAGTATAGCGCCATATGCATTCTTTAAGCAATAGCAGACCTGTAAATGTAACAAATGTGTTAGAACCATTTACAAAGTGGACAGGCTGTTATACAATACATTAAAGTATGCTCACAGAGCAGTTTATACTGGTAAGGAAGGATAGAGAATGAGAGAGTACACAAGCCCGTTAATTGACGACATGGATGTATCGGTGGAAGGCGTATACGCAGGAAGCGGCAGCAGCCCGAATATTCCTGATATACCGATTATTCCGCCCAAGGATGATCCGACACCACCCGGAGGAGACTATACAGTAGAAGAGAAGGGATGGACTTCCCACAACAGCGGAAGCCATTCGGAAGGACAGCTGTATGTGCATTATACAGGTGAGGGTGGCAAGGTATCACGAGTTTCCGTAGAGTACACAACGAATTTTGACATTATCGAGATATGGGGATATGGACCGAGCGAGGTAACACAGACAAGCTCCAGATCCTTTAGCGTAAGCCGTTCCAATACTTGTCCGTTCAACAGCGGTGAGAATCTGGAATTGAAGTTCGGATTAAAATCCAATGTAGAGGATTACAAATCACAGAATAATTCACTGGGAGCGGTAGGCGTTTCCTCAAGTCCTAATTCAGGCATATACAAGTTCACCATGGTAGGACAACCAAGATTCAGTTAATCTGAGCACCACTTAGAGTGGTGCTCTTTTGAGGTACATTATGTTGACAAAAGTGAAGAATAAGCTTCCGGTGATGCAAAAGGCAGGAAGATGGATGTGGAAATATGCAAGGAAGCATATGAAATCCATCATCATTTATACGCTGCTTGGATTTGCAGGCACGATAGGAGGACTTGTAAGCAGCCTTGTTTCGAAGGATCTTATTGATATTATTACAGGACATAATACTGGAGAGCTGCTTAAGACCTTTGCCATGACAGTAGGAGCAGCATTATTTACCATGCTGATCAGTCAGGTGGCGAGCTACGTATCTTCCATGATCAGCATCAGGGTGGCTGATGATATCAAAGCAGATGTATTCGATGTCATCATGAAGACAGAGTGGGAAGAGGTGGCACACTTCCATTCAGGTGAACTGATGGCGAGATGGAGTGGAGATTCCTCCATCGTAGCAAGTGGAATCCTGACGCAGTTTCCCACCTTTCTGATCAGTCTGTTCCGACTTTTCTCCGCACTGTATATGGTCATTAAGTATGATGCGTCTTTTGCAGTGATCGCCGTATTAAGTGTGCCGATCAGTCTGGTGTGCAGTCAGAAATCGCTTGCTAGAATGCAGAGAGCCAATCAGGCAACCTATGCAACGAATACAAGGATGTCTTCTTTCCAACAGGAGACGTTTACGAATATACAGACCGTGAAGGCCTTCGACCTGCTTCCACAGTACACAAGGAGACTGCGCAGACTGCAGGGAGCCTATGAGGAGTCGCAGAAGAGATATCAGAAGACCTCGAATCTCAATTCTGTGATCCTGTCGCTTGCGGCTATGGTGACGAACTATATGTCGTACAGCTGGGGAATCTATCGTGTGTGGACAGGCGCCATATCCTACGGTACTCTGACCATGTTCCTCACACTGTCCGCGACACTGACAGGAGCCATGAATACACTGATCAAATTCATCCCCAATACGGTCTCGCTGGTCAATTCCGTTATGCGTATCATGGAGCTGGAAGCACTGCCGAAGGAGGATTACAGCCAGCAGGATGAGGTGCGCCGCTTTGCAGGAGAGCATCTTAAGGACGGCATTGGAATCTGTGTCAATGAAGTTACCTATGCCTATGGAAAAGGCGAGAATGTACTGGAAAAGGTATCCTTTGAAGCATATCCGCATGAAGTGATCGCGCTGGTAGGACCTTCAGGCGAGGGAAAGACCACGATACTGCGTTATCTTTTATCTATCATCAGACCGCAGGGCGGAGAGGGCTGCCTGTGTGCAGGCCACGCAGGAACGGACATACCGCTTACCGCTTCCGTGCGCCAGCTTATGGCTTATGTGCCACAGGGTAACACGATGTTCTCAGGCTCTATTGCGGATAATATGAGGAATGTGAAGGAAGATGCGACTGATGAAGATATCATTGAGGCGTTGAAGCTGGCGTGCGCATGGGATTTTGTAAAGAAGCTGCCACAGGGCATCCACAGTCAGATACAGGAGCGTGGAGGCGGCTTCTCGGAAGGACAGGCACAGAGACTTTCCATAGCAAGAGCATTACTGCGCAAGTCTCCTATCCTTCTGCTGGATGAGGCGACCTCGGCACTGGATATGCATACAGAGAAAATGGTGCTTCACAATATTATGCAGGATGAATATCCACGCACCACGATCGTAACGACGCACCGCCCCTCTGTGCTGAAGCAGTGCAACCGTGTGTATTCGATTCATGACAGATGCTGCCACAGATTGTCGCAAGAGGAGATAGCAGAATATATAGAAGGGTAGCCTTTTAGCTGATATGTTCGTCGATATAAGCCTTCATCAGGGCAGCGGCTGCGGGCTGTATAGTGCAGTCGAGGCGGCATAGAAGGATATGCCCGGACAGGGCTTGGCAGATATGCAGATTCCTGGCCATCATAGCCTGATTCCAGGCTGGTGTGAGGCAGCGGGCGGTCAGAAGCAGGATACCTCTGGCAGCAGGAACAGGTATGACCTTATCCGACGAACTCTGATTCAGGAAAATAACACCACCAAGGGGCATGGTCTTATTACGATAAATACCGGAAGTACCACACCAGGGTAGTCCTGCTGCAAGCGGTATGCCTTCCGGTGAGAGATAGCATACGGCAACGTCACCGTTCAGGTCTTCAGATGGGTAGCCGGCTTCTTTCCACAGCTGTACATGAGTACTCTTACCGGTTCCGGACGGAGCCGCGAAGAGCCATGCATAGCCCTGATAGAGAATAGAGGCAGAATGGATGGCAACACGCTGATACTGCTGCATATAGAAGAAAAAGCTGTCACGTATGGAATACATGATCTCCGTGCCAGTAGCAGGCGCAGCAGCCTTTATATAGACAATGGCTTCCCTGGTGTCCTTCTTTAGAATATAGCCAAAGACACTGGAGGCTTCCTGCCGGTATATAATATAATAACATGTGTTATTATCATAAATATCAAGAAGCTCTGAGTGAATTAAAAGAGAACCACTGTACTGAAGGGGAGAACCGGATGGAATCAGCCGTATCAGTATCTGAGGCTCTGTAGAGTCAATTGTCTCAAAAGCCTGTAATTCTGTATGAAGATATTTCTCATCTGCTTCTATACCAAGGAGCAGATCTGCAATCTGATAGGTATGAATTCTCATGGCGTTCCTCTTGCTAAAATGGTTCTGCTAACAGCTTCCTGGTGCGCAGCTCTCCAAGAAAGGCATCCAGGTCTTTCCTGAGCAGGGACATTTCTTCCCCTTCGCCTTTTACCTCGTATTCTGCAGCCATGCGCTCAAGAAGCTGTGCATAGGTAAGATCTTCCTTCAGCTGGCTGCACAGGAAATATCCTGTTTCATTAAGGTTAAAGATGTGATTGCAATCTGCGACATTTTGCCCGACAGGAAGTAGACAGAAGCTGCCGGCTACTTCACAGATCATATATCCGTCTGCTAATTTCATATATTTACCTGACTTTCTGAATAGTTATATGTGTATTATACATAGCTGCGTAGAGTAAATCAATTAAAAAGGAGTGATTCATTGCATGTCGGCAATATGGGGACAGGTTTCCTTTGAGGGAAACGTATACGATCAGATTACAGTAATGAAGGAACCGTATCAGAGAAAATGCAGACTCGACCGGATAGAGCAGTATAAAAGGCCTGATTGCTACATGGGATGTGGTATTCAGTATATAACGGGGGAATCTGTCCTTGAGCAGCTGCCCTATGCAGATGAGGAGAACGGAACAGACATTACGGCAGACTGCATACTGGATAATCGAAGGGAGCTGTTACAGAAGCTGGAATTGTCAGATTCCGGGATGCCGGATGGGGATATCATAAGGGCAGCTTACCGGAAATGGGGAATCTCTTGTGTACGGCAGTTGAGAGGCCAGTTCAGTATCGCAATCTGGAATCGCAGGAAGAAGGAGCTCTATCTGATCGCAGATCCTGTATCATCCCGATGCCTGTATTATTACAGGGCGCACAATACCGTGCTCTTCTCTACCCTGATGGAGCCAATCCGTCTTGCTGTCCCTTCCATTGCATATAATGAGAGGTATCTGAAGGATTACGCTGCAGCCCCCGGACTTATGCCTAATATCATCTCATCAGAGACACCATATAAGGACATCTGCAAATGTAATCCGGGAACCTGGCTCAGGATAACAAAGGATGAGGTATGTGAGAACACATACTGGGAGCCTGCCAATACCGAAAATACCAGCCGGTGTCACGGTGCAGACGAGTATATACGGGCATTTTATGAATTATATCGTGAATGCGTCAAAGATACATTACGAAGCAGCGGGAATATAGGGATAGCCATGAGCAGCGGACTGGATTCTGCAAGTATTGGAGTCCTTGCAGCCCGTCTGCTGGAGAAGGAGCGCAAGAACCTGTACACATACACGTATGTTCCGTATGAGAACGAGGCGCATACTGCGAAGAATCTTGTGACTAACGAGGAAAGCGATGTACGCAGAATTGCCAGCCAGTATCCGAACATGAAGCTTACCTTCCTGAATAATTCCGGTAAAAACTGCTACGAAGACCTGGATCACTGGCTGGATGTCATGGAAATGCCATACAAGGCGTATGTCAATATTCCAAGCCTTGGAGAGATCTATGAGAAAGGTGCAGGAGACGGCTGTAAGGTAATACTGACAGGACAGATGGGGAATGCGACAGTATCAAACGGCTATATTGATGATGTACTGTATGATCTGTACCGCAACAGGAGATATGTTACGCTTCTTAGGAATCTGAATCATTACTGCAGACATGTAAAAGAAAGCAGGAAGAGTGCGCTTGGAGCCTGTCTGCGATATTTTCAATATGCAGACAGAGTGGCGCATAGCAGTGAATGGACGTACAAGCCGGATAATCCGTTTCTGAATCAGGAGATTTTTAAAGATTATTCTGTTATAGAGAGACTAAGGGAGAGCGGTGTAGAATACATGGAGAAGCTTCCGCTGTATCAGGAGACGCATAGAAGCTTCCTCGGGCGAAAGGCCATGTATACCTATATAGGAGAATATGAGACGAAGCTTGGACTGGCAGCCGGAGTAGTGCTGCGAGATCCGACGAGAGATGTCAGAATGCTGCAGTTCTGCTATCATCTGCCCTATGAGCTGTATGCACATGGAGGAACTCCAAGATGGCTGATTCGTGAGGCTTTCCGCGATATGCTTCCGCATGAGCTTCTGGATGACTGGATGCGGTATGGAGTACAGAATAATGACTGGTTCTTTCGGGTAAAAAGGGACTGGGCAACAATAGGGGCAGTAGTCATGACAGACCTTGAAAACGCCCGCAAAGCCGGGTATGCAGTGGCAGATATTGACAGTGTCAGAAGAGAAAATAGTATGGATGAAGAGCTGCAGATGATGTATCTGATGTATCTGTCGGTTCTCGGGAGATTTCTGAATAATATATAACAAAAATAACAATACTGTTAGATTTATTTACATATGAGAGATATATTCATATAATATGCCTTGTAATCTATGGTACTCATATACCAAAATAAGAGGAGGAATAAAGTAATGAAACAGTGGCAGGAAGCTAAGTTACAGCAGCTGGATATTGAAGAGACAGCTCATAACTGGACAGGAATTTACAGAGACGGTGGATATATCGGTGATGGTGAGATATCCGGACATCTTACATGGGAAAAAGATAACGGAAATGGTGGAAATGGCGGTAACAGTGGAGCCGGAACTGACAGCTTATCATAATAACAGCATATACTAAATAAAAAACAGGATGCAGGTTGAAGCTTGCATCCTGTTTTTGTGTCCTGTTAGTTATTCCTTCTTCTCATTCTGGTAACGAAAGCGCCTGCAAATGCGGCAAATGCAGCGAAGCCGAAAGGAATGGCAGCATTTGCTGTATCGCCTGTCTTAGGTACACTGTCGGCTAATGCAGTTGCTTCATCATCAAGGGTAACAAAATCAGAGGAAGCGGCATCTGTGATACCATCTGCCAAAGGTGTAGCTCCATCGTCAATTGCTACAGTAGAGGCTGCAGCAGTGGTGGCAGCAGAGGCTGTGGAATCAGAGCCTGTGGAACCGGAATCATCAGAACCGGAAGTGTTACCGCTATTTGCGATATCGTTCTCAAACTGCTCTTTCAATGAAGCAGCTGTATCAAGAGCTTTCTGTGCTTCGTTCAGGTTAAAGTCAGCTTCTGCCAATTCATTCTTTGCGTTGGCCAGTTTCAGCTCAAGTGCATCCAGATTGGAGGTGATATTGTTATTTACAAGAGCTTCATACTGCTTTAAGATCTCTTCATATTTTGCCTTAGCTTCATCATAGCGCTTTGCAGAATCAGTAACTTCTTTGGAAGCCTGATCTACCATGTCATCAAGATTCTTAGACAGGTCTTTTGCCTGATAAATTGTATAATCGAAACGGTTCTTGAAGGTATCAGGATTAGTGGCATCAGGATCATTCTCTGTAGGATGAACCTCCTGACCCATGTCGACTTTGTTATAAGTATCCAGCGTAACCTGTGCAATTTCCTGCATATGCTTTAACAGTTCTTTACGAAGACCTGTGGCTGTCTTTAACTGCTCTGTAGTCTGGTCGATTATATTCTGAATACCGGAAACAAGCTTCTGTTCAGCACTTACGATCTGATCGATAGCACCGTTAGCCTCTTCAATCTCAGCCTTGCAGCTGTCTACCAGTGTCTGTGCTGCTTTGATTTCCTCAGCCTGTTTAGCCAGAGTATCCTTGGTTGCCTGATCGTTGGCAGCATCCAGAGAAGCCTTGGTCTGTGTATTATTCATGGTAAGTCCCTGGGACCGGATGAATGCAAGGTACTCCTCTTCAGTAAATTCAGGAGCTGTATTGTCATTTGCTCTGGAATATTTGGAAGCGTCAAGACCATAGAACTTAGCATAGGCATTGTACTGCTTCATTTCCTCTGTTAAGACAGAGCTTGCTGCATCATAAGCTGTTTTGGCATCATCTCTTGCAGTGGTAGCATCGGTAATTGCCTTATCAATGGTATCTCTTGCTTCACTGACACTTGTGTCAGAACCGATGATCTGATTAAGATTGCCTACAGTGCTGCTTACTGTGTCGGCAGCTTCCTTTGCGGCAGCAGCCTTATCAGCTGTATAATCGGGCAGGTTCATGCGATTACCATCACTGTCCTCTACATTCAGGATGATCTTACCTTCTTCTGTGATGCCATTTACAAGCTTTGTCTCATTGCCGTTTTCATCAGTACTGATAACAGTATTGCCTTTTACTTCTTTTACAATATCCTGATCGTCCTTTAAGAGGGTATCTGTTACAGTCTCACCCTGCTTTACCTGGGAAGCGGCATTGCCGGCAGTATCAGATATTTCCTCTGCAGCATCAGCCGCCGTAGCAGCATCGTTTTTCTCATTTGTAACAGCATTTGTTACGTCATTATGGATGATATCCTTTACATCATCCACTACATCATAGGAATCCTGCGTTGTATCGACCTGGCTTATGTCACCACCAAGATCTTTTAACAGGTCTTTCTGTTCTTTGGTCAGATCTGTGTCCTTTAGTGCTTCTTCAATTTTGTTCTCTACAGTGTCCTTATCCAGGATATTCTCCTGTGCTGCATCTGTTATGTCTGTGAACTCAATCACAGCAGCTGCATCAGCAGCAGTTACATTAACGGGTGCGGTCACTACCAGCAAGGCAGTCATGGCAGATGCAATGACGCCTTTTACGGCAGCATTTCCTAAATACTTTTTCATAATTACTTAACTCCTTTTAACGTACTCTCAATAAGTCTTACTAACGTAAGCTAAAGTTTACTATATACAATTTTCCCAATAATTGCAAATTATTTTTTGAAAGTGTGCAAATAATATGAAAATGCACATTAAATGCATATATAATGCACTGCATCATAATATTGTATATCAAAAGTACCAAAAAAGAGCAATATGATATTGTGCAACAATGTCAACACGACATTATTTATAAAATATTTATTAATTATGCAAAAGTTTTTGGGATAAATTACTGTTTACTTATAGACATGTCTAATGATATACTGTATCTCAGTTATGTAACCTATGTCATAACTGAGAGAGATGAAGAGAGAGCGTGTAATGAATATGGGGAATTCATTACACAGAGATGTTAGGTTTAAGTGTGTAAGGTTTCATCAGTGTAAATTGCGGGGGAAGCAGATTTATTCTTGATGGAACTTTTTTTATACCTTATGAGCTGTGATGCAGCGTAATGCAGATGACTTCCCTGGGATTATGGAATCTTGGAATGGAAGCATCGCCCAGTCCGCGGCTTGATATCATAGTAGATAAACCTGAAGTATACACACCGCTATCGTATTTGGGAAATAATTCTTTCTGATTACTGATGATTCCGCCGATAAAAGGTAGACATACAATTCCACCATGGGTATGACCGGAGAGAACCAGGTCATAATTGTAAGGTGCAATACCGTCGAATTTATCGGTACCATGGTATAGAAGAATATTGAACATGGTTGTATTGGCATAATCAATATTATTTCGCAGTCCCCGCATTGTCAGTCTGAAATCTAATCCGCTCAACAAAATGGTATCTCCATTATGCTCGACTACGACAGAAGCATCATTTAAGTCATGTACTTGATACTTCTCATTCAATTCTTTCATCTCTGCCAGTGGCGCAGAAGCATCATATTCATGGTTTCCATTTACATAATATATCGGTGCGACATCATAGATTCCTGTAATCAGGTCACGATAATTATCCAGAGAATGTTCATCATCAATGGAATCACCGGTAAACAGAATCAGATCAGGTTCGGCATTGCGGATCATTGCAATCAGATCAGATTCCCCATCACCGAATTCCTTACAGTGAAAATCAGAGATATGTACAATACGGTATCCGTCAAAGCCTTCGGGAACTTTGGAGCTGGTATAGTCATATCTTGTCAGTACGAGGGGATTATAGAATCCACTGATGATATACAGCAATATGACAATAATACATAAGATAAGAACATTTTTACGGTTGCATAAAGATGATAATTTCATAATTAATCCTCATTTCTATGGTATAGGGTAGTTTGCACTAACAATTTGTTAATTATAGCATAGACAATGAAAAAGTAAAGAAAGGTAAGAGAACAACGATGAAGTATGAGAATGAAATGGAAATTGATGTAGGAAGATGCCTGAGGGCGTTGGTAAAGAGATGGCGCTTCCTCATAGTTATGGCTATCCTGTGTGGTGTTGCAGGCTTTATCCTGACAATGGAGAAGAAAGAGGACACCTACCAGGCTACTTCCAGTGTATATGCAATGTCAGGTGATTCCTACAGCAGTGCACAGGTAGGCGTAAGTGCCATGAATGATTATGCGGATATTGCCACTTCCATGAAAGTATGTGAACGAGCAGCTCTCTTGATGGGAAATGCCAGAGTAACAGGTGATGATATCATGAAATCTACCACCGTATCCACGGGAAAGAAGAGCAGCAGTTCCACAACGGTGCAGGATTCTACGATCATGAAGATCACCTGTGAGTATACAGATCCTGTTGTAGCAATGGAGATGTCACAGGCAGTTGCAGAAGCCTTCACAATAGAAATGGAGAATATTCTGGGAACAGATGCCGTGAAGCTTCTGGATAAACCATATGCCTATAAAGTGTCCTTTGATGCCACACAGCATCAGTGGATGATCAGAATTGCAGCTTTCCTGGGCGGTCTGCTGATCGGTGCAGCTGTTGTTGTTATTGGAGAGATATTTGATTCCAGAACACGGACAATCAGAGAATGCACCATGAGAGAGGATTTACCGATCATTGGTGTGATTCCAAGATACAAAGATTAATGAGGTGAAGACGGATGAACAAGTTGGACATATATAAGAATCAGGACTACATATTAAATGATGCCTTTGACCAGGCAGTTGTAAATATTCATATCCAGAAGGAGCAGAACGGATATAAAACGTATACGGTCTGCGGCTGTGAACCGGGAGACGGCTCAACCACAGTAGCCATCAATCTTGCGGCAGCGCTTGCCAACTCAGGCTGGAAGACAGTGCTGGTAGATGGAGACATGCGTAAGAAGAAGGGCTATAAAAGACTGAATGAGGGAGCTTCCGTTGGATTGTCAGAATACCTTACGGCACAGGCACAGATCAATGATATCATCTATGAAACAACAACAGAGCTTCTGTATTATATCCCATGTGGAGAACAGAATGAGAATCCGGTTCGTCTCCTGTGCTCAACACAGATGGAGAACGTAGAGAAGACGCTGGCTGATAACTTTGATTTCGTAATCTATGATATGCCGGCGGTGACAGCAGCAATGGATGCAACCGCAATTGCAGTGAAGACAGATGCATGTATTCTTGTTGTGGCGATGGGAGAGAGCAGCAAGAAGGGGCTGGCAACAGCAGTCAGTACACTGGATGAGAAGAGAGCGAACCTGCTGGGGGTTATCGTAAATAAAGTGGATATCAATGAATATAAGAGATATCGTCGTTCTTTTGACTATTTCAAGAAAGAAAAATATGCCGATCATGCCAAGGCAGTTATGAAGGCAAACAAGAAAAATAACAGAAAGAATGCATAAAAGAGGATAGAGAAAATGAAAAAACAGTGTAAACGAATTGCAAGTGCAGTCATGATGTGCGCAGTACTGTGCCTCTGTGCCGGAAAAGTAAATGCAACAGAGATTGCCAGCGCTGATTCGGCAATCATCAGTGTAGAAGCCTATGAGATAGAAGAGGGCGCATTGGTTGCAGGAGAAGAAGTGACGATCAATCTGACGATTAAAAATAACAGTACAGTGACAGACGCACAGAATGTCATGGTGACTTTTGATTCTGCCAATTATGCACTGATGCCGGTATATGGAGAAGGCAATCAGGTATACATTGGAAATATTCCAGCAGGAGTATCAAAGGACATTACGCTGAGAGCAGCAGTGAACAGAGCATATAATGCAGATGCAGCACAGTTAAAATGCTATTTCAGCTATGCATCCGGTTCTTCATCTTTAAATAATACAACGACAATCATTATTCCTACTTATATATCAGGTAATCTGATTGCAGATTCTACTGTAGTTGCCGGTAATGCAACAGTAGGAGTCAATTCGCTGGTCAGTGTGAAATACAAAAATGCAAGTTCAGTGGACATCACAGATGCAAAGCTTGTAATAGAAGGAAATATACAGGAAGACAGCAAAGAGATAGAGCTTCCTACCGCAGCGGCAGGTAAGACCTATACAGGAGATTATTATGTAAACTATCTGGAGAGCGGCATTCAGACTCTGAAGATTCAGTATCAGTATACAGATGCACAGGGGAATGCATTCGTAACAGATTGTGGAGAGTATAAAATAAACGTAACCAATGATGTTGTAGAACAGACCAGTAATGCAGTAGTCAGCCAGGAGACATCAGGAGCTTCCCGTGTAGTACAGCTGGGAATGGCAGGACTGTTGGGCATTATCATTATAATTGTGGTAGTTTTATATATTAAAAAGCGCAAGTAGGCAGTTAAACATAAGGGTTTATGAGGGAGGATAATGTATGAAAATCGCAATGATCGGTCACAAGAGAATTCCATCCAGAGAGGGTGGCGTGGAAATCGTAGTAGAGAAACTGGCAGAAAGAATGGTAGCCCAGGGACATGAAGTGTATGCCTATAACCGTAAAGGGCACCATGTATCAGGAAAAGAAAATGATGTGAAGGCAGTGAAAGAATATAAAGGGATTCACATTATTACAGTTCCTACATTCGAGAAGAAAAGCCTCAACGCTTTCGTATATTCCGTATTGGCGACCATACATGCGCTGTTTCAGCACTATGATGTCATTCATTATCACGCATCAGGATCATGCGCTATGCTGTGGCTGCCCAGGTTATTCGGCATACATACAGTTGCTACGATTCATGGATTGGACAGTCAGAGATCCAAGTGGGGAGGATTTGCTTCCAGATACTTGCAGTTTGGGGAAAGAATGGCTGCCAAATATGCTGATGAACTGATTGTTTTATCAGAAGGAAACCGTAAATACTTCAAGGATATGTACGGAAGAAACGCAACACTGATTCCAAACGGTGTAGAGAAGCCTGAACTGAAAGAAGCCAAGTTGATACTGGAAAGATACGGACTCAAAAAGAAGAGTTATATCCTGTTTTTGGCAAGAATCGTACCGGAGAAGGGACTTCACTATCTGATTGAAGCCTTTAAGGATATTGCGACAGATAAGAAGCTGTGTATCGTAGGTGGAACTTCCCATTCTGGTGAGTACGTGGAACAGGTAGTCAAGATGGCAGAGGATGACCCAAGAATCATGTTTTTGGGATTCCAGCAGGGTGCAGCCCTTGAAGAACTGTTCAGTAATGCTTATCTCTATGTACTGCCCAGTGATGTAGAGGGCATGCCTATCTCCCTTCTGGAAGCCATGAGCTACGGCAACTGCTGTGTTGTCAGCAACATCGTGGAGAATGCAGATGTAGTAGAAGATAAGGGCGTGACCTTTGAAAAGAGCAATGTCAAGAGCCTTGAGAAAGAGTTAAAGAATCTGCTGGAGGATGAGCGAATCGTCAATATGCTCAAAGCAGAATCCAGAGAGTTCATTACTATGAAATATAACTGGAATGAAGTAGTAGAGAAGACCATTCAGTTGTATGAGAAAGAGCCTGAGAAGAAAGTAAGCGCCAGAGAGAAGAAGAAGCGCATCAGAGCAGCGATGGCGAATGGAATTGCAGAAGAGAAGAGATAAGAGAGATAAAATGATATGGTTTGTGAAAAGGGATTAGTAAGATGAAACAAAAAATAACGATAACGGCAATATGCCTTGCAATCGTATTGCTTGCAGCGAAAGTGATCATGTCAGATGACATTGTAAATGCCAAAGAAAGCAGGAAGACCGACACGGTTCAGATTTTATCAAGAGATGAAATCCTTAATGCACAGGAAGCGGATTATAAGAACGTTTCTTATGTGAAATGGCAGGAATATGATGCTTCGGACGCCACAGTGCAAGATGGTGTGATTCCTGTAAATCTGTTATCCGATGAGATTTATTGTTCCATGAATCTGCCATCTGAGAGCAGAAGCAATGAAATGATACAGATGAACCGGGATAACGGCAAGATCATGTCCGGTATGACTCAGAAGCAAAGCTCCATAGTAGGTATAGGAGCCATTTACAGCACAGCTGGGGCAGATTTACCGGATCGTTTCACATTATGTATTGGCAAAATCAAGACATTTGCTTATCTGGACAGCATTGATAACTGGGCGATCATAGATGAACAGCCGTATCCGGATGGCGTTTATCTATATAAAATGCCCTGGACTGAACATAAGTCAAAGAAATGCAATAACATACAGTATTACTCTGATCATGTGGAAATATCGCTGACCAAAGAGGAATTTACCAGTTACGCCTTGCACTTCTGGGGAAAAAGAAAAGCTGTGGACCGGAAAGATGTCAGATATGTTGCATGTGCATATGATTTCTGGATAAAAGAAACTGGAAATGATGGAAAATTCACTGCGGCTATAGGAATAGATGCAAAAGATAAAAAGGGAAGCAGCGCAAGTATAGTACAGCTCTTTTCAAGCAGGGGAATGCAGGTGACTTCCCAGAAGAGAACGCAGTGGGGACAGACAATTCCAAATGCAGAGTATGATCCTGTATATGATGGATATGTTTTGAAGCTGTTATATGACAAATGGTGGAGTGATTCCAAATAATTCGAGGAAGAGAGATAGGATATGATACGAATATTACATTCAGTAAGTAACATGGACAGAGCAGGGATTGAAACAATGCTCATGAATTATTATCGCCATATTGACCGTGATCAGGTACAGTTTGATTTCTTATGTAATAAGACGAAGCCGGGAGCCTATGACGATGAAGTTCAGAGATTGGGAGGAAGAATCTATCATACTCCTGGGCTGAATCCTGCTAAATATCCATTGTACCTGAAATATATGAAGAAACTGTTTGCCGAGCATCCAGAGTATAAGATTGTTGAGGCACATAATGGTGCACTTGGAGTTTATGCTTTGCATGCAGCAAAAGTAAATAACATTCCCGTACGTATCTATCACGCACATGGAGCAAGCATTACAAAGGACTGGAAACTTCCATTGAAGCTTTTCTGCAGAAGCAGACTGACAGCAAATATCACAGAAAGATATACATGTGGAAAAGCCGCAGCAGAATGCTATTACGGAAAAGAAGTTGTTGAAAAAGGCAATTATGATTTTATTCCCAATGCGATAGAAGTAGACAGATTCCTGTATAATCCTCAAGTCAGAGATAAAATGAGACAGCAGTATCATCTTGAAGGAAAACATGTAATCGGTCATGTGGGAAGATTTATGGCGCAGAAGAACCATACTTTTTTGTTGGATGTATTTGCAGCATATAAGAAAGAAGATAAGGATGCATATCTGGTACTTCTTGGTGATGGCGAATTAATGGAGACAGTAAAGAATAAAGCCAAAGAACTGGGTGTTGCAGATTCTGTATTGTTCGTTGGTAATGTCGGCAATGCAAATGAATGGTATCAGGCATTTGATGTATTTATGCTTCCGTCTATATGGGAAGGACTTCCTGTAGTAGGTGTAGAAGCACAGGCAGCAGATCTGCCATGTATTTTCTCAGACAATGTTACAAAGGAAATTGGCTTGTCTGATAAGGCTTCCTTTCTTTCCCTGCATGCAGATATGGACAGCTGGGTCAGCGAGATACAGAAAAAGATGCAGATGACCCAGAGAGAGAATCAGGAAGCGCTGATTACAGAGAATCACTATAATATAGAAAAAGAAGCGGTTCTTTTGCAGGAGAGATATTTAAAACTTTACGGAGAGAATACCTTATGAAGATAGGAATACTGACACACTATTATATCAATAATTTCGGAGCTTTTTTGCAGGCATATGCATTACAGGAAGCGGTACAGCAGATGTATCCCCAGGATGAAGTTGTCATGATCAATGCCATTAATCTGAAGCATTTTATCATCAATACCGGTGGATGGTTCCGCTTCTATCCAAAGAAAGAGAACCTGAGAGCCTGGCTCCAGAAGATAAGCCTGCCACGTACCTTCTACAAGGCAAGAAAGCAATATCTGAAGCTTACTTCAAGATGCTACACAACGAATGCTATCAACAAGTTAAATCTTGACTGCATCATTGTTGGAAGCGATGAAGTATGGAATTATAAAGAAGGCAAGGGAAATGCGGCTGTAAAGTTTGGTGAAGGACTTAACTGTCCGAAACTTGTTGCATATGCACCAAGCGTAGGCAAAAGCAGCGTGTCAGATGATTTACCAGAATACATTGTGAAAGGTTTACAGAGATTTCAGGCGATTTCCTCCAGAGATGACCTTACAAAGCAATTTGTGAACAGTATTGTAAATAAAACACCAGTGAGAGTACTGGACCCTACATTCCTTACGAAATTCCCGATGCAGGAGAAGAGTGGAATAAAGAAACCTTATATTATGTTCTATTATTGTGATGGAATGCCAACGGAGCTGAAACAGACAATTGTAAAACAGGCACATGAAAAGGGATACGCTGTCTACGGGGCAGGAGAAGGCGATAAGCTGTATGAAGATATCACCATTAATTTGACTCCGTTTGAATGGATCGGCATGTTCAGAAATGCAGCTTTCGTATTTACAGGAACTTTTCATGGTGTTGTCTTTTCCATTTTAAATCACCGTCAATTTCAGGTGTATATGACAAATGAGAGCAGAATTAAGAAGATCACTTCCTTATTGAATCAGTTTGAGATTGAACTGGGCAAGGTCGATTTGAATGGAAATAACGAAATATTCAGTGAAGAGATCAATTACGATACAGTAGATAAGTGCATTGAAAAGCTGGAGAAAAACAGCAGAGATTTCCTTGCATGTATAGGAGAGTAGACAGTGAAAGTTGCAATTATTACACGTCATGCAATCTGTAATTATGGTTCTTTCCTGCAAACATATGCGTTGCAGAAAGAGATAGATAAGCTGGGGCATGAAGCAGTTATTATTGATTATATCCGTGAGGATGAAGAATACCATAAGAGAATTAACGTAGCACTTAAAAAATCCGGAAAATGGAATAAGAATGTTCTGACCAGACTTGTATACAAACTGAGCAGATATCCGGAGACTGTTCTCATGGAGAAGAAGTTCGCTTCCTTTAGAAACAACCTGTTACATATGACGAAATTATATACTTCCCTGGAAGAGTTGAAGCAGGATAAACCACAGGCAGATGTGTTCTGTACAGGAAGCGATCAGGTATGGGGACCAATCAGTCTGGATAGTTATGATCCGGCATATTTCCTGGATTTTACAGAGGAACAGGATACAAGGATTGCATATGCTGCCAGCTTTGGTAAAAAGAAATTTGATGAAGAATCCAGACGCTTTTATAAACAGGCTCTTCAAAAATATGATGTAATCAGTGTGAGAGAGAACAGCGCGGTATCAGTAATTCGTGATCTTGGCATTGAGAATGTGCAGCAGGTATTAGACCCTACCTTATTATTAAATGCAGAAGAATGGTCTCAACTGATTACTAAGGATATAAAGGGAAAATACGTCCTGGTATATCAGATTCATGCCAATCCAGCCATGGATAAATACGCCGAGGAATTTGCCAGACGTGTGAAGCTTCCTATTTTAAGAGTGTCATTCTATCTCCATCAGATCACAAGAGCCGGAAAGCTGGTGTACTTACCTGATGTGGGAACTTTTCTTTCCTATATTAAAAATGCAACATATATGATAACAGATTCCTTCCATGGTACGGCATTTGCCATTAACTTTAATACGCAGTTCGTGAATGTGGTACATGATGAGACTGCTACAAGAAATCAGAGTTTATTACAGTTGACAGGGTTGACAGACAGAATTATTACAGATAAGACAGATTTTAGTATCATTAATAAGAAGATAGATTTTGAACCGGTCAATGCAATCATTGAACAGAATCGAAAAGAATCAATCGAAAAACTAAATGGTTTTCTGAGGAGAAAATAAATGAGCAGTATAGAATTATTCCAAAATAAAACGGATTGCTGCGGCTGCAGCGCCTGTTATAACGTATGTCCACGAAAAGCAATATCCATGCAGGAAGATGAATATGGATATGTTTATCCGGTGATCGACCAGGATAAATGCGTGGGATGTGGATTGTGCAGGAAAGTCTGTCATTATCAGGCAGATAAGGAACTGAGAACACCCATAAAGGCATACGCAGCAGCCGGTAAAAAGGAAGAATTTCTGAAAAAAGCAGCTTCAGGCGGTATGTTTTCTCTGGTGGCAGACAAGATTCTGGAGGAAGGCGGTGTGGTATTTGGAGCAGCTATGGAATATCACAATAACACACTGATTCCAAAGCATATAGCTGTTGAAAGCAAAGAGGAACTGTTTAAGCTTCAGGGTTCTAAATATGTACAGAGCTTTATTGGTAATACCTATGCAGAGGCAAAGAAGTATTTAGCAGATGGCAGGAAAGTCCTTTTCTCCGGCACACCCTGTCAGATAGAGGGATTGAAAGGATATCTTGGCAGAGAATATGAGAATCTGTATACCATAGATATCATATGTCACGGTGTTCCTAATGCAAAGTGGTTTCAGGATTATATAAAAGTATTTGAAACGAAATTGCAGGGCAGCATTTATTCCTATAACTTCCGGGATAAAAGCAGAGGGCAGGGGATGAATGCCAGAATAGAGTATTATGATAAGAATGGAAAAGCCAAAGTAATCTATCGTGATGGACATCTGACCTCATTTTTTCATTTATTCCTGAAAATGAATATCTATCGTGATAACTGTTATCATTGTCCATATGCAAGAAAAGAGAGAACAGCTGATATCACAATCGGCGACTACTGGGGAATCTATGAAGAGCATGCTGATGAGATGAAGCACAGTACAATGTCAAATTCAAAGGGAATCTCCTGCGTTCTCCTTAACTCAGATAAGGCCTTGAAGATATTTGAACAGTTAATGCCGCAGATGGACTATTTCGAGTCAACTGTGGACAAGATCGCAAAGCACAATATGCAGTTGAGAGAGCCGACACAGTATACCGATGATCGGTTTAAACTGTTTGATCTATATAAGAATGCAGGATATGAAGGAATCGAGAAGTATTTCCAGAAGAGTATCCGGTTCAAGAGATATTTCTATCAGTTAAGAAGTATGGCTCCTAAGGGATTGAAGAGGAAGCTGAAACAAATGATAGCAAAAGTCAGAGGGTAATTAAGACGAGGAGAGCATTATGAAAAAGATTCTGGTTGTTATGTCTACTTTATATAATGGAGGCGCAGAACGCAGTCTGGTTAATTTCTTAAATGAATTGCCACAGGATAAATATGAGATTGATCTGCTGCTCTTTAAACGGGAAGGAATGTTCATGAAGCAGCTTCCCTCCTACGTTAAGGTATTGGACACACCAAAGGAATTAAAACAGTTGTATGGAAGTGTCAAGAAGGCAGGTGCACTTATGCCAGTAAAGGTAGCAGGCACAGCAGTTGCTACAGCACTTACGAAGAACTCCCGTGAAAAGAGAGGATTTCGCTGGAAATATTTTTATGGTCCGGGAATCCCTCAGATGAAAGAAAAGTATGATCTGGCGATTGCCTATATATCAGGTGAAATTTTGTATTTCGTTGATGAAAAAGTAAATGCGGACGAGAAGATCGTGTGGATACATAATGACTATGTTTCTGCAATGCATCCTAAGAAATATGATTACAGCCATTTAAAGAATATGAGCAAGATCGTATCTATCTCTGATTCCTGTGTGGATATTTTAAAGCAGGTCTTCCCTGAATTTGCAGATAAAGTATATTGTCTGCCTAACCTGACTTCATCTACTGTATTACAGAAACGTGCAGAAGAGTTCTACCCACAGGAATATGATAAGAATGGAATCAACATTCTTTCGATAGGACGTCTTCATGACCAGAAAGGCTTTGACATGGCAATCAAGGCTGCAAAGATCATGAAAGAACAGAAAAAGGCTTTCAAGTGGTTCGTAATAGGTACGGGAGAACTGAAAGAGGAGCTTACAAAGCAGATTCAGGCAGCAGATGCAGCAGATTGTTTCGTACTTCTTGGCGCCAGGGAGAATCCATATCCTTATATTAAGAACTGTACAGTTTTTATCCAGCCGTCCAGATATGAAGGTAAGTCAGTAGTACTTGATGAGGCTAAGATACTGGCAGTTCCCATTGTTGCAACGGCATATCCGACAGTAGGGGATCAGCTGCAGGATAAGGTAGAGGGAATGGTGGTTCCCATGAACCCGGAAGGAATCGCGCAGGGATTGATAACCATGTTAGAGGATGAACAGACGAGAGAGACTTACACAAATTATTTATCCGGCAGAGAATATGGTAATCAGGATGAGATTAAGAAGTATATGGAGTTAATGGATGATTAGTGTTATTGTACCGGTATATAATGCGGAAAAATATATCAAACAGACAGTAGAAGCTATTCAGAATCAGGACTATCAGGAGCTGGAGATTCTTCTGATCAATGATGGCTCGAAAGATAATTCCCTCCGGATATGTCAGGAGATTGCCAGGGCAGATGACAGAGTGAGAGTGTTTGACCAGACTAACTGCGGAGTAAGCAAGACACGTAATAGAGGGCTACAGGAAGCCAGAGGAGAATACATCGCATTTGCAGATGCAGATGACAATCTGGAAAAAGACATGCTGAGTACACTTTATGATTGTATGCAGCAATATCATGCGGATATCGTATCCTGTGGTGCCGGAGTTGTTGAGAACGGCAGGATAATCAAGGAAGAATATGGTACGAATACTCTAACAGAGTATGATACAGACCATGCATTACAGTATTTCCTGAGTGGACAGAAGGTTAATATCGGAGTCTGGACGAAGCTGTTTCGCAGGGAATTGCTTCAGGATATACAGTTCATGGAAGATAAAAAAATAAATGAGGATAAATTATTTATTTTCGATGCACTGCTTAAGGCTGATAAGTTCGTAGTCAAGGATGTGACTAAGTACTATTATTGTAAGCGAGAAGGTTCTGCCACAACAAGAGAATTTGACCAGAGATGGTTCGATTCACTGGATATTGCTGATATGATGGAACAGAAGATATTGAAAGAAAAGCCACAATTAAAGTATTATGCACAGATCAATCGTGTGAAATCATATTATTGGCTGCTTCTGAAAATGTACCGTACATCAGGATGTATCAGATCTTATCCTGAGCAGTATCAGAGAATCGTAAGTTATTTAAAGAAAACACCGGTATGGAAGATGAAACAGTATCTGACTTCCAATATGTTTTTACAGATTATGTTGCTTAAAGTTTCAGAACCATTATTGAGGAAAATGAAGCAGAAGGGTAAGTAAAGAGAATGAATGATAAAATAATAAACAGAACGCATATATTTTTTATAGGCTTATTATTTTATATTATAAGAAATTTTTTAGTTTATACTGCATATCCTGTTCCGGGAATCGTTTTGAGATTTTTATGGTTGGTCGTTGAATTATGCTGGATTACAGCGATTGTGATGCGTATGAGGTTTAACTGGCATACAATCGTGGAAATAGGTCTCATTGCATGGGGATATTACAACCTGTCAGTAACAGGCTCCTGGAATTTTGTAGCGATTTGCTACATGTTATTTGCATCAAAAGAGATAGAAGTGAAGAAAATCGCGAAATTCATGTTTCAGATTACTTCGGTACTCCTTATGATAAATATTGTATGGTATACCATAAACTTTGCATTGGGAAAAGTACAATTAAGCCAGACCCGTCAGGTAGATGGAGCAACGATACTAAGACATGATTTCTTCTTTAACAGTGCAAACGGTTTCTCTTTCTACTTATTCTTTACGGTATTAATGTTCGTGTATGTTTATTATGACAAAATAAAAAAGGGATATTTGTATGGCATTTTATTAGTTTCCGCATGGTTTACCTATGTATTTCCAAATACGCGAACAATTGCACTGCTTTTTCCTTTGTTTATTCTGTTTGATCTGTGTAAAGGAAAGGTATGGGATAAGGTTGTCAGTAAAATATGCAGACATTTGTATATCATCGCATTCGTACTGGTAATTATTGTAGTATATCTTTTCGCATTTCATTCCAATGCCATTACACAGAAGATCAACGAAGCAATGAACGGCAGACTTACTATGGTTGCAGGTGCATATCAGCTATATGGAATTAATTTAAAAGGTCATAGGATCATAAATGAAAATCTGTATCTGCCTAATTTGGGATATTTTAAATTATACATAGATAATTTCTATGGAATGCTCGTTATCCGGTATGGATTAATTGTAACAGTGATCGTGAGCTTCTTTGCAATGATAACATCAAGAGATTTGTATAAGAACAACAAAAGAATAGAACTGATTTTACTTTCATTTGTTTTTCTTTTTGGACTTTCGGAGTCCACAGCACTGGACATTTTTCCAGCTTTCCCCTGGCTGTTTTTTAAAGAAACAAACATATATAAAAAGGATAAAAAACCGGAAAAAATAAAAGAGTTGAGAGAATAGAGAGAATAGAACCGATAGAAGCGAATAGTAGAGGTATTTATATGCAGGAAAAGTATTTAGTAAGTGTAATTATTCCAGTATATAACTCGTCATTATATTTACAGGATATTTTGGATGATATTAAAAAACAGACTTATAAGAATCTGGAAATTATTGTGATAGATGATGGTTCAAGTGATAACAGCCTGGAAATAGCAAGAGAAAATGAAAGAACAGATCAGAGAATACAGGTTTATTCCTTTCAAAATGGTGGACAATCCAGGGCAAGAAATATTGGATTGCGTATTGCGAAGGGACAGTTTATCCGATTCATTGATGCAGATGACAGAGTTCCGGCAGATTCCATAGAGAATATGCTCAGCCCATTTGCCAATTCAGATTCCATAGATATGGTAATTGGTAACTTTATTTCCAATTCTCCGTATGGGCTTTACTCAGGAAATGAACTGGAAAATACGGAGATTTCCGATAGACAGTTTGCCCGGTTGTTATTGAAGACACCGCGGGCTTTCTATTTTGGGGCTCCATGGAATAAATTATATCGAGCGGACATTATCAGAGAGAATCATATTTTATTTGATGAAGGGATAGCCTGGTGTGAGGATTTACTCTTCAATCTGGAATATTACCAGTGCTGTAAGAAAATACATATACTGAACTGTAAGAATGGAGTATATCAGTATTTTGTCCGGGATACGGGAGCAACTGGGGGCATCAAGAATAATAAAGTGGAAGAAGCAAGAATTGAAGAAATCAGATATCAGAAATTGCTGGAATATTTTGAACAGTATGATTTGCAGGAAGAATTAAAGCTTGGATGGAAATACATTAATTTTTATTACAGACTGACGAATTGTGTGAAGAGAGAGACCGGTGGCAGAAGTCTTAGAAAGCGCTATAAGACTTTCGCAGAAATGCTGACGCCGGAGGATGCATACGAATATATATGTTTAAGGGAAAATGACTATGACCCCAGAGTACATAAGATGCTGAAAAAAGCAATGGAGAAGAAGCAGATTCACAGAATGTTTCTGATCTTTCTGTTTAAATCATGGATGGCAAGTCATTTTACGAAGACGATGACTTTTATTCGAAAACATGCACATTTGAGAATACCGACAGATTATTAAGTTTTTGAGGAGAAAATTATGAAAGTAAGCATTATAACTGTTTTAAATACTGTGAACTATGGATCTGCATTACAGACATTTGCAACACAGAGATTTTTTGAAAAAATGGGAATCGAAATCGAGTTTGTAGATTACTGGAGAAAGGACCAGACAACAAACGCCAGAATTCACAGAATCATTACAGATAAAAAGAAAACGCTGAAACAATGGGTGAAAAAACCATTGCGAGACATACTGGAAATAAAATCCATAAAAAAATCTGAAGATATCTTCCGTAAGTTCATAGTAGAGAAAATACACCTTACACCCAAAACATATTTTTCATATGAAGAGCTGGTAAAGGATTGTCCACAGGCTGACGTATATGCGACGGGAAGTGATCAGATGTGGAACAGTGGATGGAATCAGGGAATTGAGAAAAGCTTCTTTCTGGAGTATGCGCCTGAAAACAAAAAAAGAATCGCATTTGCAACGAGCATTGGTAAAACACAGTTTGAAAAAGAAGAAGCAGACGAGATCATACCGCTGATAAAGAAGTATGACCTGGTGACTCTTAGAGAGCAATCCGCAGTAGATCTGTTAAAAGAGTATGACATTGATGGTCAGCTGGTACTGGACCCCACACTGACATTAAAGAAGGAAGACTGGTTTGAGATTTTACCCAAAAATAAGAGAACAAAACCTTATTTACTAGTATACCAGTTACACATGTCACATAATAACGCAGATTTTACCAGGGCAGTGCAGGAGATTGCAGCCAGAAAAGGTTTGGAAATCGTAAGAGTTGTGTATTCCTATTCGGACCGTAAGGTTGGGGAAAAGGTCGTATTGCCCGGCGTATTTGAGTTTTTGAGCCTGATTCGTGGTGCAGGCTTCATTGTAACAGATTCTTTCCATGGAACAGCTTTTTCAATCAATTTCAATAAACAGTTTGCAGTAATTTATCCGGAATTTTTTGGAACAAGAATGGATAATATTCTTCGTCTGACGAACCTGCAGAATCGTAGATATCAGAGTAGTGACAGCATAGAGAAGTGGGATACGGAGATTGTCTATGATGAAGCCAACAGGATTTTGGAAGAACGCAGAACCAGAGTGGAAGATGTGTTTAAGAAGTATTTTGAAGTAACAAATTAGGAGTAAGTAATGAAATTCGTCTGTGATAGTGAGAAATGTACGGGCTGCGGTCTGTGTAAAAATATTTGTCCCAGAAATGCCATTCAAATGGTTCCAAAAGAAACAACAGGACATTTCTATCCGGTGATAGACAGTGAAAAATGTGTAGACTGTGGTCTGTGTAGAAAAATGTGTCCGACTATGGATGAAGAAGAATTCAGGGAACCCAAGGTGGTATATGCTGCATGGAGAAAAAATGCAGGGCAGCAGAAAGGAAGTAGTTCCGGGGGTGTGGCAGCCGCATTATATGAAACCGCGATAGCCAATGGCTTTTATATTGTGGGAACCTGGACAACGGATGACTTTGTTACACAAATGAAAGCGACAAAAGAGCTGTGCGACATAGAGTCTTTTAAAAGCAGCAAATACGTGCAGGCAGATTCGGATGACGTATATGAGAAGATAGGCGGACTTATCAGACAAAAAGAAAGAGTACTGTTCATAGGCACTCCATGCCAGTGTGCAGCAGCAAGAAAATTATATAACAGTAAAGAATATCTGATTACGGTAGATCTTATCTGTCATGGCGTTCCTTCACAAAGCACATTCAGAGATTATCTGGAATGGATACAGAAGAAGAAAAATAAAGAGATCACAGAGGCATCCTTCAGAACACCATATGGTGAGGAAATGACATTAAAATCCAAGGGTAAGGTCATCTGGAAACGTAAAATGAGAGAAGATTATTATCTGGATGCATTCAATAGCGGCATGCTGAACAATGAGGCATGTTATGAATGCCGTTATGCGCAGGAGAAACGTGCGTCAGATATAACAATTGGAGATTTCTGGGGAATAGGAAAGAAAGAGCCATTTGCACATCCGGGAAGAAAAGTATCTGTTGTTACTGTAAATACGCAAAAGGGAATGGAATTATTAAGTAAGTGTGATTCTTTAATGATGGTAGAACGCTCCTATGAAGAAGCAACCCAGGGAAACACACAGTTAAGACATCCATTAGTCAGACATGAGAAGAGGGAGCTGTTCTGGCAGGTATATAGAGATGAGGGGATAGAACAGGCATTTATTCATACGATTTATCAGGAGGTGTCCCGTACATATTGGAAGAATACAGTGAAACGGGCACCGAAGGAACTGGTAAAAAGGTTAATTGGAAGGAGATGAACCATGAGTAAGGATAATTCCAGGTTAATTAAAACAATATGCATATCAGGTTCATCGGCGGTGATCAGCTACTTAATTAACTTTTTCCTGACCTCCTTTATATCTGAAAATGTAGGTATTGAAGCCTATAGCTTCGTCTCTATTGCTAAGACAGCAGTTTCATATGCGCAGATCATTACTGTGGCATTGACGACATTTATTGTAAGGTATATATCCATTAACTATCATCAGAAGCAAATGGAGAAGGCAAGAGCATATTATTCTTCCTCTATTGTTGCATGTGTGCTGCTTTCAGGCGGTATTTATCTGGTTATATTGGCATTGCTTCCAAGACTGGAATATATCATTAATATCCCGGATAATCTGATTTATCCGGTAAAAATACTTTTTTTATTGGTATTTTTCAATTTTATATTAACCACATTGATCACACCATTGAACTCCGGCGCCTTTATTAAGAACCGTCTGGATATTTCAGGAATATTAAAGATTATATCCTATCTTACAGATGCAGGAGTACTGATCCTTGTTTTCTCTATTGCAACGCCAAGTATCTGGGTGGTTGGATTAGGTTCAGTAACAGCATCACTGGTACTGGCTACGGGAACTTTCATTATGAAACAGAAACTGGTTCCTGAATTGAAATTTGAGAAGAATCTGGTATCTTTCCGATGTGTAAAAGATATGATGAGCAATGGAATCTGGCAGTCGGTAAACAGTCTTGGAAATGTGCTGAACAGTGGATTGGATCTGATCGTATCGAACCTGATGCTGTCAGGAACGGAGACAGGTCAGATTGCCGTTGTCAAGACGATAGGTACGATGTTCAGTATGTTATATCAGGTCGTGAATCAGCCGTTCCAGCCTAAAATGTTGAAGGTGTATTCGACAGGAGATAAGAAAGCCTTCTTCAAAGAGCTGACCAAAACAATGAAAATGTGTGGCTTCTTTTCCAATGTTGCCTTTGCAGGATTTGTGGCTTTGGGATGGACATATTTTAAGTTATGGCTTCCGTCCCAGAATACAGATGTATTATATGTTCTTGGCGTGATTACGGTATTTGGAAGTATTACGGAAGGAGTTGCCCAACCGCTATATTATGTAAATACGCTGACCTTAAAGAAAAAGATTCCCTGCTTTGTAACAGTGGGAAGTGGTCTGCTGAATACATTATCCATGTATTTATTACTGAAATATACGGATTGGGGTGTGTATGTAATTGTACTGACGACAGCGGTCATTATGACTTGTGTTAATTTCTTCTTTAACCCGATTTATTGTGCCAAGTGTCTCAAGCTCCATCCCTTATCATTATATCCTGTAATAGGAAGACACATTTTATCCGTAGTTATCATGATAGGAATATTCAAGGCAATGACACTGGCATATATGCCTTCTTCATGGATTACACTGATTGCATATGCAATGCTTATGTGTGTAGCAGGTTTCTTCGTTCATGTAATAGTTATGACAAATATGTCTGAGAAACATAGAATAAAAGTCAAAATAGTAAAAATGATAAATAAAAATGCAAAATAAAAAAATCAGTATTATCGTACCACTATATAATGCAGAAAAGTACATAGAACAGACAATAGAAGACCTTATCGCTCAAACCTATCAGAATATTGAGATCATTATGATAAATGATGGTTCGGTGGATAAGAGTGAAGATATTGTAAGAAAGTATGCCAGGGAAGATGACCGCATCAAGGTAATATCCATTGAGAATCAGGGTCCGTCCAAAGCAAGAAATGTCGGACTTGATCTGGCAACAGGGGATTATATCAGGTTCGTAGATGCAGATGACAGAATCCCCAGGGATTCCATAGAGCAGCTTATGCAGCCTTATTTGGATGATTCAGAGCTTGATCTGGTGATCGGCAACTATAGAACCATTCCAGAAATGGGATATTTTACAGGAGATAAGCTGCCTACAGGCAGAGTTGACCAGACAGCGTGGGTTCACTTTTTTCTCGAACATGTAAAGACCTTTTATTTTGGTGTGCCATGGAACAAATTATATAGAAGAAATATAATAGAAGAGAAACATATTCGATTCAGGGAAGATATGAACTGGTGTGAAGATTTTCTGTATAATATGGAATATTTTGACAGCGTAAGATATGCATATATTCATAATTCTGAAAGTGGTGTATATCAGTATAAGATATGTGATACGGGTATTACATTAAACTTAAAGAACAATATGGCAGAACTGGAAAGAATTGACCGGTTAAGATATGAAGAAGCAGGAAACTTTTTTGACCGGCACGCATGCTTACAACAATTTGAGCAGCAGTGGGAATTAGCAGAGCTATATAAGAGATTGTTGTATCTTACCATGTATCATTCAGGAACTTTATCAGAGCGGTATGATAAATTCAAAAAATATCTATTGACAGATGGGGCATATGAATATGTCTGTAAGATGTACATAGAACTGCATTCATCAGACTGGCAGATATTAAAACGGGCACTGGAGGCGAAACGGTTTAAAAAGGCATTTTGCTATTTCTCTATAAAGGGATGCATGTGCAGAATCAGGAAAACATTAAGGTCAGACTATGAAAGAAGAAATATTCCACAATAGAGTAGTGGAATCAGGAATAGGAGCGATAGATGAAAATACGATTGATTTTATCAAGTATAGTGGCAGCTTTTTTCTTTACAGCCTGTGCATCTGCAACTTCTGACAGCGGTGGAGATAAGGCGTCTGTTGTGCAGGCAAAGCAAAGTGATGTTCAGGACACAGAAATGACACAAGCGTCAGAAACAGAACCGGATCAGATAAAGACAGAAGGTACATTAGGTAATATTATCTCCGGTATGAACATCAATACCGGCTCTGTCAATTCCATCACAGCCACTGAGTATTTTGATACTTCCATTAACCCTGACAAGAAGCCCATCATTATCTGTGAGCACGGTTTATCCGGCAGTAAAGCAGATTATCAGACCATTGCAGAGGTATTTGCCGGTAACGGTTATTATGTGCTGACACCTGATGCATATCTGCATGGAGACAGGACAGAGGGGGATGCGAGAACGGTTGTTGAGGCTGCGGTAATAACCTCCGGTGAGATAGATACACTTCTGGATTACTGTAAGGAGCTGCCTTTTGTAGATATCAACCGTATCGGGCTGATTGGGTTCTCTATGGGAGGAATGGTGTGCTATGGCTACATTGCACATGGCTCTTATCAGATAGATGCAGCGTGTATGGTATGCACAACACCCGATTGGGAAGAACTGATTGGGAATGCAGCAGCCTATAGCCAGTATGTGCATGGAGAGACCAGCATGGTTCTGACTCCGTGGGGCAAGGCAAAGGTAGACAGCTTCATCAGAGAGCATAGCCCCAAACAGGACCTGTTAAGCAAGAGCACAGGAACCGATTACCTGATTATCTCTGGAAAAGATGACACACTGATGCCTTTTGCAGGAAGCGTTGATTTCTACACCAAGATGAAGAACCAGGGCGAAGATGTCACAATGCAGCTGGTAGAAGGACATGGGCATGAAGTAACGCAGGAAGATGCACTGGACATTACACAGTTCATGCTGCAGAGACTTGTAATAGACTGAAAAGCTTGCGTTTTAAGAGTGTAACGCATAAAATATTGGTAAGAATGATCATGCGTTGCGAAGACTAAGGGAGGCAAGTAAATGGGAAGATTTCTTAATCCGGATAATACTGCATTTCAGACGGCATTGAACTCCGAGATTTATATTGATAAAACAGAATTACTAACTTATACAAACAAGGTGATAGGAACCAAGCAGGCTTTTATCTGCAATAGCCGTCCAAGGCGTTTTGGCAAATCCATTACTGCGGACATGCTTACTGCATACTATAGTAAAGGCTGTGATTCCAAGGAAATGTTTGCACCGCTCAGAATCAGCCAGTCAGATTCTTTTGATGGCAATCTGAATCGGTATGATGTGATTCATCTGGATATTCAGTGGTGTATGGAACCGGCTTGTGGAGAGGAAAATATTGTTTCGTATATTACGGAGCAGACCATAGGAGAATTAAGGGACTACTATCCTGGTAAACTGCCCAAAGAAATGAATTCACTGCCGGAAGCACTGTCATTGATCCACAATGCAACAGGAAAGAAATTTATTGTGATTATTGATGAGTGGGATGTATTAATACGAGATGCTGCCACGAATGAAAAGGTACAGGAAGAATATATTAATTTCCTGCGTGCAATGTTCAAGGGAACGGAGCCTACTAAATATATGGGATTGGCATATTTGACAGGAATACTGCCTATTAAGAAGTTGAAAACACAGTCTGCCCTGAATAATTTTGATGAATTCACAATGCTTGATGCGGGTGAACTGGCGCCATATATAGGATTCACGGAAGCGGAAGTACAGAGCTTGTGCCAACGGTATCAGCAGGATTATACGAAGGTAAAGAACTGGTATGATGGTTATTTCCTGTCAGGACAGCATATTTATAATCCCAAGGCTGTTGTGAGCGTCATGCTGAGAGGCAATTTCCAAAGCTATTGGTCGCAGACAGGAACCTACGAATCCATACGTCAATATATAGATATGAATTTTGATGGGCTCAAGACTGCGATATTGACAATGATCTCGGGGGATGAAATGGAGGTAAAGACATCTTCTTTTCAGAATGATATGGTTACTTTCCAGAATAAGGATGATGTGCTGACATTGCTGATTCACCTTGGATATCTGGCATATAATCAGGAGAGACAGACAACATACATTCCGAATGAAGAGATACGTAAGGAATTTGTTGCAGCAGTGGAAGAGAATAAATGGAATGAATTTATAGCATTCCAAAGGGAATCAGAAGAGCTTCTGGAAGCGACACTGGATGAGGATGAAGAGACTGTTGCAAAAGAGATAGAAAAAATCCATACAGAATATGCATCTTCTATTCAGTATAATAATGAGAATTCGTTAAGTAGTGTACTGACGATTGCATATCTGAGTTCTATGAAATATTATTACAAGCCAATTAGAGAGCTGCCGACAGGACGAGGATTTGCTGATTTTGTATTCTTGCCAAAGATGGAGTATGTAGCGGATTATCCGGCATTTATCGTAGAGCTGAAATGGAACAGAAAAGCAGAAACTGCATTACAGCAGATTAAACAGAATGACTATCCGCAGTCCCTGAAGCAATACACAGGGAATATCTTACTGGTGGGCATCAATTATGATAAAAAAGACAAGGTTCACCAGTGTGTGATAGAAACTTGTAAAAAGGGATAAAATTACACAACATAACACCGGATATCCCGCAAAAGATGGGCATTTGTCCGATTGATTTTGTATGTAGGATTCGGTATAATCACTTTATATTATGTAACGTAGGGGGAGCGCTGCATGGTATATCGTTATTGAAGAGATATAAGTGGAGGTAGTGAGATGAAGGAAGCAGGGAAGAAGAGCCGTGTGATCGAGGTCTACAGTCTGATTTTTATAGACCTGTTATGTACCGGCGTTGCATTTGGACTGTCAGCTTTTTTACGTCAGGTATATGATGTAAATGGCCCTCTGGACAGAAGAAGTTCATTATTGGGATGTGTATTATCCCTATTGTGTTGCTGTTTGTATAATATTCTGGTAGATGGAAACAGGGATTTCTTCAGACGTGGCAAGTATAAAGAATTTGTTGCGGTAGTAAAATGTACTGTGACAGTCATGATTACAGCACTTGTGATCATGTTCTTCCTTCATAATACGTATACAATGTCCCGTATGGTATTTGCAGTATTTGCAGTGCTTGATGTTGTGATTACCTATACGGTGCATACATTATATAAGAAGTGGATGTTGGCATATTACAGAAAGAGCGGCGCATCTACCAAGGTATTGATCGTGACTTCTTCAGAGCGAGGTACGACTCTGATGGAGCAGCTTAAGATCAACATGCCCTGGGATTGTGACCTGATTGCCGCTGCTGTTATGGATGCCGTCAAGCTTGGTTATGATATGAATGGTGTGCCTGTAGTTGCCAATGCGGAGAATCTGTATGAGGCAGCAGGTAAAATGGCAGTGGATGAAGTATTGATTGACTTACCGGATTATCCTTCAGAGAAGATAAAGCAGCTGGTAGCTGATCTGGAGCAGATGGGTGTTACCTGTAACTGTTGCATCCATACTTTCTCCATTGATGGCGTGGAGCGAAGCATTGAGACCTTCGGTAATCGTCCGGTGGTATCCTACACCAAGACAACGATTGATTTCAGACAGGCTCTGGTGAAGAGAGCTATCGACATCGTCGGTTCCCTGGTAGGATTGATTATTACAGCAGTAATCACACCTTTCGTTGCACTGGCAATCAGGATAGAGTCACCGGGACCAATCTTCTTTGCACAGGAGCGTGTCGGCAGGAATGGTCGTAGATTTAAGATTTACAAGTTCCGTTCCATGTATATTGATGCGGAAGAGCGTAAGAAGGAACTGATGGAGAAGAATCAGATGAGTGGTCTGATGTTCAAGATGGATGATGATCCGCGTATTACGAAAGTCGGTAAGTTCATTCGTAAAACAAGCATTGATGAATTACCACAGTTCTATAATATATTAATCGGTCAGATGAGTCTGGTGGGGACCAGACCACCGACAGTAGATGAGTTCAATCAGTACAATCTTCACTATAAGAGAAGATTGAGCATGACACCGGGCCTTACGGGGATGTGGCAGGTTAGTGGACGAAGCAGTATTACTGATTTTGATGAAGTTGTGAAGCTTGATCTGGAATATATTGATAACTGGTCAGTGGGACTTGATATTAAGATTCTGTTCATGACAGTAGTTACAGTATTGTTCAGACGGGGAGCGGTATAAGATAAAAGGGGTATCTTGCTTATGTATGATAGGCAGATACCCTCTTTTTATAAGGAGAAAACGACATGGATGTCAGAATATCTGTAATCATTCCCATATATAATGTAGAACGATATATCAGAGAATGTCTGCAATCTGTTGCAAGGCAAAGCTTCTCTGCATATGAAGTGCTGATGGTGGATGATGGCTCGACAGACCGGTCAGGCAGGATTGCACAGGAATATGCAGACCGCTACAGCCGGTTCAGGCTGATACATAAGGAAAATGGAGGGCTGTCTTCTGCCAGAAATGCTGGGCTGGAACAGGCGAAGGGAATGTATGTCTGCTTTGTAGATGCAGACGATTATATAACAGAGGATTATCTGTGCAGGCTGTATGAGAAAGCCGAGGAAACCAATGCAGATATGGTAATCGCAGATTACCGTGAAGTGGAGGAACAGGGCAATATCATTGTCAAGGAATTGGGACAGCCACCCAGGCAGGGCTGCATGAACAGGAGGCAGCTGCTTTGGGCGCTGACAAGTGTAGGAGAATGCCATTATGCGACCACGGTGGTAGTAGCATGGAACAAGCTAATCCGAAGAGAGATCATGTGCAGACATTTCTTCCCAGAGGGGAGGCTGCATGAGGATGAATATGTGATTATGCCATTGCTGCTGGAATGCGGGCATGTGGAATGGATAGAGGAAGTTGTGTATCTGTACCGGCAGAGACAGGGGAGTATCATGCAGAGTGCAGAGACTGCAATGAGGCATCTGGAAGTATTGCAGGTGTATCAGAATCGCATTGCATTATGCAGACAGCTGCAGGAGCCGGAGCTTTTGAGAGCCTTTAAGAGGGCATATTTCTGGAATATAGAGATCTGGTATTATCTGATGCGCACCAGATATGGTGTGGAGAGCAGCAGATTGTATGGTGTATTCAGCAGACGGATGTGGGGAGCATTGCTGCGGTATCATCATGTATTTGGCAGAAAAAAGACAATGGAGTATGTGATTTTTGCCATTTCACCGGAGTATTATCTGAATCAGTATTTTAAATGAGGGTGTTGAGAGAGAATGGAGAAGAAATGGAGAACAGTCATCGGTCCAAAATCAGGACTGCTTGATATGGATGTGAAGGAGATATGGAAGTACAGGGATCTGTGCCTTACTTTCATACGTAAGAACTACATAACGAAATATAAACAGACGGTTTTTGGACCGTTTTACATGATTCTGTCGCCACTGCTCACCAGTGGTATCTTTACCGTGGTATTTGGTACGATTGCAGGAATTGCAACAGATGGAATACCGCAGTTTCTCTTTTATATGTCAGGTAACCTTGTCTGGGGTTTCTTTTCAGGTTGTGTATTTGAGAATAATAATATATTTGGCAACAATGCATATATCATGGGGAAGGTGTATTTCCCAAGGCTTGTAATTCCATTGGCGAATACCATAACGAAGCTGTTGAATATGCTGATCCAGTGCATTATGTTTGTGATCTTTTATGGCATTTTCCAGTTACGGGGATTTACATTTCACAGCAATGCCTGGGTAGCTGTGATTCCATTACTTTTACTCATGATTTCTGTTCTTGGCTTTGGAATCGGTCTGATCTTCTCGTCATTGACGATCAAGTACCGGGATCTCAACGTCATGCTTGGAGTTGGGATGAATCTGCTGATGTACGCAGCCCCTGTCATTTATCCGTTGTCGAAGCTTCAGGGGATTTGGAGAAGTCTTGCCCTGATCAATCCGGTAGCAGGCGTGATCGAGACAGTAAGATATGCCTTTTTCGGAGTGGGATCAGTACCGGCTGCCTCTCTGCTCTGGGGAGTTGTCCTGACCACGATTGTAATCTTTTCCGGGCTTGTACTGTTCAATAGGGTGGAAAAGACATTCATAGATACAATATAGGGTATGGATATGACAGAGTTTAGTATCATTGTACCGGTATATAATGTAGAAAATTATTTAAAAAGATGTCTGGATTCCATCAAGGCGCAGACTTATGCAGATTATGAAGCGATTCTGATAGATGATGGTTCTCTGGATGCATCAGGCAGTATCTGTGATGCGTACGTAGAGCAGGATAACAGATTCAAAGTGATCCATAAGGAGAATGGTGGGCTGGCAGCCGCCAGAAATACAGGGCTTGGTGCTGCTGTTGGTAAATATATCGTATTTCTGGATTCGGATGATGATCTGGAGAAGGAAGCACTGGCAAAGATACGTGAGACTATGAACAACGGTTGTTATGATATAGGCTCCTTTGCAGCAAGAAGGATAGACGAGAAGCGCCATTTTCTCTATGAATTACGCTTTGATGATATGGTCGGAGAGAGAGTATTTGACAGCAAGTCCAGAGAGCGGTTTCTGTGGCAGGATTTTCTGCAGTATAAGGCAGGCTGGGAAGTATGTTTTCATGTATTTTGCAGAGATATTATCGAGACGCACCATATCCGGTTTGATGAACAGGTGAAATACGCAGAAGATATCCCATTCACTTTCCAATATATGCTGTATGTGAGCAGATGGGTGAAAATGCCGGATATTCTTTATAATTACACATTGCGGGACAGCTCCCTATCCAGACAGGTACGGACACAGGATGTACTGGAAGGCATCTTGTATGTAGATTATAAAATAATGTGCAGGGAATTGAGTGATGCACAACAGACACTCTTGTATGGCGCTTTACTGTATTATTTCAGGGATTTCCTGCTAAAAGGAAATGGAAAAGAAAATGGAATAGAAGGATTGAGAGAGGCATTAAGGGAATCGGAACATGCAAAATTCCATAGAGAGAGACTTCGCAGACTGCGATGGAGAGAACGCAGCCTGCAAAAGTTATACGGACAGGAACAGGGAAGAGAGTTTCACAGGATGATATGCAGGTTACAGAAAGGTATGGGAATGAGAGTATGAGGATATTGGTAGTAAATGATCTGCTTCAGGGCGGTGGAGTCGAGAAGCTGATGTATGATGTGGTAATGCGCCTGCATGAACAGCATGAGGTGGCTATCCTGACAGATAAGATGGACGCAGATTTTGATAAAATATATCCCGCAGATGTGAAGTATTTCTACCAGATGGAGCAGGAGTACCCAAAGGGCAGGAACCGCTGGGAGAGGAAGCTGATTGCCCGCAGACGAAGAAATACCGAACAGCAGTTAAAGGACAGAATACGCCAGATGAATTTCGATGTCCTGCTGTGCATGAAAGAGAGCTGGATCATGTGGATGGCGGTGACATATGGTGAATATATTCCCAAGCGCGTTGCCTGGGTACATACAGACTATAAGAAATCCTATTATACGAAGGAATGGTATACAGCAGAAGAAGAGATCCGCATGATGCAGCGTTTCCAGCATGTAGTGTGCGTCTCTCAGGTAATCAAGGACAGCATCATAGAAGTGATTGGAGATCCCGGTAATCTGGTTGTATGCTATAATCCGCTGAATCAGTCGGATATTCTGAATAAGGCAGCAGAACCGGTAGAAGATATTCACCGAAGCCAGAGACCTCTGTTCGTTACAGTGGGCAGACTCAATCTACAGAAGGGATATGACATTCTTCTTGAAGTATGCAACCTGTTGAATAAAGAAGGCCATGAATATGATGTATGGATCGTAGGTGGCGGAGAGAGCTGGAACAAATACCAGGTACAGCATGACCTGGAGCATCAGATATTTAAATATCATCTGGATAATGTGTATTTACTGGGATATCGTTCCAATCCGCATAAGTATGTGAAGCAGGGAGACTGGTTCTTATCATCATCCCGCTATGAAGGGTTCTCCTATGTCAGTCAGGAGGCAGCAATTATTGGCAAGCCCCTGGTATTGACAGACTGTGCAGGTGTTAAGGAGCTTCTTGGTACTGAGGAGAATGGTATCATTATGGAGAACTCCTTTGCAGGTATTTATTATGGTATGAAGGAAGCTCTGGATCATCCTGAAGAGGGCGCACGTTTTGTAGAGAGAATGAGTGCACACGAACCAACCTACTATTGGGAAGATCGTTTTGCAGCAATTGAGAGCTTTTTTATGGAGAAAACACATGAATAATAAAAACAAGAACTCAATCGGCATGTTTGACATTACCAGAGGAATGCTGATGATCGCAGTGGTGCTTGGACATTCCATTACGGCATATGTCAAATACTGGGAACCACAGTTTACGATGCACTGGTGGTACTGCTTTTTGATTCTCTTTAAGCCTGTGATATATGGGGTGATTCCCATGTTCTTCATGATGAGCGGATATGGATTTCGTAAGAAGACGATCAGTAAGAATTTAAAAGATAACGCACGCTATTTATTAAAACCATATGTGATTACAGCAGCAGTAGTGACTTTAGCCTGCATTATAGAAAATACATGGAAGCATCAGTCCGTAAAGGATGCTCTCTGGTATAAAACAGTACCTTTTCTGCTGGGACTGTGTCCGGGTGAGAACTGGCTGGCGGGACATTATGTAGGTTCTATTGGACCTATCTGGTTTCTGGTGGTGCTGGCTCTTGCAGGCTTTATTCTGAATCTGGTCTTTAGACTGGAACAGGAGTGGATGAGAGCTGTCTGCATCATCGTTGCTGTAGCATGGTGTACGAGACTTCCCTTTATCTCATTGATTCCATTTTGTATCATACAGGCGCTGTGCTGCTGCGGTTATATGTACATTGGATATCTGCTGAGAACCCACGATCTTTTATACGAATCATTAGGAAAGAAAACTATCATCATACTGGTAATTCTGGCTTTTGCCATTATGATTCCCGGTAATATCGAAGTGTCCCAGAATGTATGGGCGCTTGGTATGCTGGATTATGTGGCAAGCGCAATTACGGGATTCCTGTTGTTAAGGCTGTGTATGCTGCTTAATGCAGAACGATTCAAGGGCAGAGTGACCAGAGCACTTAGGACTATTGGAAGATACTCTCTGTATATTCTGTGTGTACATACCATGGAATATCTGGCTTTCCCATGGACTAAGGTGCAGAGTCTGGTATCAGGACATGTGGTACTTGGAATTGTGATTACCTTTGTCATGAGATGTCTGATCATAGCAGCGGGAAGTGAGCTGTTGAAGAGATGTTTGGAGAGAAGGAGACGTAAAAAGAAATGAGCAGACAGGAGATTATGGATATTACAGCGGATGCAATCCGTGTTGTATTGGGAGACAAGAAGCTGGAAATTACAGAAGATACCTATCTGATAGATGAACTGGGCTTTAACTCCCTTGATGTCATGGAAATGATCGGAGAGCTGGAAGAAAGCTTTGGATGCACGATAGATGAGGATGATCTGGAACAATTCGCACAGGTGAGGGACATTGTAGAGTATATCGTGAAAATGTAAAATAGTGACAATGAAGGTCAGGCGTCAATATAAGCAGGAATGGGTATAAAGAAGAAATATGGCAGAGAGAGATATTATAATCAAAGCAGACAATGTCTATAAGGAATATACGCTGGGGAGTATCAGCGGTCGTTCCTTTTATGAAGAATTATTGAGAAGAAAGAACAAGGAACAGGCGAAGCTGCCACAGAGGAAGAAGATCAATGCGCTGAATGGTGTCAGCTTTGAAATCGAAAGAGGAGAAGCAGTGGGAATCATTGGAGCCAATGGAGCGGGAAAATCTACTTTATTAAAGATTCTCTCCAGAATCACAGCGCCCACTTCCGGTAAAGTATATCTGGATGGTACGTTATCCAGTATGCTGGAAGTAGGAACCGGCTTTCACCCTGAATTAAGCGGCAGGGAGAATATCTACATAAACGGTACGATTCTTGGCATGACCAGAAAAGAGATTGACTCCAAGATTGAAGACATCATTGCCTTTTCTGAGATCAGGGAATTCATTGATACGCCGGTGAAGCGGTATTCCTCAGGTATGTATGTGAAGCTGGCTTTTGCAGTAGCGGCATATCTGGAATCAGACATTATGATACTGGATGAAGTACTGGCAGTAGGAGATATGAAATTCCAGAAGAAATGTCTGGATAAGATGCAGGAGCTGTCTTCCAGAGAGGGCAGAACGGTACTCTGTGTCAGTCACAATATGGTCACGATCAGCAAATTCTGTAAGCGGTGCATCGTGCTGGATAAAGGCTCTGTTATCTTTGACGGAGATACCAGCGAAGCGATTCAGGAGTATTTCGGCGAGAAGAAGAGTACAGAGACTTTCATAGATTTCTCGAATAACCGCCGTTTCCTGTGGCTGCAGAGGGACGAAGTCAGACTACTGACGGCAGAGTATGTAAATAAAAATGACGCCGTATTCTGGGAAGGCGAGAAGATACGCCAGCATTTTAAATGGAAATATGACAAAAATGTTGTAAATCTGTGCTTGCGAGTAGAGGTCTTTGACAGCGTGGAGAACCCTGTGTGTGCGGCTTTTATCTACGATATAGACAGCCGTGATGCGGGGGAACAGGGCGAAATCACAGTGGATATGGATATTTCTTTGTTGCGTGAGGGTAAATATAAGACAATATATACGTTGTTTGTAAGGGACACGAATAATGAAAGTGTTGATCTGGATTGTGTAAATGGACTGGAATTTGAAAAGAGAATCATAACACAAAGCGAGATTGTATGGCATTCCAAGTCCTGGGGCTCAATAGAACTGCCACAGCTCGAAATGGTTGAGGTGCAGTAAGAATGAAGGATTCCAATAAGATATACAAAAATAAAATGAGCATGTTTGATTTGTTAAAGGGGTTTGCTATTTTTATTGTTGTATTCTGGCATACATATGATTACTGGAATGGGAATCCTGCACTGATTGGTATTCAGATTCCCCTGAATCTGATCTGGCTTGGACTGATGCCGTCTTTTCTCATGGCGGGCGGTTACTGGTATAAGCCCAAGCCTGTAGTAAGTTATATGAAAAGCCAGATAAGTGCATTGATGAAGCCATATGCTTTCGTAGGTATCATGTCGGCGGGATGCTGTGCCGTCATTAATTATATCAGATATCATTCCCTGAGATCTGCATATGGTGGAGCAAGAGGCATTGTACTTGGATTCATCACAGGCAGCTCCAACGTGTATACAATTAAGGGCAGGATCATCTGTAATCTGGGCCCGGCATGGTTTCTCTTTACTCTTTGCTGGGCATGCGTGATTCTCAACCTGATCATGCGGAGTAATCTGAAATATAAGAAGACACTGATTGTTGGACTGCTGGTAATCGGCATTGCACTGGAGCGTATACCGTGGCTTCCGCTGTGTCCGGGTGCCGTACTGGAGGCAGTATTTACGCTGTATTGCGGTTATTGGCTGAAACAATCCAAATTTCTGCTGCGTAAGTGGACAGCCAGAGACTATATCCTGATGACGGTTCTGGTGATTCTTGGATATATAGTGGGAATCAGCATCATGTTCCATGGTGGTGCACAGTCCTATATTGCCCGCATCGTGCCGGGGATTCCACATGCAGTCCTTAATATGCGTATCGTACTGCATTTAGAGCATATCCAGAATAAGGTGACGGATTTCGTGCGTAAGCTGGGGCGCTATTCTTTGTGGATATTTGTTGTACATTCCATAGAAGTATTGAGCTTTGACTGGCATATCCTCAGTGAACAGGAGATATTCATGCGTAATCCCCTGCTTGGACTTGTTGTTATTTTCACCATCAGGGTGGCTGTGATCACGATTGGATGTCTGATGGTTTCCAGGATAAATAAGTTTCTGATTCGGAGGACGAGGCATGGGATTTTTTGATGTATTAGAGAGATGGGCAGAGAATTACAGCGGCCGGATTGCAGTAGAGGAATCCAATGGATACCGTATCACTTATCGGGAAATGGCAGAAGTAATCAGGAATCATACAGGATTCTATCAGGACTTGCAATATGACAGAATTGCAGTGCTTGGTGCGGCTTCCTTTGCCTGGTTTGCGCATGCATACAGTGTGCTTGCAGCAGGTAAGACCCTGATCGCACCGGATGCGCTTTTGCCAGTGGAGGATATGGTGACACTGCTAAAATATGCAGACACACAAGTAGTATATACGGATGAGAAGGACAGGAAGCTTGCCAGGGCGCTGGAGGAGGAAAATATCAGATATGAGGTATATCCGCAGCATATTGCAGAACGGACAGCATATGATATAGAGAATGAAGATGGACATATTATGTTCTTTACCTCAGGAACATCCGGCAGAGCCAAAGGTGTAGTTGTGCCGTTTGGCGCATTGTATGCGAATACCTTCAAGGTCAGGGAATGGCTGGCGTCAGGGTATGAGGGCAAAGTATACCTGCCTATGCCTACAGGACATTTGTATGCGAATTTTATAGCACTGGCATTCTGGAATCAGGGACGGACACTGTGTATGGGCAATCCAAGACATATTGCGGAAGAGATTGCATATTTCAGGCCTGCTGTTCTGTCCATCGTATCCAGCATGGCAGAGTATCTGTTGCAGAATGGGCAGCAGGGAGAGAATGCAAAGGTGATTACAGTAGCCGGTTCCAGGTGCGAGAGAAGTCTTGAAGAACTGGCGGCTGCACAGGGAATCCGGATGCAGAACCTCTATGGAGCTTCGGAGACAGCCGGGGCAGCAGCGATGAGCAGGATAGGGGACCATGTGGATCATCTGACCGCAGTGGAGGGTGTGAGCCTTTTCCTGGAAGAGAGAGAATTAGTTATCTCTAACCCTGACTGTATGACAGAATATTATAAGAAGCCGAAGGAGACACAGGAAGTATTGCAAAAAGGCTGTATTTATCTTGGAGATCAGGCGGCATTGCATGAGGATGGCACCTGGAACATTCTGGGGCGCAGACAGGACATGATTTCCATGAAGAACGGAAACAAGCTGTATTATCAGGAGATGGATGAAGAACTGTCTCAGATTGAGGCTGTCAGAGAAGCCTGCGTATTGTATACAGATGACAGGATTATAGCGGTGATTGTGGCGAATCAGGAAGACCAGGAGCAGATACGTTCAAGAATCAAGGTATATAATAAGAAGCAGCCTTATTATAGGAAGATAGAGGATATCTGGTTCAGACAGGATGCTTTTCCAAGAACCAGTATGGGTAAGCTGATTCGAAGAAATATGATAGAAGAGTATAAGGAGCAGAGGACATGAAAGAAGAATTGATGGAATTGATCAGAAACATGGTGGCAGATGATGAAATGGAGCTTACAGAAGATTCAGAATTTGTAGATGATCTGGGGTTGAGTTCCATGGAGTTCTTTAATCTGATTAGTCAGGTAGAGGGACAGTTTCATGTGAAGTTTACGGACAGAGAGATTCAGAATCTGGAAACAATTGGAGATATGCTTGAAATCATAGACTGAAACAATCATTGTACTTTAAGCGTAAATCCGTTATACTAGATTCTATAGGGAATCCGGGATAACGGATTTATTATTTACAGCGGAGGTAAGTTAGATTTGAATATTATTTTGTTATCAGGAGGCAGTGGCAAGCGTCTCTGGCCTTTATCCAATGATATACGTTCCAAGCAGTTCATTAAGCTCTTTAAGGATGAGCAGGGCAACAGAGAGTCCATGGTACAGCGTGTCTACAGACAGATCACAACGGTAGACAGTGAGGCAAGGGTCACAATCGCTACCAGTAAGACACAGGTCAGTGCAATCCGTAATCAGTTAGGAGAACAGGTCAATGTTTGTGTAGAACCATGTAGAAGAGATACATTTCCAGCCATTGCACTTGCAGCAGCATATCTTCATGATGTACAGGGTGTCGCAGAGGGTGAATGTGTGGCGGTCTGCCCGGTAGACCCTTATGTAGACAATTCTTACTATGAAGGTGTGAAGAGACTGGAAGAGCTTGTGCTTGCGGGCAATGCGAACCTGACACTTATGGGAATAGAGCCTACTTATCCCAGTGAGAAATACGGTTATATTATTCCTGAATCTGCCGAGACTGTCAGCATGGTACGTGAATTCAAGGAGAAGCCTACTGTAGAAGTGGCAGAAGGATATCTGAGACAGGGAGCACTCTGGAATGCAGGTGTATTTGCTTTTAAATTAGGATATTTACTGGAGATTGCACATAAGCTCATTGATTTTACAGGATATCAGGATCTCTATGAGAAGTATGCGACACTGACTAAGATCAGTTTCGACTATGCGGTGGTAGAGAAGGAGAACAGCATTCAGGTAATGCGTTATGCAGGTGACTGGAAAGACGTAGGAACCTGGAACATGATGACAGAGGTTATGTCTGACCAGAAGCTTGGCAATGTGACACTGGATGATAACTGTGAAGATACACAGGTTGTAAATGAGCTGGATATCCCGGTGCTGTGCATGGGCTGTAAGAATATGGTCGTTGCAGTCAGCAATGATGGTATTCTTGTGGCGGATAAAGAGCAGAGCAGCTATATGAAGCCATATGTAGAGGATATTGGTGGTGTCGTAAAATATGCGGAGAAATCCTGGGGCAGTTATACAGTCATTGACATGCAGCCTCTGTCCTATACAGTGCGTGTGAATCTCAAGCCTGGACATCAGATGAAGTATCACAGCCATCAGCACAGAGAAGAAGTATGGACAGTTGTATCCGGTCATGGCAGAGTCGTTCTGGATGATTTGATGCAGGAGATATCCGCAGGCAGTGTCATTAAGATACCGGCTGGCTGCAAGCATACCGTGATGGCAGACAGCGACCTGCATCTGATCGAAGTACAGATTGGTAAAGACATATCCGTAGCAGACAAGGAAACATATCCATTAGACAGATCATAAGGAGTCAGTATGAGTACAATATATGCATTAAGTAATGAACATATCTGTATCGAGGTCAGTTCCTTTGGTGCAGAGCTGAAATCACTCAAAAGACAAAGCGACAGCAGAGAGTATATGTGGGATGCAAGACCTGAATTCTGGAAAAGGACTTCGCCTGTTCTTTTTCCCATTGTAGGCAGTCTGCATGAAGGACAGTATCATTATGAAGGGCAGAGCTTTGCAATGTCCCAGCATGGCTTTGCCAGGGATATGGAATTTACACTGGTACAGCAGAAGGCAGATTCCCTTACCTTTGTATTGGAAGATAACGCAGAGACTCTTGCAAAGTACCCTTTCCACTTCCGCCTGACGATCACCTATACGATTGTGGATAACCGCCTACAGGTTACATGGAAAGTGGATAATACGAATGACCGTGTGATGTATTTCAGTATCGGCGGACACCCTGCATTCCGTTGTCCTATTATAGAAGGAACAAAACAGACAGAGTATAAGCTGCATTTTGATACGGAGACAGAAATCATTTCCACCATACTGGGAGAGGGTGGACTTCTGACACATGAGTATAAGACATATCCGTTGAAGAATAGTGAGCTTGCTGTTACAGAGAATCTTTTTGACCAGGATGCATTGGTAATAGAAGGCAATCAGGCGCATGAGGTTTCCTTGTCATATGGTCAGGAGAAGCCTTATCTGACAGTGCGTTTCAATGCACCTTTATTCGGCATCTGGTCTCCGCCAAAGAAAAATGCACCATTTATCTGCATTGAACCCTGGTATGGACGATGTGATAAAGCTGATTTTACAGGTGAACTGGATAAGAGAGAATGGGGCAATACGTTGGACGCTGGAGAGTGCTTTGAAGCATCTTATGAAGTCATAGTGTAAGAAAGACGAGGCATAAGACTTATATGCAGAAAATGAAGTTAGGCCTGGCTGTGGCACTGGCGGCATGCATGCTGTCGGGCTGTGGCAAGGAGCAGAATACAAATATAGAGCAGGGTATGCAGCTGCTGGAGCAGATGGATTACAATGGAGCGATAGAAAGCTTTGAAGCTGCAATTGTATACAATGAAGATGAACAGCTGTTATACAGAGGTGAAGGTCTGGCATATATGGGATTGGGAGACTATGAGCAGGCATCAGAGTGTTTCCTGAATTCTATCAGCTATGCCGGAGGCAATGTAACGGATCTGGAATTTGACACCAATTATTATCTGGCATCAGCGTATTATAAATTAGGCAAGTATGAGGATGCACAGAATATCTATTCTGCAATCATTGGATTGCGTGATAAAGATACAGATGCCTATTATCTGCGGGCATGTACCTTATTAAAAGAAAGCAATTATGAATCGGCACTTGCGGATTTTGAGAAAGCCTTTTCACTGGCAACGGATAATCTGGAGCTGGTGACATCTGCCTACGAAGAGATGCAGGCAGCAGGCTTTGCAGAAGAGGGCAAGACATATATACAGAATTTCATGGATCAGCAGGATAAGAAACTGACAGATTCCCAGAAAGGAATTCTCTATTATTATCTGGAAGATTATGCGAATGCGAGAATCTATCTGGATGGCGCATTGAACGGAACAGATGCGAAGGTCTCCCTGATGCTTGGACAGACCTATGAGAAGCTTGGTGATATGAACTATGCAGCAGTGGTATATCAGACCTATCTGGATGCCAATGCACCGGATGCTGCTATCTACAGCAGCCTTGGCAACTGCTACATGAAGCAGGAGAAATACGAAGATGCACTGGCTGCCTATGAAGCAGGAATCGAGATCGGAGATTCTGCCTGCCTGCAGAGTCTGAAATTCAATCAGATCGTTGCCAATGAGTACCTGGGTAACTTCGACAAGGCAAAGAGTCTCATTACAGATTATCTGAGCGTATATTCTGAAGATACCAAGGCACAGAGAGAGGCACAATTCCTGCAGACACGGTAAAACAGCATATTACAGGCTTTTTACAACATTTACATAAAAGTGACACGTGAGTCATAAAACACAATATGTTGTATACAAAAATAAAACAACAGGCGCTATTTAGTGTGTTCGATTGACTTATGCTTTAAGCCGTGCTAGTATGAATTCATACACGGTCCTGCGATGCCAAGAGCATGCAAATGGGTTATGTAAATATGGGGGAAGGCTGTATGTCAGCCGGAGGAAGGAGCAAGTTATTCAATGTTTCGTGTAATCAAGAGAGATGGCAGTGAGGTAGAGCTGAATCTTGAGAAGATCAGTGGCGCCATCGTAAAGGCATTTGATGCGACACAGGTTCAGTACAATCAGGCAATTGTTGATTTATTGACACTTCGTGTAACAGCAGATATGCAGGGGAAGGTAAAAGAGGGTAAAGTACAGGTAGAGGAGATTCAGGACAGCGTAGAGAAGGTGCTGGAGCAGGCTGGCTATGCAGAGGCTGCCAAGGCATTTATTCTGTATCGTAAGCAGCGTGAGAAGATGCGCAATATGAAGTCCACGATTCTCGATTACAAGGAAGTAGTGAACAGCTATGTGAAGTCCGAAGACTGGAGAGTGAAGGAGAACTCTACAGTAACCTATTCTGTAGGCGGCCTTATTTTATCGAATTCCGGTGCGATTACGGCGAATTACTGGCTGTCCGAGATATATGATGAAGAGATTGCAGAAGCACATAGAAATGCAGATATTCATATCCATGATCTGTCCATGCTGACAGGATATTGTGCAGGCTGGTCTTTGAAGCAGTTAATTAAAGAAGGACTTGGCGGTATTACAGGCAAGATTACATCAGCTCCTGCCAGACATTTATCCGTTCTGTGCAATCAGATGGTGAATTTCCTCGGCATTATGCAGAATGAATGGGCTGGCGCTCAGGCATTTTCCTCTTTTGATACCTATCTTGCACCTTTTGTAAAAGTAGACAACTTAAGTTATGGTGAGGTTAAGAAATGCATCGAAGCATTTATTTATGGCGTGAATACACCAAGCCGTTGGGGTACACAGGCTCCTTTCAGCAATATTACTCTGGACTGGACTGTGCCAAATGACCTTGCAGAGCTTCCTGCTATCGTAGGCGGTAAGGAGATGGATTTCTGCTACAAGGATTGTAAGAAAGAAATGGACATGGTCAATAAGGCATTTATTGAGACTATGATCGAAGGCGATGCAAATGGCAGAGGCTTCCAGTATCCGATTCCTACCTATTCTATTACAAAAGACTTTGACTGGTCTGATACAGAGAATAACAGACTTTTATTTGAAATGACATCCAAATATGGTACTCCATATTTTTCCAACTATATTAACTCAGACATGGAGCCGTCTGACGTCAGAAGTATGTGCTGCCGTCTGCGTCTGGATTTAAGAGAGCTGCGTAAGAAGACAGGTGGATTCTTCGGCTCAGGTGAAAGTACAGGAAGTGTTGGCGTAGTAACGATCAATATGCCAAGAATTGCATATCAGGCAGAGGATGAGGCTGATTTCTACAGACGTCTTGACCGAATGATGGATATTGCAGCACGTTCTCTCAAGATTAAGAGAAATGTTATTTCCAAATTGCTGGATGAAGGCTTATATCCATATACGAAGCGTTACCTGGGAACCTTTGATAATCATTTCTCTACGATCGGTCTGATCGGCATGAATGAGGCAGGACTGAATGCAAAGTGGCTCAGAGCTGACCTGACACATGCAGAGACACAGAAGTTTACCAAGGATGTACTCAATCACATGCGTGAGCGTCTGTCGGATTATCAGGAACAGTACGGTGATCTCTACAATCTGGAGGCTACACCTGCAGAGAGTACAACATACAGACTGGCGAAACATGACAGAGCAAAGTGGCCTGATATTATCACAGCAGGACATGAGGGAGATACGCCATATTATACGAATTCTTCCCATTTGCCAGTAGATTACACGACAGATATATTTGATGCATTGGATGTACAGGATGAATTGCAGACACTGTATACTTCCGGTACAGTATTCCACGCATTTTTGGGTGAAAAGCTTCCTGACTGGAAGGCAGCAGCAAACCTGGTTCGTACCATTGCAGAGAATTATAAATTACCTTATTATACCTTGTCGCCTACTTATTCTATCTGTAAGGAACACGGTTATCTCAGCGGAGAACAGAAGATATGTCCTAAGTGCGGCAAGACAACAGAAGTATACAGCCGTATTACCGGTTACTATCGTCCTGTACAGAACTGGAATGATGGTAAGCTTCAGGAGTATGCGAACAGAACAGAGTATCAGATTGGTAATTCTGTGATAAAAGGAGAACACCTGAAAGCAAAGCCTGCATCCGAGATCAAGGCAGCAGCCCTCAGCGCTTCCATGATATCCCAGCGTGAGGAGGAAAAGAACATAAAATTCCTGTTCACCACCAAGACGTGTCCGAACTGTAAGCTGGCAAAGGAATACCTCAAAGATGTGGATTATACCATTGTTGATGCAGAAGAGAACATGGATCTTGCGGTACAGTATGGTGTCATGCAGGCTCCGACTCTTGTAATTGTAACCGGACAGTCACAGAAAAAATACGTTAATGTATCCAATATAAAGAAATACGCGACTAATGTGGCACAGATAGCACAATAGATAGAAATAAGGAAGAAATAAGATAGAGGAGAAAGTTATGATCAACAAACTTGTAGAGAAGATTCGCAAGACAGGTGCGCCCATTGTAGTAGGTCTTGACCCTATGATGAAATTCGTACCTGAACATATCAAGAAGATTGCTTTTGAGGAAAAAGGCGAGAACCTGGAGGGTGCTGCAGAAGCCATCTGGCTTTTTAATAAGGAAATCATTGATAAGACTTATGATCTGATCCCGGCAGTAAAACCTCAGATTGCCATGTATGAACAGTTCGGTATTCCCGGATTGATGGCTTTTCACAAGACAGTAGAATACTGCAAATCCAAGGATCTGGTAGTTATCGGAGATATCAAGAGAGGCGATATCGGTTCTACATCCGCAGCCTATGCGACAGCACATCTTGGCAAAGTACAGGTTGGAAGTCAGATCTGTCAGCCTTTTAACGAGGATTTCGTGACAGTGAATCCCTATCTTGGAAGTGATGGTGTACAGCCTTTTATCGACGTATGTAAGGAAGAGAAGAAAGGTATCTTCGTATTAGTAAAGACTTCTAATCCAAGCAGCGGCGAATTCCAGGATCGTCTCATTGACGGCAGACCTCTCTATGAGTGGGTTGGTGAGAAGGTTGCCGAGTGGGGCGAACAGGCTATGGGTGATTCCTACAGCTATGTTGGTGCCGTTGTAGGTGCTACTTATCCTGAAATGGGCAAGGTACTGCGTAAGCTTATGCCCAAGGCATATATTCTGGTTCCAGGCTATGGAGCACAGGGCGGAAAGGGCAAGGATCTGGTTCATTTCTTCAATGAAGACGGACTTGGCGCTATCGTGAATTCTTCCAGAGGAATCATTGCAGCATACCAGAATGAACAGTATGCAAAGTTCGGAGCAGAGCATTTTGCAGATGCTTCCAGACAGGCAGTAGAGGATATGATCGCGGACATCAGTCAGGCGTTGGCATAAAGTGTGCATAAAGTGTGCGAAACATAGAGATTTTGGAAAACTCAGAGATAAAAGTGAGTTTCCAAAATCTCTTTTTTGTGTAAATTAACTATTAATTTGTGCAAAAATCACAAAACAATTTGTATACTATATGAAAAAGAATGATTGTAATACTTAATAAACAATGCTATAATTTGGATAGTTCTATAGTACTATTGGTAGAATTGCATATAGTGTTGAGAGAAGCGAGAATCTGAAGACAAAATGACGTATGACAGTTGAGTAAGGCTAGTACAGGGGAAGACAAATTGTATTTGGGTTTAGCAGCTACAATATGGAAGGAGGATATGCCATACGGCATAAAGAAACAACATGGAGAAGAAGAAAGTAAACAAAATCTTAAAAAGTGTTGCGGGCGTAGGGGTTGCACTTGGAGGAGCAAGCGCATTCTCTGATGGTGATGTGGTATTCGCCGCAGAACAGGAGCAACAGACAGTTACAGAAGAACAGGAACAGGTCGTTGAGACAGAACAGAAGGAATCCGAAGCACATGAGGAGCATCTTGATTCTACTGCTGATACCAACGAGACCCAGACTCAGGAGAGCAAGGGCAGTGAACCGGCACAGTCAGTGTCAGAGGATAATGGCAATGTTGCTGATACTACGAAGGATGATAACAGTACCAATGATGTGACGCCGGATAATAATGATGGCGCAGATACAACACAGAATGACAATGGCAATACCGCAGATACAGAAACAGGTGATAATGGTAACGAAAATCAGTCTGTTGGCGGAGAAACAACTAATACAGATGACAATTCAACAAATGGAACAGAGAATGCAGAAGGACCAGAGACAACGGGTAACAATGAGAGTGATGTTCTGGATAGTGTACGTTCTGAATCTCTTTCAGCAAGTGATTCAACAGTAAAATCTACAGCATCTGAGAGCACAGCAGCATCAGAGCATGAGGCTGATGAGGCAAGGAAGGATTCTGTGACAGAGTCTGCATCTCAATCTGCGTCGGAATCTCATGAAGGCTCATTGAGCGAGGTGAAGAAAGATTCTGAATCAGCATCACAGTCAGCTATTGCATCAGAAAAGGACGAGAAGAATAAGTCCGAATCAGCATCAGGGTCCTCTGTAGCTTCTGAGGAAGCACAGAATAGTGCGATATCAGAACATGAATCTACTGAATCAGAGAAGGATTCAGCAACAGAATCAGCATCTTATTCAGCTTCTGAATCATTGGAATCTGAAAGTAACAGCCTGACTTCAGTATCAGAAGCAGCATCACAAAGTACATCCGATTCAGCATCAGCTTCTGATACAGAGAGCCAGTCCTTATCAGAATCTATGGCAAGTACATCTGCAACTCTGAATGAATCAGACATTGCATCACAGTCAACCAGTTATTCTATGCTGGAGTCAGATGCACAGTCTATATTTAACAGTACATCAACAGTATTCAAGGAAAACGGTCTTGAAGATGAATATCTGGAGAATCTGATCAATCAGATAAAAGAGGCTCAGAAGAAGGTTCAGGATGCATTACAGGCGGCTAAAGATGCAGGGCAGCATGTAGACCACAAAACGGATGGCAATAACTATTACCAGTATGCGGACGAACTGGCAAATCTTCTGATACAGTATAAGTTCTATCAGGAAGACAGAGTAAAGGACATCCAGCATAGTGAGTGGGACTCCAGCGGATATACGAACAACCATGTTAAAGTAACCTACACAGGCAGTGATGGAAAGCAGCATACAGAATACTTTGACTATGTAACAGCAGATTCTGCTGACAGACGTCTGGATGAAGTAGATAAGAATAAAAAATGGTGGGAATCTGAAAAGAAGGAAAACCCGGATTATATCGACCATATATATGTAACGAAGAAGGAAGTTACAAGTGCACAGCTGTTGGATACAAATGGTAATGAAATCGAGACATTTATCCATATGGGAATTGAACAGTACAAAATAAATGGTAAATGGCACAATGGTTACAGAACAACTAATGCTGAAGGTAAAACTGTCATCAGATGGGGAAATAACAATGAAATAGAGTATACTTATGGAACTATTTATGAGTTTAATGGTAAAGGTACAAGTTATTTCTCAGAGGTTGAATTTAACAAGGGACTTGACAAATACGGTGAGAGCAGAAGTGAGCTTACAAGCGTATCAGACAGCCTGAGTACAATCCGCAGCCAGATTGATTCACTGAAATCAGCGAGTGAGGCAGTATCAGAAAGTATTTCCGCAAGCACAAGCGTTAAGGATGCAAGTACTTCTGCAAGCAATTCAACCTTATTAAGCGAGACAGAAAGTAATCAGCAGAACAGTGCAAGAAGCGAGAGCCTGTCAGAAAGTGCAAGTACAAGTAAAGCACAGAGCGATGCAAGAAGTGAAAGCTTATCCGCCAGTGATGTGGCAAGTGAATCAGAAAAAGTCAGAGCATCTGCTTCTACATCAGATAGCATAGCAGCCAGTGAAAGTGATAAGGAAAGTGCAGCAGCATCTCAGAAGGATAGCGAGTCTGCAAGCCAGAGCGCTTCCGAAAGTGCAAGTGAGTCACGCAGAATAAGCTTAAGCGAGAGTGCTTCTTCCAGTGAATCAAGAAGAGCCAGCGCAGAGGCAAGCGAGAGTGCTTCAACAAGCACCAGCACAAGTGTTAGTGAATCTACCCGTGAGAGTACAAGTGCATCTACAAGCAAGAGTACAAGCATGAGCGAAAGTGCAAGTACCGCAGCAAGCCAGAGCGCAAGCACAAGTATCTCAGCAAGTGAGAGCGCAAGTACATCCACCAGCGTGAGTGAGAGCGAGAGCGTATCCACAAGTATCTCCGCAAGTGAGAGTACTAGCACAAGCGTAAGTGAGAGCACAAGTACATCAGTAAGCGAAAGCACAAGTGTTTCAGCAAGTGAGAGCAAGAGCACATCAGCAAGCACAAGTATCTCAGCAAGTGAGAGCGCAAGTACATCTACCAGCGTGAGTGAGAGCGAAAGCACAAGTGCAAGTATCTCCGCAAGTGAGAGTGAGAGCACAAGTGCAAGTATCTCCGCAAGTGAGAGCGCAAGTACATCCACCAGCGTGAGCGAGAGCACAAGTGCAAGTGAGAGCACATCAGCAAGCACAAAGGATTCCCAGAGTGCAAGCGCATCAGCAGAGGTAAGTACAGCACTTAGTGAAGTAGAAAGTACAAATGCAAGTCTGGAAGCCAGCGAGAATGCAAGTGCATCAGCAAGCACAAGTGCAAGTATCTCCGCAAGTGAGCAGCAGAGCCTGTCAATAGTAGAAAGCGAAGTAGCGAGTGCAGAAGCATCATTACAGGCAAGCACAAAGGATTCCCAGAGTGCAAGCGCATCAGCAGAGGTAAGTACAGCACTTAGTGAAGTAGAAAGTACAAATGCAAGTCTGGAAGCCAGCGAGAATGCAAGTACATCAGCAAGTACCAGTACATCCACCAGCGAGAGTGAATCTGCAAGTGCAAGCGCAAGTACTTCCGCAGCAAATAGTACAAGCGGTGATTCTGGTAATGGTGGCACAGGTGAAGGTGGAACAACAACACCTGGTTCAGGTGAGAGTGCATCTTCCACATCAACAAATGCTTCAACCAGCACAACTCCAGCACCGGATACCATAATCGGCGAAGCAGATGTACCGTTGGCAGCTACAGCACCGGTTGCACCGAATACAACTGGCGAACTGACACAGACAGTTGCAAGAAGAGCAAGAACAACAACTACTATCGATGATGAGACTACACCGTTAGCAGCATCCGTAGAAGATGCAGCTTCCGGTAATGTACAGAAGGATGCAGATGTTGTTGTCATCGAAGATGAAGAAGTGCCATTAGCTGTTATCGAGGATGATGAGAATGCAGATACTGCTACAACGACTATCGAAGATGAAGCAGTAGCACAGGCAGAGAGCATTGAGAATCCTTCACATAACTTCTTATGGTGGCTTGTAGCCCTGTTAGCAGCAATTACTGGTAAGACAGGCTACGATAAGAAGAATAACAAGGGTATCTTCAAACCTAAGAACCCTGGCAATCAGAAGAAATAACTGATTAAAAATAATACATAAGTCTATACAATTAGTGCCATTCTTTAGGCTTATTAGTAGCGATTCACACAAGGAGAGCATTTTGAGGACTGGAAAAAGGAAATCTGAGAAAGTCTTACTGTATAAGACATTGTATACAATCATAATTATACTGATATATCTTGTGGGAAGAAATCTTCCATTATATGGGATTGATTATGCTCATTACCGCAGTCAGTCTCTGGATGCTCATGCCCTCCTGATGCAGACAATCAGTGGAGATCTCTATCAGTGTTCTATCTTTTGTCTGGGAATCGCTCCCTATATGATAGCCACCATGCTGGTACAGATGGTTGTGGCATGCAGAAGTGCGGATGCAAAATCGAAGATTTCACCCGGTAAGAGAAACAGGCTGTCGTTGTGCATTATGCTGGTGCTTGCAGTGATACAGTCCTATATCCGCTTACAGGATCTGCATTTTATAAGCACAGGGCAGCCACAGCTTATGGTCAGGCTGACGGCAGGCGCAGAGATGATAGCAGGTGCGGTGTTTATCCTGTGGCTGTCTGAACGGAACAGGAAATATGGTATTGGTGGACAGACAGCGCTGATCCTGGCAAATATGGTGGATGGTATACGTTCCATGCTGATAGGAAGGGAGCCGGCTTCGCTGGTACTTCCCCTGATCATTTCAGTTGTGGCCGTGTTCGTTGTAATCTGGATGGAGAACAGCGAAATGCGTATCCCGGTTCAGCGTATTTCCATTCATAATATTTATGCTGACAAGAATTATCTGGCGGTTAAGCTGAATCCAATCGGCATTATGCCTACCATGTTTTCTTTTGCTTTTTTCCTGTTACCACAGATATTACTGACTCTACTGGTGATGATATTTCCACAGCATCAGCAGCTTCAGGACTGGCATGAACAGATGGTACTGACTAAGCCATTGGGAGTCGTTACCTATCTGATACTTTTGTTTGTCCTGACTGTCTTTTTCTCCTATATATTTGTAAATCCGGGAGATATTACTGAACAATTCTTAAAGAGTGGTGACAGCCTGCTCAATATCCATGCAGGAAAAGACACGAAGAGATATCTTAGACGCAAGGTAGTAGAGATAAGCCTGGTCAGTGCAGTGGTCATGTGTTTGTGTCTGGGAGTACCGCTTTTCCTACTGATACAAGGCGTATTGCAGGATAGTGCTTTGGCAATGCTGCCCTCGTCCATGATGATGCTTGCCGGCGTAGGCTGCAATATGTACCGTGAAGTACAGGCAATTCAGGATTATGATTCTTATAAGGAGTTTATTTGATGATTTTTTTTATACCCGCATGGTATCAGAAGAATAAATGGTGTGAAAATGAGCAGAGCTGGTATGCGAGGAGAACCCATACGGAGTTTGATGATACGGTGAAGCAGGTTCAGCTTTTTCACCGCAGTAAGGTGCATCCCTATAAGATCATGCTTCTTGGTTTTGCACCGAATTTCAGGCATTTTCTCCACCGACAGAGTGTGTATCATGCTCCGTACTGGTCCTGTTTTGATGCGATTCAGGAGATACGGCGTAAGAAGGCAATGCTTCTGTCCTTTCACAATCTGAACTGGCCGGAGGGGATTGAGTTCATCTACAGCAATTTCGTAATTCTTGCCATGTATCATGGTGAGAAATATGCACAGATTGAGTTTGGCGAGGACGGCAATCCGATTCAGGTTGATATGTTTCAAGATAATATATTAAAAAGATGTAATATTTATGACGATAGAGGATTTTTATCTTCCACTGTGCTGTATGAAGATGGAAAAATGCTGTATCAGGATTATCTGAGAGAGGACGGAGTCTGGAAGTTACGCGAATATGCTTCGGATGGGCATGTAGAAGTCAATGCCAAGGCATCAGAGTATTTGATTTCTTTTGACGGGGAAGAAGAGACACATACCTTCCTGAACAAAAGGTATGACGCCATGCAGAATGTCATAGAAGAAGTAGTGGAAGCCTATGTGAAGCGGGTAGACCCAAAGGATATGTTCTGCATTGCGATGGATGGACAGCATCTGCAGGTTCTGGATGGGGCATTGCAGGGCAGGAAAAGGATATTGTCTTTCTATGAGAACCGGCTTGACCGGTCAGAACTGCCCAAGTGGAAGCCAATGATAGAGAGCGTGGATTATGTCATTGTGGACTCGGAGGAGAATAAGGAAGAGATACTTGGTGTCTCAGACAGACTTTTAACGAATATTAAGGACATTTCACCCTATGATTCCCGTGTGGATTACAGTATCAGCGGACAGCTCAATGTGCAGAAAATACTGGTTCCTGTTGATGCACTGGGACAGAATGTACTGGATGAGCTGCTGGAACAGTTGGCAGGATATCTGACAGAGAATGAGAATGCCAGAGTGCATCTTTTTACCAGACGGGCTGATTATGATATGGAGAGCCGCCTGCTTAGAAAGGTACAGGAAGTGCTGGACAGAATGCAGCTTCCAACAGAGTGGGCAAGGAAAAAGGCAGCACAGAATGCGGAGAATGAGCTGGATACAGAACAGAATGAACCTGTGAAATTTGTAGTAGAACAGTGCGTGGATGAGATATCTGTCAGCAAGTGTATGCGTGAGCAGAGAATTCTGGTGGATTTTAGTCTGGAGAGAGAGATCTATCTACAGATTGCGGCAGTGAGCGTGGGGATTCCACAGATTGTATGCAGGAAGACGAAGTATGTGGAGCATGGCAAGAATGGATTTGTCCTGCAGAATACGAAGGATATCAGAAAGAGTCTGGCTTACTATCTGTCAGGGATGAAATACTGGAATGAATCACTGATTTATTCCAGGGAATTGAGTAAGGATAACAGTACAGAGGTACTTATCAGAGAATGGAAAGAGGTAATAGAGCGCATTGGATGATATTCGTATCTTACAATTGGGAGAGGAAGACTGGGGACTGAGCTATCAGATTCCCGGTGGAATCAGGATATATCATGAGAAGCCTGAACTTCGAAGGGCAGGAGATGCCTTTGAACTTGTCTTCTGGGACAGAGAACCCAGAGAGCAGGAGCTGGAGAACCTTCGTAATGTGACCAAAGCCTATACGTTGTACCTGGTCGAGGGCGTACAGCTTGGGGAAAAGGCGAAGGAGCTTTTTGCATGCAAGATGGGAAAGAAGATTGCCAGAGAGCAGATACAGGAATTTCTTTTGCAGGAGGCGGGAAATTATTATCCTGCACCTTATGGAGAGAAGTTTAAGCCAAGCCAGGTTGGCATATCGAAGGATTTTAAGGGAGAGATTAAGTGGAATGGCAACTACAGCGTGTCTTTGACGGGAGATTTTGGAGAAAAACTGGATCAGGCTGCATTCTGGAGAAACAATATCCCTGTCTTTTCCGGGCAGGCGATTGATCTGTGGTTGGAATACAAGAAGAGTGAAGATGTCAGAATCTCCATGAAGATCACGCAGTTCCGGGCAGGCGCACTGGCTGAGGTTCAGAACAGCTGGGAATTTACACAGGAAGAGCTGGAGAACATCGTCACCATAGACAATCAGAAGAAGGACGGTCCTATCTTCGTATCCATCAATGCCTGTGGCAAAGGCGGGCTGCAGATCATTGGACTGCATGACCGTTATTCGAGACGTGGACATGGCTGTTTTCTGCCGGGCGGCGAGCGTGTTGTAACTTCAGACAGAGAAGAGATATTCTATTATTTTGACCCAGGCGACAGGAAGCCGCCGCTTAATGTGTATTTTTCAGGATATAAGACAAGGGAAGGCTTTGAAGGCTACAATATGATGCGCAGGATGGGATGCCCTTTCCTGCTGATCTCAGAATCCAGACTGGAAGGCGGAAGCTTCTATATGGGTTCACCTGAGTATGAGGAACAGCTTGTAGGGATTCTGCGTAAGCACATGGAAGAACTGGGATTTGGTGCTGATGAGGTAGTCTTATCAGGTCTTTCCATGGGAACCTTTGGAGCGCTGTACTATGGATGTGATATCAGTCCACATGCTATGCTTCTTGGTAAACCTCTTGCAAGTATTGGGGATGTGGCAGCGAATGAGAGACTGAACAGACCGGGTGGTTTTCCTACATCATTAGATGTGTTATGCTATATACAAAAGGGAATGGATGCAGACTGCATAGACCGTCTCAATCACCGTTTCTGGGATAAATTCGACCATGCAGACTGGCATGCTTCCAAATTCATCGTTTCCTATATGATAGAGGATGATTATGACAGGACTGCCTATCAGCAGCTGATCTCGCATCTGCAGTCTGGCGGTGTGCAGGTGTATGGTAAAGGCATTCACGGCAGACACAATGATGATACGGGAGCGATTGTAAAGTGGTTTGTCAGTCAGTATTATAAGATTCTTGCAGAGGATTTTCACAGAGACGTAGAATAGCGGAGGATAGAGATGACAGGAGAGAAGTGGACAGTATATTGGAATGAATATTCTGCCAATACCTATTTATATGGTTCCAGGGTTCTGTATCATGCCAGGGATGATGTGGAATTCCAGAATATACTGATGCCTCCGGGAACGATCATTAAGGAGTGGTTCTCAAAGACGAATTATCAGATGCAGAGAATCGAACCCACGTTACCTATGATAGATGGAGAGAGCAGATACCAGATTGAGATAGCAATAGATTGTCCTCCCGGTGAGAACTGGCTTATGCGTCTGGTCTTTTATGATAAATATGAGGCAGAGGCAGGAAGTATTGTGCTCAGGGATAAGGTGACTGTATTTCAGTGTCCGCTGAAGACGTACAGTTACAGATTACAGTTGATTCATGGTGGAATGACGCAATTTCATTTTCACTCAGTAGTAATTCGGGAAATAATGGATGAAACAGACGAACAAGATCAGAAAATTACAAAGAATTCTAAATAGAATCAAGAAGTATAAGAGTAAGATAGCTGCCATGACGGATGAGCAGCTGGCAGACATGACCCGTGTGTTCAGGGAGAGGCTGGCGCAGGGAGTCAGTCTGGATGAGCTGCTGCCGGAAGCGTATGCCGTTATCTGTGAGGCTGATTATCGTATTCTTGGCAAATTCCCCTATGATGTGCAGATTCTTGGTGGGATTGCATTGCATCAGGGATATCTGGCAGAGATGAACACAGGAGAAGGCAAGACTCTGACAGCGACAATGCCTTTGTACCTGAATGCCCTGACCGGTAAAAGTACGATTCTGGTCACGACCAATGAGTATCTGGTGCTTCGTGATGCCGAAGAGATGGGACAGGTATACAGTTTCATGGGACTGACTGTAGCAGCGGGCGTTCGTGCAAGGCAGGACGAGAAGATCAGCAATGATGAGAAGCGGGAGATATACAATGCGGATATTGTATACACGACGCACAGCGCTCTTGGCTTTGATTATCTTTTCAATAATCTGGTGACTTCTGCGGAAGACAGATTCATGCGTGAATTCTACTATGTCATTATAGATGAGGCAGATTTTGTACTTCTGGACAGTGCCCAGACACCGCTTGTCATATCCGGTGCGCCCAGAGTACAGTCCAATCTGTATGAAATGGCTGATTTCTTCGTAAAGACTCTGGAAGAAGACAGGGATTATGAGGTAGAAGAGAAGAAGGTCTGGCTGACAGACCAGGGGGTGCGGTACGCAGAACAGTACTTCGGCATTGATAACTTCTATGGCAGGGAGTATTTTGAGATTAACAGGCATGTGACGCTGGCACTTCGTGCGCATGTGCTTTTTGCAAAAGAGAAAGAATACGTCGTGGCGGAGAATGAAGAGATACGGCTGCTTGACAGCGGTTCTGGACGAATGATGCCGGGAGTGAAGCTGAGAGGTGGACAGCATCAGGCGCTGGAGGTGAAGGAACATCTCAAGGTGTCGCAGGAGAATCGTTCGGTGGCGTCTGTTACATATCAGAACCTGTTCCTGCTGTTTCCGAAAATGGCGGGGATGAGTGGAACGATTGCGGATGCTTCGGATGAACTGAGGGACGTGTATGGTGTGAATGTACTGGTAGTTCCACCTAACTGTCCTGTCATCAGGAAAGATCTTCCGGACAGGGTATTCCAGGATGCAGACAGTCAGTTCCGGGCTGCGATTGATGCAGCCTGTGAAGTACATAGTACAGGACAGCCTGTGCTGCTCGTAGTCAGTACCATAGCAGAGACAGAGCTGGTCTCAAAGCTTCTGACGAATCAGAAGATACCCCATAATGTGCTCAATGCCAACAATGCATTCTGGGAAGCGGATATCATCAAGGAAGCAGGACAGATGAATGCAGTCACAGTGGCGACAGCCATGGCAGGCAGAGGTACGGACATCAAGCTGGGTGAAGGTGTTGAAGAACTGGGTGGGCTTGCAATTATCGGGGTTGGCAGAATGAACAACATCCGTCAGGAGAGACAGGCAAGGGGCAGAGCAGGCAGACAGGGAGCGCCCGGCAACAGCCGTTTCTATATTTCACTGGAGGATGAGATTGTTACAGATTATGGCGCACCTTTTATCCGCAAACATATGGAAAAAGGCAGACATTTCAGTAAAGGCAGAATTCACAGGCTTGTCTGTAATGCACAGAAGCTGTGTGAAGAGAGTGCAGTGCTATCCAGAAGACAGGCGCTTAACTATGATGAAGTCATGCAGAAACAGCGTCAGTTAATATATTCCATGAGAGATGAGCTGTTGGATGGTGGACGAATCGGCAAAGAGAGGCTTCTGCAGATTGCAGAGAACAATATCCAGACCTTTGTTGGCGGATTCTCCGGGAAGCAGCCAGTCAGCAGACAGGCTGTGAGCAGATATCTTCTGGATAATATCTCCTATCAGATGGATGATATTTCGGATTCCATATTGCAGGGGAAAGAGTCAGTGACACAATATCTGCGCAAACAGGTAGAAGCTGCATTACAGGAACAGGAATCCAGAATTGGTGATGATGAAACCATGGAAGAATTTGTGAGAGTGGCGACTCTTCGGGCGCTGGATGATGCGTGGGTAGAGGAAGTTGACTATCTGCAGCAGCTTCAGTCAGCAGTGGCAGGCAGAACCTCTGCACAGAGAAATCCTGTATTTGAATATAGAAAGGATGCATTGGAATCCTTCGGACAGATGGAGCAGACTGTAGTCAGAAATGTTATGAGAAATATTCTGCTGAGTGAAGTATCGTATGATGCAGAAGGCAGGATGCAGATTCTGTTTCCTTAGAAGAGAACATTGGGAGGGCAGTTATGGTATACAATTTTAATCTGGGAATTGGCTGGGCGAGCAGTGGTGTAGAGTATGCACAGGCGTATCGAGCCAATCTGTTCAGAAAGGCGGGAATCCCTGCCAGATTCATTTTTACGGATATGTTTCCAAGAGAGAATATACAGCATATGACGGAGAATATCGGTTTTCTGGATTCAGAGATCATGTGGCTGTATACATTCTTTACGGATACGAAGATCTCACCTGTGACATATACACTTGGAGAGTTCGAGAAGACTTTTGAGAAGAAGAATTATGAGTTCTCCAGGGATGGTAAGATATGCAAATACATTTTCCCCGGAAATGGGAATTTCTACACGGTATACATGGTGGACGAGTCAAGCGACCGTGTGCATAGAGTGGAATATGTGGCTGATGGTTTATTGATCAGGAAGGATTACTTCACATACTGCCGCATCTATTCAGAATATTATGCGCCGCTGGATAATAAAGCACATATGTATCAGCGCAGATTCTTCAATGAGGATGGTTCCGTGGCATATGAAGAGATCAATGATGATGATGTGGTAATGTATCAGTTCCCGGACCGGCTGCTGTGCTCCAAGGAAGAACTGGTTGGGTATATGGTATCCGGACTTAACCTTACCAGTGAGGATGTGGTGATCATTGACCGTACGACAGGTGTGGGACAGGCAATCATGCAGAATGCAGGACCGGCCAGAATCGGTATCATTATCCACGCAGATCATTTCAGTGAGAGCAATTGCAATGATGATTATATATTATGGAATAATTATTATGAGTATGCATTTTCCCAGAATAAGCATGTAGACTTCTATGTGACGGCAACCGATGCGCAGAATCAGTTATTGAAGGAACAGTTCGAAAAATATCTGCATGTGTCTCCAAGAATCGTTACGATTCCGGTAGGTAGTCTGGATGAGCTGAAATATCCCGCACAGCCTAGAAGACCTTATTCCCTTATCACTGCATCAAGGCTTGCAGGAGAGAAGCATGTGAACTGGGTGGTAGCTGCGGCAGCGCAGGCGCATGAACAGCTTCCACAGCTGACACTTGATATCTATGGAAAAGGCACAGAAGAAGAGAACCTGAAGGATCAGATCAAGAGACTGGGGTGTACAGATTACATACATCTGATGGGACAGCAGAATCTGACAGAAGTATATCAGGATTATGAAGCATATATAGCCGGATCTACCAGTGAGGGATTTGGACTTACGCTGCTGGAGGCGGTTGGCGGTGGGCTTCCTATCATTGGATTCGATGTGCGTTATGGCAACCAGAATTTCATTGACGAAGGGCAGAATGGATATAAGATCGCTCTGGATGAGCATATGGATGATAAAAGCAAGATAGCGCTGCTGGCAGAAAAAATTGTGAAATTATTCACACAGGCAGACATGGAGGCTTTTCATGAGCATTCTTATGAAAAGGCCAAAGGATATCTGACAGAGGAGGTAGTGGACAAATGGAAGAACTTGATCTGAAGAATAATGCAATGATTCTGTTCGACTCTTATCTGGAAGATGGCAGAAAACTGTTAGAGTCCCTGCGAAAGATAGGGGTTGACTGCCCGGCAGCAGCAATTGATGATGATGGATTCCTGCCTGATGGGGTGGAGTCAGTGTATGGCTCTTTTCTTGGAGAATATGAGAAAAGTGAGGAGATTCCCGGACGGCCAAGGTATTTTAATGAGGTCAAAGTACCGGATTACTGGGAAATCAGTGGAAATAACAGCAGCGGCCAGATTCATGATCTCTACAGACTGCGGGGCAAGATTTTTTATACGGAGCCTGCACATAAGAGGCTGGTGAAGGTAGTGGACTGGTATGATGAGCGTGGAACCGTCCGTTCCTGTGACCATTATAATAAGTATGGGGCACTCTATGCGAGAACCATATTCAATGCCAAGGGGCAGAAGGTCAATAAGAGCTATTTTGATGCAAAAGGCAGGGAAATCATTGTAGAGAACTATGTGACACGCCATATTACGCTGAACGAGGGCAGTATGGTTAAGATTTTCCGGAATAAGACGGATTTCGTCATCTATTATATGAAGGTGAATGGACTGGAGAGCAGGAATCTTCTGTTCAACTCCCTGTCAGTGCCTTTCTTCGTATCAGAGAGACTGGATAAGACGGACGGACAGGATATTTTGTTCTGGCAGGAGCCGGTAGGAAGCGAAATCCCTGGAAATATGCAGATTATTTTACAGGATAGAAGCAACCGCACAAGACATATCTTCGTGCAGAAGTCAGATGCATATGAGAAGCTGCTTGCCCTGGGTGCACCGTCTGAAAAGCTGCATAAGCTTGGGTTTATTTATCAGTATGAGAGGAAGAATACCTTTGGCAAGGATGTCCTCATCTGTACGAATTCAGAGAACGTCGCACATGCACATCAGATTACGAAGGCATTGCCACAGCTGCATTTTCATATTGCGGCGATCACAGAGATGTCAACGAAGCTTCTGACAGTGGGTGCTTATGATAATGTGACCATGTATCCTTGTGTAAAGACCAGTATACTGGATGAATTATTTCACAAGTGTGACCTGTATCTTGACATTAACCATGAGGGTGAGATCGTGTCTGCCGTCAGCAGGGCATTTCTGAATGACCAGCTGATTTATGCATTTAAGGAGACACTTCATAATACAGTATATGTGGCAAAAGAGCATATCTATGCGGAGGATAATGTCAAGGAGCTGATTGCACAGCTACAGAGAGTGACACAGGATGCAGCATACATGGAGCAGCAGCTTGATGTACAGAAGGCAGGGGCACTGGCTGAGACTGAGGAACACTTCAAAGAGATTATTGAAAATACGGAGCTTTTATGGTAATATTCATGATAAAGCGGTAGATACCGAAGTGTACAGTAAGAGCAGCTGAAAAAGTATAAGAGGTTAAAAAGCCCGTAAATACAGGAGGTTAAGATAGAATGGAACAGTACAAGAAAGAGTTTATTGAATTCATGGTGGACAGTAATGTACTTAAATTTGGAGAATTTACATTAAAGAGCGGCAGAAAATCCCCATTTTTCATGAATGCAGGTGCTTATGTCACAGGTTCACAGTTAAGAAGGCTGGGACAGTTTTATGCGCAGGCAATCCATGATAATTACGGTACAGATTTTGATGTACTCTTTGGACCTGCTTATAAGGGTATTCCACTGGCTGTAGCAACAACAATTGCTTTCAGTGAACTCTATGGCAGAGATATCAGATACTGTTCTAACAGAAAAGAGATCAAGGATCACGGTGACGTGGGAATCCTGCTCGGAAGTGACCTGAATGATGGAGATAAGGTAGTTATTATCGAAGATGTTACTACATCCGGTAAATCTATCGAAGAGACATTCCCTATTCTGACAGCACAGGCAAATGTTGACGTTGTTGGGCTTATGGTCAGCCTCAACCGTCAGGAACGTGGTAAGACACAGCAGAATGCATTGGCAGAGATCCGTGAAGTTTATGGAATAGAGACAGGTGCTATTGTAACAATGGAAGAGGTTGTAGAATACCTCTATAACAGACCGTACAATGGCAGAGTATTAATAGACGATAAGACCAAGGCTGCCATTGACGCTTACTATGCACAGTATGGTGCCAAATAGACCGAATAAGGAGAGGTAATGCAGATGGAGGAAAAAATTTATAAATCAATGGGACGCTCCGGTGCACTTTCTATCGCAGTTGGAGTAGTTGCAATCGTAACAGGTGTGGCAAGCGGAGTGCTTTTACTGATCAGCGGAGCCAGACTGTTAGCAAACAGAAGTAAAATATTATTTTAGGCAAATGATGGGCATTTCATAGGGAATGCCCATTCGTTGTGTAGGAAAAAGTAAGGAGTCAGAGAAAATGTTTCATAGACCGGGATATATTTTTACAGATAAGAAGAATCCTGAGCGGGGAATCATGTCGGCTATTCTGGGTGTGATCGCCTGTGTATCGGTGTGTCTTGCAGTGTATCTGACCTATCAGAATAAGGGTGCGGCACCGATGCAGTATGGCTCAGTCATCCTGCTGTCCATGGTATTTTCCATAGTTGGCATGGTGCTTGGCATTCTTGCTATGCTGGAGAAGGACATCTTTCGCATGTTCCCAGTGCTTGGAATTATTCTTAACAGCCTGACTTTGATTGCAGGTTGTATGATTTTATATATAGGAGTGAGATAGTTTATGACATTGATTGAAGAGAGATATGAGCTTGTGAAGGAACGTCTGCAGGATATGCTGACGGAGCAGGCGGTATCTGAGAAATATACAGAGTATTTTCATCAGATGGCAGAATTTGGATTGCTGGTGATGCAAAATTATGAACAGGTTCAGGAAGGCTGGCTGGACAAGGCATCCCTACAGGAGCTGAGAGCAGCTAACCAAGCCTTGTATGAGGATATTCTGGAAGAAAACTATGAGACAAGCTATGCCAATCCTGCCTATGCATGTGCGGGCTTTGGTTTGGAGATGGGATGTCTGTTATCTTTCCTGTATACAGAGCTTCGCAGCATGATTGCCTATGCATATGAGGGTATGCAGGAGGAGCTGGTAATCCGTCTGGAGCTTCTGGTGGAAGTGTATGGTGTCTTTACCTGTGCAGCAGAGGAAGACAGAGAGGTGGATGAGAAGGAACTGCAGGAGGTTCTCTATTGGTTCGTCAGCGATTATTCAGAACCGGCAGCAGAATGGAGAGTCTCTACACTGGTTGACCCGGAGAATGATTTTGCAGTACGTATCGTGAAAGAGGCAGACCTTACAGACATTCGCTATCTGTACAGATTTGGTGAGTATATTTCTTCTGATGTAGAGAAAATGGCACAGTATCTGAACACACTTCCACAGGAACGTGTTCAAATGATTGCAGATACGTACACAGAAGGCTATCGCATTGGCTTTGTAAAAGGCAATAAGGATTTAAGCAGGAAAGAGACGGTAGATGTACGATTCTGCCTTGGCTTTGAAAGAATTGTAAGAGCTGCAATCTCCAATTTTGCAAAGATGGGACTCAAGCCTACAGTTTATCGTGCATCTTCCAGTATTTTCCATAAGAGAGGTACTTTCAAGATCGGTTATTATGGGGCGGCTGCCAATAAGCAGTATGAGTATGACCATAAGGACGATCTGGCGCTGTTCCTTGACAGAAAGCTTATGAACAGGAAGCTGGAAGTGCTGAAACAGGCGTATGAGGAGAATAAGGACAAGGCTTCGAGACATGCAGGTCCTGCGGTCATTGAGACTTTTGGTGAGATACCTTTTGCACCGGTATCCAAGCCGGAAGCATGTACATTAAGTACAGAACAGCAGAAGCTTTCCTCAGAGTATACAGGGGCTTCTTCTGATATTGTATATCAGTATATCAATGGAGAAGAGAGAAGCTTCACCATCATTGCCTTCCCGGTTCCTGAGATTGGTGAGAAGTTCGAGGAGATTTTCGATGAGACAGTGAAGATCAACACACTGGATTATCACACTTATGAAAGAATCCAGGCGATTATCATTGATACATTGAACCGCTGTTCTTATGTGGAAGTAAAGGGCATGAATGGCAATCGCACAGATATGCATATTCAGTTGTATCCGATCACTGACCCACAGAAAGAAGCGATTTTCGAGAACTGTGTGGCAGATGTGAATATCCCTGTTGGTGAAGTATTTACTTCCCCAGTTCTGGAGGGAACACATGGAACACTTCATGTAAGCCGTGTATTCTTAAATGAACTGGAATATCACAATCTGGAAATGACTTTTGAAGATGGTATGATTAAGACTTATACCTGCACGAACTTTGACAATGAGGAAGAGAACCGTGAATATCTGAAAGCAAATGTGCTGTATCATTATGATACATTACCGATAGGTGAATTTGCGATTGGTACGAATACTACAGCTTATATGACAGCTAAGAAATATGATATTGGCAGTAGATTCCCGATTCTGATCGCAGAGAAGACCGGTCCGCATTTTGCAGTGGGTGATACCTGTTATTCACGCAGTGAGGATGTAAAGGTCTATAACGAGGATGGTAAGGAGATCGTTGCAAAAGACAATTCTATGTCACTGCTTAGAAAGACTGACCCATCCAGGGCATATTTCGGATGCCACACGGATATCACGATTCCATATGATGAGCTTGGCAGTATTACCGCTTATGATAAAGAAGGAAATGCTTACCCGGTCATCGAGAAAGGCAGATTTGTACTTGCCGGATGTGAGGAATTGAACAAGCCGCTGGAATAGGGATTTTTTTCGGAAAATGCGACATTTAAGTTGACGTAGCGACATTTTATTTATACACTGATAATAGCGGTCTGAGACTTCATGAGACCAGCACAAGATTTAGGAGGACTTATCATGGCACAGGTTGGTATTGTAATGGGTTCTGATTCAGATATGCCGGTTATGGCAAAAGCGGCAGATATTCTGGAAGAACTTGGTATTTCTTATGAAATGACGATTATTTCGGCACACAGAGAACCGGATGTATTCTTTGAATATGCCAAATCAGCGGAGAGCAAAGGCTTTAAGGTAATCATTGCAGGAGCAGGTATGGCAGCACATCTTCCAGGTATGTGTGCAGCAATCTTCCCTATGCCGGTAATTGGAATTCCTATGCACACCACATCTTTAGGTGGCAGAGATTCCTTATATTCTATTGTACAGATGCCTTCAGGAATTCCTGTCGCTACTGTAGCAATCAATGGCGGGGCAAATGCTGGACTTCTGGCAGCCAAGATACTGGCTACATCAGATGAGGCACTTCTTGCCAGATTGAAAGAGTATTCTGCCAAGTTGAAATCCCAGGTGGAAGCCAAGGATGCCAAGCTGCAGGAAGTTGGATACAAGAAATACTTAGAGAAATAGGAATGAGATAGAGAAAGGCGGTATATACAAGATGGATTATAAGAAAGCAGGCGTTGATATTGAAGCCGGATACAAATCAGTTGAGTTAATGAAGCAGTATGTGAAGGGAACCATGAGACCGGAAGTATTAGGTGGCCTTGGCGGATTCTCCGGTGCATTTTCCCTGGATGCGATTAAGAATATGGAGAAGCCTGTCCTGTTATCAGGAACAGACGGCGTAGGAACCAAGATTAAGCTTGCATTCCTGCTGGATAAACATGATACAATCGGTATTGACTGTGTTGCCATGTGTGTAAATGATGTAGCATGTGCAGGCGGCGAACCTTTATTCTTCCTTGATTATATTGCATGTGGTAAGAATTATCCTGAGAAGATCGCAACCATCGTTGCAGGTGTTGCAGAAGGCTGTAAGCAGGCAGGCGCAGCGCTGATCGGTGGTGAGACAGCAGAACATCCGGGTCTTATGCCGGAAGATGAATATGACGTAGCAGGCTTCACAGTTGGCGTTGTAGATGAGAAGGATATGATCACCGGTGCTGACTTAAAGGCAGGCGACACTCTGATCGGTATTGCTTCCAGCGGTGTACACAGCAATGGCTTCTCACTGGTCAGAAAGGTATTTGAGATGACCAAGGAAAGCCTGAATACATATTATGATGAATTGGGTGCTACTCTGGGTGAGACACTTCTTGCACCTACTGTTATCTATGTAAAGGCACTGAAAAGCATCAAGGATGCTGGCATTCGTGTTAAGGCATGCAGCCACATTACAGGCGGCGGCTTCTATGAGAATGTACCAAGAATGCTTCCGGAAGGCGTACATGCAGTAATTAAGAAGGACAGCTATCAGGTTCCTCCTATCTTTGGTTTAATGCAGAAGAAGGGCAACATTGATGAGCATATGATGTACAATACTTTTAACATGGGTCTTGGTATGGTATTGGCAGTAGATCCTGCTGATGTAGACAAGACAATGGCTGCAATCAAGGCAGCAGGCGAGACTCCTTATGTAATTGGTGAGACCAAGGCAGGAGAAAAAGGAGTAACATTATGCTAAGAGTCTGTGTATGCGTATCAGGCGGTGGAACGAATCTGCAGGCAATTATGGATGCCATTGATTCAGGTAAGATCACCAATGCAGAGATTGTACGTGTTATCAGTAATAATAAGACAGCATATGCATTAGAGAGGGCTAAGAACCATGGGATTGATGCAGTTGCTGTATCTCCAAAAGATTATGAGACAAGAGAGCTTTTTAACCAGGCTCTCCTGGATACGATAAATGAAGCACAGCCGGATCTTATTGTACTGGCTGGCTTCCTGGTAGTGATTCCCAAGGAAATGATCGCACAGTATCGTAACCGCATTATTAATATTCACCCCTCTTTGATTCCATCCTTCTGCGGTACAGGATATTATGGATTGAAGGTGCATGAAGCAGCGCTGGAGCGTGGTGTGAAAGTAACCGGTGCTACCGTGCATTTCGTGGATGAGGGAACCGATACAGGTCCGATCATTCTGCAAAAGGCAGTATATGTAGAACCGGGAGATACTCCCAAGGTATTGCAGCAGAGAGTCATGGAACAGGCAGAGTGGCAGATACTGCCACAGGCAATCGACATGATCGCCAATGGCAGGCTATAGATGATTGCAGGTTATTGAAAGGTATGGGGATTATAATGAAAGTATTGATCGTAGGAAGTGGCGGAAGAGAACACGCAATTGCAACAAGCGTAGCAAAAAGTCCGAAAGTAGATAAAATATATTGTGCACCCGGTAATGCCGGTATCGGTCAGATTGCGGAGTGCGTGCCTATCGGTGCTATGGAATTTGAAAAGATAGTGGCTTTTGTCAAAGAAAATGCTATTGATCTGACTATCGTAGGAATGGATGATCCACTGGTTGGCGGTCTGGTAGATGCATTGGAAGCAGAAGGACTGCGTGCATTTGGACCTCGTAAGAATGCAGCAATTTTGGAAGGTTCTAAGGCTTTTTCCAAAGACCTGATGAAGAAATACAATATTCCTACCGCAGCATATGAGACATTTGACAATGCACAGGAAGCACTGAATTATCTGGAAACAGCAGATTTTCCTATTGTATTAAAAGCAGACGGACTTGCTCTTGGTAAGGGCGTATTGATCTGCAATACACTGGAAGAGGCAAAAGAGGGCGTTAAGTCCATTATGCTGGATAAGCAGTTCGGTACAGCCGGTAATCGTATGGTCATCGAAGAATTCATGACAGGACGTGAAGTATCTGTATTATCCTATGTAGATGGTAAGACAATCAAGACCATGACCTCTGCCCAGGATCACAAGCGTGCAAAGGACGGAGATCAGGGACTGAATACTGGCGGTATGGGTACTTTCTCACCGAGTCCTTTCTATACAGCGCAGGTAGATGAGTTCTGCAAGAAGTATATTTATCAGGCAACTGTAGATGCAATGGCAGCAGAAGGCAGAGAGTTCAAGGGTATTATCTTCTTTGGACTGATGCTGACACCTAAGGGACCAAGAGTTCTGGAATATAATGCAAGATTTGGCGATCCTGAAGCACAGGTAGTATTGCCTCGTATGAAGAATGACATCATTGAAGTGATGGAAGCCTGCATTGACGGCACACTGGATCAGGTTGATCTGCAGTTTGAAGATAATGCGGCAGTATGTGTTGTACTGGCATCAGATGGTTATCCTGTTAAGTATGAGAAGGGTCTGGAGATCAGAGGACTTGAGAACTTTGAGGGCAAGGAAGGTTATTACTGCTTCCATGCAGGTACGAAGCTTGTCGATGGTAAATTTGTGACCAATGGAGGCAGAGTCCTTGGTATCACAGCCAAAGGTGCAACTTTGAAGGAAGCCAGAGCAAATGCCTATGCGGCGACAGAATGGGTAGATTTTGACAATAAATATATGCGTCATGATATTGGTAAGGCAATTGATGAAGCATAGAACAGAAGTTAAGGGAAGTGAGAGAACAGATGAAGTTATTGAGACATAAAGAACTTAGAGGCAGCAGAGGCTTCATTCGTGTATTGGCAGCTATGATGTTTTGTTTGGTTTTAAGCATCGGTACAGTATGTTATGCAGATGAAGTGGCAGCAACAGTAACAGTTGCCAGTGCAAAGATTCGTGCATCAGCCGATCCAAGCAGCCAGCAGCTGGGAAGTGCCAAGCAGGGTGGTACAGTGTCCATTATCGGACAGACAACGGGAACAGACGGTAAGACTTGGTATCAGGTATTTGTAGATGCGAATACCAAGGGGTTCATCAGAGCAGATTTGGTGAATGTAACAGGAACAGGAACTATCGGTTCTGTTTCATCTGATGCATCAGCATCTGCAAGTACAGCAACAACTACTACAACCGATACGCAGGTCAGCTCAACGGATAAGAAATCAGGTACAGTACAGACCAATAATGTACGTATCAGAAAAGGTGCGTCTACCACAGCTGACGTGGTAGCTACAGCCAACAGAGGCATGGTAGTAACAGTAACAGGTGAAGCAGCAGGCGATGACGGCAAGATCTGGTATCAGATTTCCTTTACTTATAACAGTAAGGAAATTACTGGATTTATTCGTTCAGACCTGGTGACTTTTGATACATTACCGGCAGATACGGCACAGACAACCATCAATGGAACCAGTGAGACGCCGGAGGAGCCTGCAACAGAGGCGACCACAGAAGAAGTGACAGAATCTGCGACAGAGGAACAGCCACAGGAGCAGGAAAGCAGCAGCTCTTCTGGTGATACACAGAATATGATTCTGATGAATGTGGATGATGTTCCCTACATTATGCCTGAGTTCAATCCCATCATTCTGAAGTGGGAAGATCAGGATATCAATGCATATAAGAATGGCGATTTCTATCTTTTCTATGCCCAGAAGCAGAATGGAGAAGAGGGCTGGTATGTATTTGACTCTGTAAATAACGTATATGAACGTTATGTATACAGTACAGCAGGAGCAACAGTTCCGGAGACAAGTGCTATGTCAGGCAATATGTTACCGGTTATTATTCTTGCTGTTATCATTGTAATTCTGTTGATCGCAATTATTCTGATGTTCATGAAACTCAGAGAATATACCGGCGAATACGAAGAATATGAAGATGATGAGGAAGACGACGAGTACGGTGATGAGGAAGAGGCAGAAGATGAGGAAGAAGAACTTGCAGAAGAACCAGCAAGACGTCCCATGCAGCAGCCAAGAAGACAACCGGCACAGCAGCCTCGTCCACAGCAGCCTGTGAGAAATCAGGAGCCGAGAGAAGAAGGGCAGCCAGTCAGACGCCCACAGCAGCCGGTAAGACGTCCTCAGGGTGAAGAACAGAGAACACAGCAGCAGCCACCAAGACGTCAGGAAGGACAACCGGCAAGACGTCCTCAACAGCAGGGACAGCCAGTCAGACACCAGGAAGGTGAACAGCCAGTGAGACGTCAGGCGCAGCAGGCTGAGTCAGCAAGACCGGCAAGCAGACAGCCACAGGGTAATCCAAACCGCAGACCTGCCCAGCCAAGACCTGAGAACCAGCCAAAGAGAAATGTACAGCAGGGCAGAAAAGCCAAGAATTTCCTGGATTCAGAAGATGATGATATGGAGTTCATTGACATTTAAGTGACAAATGAAAGGGCTTTATCCAAAAAAAGGATAGAGCTCTTTTTATATTTTTTTCACTTGTATACAGTATTCCATTGTGCTAGAATTGTTATAACAGTAGTATGAACAGACTAGGTATGGTAGTCTGTTCATATGGCAAATATTGTGCTTTGCACAAATTTGCAGATGTTAGAAGGACATGGTGATTGTATATGTATATAGAAATTGATTTTAACAGTGATGAGGCTTTGTATCTACAGCTTAGAAATCAGATTATTATCGGAATCGCCACATCTCAGTATCAGGAGGGAGATACGCTCCCATCCGTGAGACAGCTTGCAGATACCATTGGAATTAATATGCATACAGTAAATAAAGCATATTCTGTATTGAAGCAGGAGGGCTTTGTGAAAGTAGACCGCCGTAAGGGCGCTGTCATTTCCGTGGATATTGATAAACTGCAGGCAATTGAGGAACTGAAGAAGGATTTGCAGGTGGTTCTTGCCAAGAGCAGATGTAAGAAGGTATCTAAGCAGGAAGTACATGCACTGATTGATGAGATTTATCAAAATTATGAAGACAATGGAGGCATAGAGTAATGCAGCAATTTACAGATAAAGCCAAGACAGCTTTACAGTTGGCTGCGAAGGCTGCGAAGGATTTACATCAAAGCTATATCGGCAGCGAGCATTTGTTAGTGGGTCTTGTCCGTGAGAAGACGGGTGTGGCAGCTAAAATACTTCAGGATAATGGAGTAGATGAAATCCAGCTGATCAGCATGATTAAAGATCTGATCGCACCGGAGAGTAATCTGGCTGTGTTGGAGAGGGATGGATATTCACCAAGAGCAGCCCGTATCCTGGAAGACAGTCACAGGCAGGCACAAAGATACGGTAATCAGATGACGGGAACAGAACATATTCTTCTGGCTTTGTTAAGAGAAGGAGAGAATGTAGGACTGCGTCTGCTGAATACGGTAGGAATTAATATACAGAAGTTATATATGGATACTCTGATTGCTATGGGAGAGGATATTTCCCAGCATAAGGAGGATCTGAGAAAACGCAATGCCAAGAAAGCAGGCGGCGCAACTTCAACACTGAATCAGTACAGCCGCGATCTGACAGCATTGGCAAGAGAAGGTAAGCTGGACCCTGTTATTGGAAGAGATACAGAGATCATGCGAGTTGTGCAGATCTTATCCAGAAGGACCAAGAATAATCCCTGCCTGATAGGTGAACCGGGTGTAGGTAAGACTGCAATCGCAGAAGGACTGGCACTCAGAATTGTGAATGGTGAAGTGCCGGATACCGTAAAGAATAAGCGTGTTGTGACTTTGGATCTGTCAGGAATGGTAGCCGGTTCCAAGTATCGTGGAGAATTTGAAGAGAGAATTAAGAAGGTTATCAAAGAAGTAATAGAAGCAGGTAATATTTATCTTTTCCTGGATGAATTGCATACTCTGATCGGCGCCGGTGGTGCAGAAGGAGCAATTGATGCTTCCAATATTCTGAAACCATCTTTATCAAGAGGCGAGATACAGCTGATCGGAGCTACCACAATTTCAGAATATCGTAAATATATCGAGAAGGATGCGGCACTGGAGCGTAGATTCCAGCCGGTTATGGTCGAGGAGCCTTCCCAGGAGGAAGCAATCCGTATCCTCTCAGGTATTGCATATAAATATGAAGAACATCATAAGGTGACTATTTCACCAGAGGCAATTGAAGCTGCAGTAAAGCTTTCAGACAGATATATCAATGACAGGAATCTGCCTGACAAGGCAATTGACCTGATTGATGAGGCATCCGCAGCTCTTCGTTTGAAAAATATGAATATTCCTGAGAATATTAAGGAAATGCAGGATGCAATCAGAAAGTACGATCTTGAGATTGAGGATGCAATTAAGAATGAAGCCTATACAGAGGCTGCTGAACATCGCAGGAATCAGCAGGAACTGATGAAGAAGTATGATAAAGCAGTAAGCCGCTATGAAAAGGCACAGGCACAGAAGAATCTGGTAGTAACAGAGAATGATATTGCAGAGGTAGTGTCCAACTGGACGAAGATTCCGGTGCAGAAGCTGGCTCAGAAAGAGAGCGAGAGACTGTTAAAGCTGGAAAGCATACTGCATAAGCGTGTGGTAGGACAGGAAGAAGCAGTCAGTGCCGTAGCAAGAGCCATGAAGCGAGGCAGAGTTGGATTACAGGACCCGAACAGACCGATAGGTTCTTTCCTTTTCCTGGGACCGACTGGTGTGGGTAAGACAGAACTATCCAAAGCGCTGGCAGAAGCCATGTTTGGTTCTGAGAATGCGCTGATCAGAGTTGATATGTCAGAATATATGGAGTCTCATTCGGTATCCAAGATGATAGGCTCACCGCCAGGATATGTGGGATTTGAAGAGGGTGGACAGCTCAGTGAGAAAGTACGCCGTAACCCATATTCGGTTGTTCTTTTTGATGAGATTGAGAAGGCACACCCTGATGTGTTCAATGTCCTTTTACAGGTATTGGATGATGGGCATATCACAGATTCCAAGGGACGTAAGGTAAGCTTTAAGAATACGGTGCTCATTATGACTTCCAACGCAGGTGCACAGAGAATTATTGAACCTAAGAATCTGGGATTTGCGACCAAGACAGATGAGAAGGCTGATTATAATAAGATGAAAGCCAATGTCATGGAGGAAGTAAAGCGTCTGTTCAAACCCGAATTCATCAACCGAATTGATGAAATTATGGTATTCCATCCATTGACAGAGAAGGATATGAAACAGATTATTACACTTCTGTCCAAGAATCTGTGTGATCGTTGTAAGACACAGATGGATATAGACCTGACATTCACCAGTACATTAAAGGATTATCTGGTAAAGAAGTATTCAGATCTCAAGATGGGAGCCAGACCTTTGAAGCGTGCAATCCAGAATGTAGTAGAAGATGAGCTGGCTACAGCGATTCTGGAGGGCAGAGTGAAACGCGGTGATGTGGTTCACGCAGGTATCAAGAATGATAAAATTACTTTTACAGTTAAGGAATCAAAATAGCTCGATGAATTTCAAAAAACTTGTAAAATTCTTGTGGAAAAACTGCAAATTTTATTATATACTGTAACAAAAAACCAAAGTATTTTTTTAGGAGGACGAAAGAAATGGCAGTAGTGGAAGAATTACTACGCTCCGAAAGCAACGGAAATATCAGTTTTGGTAATCATATGCTGAAACAGAAAGCGAAGCTTGAAGATTTTGAGCATGCAGGGGATATTTATAAAGTAAAGACATATGATGCAATGACCAAGCTGGAGAAGAATGGAATGTTTCTATATGAATCAGTTCCTGGTACATCCGTATTTGATTTTGCTGAAAATAGCACAGGAATTGCATTTACAGTAGAAGGAGAAGAGGATGCGCAGATAACAATCGGCCTGGAAGATGACTCCGAATATGAAGTATTTATTGATGATGCCAGTGTAGGCACCATGAAGACTAATCTGGCTGGAAAGATCAATGTCAGCGTAGAATTAGCCGGTATTGGTAAGGCGCAGGTAAAGCTGTTAAAGCGCGGATAAATAAGAATTAATATAAGCCTTCTCGTATGAGGAGGCTTTTTAAAGTTTAAAAGGAGGTATATATGGCAAAAGCCAGGACGGCAACAGTGTTTTTCTGCCAGAACTGCGGGTACGAATCTGCCAAGTGGATGGGGCAGTGTCCTGCATGTAAGCAGTGGAATACACTGGTTGAGGAGAAGGTAAGTGTTACGGGAAGCGGTATGGGGGGAAGTGCGAAGATCACCCCGGCAAAGGATAGACCCAAACCTGTAGCAATCAGTACCATAGATATGAAAGAGGAAGACAGGGTGTCTACAGGACTTGCAGAGCTGGATCGTGTACTGGGAGGCGGCATTATGGCTGGCTCGCTGACTCTGGTGGGCGGCGACCCCGGAATCGGCAAATCTACACTGTTATTGCAGGTATGCAGAAATCTTGTGAATGCGGGACATAAGGTACTCTATATATCCGGTGAGGAATCTCTCAAACAGATCAAGCTTAGAGCAAATCGAATCGGTGAATTTAAAGATACGATGCTTCTGTTGTGTGAGACTAATCTGGAGCTGGTTGAAGATGCCATAAAACAGGCTCAACCGGAAGTAGTAATCATAGATTCCATTCAGACGATGTATCAGGAGTCTGTATCCTCAGCACCGGGCAGTGTTTCTCAGGTCAGAGAAGCAACGAATATCTTTTTACAGCTGGCAAAAGGCATGGGAATCTCCATTTTTATCGTGGGTCATGTAACAAAAGAAGGAACTGTGGCAGGACCACGAGTGCTGGAGCACATGGTAGATACTGTGCTGTATTTTGAGGGTGACAGACATGCTTCCTATCGAATACTGCGAGGCGTAAAGAACAGGTTCGGTTCTACCAATGAAATCGGAGTTTTTGAAATGCGCAAGGATGGACTTGCAGAAGTGGCGAATCCTTCCGAATTCATGTTAAATGGTAAACCGGAAGGCGCCAGTGGTTCTGTAGTAGTGTGCTCCGTAGAGGGAACAAGACCTATTCTGATCGAGATTCAGGCACTGGTGTGCAGAACGAATTTCGGGATTCCAAGACGTCAGACGACAGGAACGGATTTTAACAGGGTGAACCTGCTTATGGCTGTTCTTGAGAAAAGACTGGGAATACAGATCGGTGACTGTGATGCCTATGTGAATATCGCCGGTGGAATGAAGATCAATGAACCGGCAATAGATCTTGGAATTATTATGGCGATTGTATCCAGTTACAAGAATCGCCCGATTGATGAGAAAACAATTGTATTTGGTGAGGTCGGATTAAGCGGTGAAGTCAGGGCTGTCAGTCAGGCACAGCAGCGAGTCCAGGAAGCCAGAAAGCTTGGCTATGAGACAGTAATCATGCCAAAAGTCAGCGCAGAAGGACTGGAAAATATAAAAGGAATCAAAATAATCGGCGTATCCGGCATTGGAGAGGCGATTGACATTATATAATGAAGGAGATTAAGAATCAAAATGGAAAAAATACAGCAAAATTCAGAAATTCAGAACTTAATGAAATTCCTTGATAAAAGTGTAACAAACTATCATGCAGTACAGGAAGTGTGCACACAATTAGACGAACAGGGATTTGTACAATTAAGTGAAAAAGAACTGTGGAGATTAGAAGAGGGTGGGGCATATTATGTGACCAGAAATGACTCATCTGTAATGGCATTTCGAGTGCCTGACTGCACAGTTGAGGAGATTAAGGGTTTTCATATCTATGCAGCACATTCTGATTCTCCGGCTTTTAAGGTTAAGGAACACCCGGAAATGGAGAAAGAAGGGTGCTATGTCAGCATCAACACAGAGAAGTATGGTGGAATGATCCTGAATACCTGGCTGGACAGACCACTTACAATTGCAGGAAGAGTATGTGCGGAAGAGGACGGAGAGATTATAACCTATCCTGTGAAACTGAAGGATAATGCGTGTATGATTCCTAATCTGGCAATCCACATGAATCGTGAGATGAACAATGGTGTGGCATTGAATCCACAGGTTGACATGCTTCCGCTTATCACCATGACAGAGGAAGGACAGGAGAAGTTCTCTCTCAATAAGGCTTTGGCAGAGGCGTTGTCCAGACAGAATGGTGTAACCTACAAAGCAGAAGATATTCTATCTGGAGATCTGTATGTAGTCAACTGTGAAAAGGCAGTACTGGCAGGAGCAGAGGATGAATTTCTCATGACAGGCAGATATGATGACCTGGGATGTGTGTATGGAGGGCTGCAGGCGCTGCTTCAGACAAAGCCTGGTAATTATATAGATATATTGGCAGTATTTGACAATGAAGAGGTGGGCAGCCTGACCAGACAAGGGGCTGATTCTACGTTCCTACCAGACACATTGCACAATATTTCAGACGGATTGAAGGTCAGTAATGCAGTGATGCGAACCTGGATCGCTGACAGTTTTCTACTGAGTGCAGACAATGCACATGCCTGCCATCCCAATCAGTCAGGTAAGGCAGATCCTACCAACAGACCTTATCTCAATCATGGAATTGTATTGAAGTTCCATGGCAGTCAGAAGTACTCCACAGACGCATATTCTGCGGCTTTTGTAAAGAAATTGTGCAAAGAATGTGAAGTACCGGTGCAGGCCTATGCGAACCGTTCTGATATAGCTGGTGGATCTACACTGGGTAATCTCGCTATGGCACAGGTATCCATGCCGGCAGCTGATATTGGTCTGCCACAGCTGGCAATGCACTCTGCATATGAGACAGCTGGGGCGAAGGATATTGCATATTTAATTACTTTGACGAATAAATTCTTTGAATAAGTAATAAAAATGGGCTATTTTTGTGCATTTTCACGGTTGTTTTTTTCTTTTTCAATGTTATAATAATGACTTGTGTTTCAAAAATGTTACTAATTTATTAACAGAGTATGGAGGCAAGTAATTATATGTTAAAAAAAGTTGTGGGAGCCATTGCCACGCTATCGTTCATGATAGGTACACTTGGTATGGGATATCCACATGAAAGTGAGAGTCAACAGGAAAATGCGTATCTGGTATACTCAGAAGCAGTCACGAGCCGGATGTCAGAAGAAACACATTCTTCGGCACAGACAGTATCAAGAGTACAGGCGCAGGGGGCAAGAAGCATTGCAAGATATGCTAAAGAAGAGGCCCGCATACAGGAAGCAGCTATGCCGCTTGTAATGAACAGGATAGAGGCATCCAAGAGGAAAACTTCCCTGACAGAAGAGGAAATACAGCTTCTGCAGAAGGTAGTATCCGCAGAATCAAGGGGAGAAAGCAGCGAGACACAGTACACAGTAGCATGTGTTGTGCTTAACCGTATCGAATCTGATATCTTCCCTGATACACTGGCAGAAGTTATTGTTCAGAGTGGACAGTTTGCCTGTGTAGAGAATGGTGCAGTCTACAGCGCCCCTATTACAGAGAGTGTTGCAGAGGCAGTAAATAAGGCACTGGATAATAATACAGTCGATGAGAATGTATTGTGGTTCCGCAGTGGACATTACCACGGATTCCATAACAGGGCATTCCGGCTAGACAGGATGTATTTTTCCCAGATGTAAGCAAAACCGTTACTGTACACAGTAACAGCAAAACGGACAGGTTGAAGGACCTGTCCGTTTTCTGTGTTGACGTATGAAGAAGATATTGCTATACTAATGTATATGTATTTAAGAAAGGCAGACATTATGAGTTGTTTTAATGAAGACCGTGCAACATTAAATGAACAGGCAGCGAAGCTGGATATGGCATTACAGACATGTGGATTTGATGCAGTATTACAGGAAGCTTTTGAAGATGGCATGAATCTGGATGAAATCAGCTATGTACTGAATACACATACTGAGAGAACCGTTCGCCGTTATATTGTTCAGGCTCAGTTAAAGAGAGCTGCGAATAAAGATAAATAATGAATGAAAAAGCCCCCCTGTTAATTATGGCAGGGGGTTACTGGTTTAGTAACTAAATAATATATAAAACAAAAGACCATATTTTAGAATATATTCTTAAATACGGTCTTTTTAAAAATAACAGGGGTAGTAAGAATCGAACTCACGTTGACGGTTTTGGAGACCGCTGTTCTACCGCTGAACTATACCCCTATATCAAATAATTATGTAACTCTTTCTCACTGACGAATGTTATTATAGCATATATATCTTCCAGAATGCAAGTATTATTTTAAATTATTTTAAAATATTCTGTTTCCTATTACAAATTGTTTCTGAATTAAAGAAAGGGGATGAGACACACTTTGTTACAGCTCACTTAGTTAGACATTAATTTATCAATGCTTGTGTTTTCCAAGAATCCAGTGTACAATTCGTGTAAGCGGTTACATATCATGGCGGAGAATGATATGAAGAAAAGAGGATGAACATGACACTGCAGGAAATACAGGAAACACTGAAGATTTTGGATTCACTTGATATTGAAGAATGTCTGGGGCTTATGCAGGAGAGAATACAGCCTAAGCTGACAGACATGGAGATAGAGTTATTACAATCCTGCGGGATGGTAACATCAGAGAATATTTATGCCCGGATGTCAGTGCCGCCTTTTCCAAAATCAGCCATGGATGGCTATGCAGTGTGTGCGGAGGATATAGAGGAAGCATCACATGACACGCCTGTCATTTTGAAAGTACAGGGTGAGATTCTTGCCGGAGATTATAAAGAGTTCCCATATCACAAAAATACAGCAGTCCGTGTGATGACAGGTGCAATGATACCGCAGGGCTACGATGCTGTAGTCAGACAGGAAGATACAGACTATGGGGAAGAACAGGTACAGATATATGCATCAGTAAGACCTTATATGAATTACTGTAAGGCAGGAGAGGATATCCGGAAAGGACAGCTTCTGGCAGCGAAGGACACCAGAATAGAGCCTGTACATATCGGGCTTCTGGCTAGTGTCGGTATAGATAAGGTCAGAGTGTATGAACCTGTAAAGGTTGCCATATTATCTACAGGAACAGAGCTGTGTACCATCGGACAGCCACTCTCAGAGGGCAAGATTTACAACAATATAGCATATCTTCTGGCTGCTGCCATGCAAAAGCAGGGTGTGCAGATCAGTTTCATGGAGACCTGTGCAGATGAAGAAAGTCTTCTTGCACAGAAAATACAGGATGCACTGGAGGTATCAGATCTGTTGATCACCACAGGGGCAGTCAGTGTAGGGAAGAAGGATATTGTACCTGCCGTATTAGGGCAGATAGGAGCGCAGATCCTGTTCCGCCGGGCGAATATACAGCCGGGAACACCTACGACAGCCAGTGTATATCAGGACAAGCTGATTTTGAGTCTGTCCGGTAATCCTTATGCAGCCTATGCCAATTTTGAACTTTATTTCTGGCCATTATTGGCGTCAATGCTGCACAATGCAGCATATGATGTGAAGGTGGATACAGCCATATTACAGAGCGAATACACGAAGGTCAACAAAATGCGAAGGCTGATTCGTGCAAGAGCGCAGGATGGGTATGTGTATCTGCCGGCCCAGGTACATGCTTCCTCAGTCATCAACAATCTGCTGGAATGCAATTGTATGATAGATCTGGAAGCAAACAGGAAAGTTTCAATTGGAGATACGGTGAAGATCCGGTATTTTAAATAAAGATATGAAGAAGATAGCAGTTGGTGTCCTGGCGGGTGGTAAGAGTACCCGCATGGGTGAAAATAAAGCATTATTACAGATAAATGGCAAAAGATTCCTGAATCAGATCTGTGGGGAGCTGGGTGATTTCTCACAGGTCATTATTTCTGCTGCCCGTAAAGGAGATTATGAAGATCTTGGACTGGACGTTGTCTATGATGAACATCAGGATATCGGTCCCATAGAGGGAATCTATCAGGTCTTATCCCATGCACAGGAAGAGTATGTGTTTATCTGTGCTGCGGATATGCCTTTTATTACAAAAGAGCTGGTGGCATACATGACAGAGTTCATCAGCTCTGATTATGACTGCTACTGCATGATGGATGAGGATCACATTCATCCTCTGTGTGCCATCTATTCCGGAAAAATGCTGCCGGTCATCAAAGAGCTGATTGATAAGGGGCAGTATCGCCTGATGAATATACTGCATGCAGGCAGAACCAAATACATCAGGCTGGAGACCTCCTGCTTTGATAAGCGTGTTGTAAAGAATATCAACACAAAGGAAGAGTATGTCCGTCTGGTGCTTCCTGTTGTCTTTTGCGTCAGCGGAGTAAAAGACAGTGGTAAGACAGGGTTGATCGTTAAGCTGATCAATGAATTTATTACGCAGGACTACACAGTTGCCGTAATCAAGCATGATGGTCATGAATACGAGATGGATCACGAAGGAACAGATACCTGGTGTTTTACAAGAGCTGGCGCAAAATGCAGTGCCATTTTTTCTGATACACAATATTCTCTGAATGGACAGGGCAGGACAGATGCAGATACGATCAGACAGATGATTGGCTGCCAGCAGGGGATAGATGTGTATATCATAGAAGGTATGAAATATTCGCCATATCCCAAAGTGGAAGTAGTAAGGCAGGAGATATCCGACAAAAGTGTATGTGATGAGAATTCGTTGATCTGTATAGCAACTGATGTAGTATCCCAGAAAGATGTGAAGTGTCCGGTGTATGACATGGATGATGTTTCCGGGATTTTTTTATGCATTAAAGGATACTTTGGATTAAACTGAAAGGCAAGGTTATTTCATATGAAGCTGATTAGAACAGAAGATGCAGTAGGACAGGTGCTTTGTCATGATATTACGCAGATCATACCGGGAGTGGTCAAGGATGCGGTATTCCGTAAGGGACATATCGTGACGAAAGAGGATATCCCCGTGTTGTTATCTGTAGGAAAGGAACACCTCTACGTGTGGGAGAAGAAGGAGGGAATCCTGCATGAAGATGAGGGCGCTGCGATTCTTAGAGATATCTGTATCAATGAAAATATGTCTGCCTCAGAGCCAAAGGAAGGTAAGATAGAGATAACAGCACAAATAGATGGTCTGTTAAAAGTGCGTACAGAACAACTTGGCAGGGTCAATGCGCTGGGTGAGATGATGATCGCGACAATCCATGGTAATTTCCCCGTCAGAAAGGGAGATAAAATCGCAGCAACAAGAATCATTCCTCTGGTCATAGAAGAAGAGAAGATGAATCGTGCCAGAGAGGCAGCTGGAGAACAGCCATTACTGGAGATTCTGCCTTTTGCCAAAATGAAAGCAGGCATTGTGACAACCGGCAGCGAGGTATTCAAGGGCAGAATCCAGGATGCATTCGGTCCTGCCATACGTGCCAAGCTGGAGGAATATGCAGTAGAGGTTGTAGGACAGAAAATCGTGGATGACAAGCAGGAAGATATCGTGGCTGCGATACAGTCCTATCTGGATATGGATGTGGATCTGGTGTTGTGTACAGGCGGTATGAGTGTTGACCCGGATGACAGGACACCGGGGGCAATCAAGGCAGTAGGTGCTGATATTGTATCCTATGGTGCGCCGGTGCTTCCGGGGGCGATGTTCCTGATTTCGTATTACAATACTGTAAACAACAAGACAATACCTGTATTGGGACTTCCGGGGTGTGTCATGTATGCGAAGCGCACTGTGTTCGATCTGGTTCTGCCAAGAATTCTGGCAGGCGAGAGACTGACACCACAGGATATCAGCACTTATGGAGAAGGAGGCTTGTGTCTGAACTGCGAAGTCTGTCATTTCCCCAATTGTGGTTTTGGGAAATAATGTGAAAAAACCATATATGGTAGTTTTTTCACATGGCAAATTTGTACCTATGGTCCAAAGTTTGCAAGTTACGAAAGGAAAGATTGTTATGGCAGGGTTTACGCATTTTGATCAGAATGGGAATGCAATTATGGTAGATGTGACAGCGAAGGCAGACACGGAGCGTATTGCAGTTGCTACGGGATATATTCAGGTGAATGAAGAAGTATTTAACGCAATACAGAATCAGACAGCGAAGAAGGGGGATGTGCTGGGAACAGCAAGGATTGCAGGCATTATGGCGGCAAAGAAGACCTCAGATCTGATTCCCATGTGCCACCCACTTATGCTGACCAAGGTCACGGTAGATTTTGAAATGAAAGAAGAGGATCATACCATTCACTGTTATTGTACCACGAAGCTGTGTGGTAAGACCGGCGTTGAAATGGAAGCACTTACAGGTGTGAATGTGGCACTTCTGACCATCTATGATATGTGCAAGGCAATGGATAGAAGCATGGAAATGTCAGGCATTCACTTAGTAGAGAAGATGGGTGGAAAAAGCGGGCATTTCATCAATCGCAAATAAGAGGAGCAATGGATGAAAAAGAAAATAGCAGCAATGATTATGACAGTCGCTTTAGCGGCAGCATCTTTAGCAGGTTGTGGTACACAAAAGGCAGATACAGCACAGGAGACAACCGTTACACTGTTTGCAGCCAAGAGTCTGAATGCAGTTATGGAAGAGCTGATTGTTGCATATCAGGAGAAACATCCCAATGTAAAAATTGTAGGAAGCTATGACAGCTCAGGTACATTGATGACACAGATTGAAGAAGGCGCAGCCTGTGATGTCTTTTTCTCAGCAGCACAGAAGCAGATGAATCAGCTGGAGCAGGCTGGACTGTTAGTGGATGGAACCAGACACAATGTAGTTAATAACCAGGTATGTGTTGTTACTTATAAAGGAAGCAATACTGCTGTAACAGGACTTGAAGACCTCTCCAAGGCAGGCAGCCTTGCACTGGCTGATGGCTCTGTCCCGGTAGGTAAATATACAAGACAGGCTCTGGTCAACGCAGGAATCCTGAATGAGGCGGAGGATGTGTCCAAGATCACAACACAGGAAGTCTCCGAAGCACTGGGTGGAATAGAGATCAATGAGTGTGCCAATGTTGGTGCAGTAACCTCTGCTGTAGTAGAAGCAGCCAATGAAGCAGGAACCGTATATTATTCAGATACTTATGGATTTGAAGACAAGCTGGAGATTCTGGAGAAAGTGCCTTATGACCTTACAGGCAATGTCATCTATCCGATTGCACAGGTGGTAAATAAGGAAGCAGATGAATTACAGCAGCAGGCAGCGAAAGAATTTGTGGAATATCTGGTGTCAGATGAGGCGAAGGCTGTATTTGACAAGTATTATTTTGACACTGATGTAGAGGATTAATATGAAAAGTTACATAGCGGGGCTGGATTTTAGCCCCCTTCTCATATCATTAAAGACTGGTGTGGTGGCAACGGTATTTTCCTTCTTTCTGGGGATATTCACGGCGCAGAAGGTAGTCCGGGCCAACACCAGGGTAAAAGCCATTGCAGATGGCATTCTGACACTGCCCATGGTACTTCCGCCTACTGTGGCAGGCTTTTTCCTGCTGCTGATATTCAGTCTGAGGCGGCCTTTTGGTGCATATTTATATGATACTTTTCAAATCAAAGTCGTACAGACCTGGCTGGGATGTGTCCTTGCGGCTACAGTAATTGCTTTTCCGCTGATGTACCGTAATGCAAGGGCAGCATTTGAACAGGTGGATCAGAATCTGATTTATGCGGCACGCACACTGGGTATGTCAGAAACGGCAATCTTCTGGAAAGTACTGATGCCGGCAGCAGGACCGGGAATTGTATCCGGTACGATTCTGACCTTTGCGAGGGCACTGGGAGAGTATGGTGCGACCTCCATGCTTGCGGGCAATATCCCAGGCAGGACGAGCACGATTTCACAGAAGATCGCAATGGTCATTCAGGACAGTGATTATGCCACTGCCGGGTTCTGGGCTGCAGTGATCATGATGATAGCCTTTGTGGTCATATATGCAATGAACGTCGTTACAGCGAAATGGACACAACAGTAAAGGAATAGAGAGATAGAGATAAAAACAATGGCATTACAGGTGAAAATCACAAAAAAGCTGGCAAACTTTACGTTGGATGTGGATTTCTCAGTAGAGCAGGAGATTTTTGCCCTGCTGGGGGCTTCAGGGTGTGGTAAGAGCATGACACTTAAATGCATTGCGGGAATTGAACAGCCGGATGAAGGTGTGATCGTGCTGAATGGACGGACCTTATTTGATTCGGCTAGGAAGATTAATCTGCCGCCCCAGAAGAGACAGATAGGGTATATGTTTCAGGATTATGCACTTTTTCCAAATATGACAGTATTGCAGAATGTCATGGCAGGCATGGGAAGAAGACCATCCAGAGAACAGGCGCAGGAGTATTTAAGGCAGTTCCATATTGAGGAGCTGGAACAGCAGTATCCTGCCAGATTATCAGGTGGACAGAAGCAGAGGGCTGCCATGGCACGTATGCTGGCTGCCAGACCGGAAGTGATTCTTCTGGATGAACCGTTCTCGGCTTTGGACAGTCACTTGAAATGGACCATGGAGCAGCAGATGAGACAGCTTCTGCAGGAGGTGCATAAGCCTACCCTTCTGGTATCCCATAACAGGGATGAGGTGTACCGGCTCTGCAATGTGGTAAGCTGTGTCAACCGTGGTAAGCTGGAAGTCATCGAGCCGGTTAAGGAGTTCTTCAGAAATCCAAAGACGAAGACAGCAGCCACTTTATCAGGCTGTAAGAATATAGCAGATGTAGAGCTGGCTTATGAAGAAGGACAGGCTGTGTTGCAGGCTGCGCAATGGGATTATAAATTTGCTTTCACATCATTTCCGACACAGATGTCAGAAAATAAGATGAGCTGGGATGAAGTGGGGGCAATAGGAATCAGGGCACACTATCTGGAACCCATTTATCAGGGACAACAGGTGCAAATGGCAGAGAATGACAATATGCTGGAGCTTGCAGAATACCAGGTAATAGAGGATTCCTTTGAATGGATTGTTCTGTTCCGGGTAAGTGATAAGGGTGACTGGCTTCAGTGGAAGACCCCAAAGCTTCAGGAACAGGAGCTGGAGCTTCCATGCCGGTTCAGAATCCGGCAGGAGAATCTGTTATTTCTGAGGAAAGAATAAGCAGTAGAAGGATGGGACAGATACATGCAGGATAGTTTTGGAAGAAAAATAGAATATTTAAGAGTGTCTGTAACAGATAAGTGTAATCTCAGATGCCGCTACTGTATGCCACAGGAAGGCATAACAAGACTGGCGCATGATGATATCCTGCGTCTGGAAGAGTGGGCAAGAATCATCCGAATCATGCAGGAGCTTGGCATCACCAAGGTACGCTTTACCGGGGGTGAGCCTCTTGTCAGAAAGAATCTGATTCAGTTAATCAAGGATGTTCATGCACTGGATGGAATCAGTCAGATTGCCATGACTACCAATGGAATTTTGTTAGGAGAACAGGCAGCTGATTTAAGAGAAGCAGGGCTGACCCATGTCAATATCAGTCTGGATACATTAAATCCTCGGACTTTTGAAGAAATCACCAGAGTAGATGCGCTGAATCAAGTACTTTCTTCCATTGAGAAAGCATTGCAGGCAGGATTACAGGTTAAGATAAACTGTGTGCCTTGTCAGGAATGGAACGGAGAAGATCTGACAGATATTGCAGCGCTGGCGAGACAGTATCCGCTGGATGTCCGTTTCATAGAACTGATGCCGGTAGGCTGTGGCAGCCAATATCATGGCATTTCTTCTGACAGGGTATTGGAGAAGCTGGAACAGCAGTATGGAAGGGCAGTTCCAGTTCAGGCAAACAATGAGAAGGGAGGTCCTGCAAAGTATTATGATTTTGCAGGATTTCAGGGCAAGGTTGGAGTAATCAGTGCCATGTCCCATCAGTTCTGTGGAAGCTGTAACCGAATCAGGATGACAGCAGAGGGCAGACTGAAGCTGTGCCTGCACTATCAGGATGGGATAGAGTTAAGACCATTATTAAGAGAAGGCAGGACAGATGATGAGATCAGAGAGGCGATTGTGGAGGCTGTCAGACAAAAGCCCAGAGCACATGATTTCGCACACACGGCAGAGCATACAGATGCAGATCAGAGAAGAATGGTTCAAATTGGAGGTTAAAATGGGTAATATTGTAGCAGTATGTATCAGTGAGAAGAAGGGTACAGCGAAGCAGAATGTAGGTACTTGCAGGTTCATAGAGAACTGGGGGCTGGAGAAGGATGCACACGCAGGCAGCTGGCACAGACAGGTCAGTCTGTTATCTTATGATGAAGTGGAGAAATTCAGGCAGAGAGGTGCCAATGTGGCAGACGGCGCATTTGGAGAGAATCTGCTGGTAAAGGGCTTTGATTTCAAAAAATATCCTGTGGGAACGATTTTCATGTGCAATGATGTAGTGCTGGAGATTACGCAGATTGGTAAGAAATGCCATTCAGAATGTGAAATTTTTCACCAGGTAGGAGACTGCATCATGCCAAGAGAAGGTGTATTTGCCAGAGTGCTTCATGGTGGTGAGATTCATGTAGATGATGAATTGGTGGTATATCCTTTCCGGGCAGGAATCATAACAGCCAGTGACAAGGGAAGCCGTGGAGAGAGAGAAGATCTGAGTGGACCTGCCATTGCGGAGCTGATCGGGCAGCAGGGTTATTATGTATGCAGCAGTAAGATACTGCCGGATGAGGAAGAAGACCTGTATCAGGAAATGGTACGTCTGGCAGACGAAGAGAAGGTGGATGTGATCTTTACAACGGGGGGAACAGGACTTTCGCCAAGAGATAATACCCCGGAGGCAACACTCAGGGCTGCAACTAAGAATGTACCGGGAATTGCAGAGGCAATCCGTGCATACAGCATGCAGATCACACCAAGAGCTATGCTGAGCAGGGCAGTGAGCGTGATGCGTGGTCAGACTCTGATCATCAATTTACCCGGAAGTCCCAAGGCAGTGAAGGAAAGTCTGGAATTTCTTCTTCCATCCCTAGCCCATGGAATCCAGATCATGAAGGGCGAAGCAGGAGAGTGCGCCCAGAAAGGGATAGAGGATGAATAAGGAAACCACCAGGAAGATACAGACAGTCATGGTACGAAATGACGGAACCATAACAACACAGTCAGAGGAAATCGTATGTGAGCATTTTCTGGATGTGTATGTGAATGAACAGCTTGTGGCACGACTGGTATGCACGCCTGAATATCTGAAGGAGCTGGTAATTGGAAGACTTCTGACAGAGCGTATCATTGAGCATATCGAAGATATAGAACAGATATATATTTGTGAAGAGAAGCGAAAGGCGAAGGTCTTTTTGAAAGAACAGATACAGGTGAATCTGGAGCCTACGCTGAAAGCAGAGCCGACCTGCTGCACCGGGAATCAGATTTACCTGCGCAATACGGCAATAGCTGAAAGTGGTACTTTGCCCAAAACGCAGTGGGAAAAGGAATGGATTTTTGCCCTGGCAGGGGATTTTGCAAGGGGAACTTTGCTGCATAAGAAGACGAAGGGAACCCACAGCTGTTATCTAAGTGTTGCAGGAGAGACAGTATTTGCGGTAGAAGATATTGGAAGACACAATGCATTGGACAAGGTGATAGGATATGCGGCATTGCACCATATCGCTTTTGAAAAATGCATTGTTTTTACATCGGGACGTGTGCCGACAGATATGGTCATGAAAGTAATTGCTGTGGGGGTTCCCGTTCTTGCCTCCAAAGCAGTACCTACTGACGCAGCAATAGAGCTGGCGCAGCTTCGGGGGCTGACGCTGATATGCAGGGCGTGGGAAGACAGCTTTGAAATCTATACAGGAGATTGTTAATTAATTATTTTAATTGTTTTTATCTATGTCTTATAGTATGATGGAGTAAAGCGTGAAAGCGCTTACATATAAGATATAGGAGGATCTCATGTACTCTGAAAATGTAATTCAAAAGAACGAAATGAATGAAAAAACAACGAAGTTCCTTGATAAGTTCGTGAAGCGTGTCAAGGCAAATCCGCCGGGAGTCTGTCCCATTGCGGTGCAGCTGGCTTTTTTACAAAGTGCCAGAAGCCAGACCTGTGGTAAATGTGTTCCCTGTAGGGATGGTCTGGAGCAGGTCGAGAATATGATGCGGCAGATACTGGACGGCAAGGCTGATATGGAGACTTTTGATAATATGGTAGAGTTAGCCCGGATGATCCAGGACACGGCAGACTGTGCGATTGGATATGAGGCGGCTAATATCGTATTACAGAGTGTGGAATTATTTCATGACGAGTATATGAGCCATATTGAAAGCCATAGATGTAAGGAAGAGATCGGACAGAAGGTGCCATGTATCTCCTATTGCCCGGCTAATGTGGACATTCCCGGATATATTGCACTGATTGGAGAACATCGTTATGCAGATGCGATCAATCTGATCAGACATGATAATCCTTTTCCAACCGCATGTGCTTTTATCTGTGAGCATCCCTGTGAAGCAAAATGCAGGAGAGATCTGATTGACAGTCCCGTTAATATCCGTGGATTGAAGAAATTCGCAGTAGACCAGGTGGCAGCAGATCAGGTCAAAGTGCCGGCATGCAATGTTTCTACAGGTAAGAGGGTTGCAATCGTAGGTGGAGGTCCATCCGGCTTAACGACAGCGTATTTCCTGTCTCTGATGGGGCATAAGGTAGTCGTATTTGAAGAAAGAGAACATTTGGGTGGTATGTTAAGATATGGAATCCCCAATTACAGACTGCCTAAGAACAGATTGGATGAGGATATCAATGCCATCCTGTCTACCGGCAATATCGAAGTCAGATATAATACTGCCATTGGTAAGGACATTACCATGGAGCAGCTGCTGGAGGAATATCAGGCTGTATACATAGCAATCGGCGCACAGGCAGGTAAGACTGTAAAGGTAGAAGGTGCCAACAGCAATGGTGTATATTCTGCGGTGGATATGCTGGGAGAGATTGGCAGGGGTAATCTGCCGGATTATACAGGCAAGAGAGTTGTTGTTGTCGGTGGAGGAAATGTTGCTATGGATGCAGCACGTTCTGCAATCCGTTGTCATGCCAAAGAAGTTACGATTATTTACCGTAGAAGACAGGTGGACATGACTGCATTGCCATCTGAGATTCAGGGAGCCATCGAAGAAGGTGTAGAACTGCTTACCTTAAATGCACCTGTAAGAATCGAGGCAGACGAGGCTGGCAATGTGCGTGCCTTTGTGGCACAGCCCCAGATGATCCATGAATATGACCGACAGGGAAGACCATCTTCTGTCAATGCCAACAAACCCGAGCTGGAGATTCCATGCGAGATTGTACTGATGGCAATTGGTCAGGACATTGTATCACAGGATTTTGAAAAATACAGTGTAAATCCCAGAAGAAAGACCTTTGAGACCCATGACACAACCAGAGTAAAGGGTTATGAGAAAATATTTGCAGGCGGTGACTGTGTCTTTGGACCTGCAACTGTAATCAAGGCAATCGGAGCAGGCAAGATCGCAGCCTTGAATATTGATGAATACCTGGGATATCACCATAAATATCTGGATGATATCAGGATTCCAGAGCCAAGAGAAAATGACAGAACACATTATGGCAGAGTGCATCTGACAGATCGTTCCGCAAGAGAACGTAAGACGAATTTTGAGCCAATTGAGAATGGAATGTCCTTTGATGAAGCCATGCAGGAGTGTGGTAAATGTTTAAGATGTGACCACTTTGGTTGCGGTGTAATAGAAGGAGGACGAGTATAATGGGAGAGACACAGATGACTCATATTACAATAGATGGAAAAGAAATCGAAGTAGATTCCTCCTTAACAATACTGGAGGCGGCACAGAAGGCAGACATCAAGATTCCTACACTTTGCTATTTAAAAGAAGTCAATGAAATCGGCGCCTGCAAGATGTGTGTTGTGGAAGTAGAAGGTAAGAATCATCTGGTTACTTCCTGCAATACGAAGGTTGCAGAGGGAATGCAGATTCATACAAAGTCTGATAAAGTTGTAAGAAGCAGGAAACAGGTATTGAACCTGCTGCTTGCCAATCATGATGTCAGATGCTTCTCATGCAGCAAATCCGGCGACTGCCGCTTACAGGATCTGTCTAATGAGTATGGCATTACCAAGTCATGCTACGAAGGGGATGCAGCGAAGTTCGCACCGAAGAAGGAGAATCCATTCCTGACATACTATCCTGAGTTGTGTATCAACTGCCAGAGATGTGTCAGCACCTGTAATAAGGTAGCCTGCAACGGTACATTACATAATGAGAAAATCGGTACAAGAACCCTGATCGATGCTCCATTTGGCCCTGATTGGAAAGAGACAGACTGTGAATCCTGCGGTAACTGTGCAAGAGTCTGTCCTACAGGCGCACTGGTTGCCAAGAACAGAAAGAAATATCAGGTAGGTAAGGTGGAGAAGGTACTGACCACATGTCCTCACTGTGCAACAGGCTGTCAGTATTATCTGGTAGTAAAGGACAATGAGATTGTGGATGTAGAGCCGGCCAATGGTCCATCCAATCAGAATCTTCTCTGTGTAAAGGGAAGATTTGGTTCCTTTAATTTCGTACATTCACCGGAGAGATTGAAATATCCTCTGATCAAGAATAAAGAAACAGGAGAATTTGAACGTGCTACGTGGGATGAGGCATTAGATCTGATCGCATCTAAATTCAAGGAGATCAGGAAGCAGTACGGCTCAGATGCCCTTGCAGGATTTGCCTGTTCCCGTTCTCCTAATGAAGACTGCTATATGCTGCAGAAGATGGTGCGCTGTGCATTTGGCACCAATAATGTGGATAACTGTGCCCGTGTATGCCATTCTGCTACAGTAGCCGGTCTTGCAATGACCCTGGGGTCAGGTGCAATGACCAATCCAATCTCAGATATCACACATGATGTAGATGTTATTATGTTAGTTGGTTCTAACCCGGAAGAAGCACATCCTGTCATTGGTATGCAGATCCGTCAGGCAGTGGAGAGAGGAACCAGACTCATTGTAGTAGACCCCAGAGATATCGGTCTGTCCAGAAGTGCAGATATTCATCTGAAATTAAAGCCCGGAACCAATGTGGCTTTTGCCAACGGTATGATGAATGTGATTATCAACGAAGGTCTTGCAGATGAAGAATTCATCAGAACCAGAACAGAAGGCTTTGAAGAATTAAAGGAAATTATAAAGGAATATACACCTGAGAAAGTAGCCGAGATCTGTCACATTGATTCGGATCACCTGCGTGAAGCTGCCCTGATGTATGCCAAAGCGAAGAAAGCACCGATCATTTACTGTCTTGGCGTAACAGAGCATTCCACCGGAACAGAGGGCGTTATGTCCATGTCCAACATGGCAATGCTGGTCGGCAAGCTTGGTAAATCAGGATGTGGCGTGAATCCGCTCAGAGGTCAGAATAATGTACAGGGCGCCTGCGATATGGGTGCGTTACCAGGAGATTTTCCCGGATATCAGAAGGTAACAAATCCCGAAGTCGTTGCGAAGTTTGAGCGTGCGTGGGGTGTGAAGTTAAGCAATAAACCCGGTGTGCATGCAACAGATGTATTTGGCGCAGCCATCCGCAAGGAAATCCGGGGATTGTTCATATTCGGTGAAGATCCTGTGGTAACAGATGCAGATCAGCATCATATCAGAAAGGCACTGGAAAGTCTGGACTTCTTCGTTGTATCAGACCTGTTCATGACAGAGACTGCACAGTATGCAGATGTAGTGCTTCCAGGAACCAGCTATGCAGAGAAGGAAGGCACATTCAGCAATACAGAGAGACGAGTACAGCGTGTGCGTAAGGCAGTGCAGCTGGAAGGCGAGATGAGACTGGATACAGACATCTTTATAGATCTGATGAATCGCATGGGCTATCCACAGCCACATCTGACTTCAGAGGAAATCATGGATGAGATTGCTTCTGTGACACCGATATTTGGAGGAATCAGTCATAGAAGGCTGGATAAGGGCGAGAGCATTCAGTGGCCGTGTCCTGATAAGAATCATCCAGGTACACCGATCCTTCATGTCGGCAAGTTCTCCAGAGGATTGGGCTGGTTCTATCCAGCAGAATATGTGCCAAGTGCAGAGCTTCCGGATGAGGAATATCCTTTCATCATGATGACAGGACGTATTCTGTATCATTACAATACAAGAGCCATGACAGGCAAGACTCCCGGACTGATGGAGAAAGAGGGACATTCCTTTATCGAGATCAATACAGAGGATGCTGCAAGGCTTGGTATCGAGAATGGAGAAAAAGTCAGAGTATCTTCCAGAAGAGGCAGTATTGAATCCACGGCAAGAGTCGGTGAGAAGGTATCCCCCCATGAGACCTGGATGCCATTCCATTTCCCGGATGGCAATGCCAATGTGCTGACCAATGCAGCTCTGGATAAATATGCGAGAATACCGGAATACAAGGTGTGCGCAATTAAGATAGAAAAGCTTTAAAGATAAGATAGAACAAAGGTGCCGTTTTCCAGTGAAATGGCACCTTTTTTGTGAGATAAATAAACTGAAAACTCGCTCTGTTAATTGACATCAAAACAGGGCATGAAGTATAATAATATTATAATATGCCATCAGTGTGACGTGATGGTGAGTGAAGGGGGCATATGTGTCATGCCGGGATTTGACAGAGATGAGTTTTGGCTGAAGGTTCTATCCTATTATCAGACAGCCAGAGAGAATAATTACCTGGTTAAACTGAATGAAGAACAGACAAAGGAATTGAAGGCTTTATATATCGAACAATATATTCCAACGGAGAAGCTGAGCCATTATGATGATGAGAAGCTGATTAAGAAGATGATGACGGCAATTGTATCAATCTATAAGCTTGACAAGGATATAGCCAGCAATTATGGTGAAGTTGTGGAACTGGTGAATTCAGTAGATTATGATGGAAAGTGTCTGTATTTGCATTATGCGAAGATTTCAGAAGTGAAATTACGGAGATTTCAGTTGGGCAGATCACAGAAACAGGTTGCAGAGAAAATGGGATGCAGTGTCTCTACTGTGAAGAATTGTGAGGAATTCTTCTGTGATCTGGACAGGCAGCCTCCTGAACTGGTTGCCAGGCTGGCAAAAGCACTGGAATGTGAACCGGAAGATTTGAAATAAGAAAGAATGAGGAATTGAGAATGGATAAAAAAGAGTTTAGTCCGATAGAGATTGATGCGATTGGAGAAATATCCAATATTTGTCTGGGAAATTCTGCTTCTACATTAAATATGCTGGTACGTGAAAAGATAGATATCACACCGCCCAGAGTAGAAATTATAGAAAAAAGCGAATATATCAAAGAAGTCTCTTCCAAAAGAGTCTTCGTTAAGGTAAACTATGTAGAGGGACTGAGGGGCTGCAGTATTCTGATGCTGGAGGAACAGGATGCCAAGGCAATTGCAGATCTGATGATGGGTGGAGATGGAAACGGACCTTATGCGCAGATGGAATTGGGAGAGCTGCATATGAGTGCAGTATCAGAAGCCATGAACCAGATGATGGGAGCATCCGCTACTTCACTCAGTATTATGCTGGAGCGTAAGACTGATATTTCAACGCCGGAAGCACAGTTTATGGATGGGGGACAGTATCTGGGTTATGCATTCCCGAATGATGACAAATTCATCAAGGTGGGATTCCGTATGCAGATAGGAGAGTCTATCAGCAGTCCTATTGTACAGTTGTATCCGTATATGCTGGCTAAAGCAATCAGTGATTTGTTCCTGATCAAGAAAGCCAAGGAGAAGGCTGGACAAGGCGAATAAACAACAGGATTTGGCAGGAGATTATGAGAAAGAAAAAGATCAGCGCAAGAGAATGGATCGAAATCATTATGAGTTTCACCAAAAAGATAAAGTATGACCACGTATCCTCTTTTGCGGGGCATGCAGCATTGTTTCTGCTTATGTCACTTTTTCCAATGGTGATGTATTTTATTTCTGTATTTCAATACATATCACTGGATGCCGGTATGGTATTGAATTATGTGAAACAACTGTTACCCGACAGTCTGATACCGCTTTTCAATCAGCTTACACAGGAAGCATATAGTGGTTCAACTACAGCAATCCAGTCTTTTTCCATGCTGGTCATGCTTTTTTGTGCTTCCAAGGGTGTGTATGCAGTCATTATAGGAATCAATGCGGTATATGGAATCAGGGAGACCAGAAATTTTGTTATTCTATATGCGATCGCAATAGTTTATGTCCTGATTTTCTTTGGCATAATCGGTCTGATGATGGTATTGATTGTATTTGGTAATAAGCTGTATCATATGGTAATGCATTTTATACCGGCACTGGAGGCGTTTCAATCCGTTTTCTCGGTGGGCAAATATATTGGCATGTTGTTTGTCGTGTTACTCTTTTTCCTGCTGGTATATATGAATGTACCCAATCGTAAGTCAAAATGCAGGTATGAATTTGCAGGGGCTTTATTTGCGACTGTGGTATGGTTGATCTATTCGTGGGCGTTTTCTTACTATATTGATAACTACGCTCACTATTCCATTACGTATGGCAGTCTGGCAACAATCGTTATCTTTATTCTGTGGGTATATGGAACGATGAATATAGTTCTGATAGGGGCAGAGATCAATGTGGTTCTGCGTAAGTTCGCAGAGTATGGTTATAATTACAAACGTGCATACACATATTTCTGTGATGAGTATGAAGGGGACTTGTTACAGGATAGAAAGTAGATAGAGGGGGATATCAGTTATGATGTGTGTATTTTGTGGGAACAGGACAAAATGCTGGAACCAGCTTTCAGATGAACAGCTGGAGACAGAATGGGTAAAATGCGGTTATGATGACTATGTGCTGGATGAAGCGATAGAATTGGAGGATCTGTTGCAGGAGTCAGCCAGACGGGAAGAAGAAAAGCAGGATATGGAATTGGGACGTAATGCGGGATAAAGCATGAACGAATTTATTGTATTACAATTACGTATGAGGACGAGATGTACGCATCTTGATCCTCATATTTTAGTTTAGTCCAGCCATTATCCTGAATCTCTATGATATCGAATTCATACCCTTCTTCTACTGTAGTTAATACCTTTGCCTGATCGCTTGCAGCATCACGGATATTGACCTTGGTAGAGGTCTTGCCCCGGAGTGCAGAGGTGGGCTGTTGTTCGGCAGCAGAAAGAGAATCCCCCACAGTATCCTCTATATCAGCAGAGGTAATGGGCGCAGTAGCTTCTTCAATAACAGTAGCTTCATTCTCGGATATATTGATGTAGTGTGGTCGTCTGATAATCTGCACGCTGAGAAAACAGATTGCTATGATTAAAAGGACGATAACACCTTGTAAAATTCTATTGATCGTACGATTCTTCATATAAACCTCACTATGCATTGTGAAAAAATATATGTACATTATACTGAATCTATATGGAAGAAGCAAGAAATTGTATAGAACGACCAAATTTGTAATATTATTTTAATAAAAATGCAACAAAAATTGGGAGCGTTATTATGTATACATGTTTAGAGCTTGTTTAAAGTGCTGTTTTGTGATAATATATGGGGCGTGAGTATTCATAAAACAAGATGATGCGTCATAATTGAGAGAGTGTAGAAGATATAGGGGAGGAATCTATCTTGGAAAGGGAAAATAAAGACCTGGATAATTTCACAGATTATGTAATCAAATCCGAGGGAACAGAGGGTGCAAATCATATTATATTGCGCTTTAGTCTGCTTTTATATTTTGTATTGCTGGGAGAAACATTTCTCCAGTATACATTTATAGAGAATAATATATGGGAATATGTCTGTTTCTGGGGAATCACAGCAGTAATTATCTGTCAGGTCGTTTTCTTTATACTGTGGAGAAAATCGCAGCTTTATGGAAGAACAACATTACTTCTGTTTACAGTAGTCTTTGTCTACCTCAATGTGATCACGGATGGGAATAACCTGATTCTGTTGCTGCCAGTACCGATTGCAGCATTATGCATGCTGTATATGAGCAGACGTATGATGGTAGAGCTTTATCTGATGTGGGCATTGAACGGAGTATTGAGATTTGTACAGATATGGAACAGCGAAGAGCAGATGAAGCTGCTTCAGGGTTTTGCCTGGGTTGTTATGATATGTATTGTATATGCCGTTGCGGTGTATATGGTCAATGAGTCAATCAGTACACATTACAGGGAAGTCTGTCATGATCTGCATCATGAGAACAGACTGCATACCAAGCTTTATCAGCAGTCAACCGTTGATTCCACAACAGGTATTCTGAATCGTAATGCATATAATAACTACGTGATTGAGTACAAGGAGGGCAACTGTGATTCCATCAGTTGTATTTACATTGATGTGAATGGTCTTCATGAATACAATAATACATATGGTCATCAGGCTGGAGACAAGATGTTAAAGACGGTGGCAGCAGAACTAAAGGAATGCTTTGCAGAGCACAGCCACTATCGAATTGGTGGAGATGAGTTCGTAATTATCTGTGAAAATACAGCATTCAAGTCCATTCTAATGCAGCTGAATCATTTCAGGGAGCAGATGAAGATACATAATATTTATATCGCATCAGGAATGGAATGGCGTGATGAGAATATGAATCTTGCAGACATGATCAAGAAGGCAGATGCCAAGATGTATCGTGACAAGGAGCGTTTCTATAAGGCGTTCCCAAATGCCAGAGAGTGTGGTATGCTCTATCAGAATGCAGTAGAGTAAAAAGTTCAAAAAATGGTTGACATTATATAGTGCCTATGGTAACATATTCTTCGGTGACAGCGATTAATCGCAGGTAACTAGCTGGCGTGGCACAGTCGGTAGCGCGCAACATTGGTAGTGTTGAGGTCACGGGTTCGATTCCCGTCGCTAGCTTTATAAAGTAAAAGGCATAATGGTCGGTAGAATTGAAATAGTTCTACCGATTTTTTATTGTAAAGATATATTTACATAAAAAACAGGAGGCAACCGATTTGGTTGCCTCCTTATTATTATCTACGTGTTATTGTCCACCTGCGGCGGCAGCAGCGGCTGCCTGCTGGGCTTGTTGAGCCTGCATAAGAAGCAGTTGCTGACGTTGTTCTTCGATAACTTCCTGTGCATTAGGAGCAGCGAAGAAAGCACTGTTATGAGGACACATCTGTGTAGGGTCAGTTGTTTCAGTACCAGTTGTGCCATCATCTACAGGAAGACCATTCTCATCCAATGTAGGGATGGAAGTGCTCTGTCCACCATTTGCAATACCGCTGTCCTGTAGACGATTAGGAATACGTTCTACAATAGAGGATTGTTTGAATGGACACTCTTCTGATGCTGTCAGACCTGTGTAGGCACAGATATTGGAAGAATAGTGTACATCACAAGTTTCAGTAGGAACAGTTCCCTCAGCGAAATACTCTGTTACAACGCATCCATCACACACACCGGCAATAGGCAGTCTTCCTGATTTGGAGCATACCTGTGCAGTAACAATACCACTTGCCATAGGGAATGTCTTTTCTGGCAGATTCTCATGGATTCGTGACATAACTGCACGCCAGAGTGTCTTGGAGAGATTTCTCTCTGCTGAAGAGGAAAGGCTTACATTGTTATCATAACCTGTCCATGTAGTAGCAGTGTAGTATGGAGTAAAACCGGAGAACCATACGTCCTTATTATCGGAAGTAGTACCGGTCTTACCGGCGATTGCCATTCCACCAAAATTAACAGAACCACCTGTACCGGAAGTTACAACGTCCTGCATAGCACTGGTTAAGAGCCATGCGGTAGTTTCCTTGATGACAGGAGTCTCGGATGGTGAAGTGTTGTCAATCAGCACGTTGCCATCATGATCTACAATCTTGGTATAAAGTTTTGGTTTAATATATACGCCTTTATTGGCAATGGCTGCATAGGCAGCATTTAATTCCATATTCGTAACACCATCTGTGATACCACCAAGCGCAAGGGGCTGGCCAATATCAGATACTACGGTACCGTCAGCTTCCACACGTCTGTCAACCAGAGTAGTGAAGCCGAAGTTCAGCAGGTAATCAAAACCTAACTGTGGGGTAATCTGCGTCAGCGTCTTGACAGCAACGATGTTAGCTGACTGCACAATACCATAACGCAGTGAGAGAAGTCCACGGTAGCCATTTTTCCACCAGTTGGATACCGGTCTGCCGCTGGCATAATTATAAGGTGCATCATTCTGCACATCTGCCAGTGTAAGACCTGCACTGTCCAGAGCCGGGGCATACGTAGATACTACTTTAAAAGTAGAACCCGGTTGTCTGGTAGTAGTGTAAGCTCTGTTCAGAGTACGGCTTGCTTCCTTCTGTCCACGACCACCTACCATGGCAACGATATAACCGGTAGCCTGATCTTCTATTGTGATAGAAACCTGCGGCTGAGGAGTCAGAGTAATTTTCTCACCCTCTACAGTGTCACCTTCAGACATGACAGCTGCTTTGTAAGCATCAATCGCAGCCTGTGCATCCTCTTTGGACGGGTAGAGCATATTAAAAGAAGAATTTGTCTGCTTAAAATAGGATTTAAACATCTCACTACTGTGGTTTTCTTTTTCACCATTTGCTTTTTTCACGGTAAGGGCATAGTTAAGATACCATTTCGTGTCAGCAGGATAGTTCTCTTCATTGCCGAATACATCATCACAGATAGCCTGAATATCAGGGTCCTGTGTGGTGTAGATACTTAAACCACCACTGTATAAGAGATTATAGGCCTGTGTTTCGTTATAGCCTTTTACTTCCATAAGGTCTTCCAGAACCTGCTCTGTCAGTGCATCTACAAAGTATGTAAAGACTGATTTATCTTCCACTTCTTCATTGACAGTTGCAATACGGCTGTAAACATCATCTGCCATAGCCTCGTCATATTCTGCCTGGGAGATCATACCCTGTTCTTTCATATTGTTAAGTACTTTCTCACGTCGCTCAGCATTTTTGTCAGGATGTGAGATAGGGTTGTACTTGGAAGGATTCTGTGTGATACCGGCAATAACAGCACATTCAGATAATGTAAGCTGATAGGTAGGCTTGTTGAAATAACGCTGTGCAGCAGCCTTAACACCCAGAGTATTCTGACCCAGGTTGATGGAATTCATGTAACATTCCAGAATCTGATCCTTGTCCCATACTTTCTCAAGTTCAAGTGCAAGATACTGTTCCTGAATCTTACGTTTGATACTCTGCATGGTACTTTCATCTGTCCATCCATCGAACACGTTATTCTTCAGCAACTGCTGGGTAATGGTAGATGCACCCTGTGAAAGTCTCCGGTCTTTTATGACCTGGACGCCTGCACGGATAATACCTTTGATATCAATACCATTGTGTTGATAGAAACGTTCATCTTCGATGGCTACAAATGCATTAGCCAGATTCTTTGGAATTTTATCCATGGATTCCCAGCTTCTGTTAGAGTCAGCGGCTACCAGCTTGGTAGATTCATTGCCCTGTGCATCGTAGACAACGGTTGCATATCCCTGGGGGATGATTCCCACATTGGAGATAGAAGGTGCCGAGTACAGAATACCTTTAAAAGCACCAATGCCCAGACATGCGCCGATTATACAAAATGCAAGTAATGCAATTAGAATCAGTTTCAAAGCAGCAACACAACACATCTTTTTTAGCTTTACTGATTTTGAAGTCAGGGATTTTTGAATCTTAGTGATTCCCTTTTTCCCATAATTCATAGTGTCACCTCCGCGTATGTAAAACTAGTCAATATGTAACTATTCAGAGCCATGCAAATTGAGGCCGAATATGCTTGTTTACAAGCATATTTGACTCGATTTATATGGCGAAGTAACCACAATAAGCAGATAACAAGTAAACTTGTTATCCAGTAAAGCATCAAAGATGCGATTTTGCGCATGGGGTTCTGAGTAGTTACAACCATTCTATTTATTATAGCAAATTACAAAGCCTAAATAAAGGCTTTTTTGCATCAGATGTAGAGACACTTATAGTATAGACATCTGTTTTACATTTTAATCCGCTTTTGATATACTAATTAGACAGGTATGTGCAGAAATGAGGATAAGAATGGAAAATAAACAGGAATATGAGCAGTATCGTATGCTATCTAAGGGAGCGCAGGCAGAACTGGTGGAGAAGAAATCCAGATTTATTGCTACAATACGCCCGGTATCTTCGGAGGAAGAGGCAGTTGCTTTTATTGAAGAAATGAAGAAGAAGTATTATGATGCCAGACATAACTGTTCGGCTTTTGTCATTGGAAGCAAAGGAGAACTGACCAGGAGCAGTGATGATGGCGAACCAAGTGGAACTGCCGGCAGACCCATGCTGGAGGTATTGACAGGAAGTGGAATACGAAATATTGCTGTGGTCGTGACCAGATATTTTGGAGGAGTACTGCTTGGAACTGGTGGATTAGTGCGGGCTTACTTCGGTGCTGTGAAAATGGCATTGGAACAGTGCGAGACGATCACGCGCCGGTATGGAGTGCAGATGCTGATTAAGACGGACTATAACGGAGTAGGTAAAATACAGTATCTGCTTGGAAGCAAAGATGTGGTAATACAGGATTCTGTATATGCCGCAGATGTACAGATGACCGTTCTGGTTCCCATAGAGGAATATGACAGACTGTGCAAGGAACTCGTCGAGGCTACAAATGGCAGAGTTGGGTTGGAAGAGGTAGAGAAGCTGTATTATGATGCATGAATCAATGTATAGTGGAATAACAGAACAACTTTTGTTTGCAACTCTGGAGTGCTATTTTAAGAATAACTGTGATAAATTGAAAACAGCAGAGGAACTTTATATACATGAAAACACATTGAGATACAGACTGCATCAGATAGAGGATGTAATGGACTGTGATTTGAAGAATGTAAATACAATAACGGATATAGTTACTGCACTGAAAGTACGGAGAATGCTTCAGATTCTTGATAAAGTATGATTGTAGATTTCTACAACGAGATAGGGATTCCTTGTTGCTGATAACATTGACTATAGTAAGTTACATGATTATAATTTCAGGTAAATAAAGCAAAGGCGCTTGATTGAAGAATTAATTCATTCGAGCGCCTTTTTGTATTTCTGTACGAAGAAGGAGAGATAATTATGAAACTTACGTATGAAGCAAGCTTAGAACATTTTTTAGACACATAAGGAGGATAAAGATATGGAATTTGTCAGAGTTGAGATTATAACAGCTGCTACAAAATTAAATGGATTTAAGAAGGCAATTGCCAAACTTGGTGTCACAGGCATGACAGTAAGTCAGGTTATGGGCTGTGGTGTTCAGAAAGGTACGATGGAATATGAAGATGAGATTCATGAGGATATCGAATTGATTCCAAAGCAGATGATCATGATGGTCATGGAGAAAGATAAGTTGAAAAAGGTGCTCGATGTTATAAAGAAAGAGCTTTATACAGGACATATTGGAGATGGAAAAATATTTGTTTCTGAAATAACCAATATAATAAGAATCAGAACAGGCGAAGAGGATGAAGATGCTCTTCACTGATGGGAGGACTACTTATGGAAGAAAAGAAAAAATTAGGCTTATTCAGTGTTATAGCCACAGGAGTAGGTGTAATTGTTGCAACAAGCTGCCTTTTATCCCTGGGGCAGGGAGCTGGAACAATAGGAACCCCTTTTATCATATCTATGATTTTAGCATGTACGCTTAACTGAATTCCTATTTCAAAAGATGTCAGAAATGCAAAGAGAAATGTGCCTCTTGGGATGGTTTTAAGCCTTGCAATTATCCTTGTAATGCAGTCGATTCTTGTGATTGGTTTTAAGAATTATACACCCTGGGCTGATTTAGCGGCGTCAGCATCCCCCCATATTTTATATGGTACATTACTATTAGGAAATGTAGGAAAAATATGGATGGCTATAGTAGCTATTCTTGCAGTTGTAAGTTCTGTAAATTCCAACATTGCAGGTCTTGCACATATTGCAGCAGGTATGGCTAAAATAGGGCTTTTACCGGAGTTTTTCATAAAGCGTAATAAGAAAGGTGTTCCATACATATCTATTCTTATCATTGGTGGAGTTATGCTCATTATTAATGCAACAGGATTATCTACTACAGATGAACTTTCCTTTATGATTTTAAGTGCCAGTGTAATTTTGATGATAGCTTATATCCTTGTACAGATAGATGTTCTGATTCTGAGGAAAAGACTGCCTAAGGCGCCTAGAAATTTTAAAGTTCCACTTGAACCGGTAATTTCTGTAATTGGAATGGCTGGAACAGCCTGGATGATATGGAATATAGCCAGTGATAATGCAACAAGATTTAGAGTGTATGAATTATGCCTGATTATGTTCGCAGTACTGATCGTGTATGCAGTTCCATGGCTGAAAATGAGGAAGCAGGCATTTTTTAAACCTGTTCCAGTGGAAAAAGTCATGGCAATGGAAAATGATAAGTATCAGGAATATCATAGACAAAAAAAGTTAGAACAAAAAGCTAATAGTGAAACTGGAAAATGATTACCAAGCAAAAGCATCGTCAGAAGTGGCGATGCTTTTGCTTATATGTGGGAAGAAATTCTCAGCCAGGTTCCGAGATACGGGTAACACCTACATAGATAGCGGAAATCTTATACCAGGTAGGATAGTCTACAATTCCTGTTGCCGGCAGACCAAAGATTCTCTGGAAAGTTCTTACAGCCTCAGCCGTGCCACTGCCATAGATGCCATCCTCTGCAATTGTAGGAATTGCAGGATAATTCTCTGCAATACGGTTTAGATGCTGTTGTATTTGTAATACCTTTTGCCCGGAAGAACCGATAGTCAGGTCATATCCGGGCCAGGAGGAAGGAACACCTGATATATATTGCGTGGAATTGATATACATGTCATTACCATAATAATACCGAATGATTTCAATAGGTGTATAACCCTGTTCACCCAGATAACGGCTGCCCCATTGGGATAAACCTTCACAGGTTACGCGGTTGCCGTCACAGTAGGAAGTGAAGATAGGCTGCCGTACACCTGGGCGTGAGAGGTAATTGGCAAAGATGGAGTCTACAATACGGTCAATATTAGAGTAAATATTTCTGCCGTAGATCCATTTCTGGTCATAAGCGGTGGAAGAAGTAATTGTGAAGTCATAGCCCTGGTTGCGGTACATGTAAACCAATAGAAATTCGTGGTAAAAATAAGGTATTATCTCAGGAGATATATGTAATAATTAAAGAGAATAAGGTTAGGTGGTTAAGGAAAGAATTTGATATCGTAGGGGTATGATTCAGGAGCAGTCAGTATTATAAAAGGTACTGGCTGTTTTTATATGTTTATCCTGTGCATACTCCCTAAAACCATGCCTGTAACCCCGTGGAACATCACGTCTATGCCCCATGCAGTATCAGCGTTAGGATATGAAATGTAAGGAGCAGTAAATATAAAACTGCAAACCAAATATAAAAAATGGAGGGCATTGAATATGTGTAGAAAACTTATTGTAACAAATGAATTATTTTTAGGAAGTCGTCAGTTAGGGTATGAGCTTTATTCCTTACCGAAGGGGGAGGTAGTGGAGTTTACAGAGAAGCAGTTAAGGGACTGCATCATACATGGAAAAGATGAGGTTTATGGGGTAATCATTTCCGAGGATACAGGGGAATTGATACCAGACGAGCAGGGATTTTATTGTCGAAACTGGATGATAAAGAGTTATATCAATTCCTTAGTACCGAAGTATGAAGGAGAGAGCTTAGTAAATTTATTTTACATAGTGGTCGGAACACATAAGGAAAAAGGGAATACGCTGTATGATGTAATATCTTCACGATATGAGAGAACGAGTTTTAGTGAGGATAAGGTAAGGACGTTATATGATATGGGGGTAATCAGTGCAGGGTTAAAACTGGATGGGGAGAAGATAGTAGTAGCACCCTTAGAAAAAGAAAAAACACCAGTACAATCACCAGTGCAGGTAGAAAAACCAGTAAAAGCATCCTAAGGGGGTGAGAACATGGAGTTAGAATTTTTCACCTGCATTACCATACTCAACATAACAATATCATGATAATCTTATGTTGTATTGTGTGGTTATTGAAACAGTTGGTAATAGCATTTTGTAAGTACATGGAAAAATTATTTGATACAGAGGATTAATAAAAAGTACTGTTTATCAGGGATGGTAAACAGTACTTTTTTGATATGTCAAAAAGTATAAATAAGAAATGACATATTTCAAAAATAAAAAACGGGAGAAATGAAATAAAGGAAAATAGGGAAGATTGGTATGTCAAAAGGTATGATTTAGGACAGATTTCAAAAGTGGGTGGATATGAAACAGTTTAGGGGATGCAGTGATTGATACATGCATTGCAAGAAGAAATAAAAAATAATTTTATTTGAAGGGGAGGTTATACATTATGATTACCTATGCATACGAAAGAGTTTCAAGCAAAGACCAGAATTTGGAGAGGCAGGAAACAGCGATTAAGAAGTTCAGACCTGACATCCCTGATGCAAACATATTCAGGGATAAGGTTACAGGGAAAACATTTGACAGGGAAAATTACAGTGCAATGAAAATCATTTTGGAGCATATATCGAAGGCAAGTGATTCCAATGAAATAATAGAAGTAGTCTTTGAGGAAATGGATAGGTTAGGCAGGGATAAGGAGAGTATAAAGAAGGAATTGCAGTGGTACAAGGAGCATGGGATTTATACAAGGATATTAGAGTTGCCGTCTACTTTGGTGGATATAGAGCCTGCCAATAAATGGGTCATGGACATGGTAACAAATATATTGATAGAGGTTTATGCTACGATGGCTCAGCAGGAATTAGAGAAGCGTTCAAAACGTCAGGTAGAGGGCATTGTAGAAGCGAAGAAGAAAGGGGTTAAATTTGGCAGACAGCCTATAAAAATCAATGAATCAGAGTTTGTTAAGGTTTATCAGGATTGGAAAGCATCAAAGATCACAGCGAAGCAGGCAATGAAAGAGCTGGCATTGAAACCCAATACCTTTTACCGGAGGGTAAAGGAGTATGAAGCGTCACAAAATCCTCAGGTTAAGCCAGAGTAAAAAATTTAGCAGACCAATCCCCTATACAGTATCGGAAAATCAATATACATCCTATATGCTTCCTACAGTATCAAAAAAATATAATAAATGGTGGATATTTTTCATATGGAAAAATTTTAAAATCGAACTTCACAACGATTTCGCCATACATAGGTCAAAAAAGTGTTAATACATAGGGCGAAAAATCGGGTATGCATTGGGGGTAAAAAAATTAGGGGGTAAAAGTAGAAGTCTTTGCAGACCTAAAAAATAAGAAATTGTCTAAAGAAAATAAGAAGTGTATACCATACACCCTATACAGTAAAAATAATACGAGAATACAATAATAATTCTATTGACATTGTATAGAATCAGCGTTACCTTGACCTCCCATTAATAACAGAGGAGGAAAACAAGGAATGGAAAAAGAGAGCGTAAAAGAACAAATAATGCAGGAGTTTCAGGAAGTGCAGTCATTAATCATTATATTAGAAAATGATATGCAAATACAGAGGGGAGATGAGGTTGAGCTGGGTGTGATATCCACCATACATAAAAAATTCAATGAGTTATATCAGGCTGTCAATGAAATTTTGTAGAAGTGCTGTCTGTTTATCAGAGAGCATGGAAACATCAATAGACTTGGGATTATCTTTCTCAAAGCCGAGCAGGTAATCGGTGGAGCAATGGTAAAGGCGTGCAAGAGCCATGAGCATTTCAACGCTTGGCGTGCGTTCCCCTTTTTCATAATTAGAGATAACAGCAGGGGATACGTTAAGTGAGTTAGCGACTTCCTTTTGTGAAAGTTTAAGGATAGTCCTTGATTTTTGTAAGCGTTCACCTAATCCATTGACCATACAGCACCTCCAAATACATAGCATATAATGATTGTACATTTAACTGTATATCCATAGGTTAATAAAAATATGCTAATAGCATTGATAAATTTGCTAAAAGGTGATAATATAAAAGTATCACACAATAACTTATGGAGGGAAAGCAGGTATGGAAAATCGTTTAACGGAGAAGGAATTAGAGGTTTTATTGGTAGTAAAGGAGTTCAGTGATTACATGAGGGAGCATCCCCTAGAGGATGGATACATGGACATTGGGGAGATGATAGATAACAACAACTTCTTTGAGCATGATGACTTATCGGATGCCTATGATACATTCAGTGATTTAGGGTATACGGATGATGATGGATTGATTACAGAAAAAGGTAATGAGTACATAGCATGGGTAGCCAGTCAGTTAGAGAAGAAAGAAATGATTTATGATAAAAGTACATTAGCAAAAATGAGGGATAAATTGGCAGGCATAGTAAACAGCAAAGGATTTCAGGCGTTTGCAGTGGCTACTGGGGTTGTAGCAAGTATGGTTACGATTATAACACCTTTATTATAGTAAATATGCGTATTTTCAAGCATTAGAATAATAATAAATAAAAAAATATTTTTAAAAAAATAAGAGATTTGGGGGCATCGTAGTGATGCCCTCAATCGTTATAAGAAAGCGAGGAAGCATTATGAGTGGAAAGTTTATGGAAGTAAAGAGAATCATCATACCTACAATTACCCTTGTGTTAATTGCATCCCAGTTAATGGGCTGTGCGGCGGCATCACAGGATGAACTGTTAAGCATGATAGATGCAGGGGACAGCATAGAGATTGAGGTAGCCGCACCTGCATTTGCAGAAGCGGAGCAGGGAGAAGAGAGTAGTTTACTGTGGGAGCAACTTGCACTTCTATCAACGAATCCTGCAATGCGTAAGGCATGGGATAGCACACTGGGGATTACAAATACAGATACAGGGAAGAATGGCATGCTGTATGTGGGTGTAGATGGGAAGAATGAGAATAACAACACCCTTAGGGTAGCATTACATAACAGGGAATTTCAGAAAGCGTTGGAGAATGATTCTACAGTGAAAAAATTAGCAGAATCAGCAATGGAAAATTATACAGACTTAGATACAGATGAAGAGGGCAAGGCATTGTTAATGGGAATCAATGGATATTTCAACATCCTGCCTGACAACATACCAAGTTATTGCAATGCAGACAGCACAGTAACACGGGCAGAGTTTATGGGTGCAATCATGAGGGCTGAAACAGCAGTATCAGATGAATATGAAGCACCAAAGAGTTTTAGTGATTCAGTAGGTGCTAGTGATTATAACGATTATGCTTATGTATTGGAAGAAAGCAGTTATTTGAAAACATCAAATAAGGGTTTAAACAATCAGACTTACAATGGCAGTATTTCAAGAGCAGAAGCGGTATACATGGTAGTCAATAGATATTTTTCAGAGGACTTAAAGAATGTAGATGTTACAAAAGTAACCTTTGAAGATGCTAAGGATGGTGGGGATATAGCAACGGTTCAGGGTTATGCAGGAAAAGATTACAGTACGAATTATGAGATTGTATACAGCATACAGAACCCTGATAAAGGTTTACCGACTAGCTTATATAAAGCATTAGTAGTAGCCAAGAACAAAGGTTTAATAGGGAATGAAACACGGTGGGATGAAGCGATTACGAGGTCAGAAGTAATAGAGTTGTTGGTATCTGCATATGAGAAAGAAACAGGCGTTTCCGATTTCAACGCAAAGCAAGGAACTGTTACTGTCAAGGAAGTTTCTGAAATAGAAGCAGAGATGCAGGAAGAATCAACAGATAGTACCGAATCAATCTCTGTAGATGCTACAGGCGTAGATGGAAAGCTAGAAGAGGGAGAAATCGGTCAGGATTTAAGTGAAGAATCAACAGAAGAAACTTCTTCAACACCATCAACAGAGAGTGCTGTAGAAAAAGATAACACAGCATATCAAGGTGGATATACACCAGAGGAATTAGATAAGATGGCAGAGGACATAATGAAAGAGATAGCAAGGGATAACGGCTGGACTGATAGTTCAGAATCATCAGAAACACCCCCTACAACATATACACGGAGTGATGGAGTTACCGTAACCGTTACCCCGGCTGATCCATCAAAGGATGAGGAATATACATTCGGTCAAGGCGGAGAAATGCCTGATTATTTAAAAGGTGATTTCATTTAATAAAAATAGGACAGCCCTAATGGCTGTCCGAACTTACATAGAGGGAGGAAACAAAGACATGGCAAGGAACAATGACCCACATAAAAATACATGGGGTGGAAAAAACAATACATGGGGAAACAGAAGTAGAACACCCCAAAATAACACACCTCAGTACGATGGTGGTTTAAGCAAGTTTGGGGCGGTTGTGATAGGAGGATGTTTTTTAATAGCAATATTGAATGGTGGTGTAAAACCATTATTAGATAAACTTAATGGAATATCAGATGCAAAGGAAAATATAGAATTAACAAGGGATATATTAAATAGTAGTCCATCAGGTACGGGGGAAGCAGTAATAGATAAGCTAGGTGAAAAAGTACTGGATAACATAGAGATTGATGGGGATACAATTCGGGATGTCGTAGAGTATTTAGGAGATTATTGTAGAGAGATTGAAACTGATAGTATAGACCTTGTAAAGATGGATTATTCTGCATTAGATAATGTAGAAACATATCACAAATACATAGTAGAAGATGTTAAAAATCATCAAAAACCTGTTGTATACATCCTAAGTAATAATGAGGTCTTATCTGAGGAAGATATGAACACAGAGTTTAATAGACTTACAGATTTAGTAAATAACAATACAGGAAGCACAAATTCAATACATACGAATGTATGTTTAAATGGTTGGATGGGATTACCAGAAGATGATAATTTAACAGTAACAATAAAATTTACAATCAGAGAGCAATAAGGAAGAGTAGGAGGATAAAGTAATGGACATTCAGACGTATGAGTGTATAGATAAGCAGAGGGATAAAAATAACAATATCATAGGGTATTTATTAAGGGATGTAAATACTGGAAGAAAAATCCCTGTTAGGAAAGATGAATTAAAACCCATGATACAATCAGGAGTAGTGGAATTAACAAATATGCAAATTGATTCACAGGGTCGATTAGTTGAAAAACCTGTAAATAAGCAGAATAAACCTCAGAAAAATGCTGATATCAGCAATATGGAATTGAAGAAATACATATATGATATTGTTGGAAAGCTGTTAGGAGAGTGGAAGGATGCAAAGAATGTAATAAGTCATACACGTCAAATAACGTATGATACGAATAGGAAAGTTAGCAATTTATTGGAAAACAGCAATAATGCAGGTGCTGTAGCTGATATCAATGATATGCAGGCATACTTAATGAGACATGATGCTGAATTTGAAGAGATTAAAACAGGGATTAATAATATAACAAATCAGCTAAGTAGTTTTCAAGCACCTGTGCAAGCAGAGAGGGTGGATAGTGGAAATAGTGTAGTAAGCAAGTTAGAGCATCCTGATGACCCATATGAAAAATATTATCATGATATATATTTTGCGGAAAACAACTATGATGAGAATGGTGACATTCCTGCACTACTATCAGCTTATGACAGTAGTTTATCAGGAATAAATATAACACCTGAAATTATCAAGTTGTTAAGAAGTGAAATGGATAAAACAAGTGAAGCCTATTATTACACTGAAAAATTTTATAATGCTCAGTTTGCAGATTATGCAAGTAAAGTAGGAAGTTCACAATTATTGGAATGTTCAATCTCTACAGTAGCAGGGTCTTTTGAAAAAGCTGCCGGAGCATCTGCGGATGTTTATAAAAGGGTAGGTGAAGAAACACTTAATTATATGTTGGACTTAATACCTGGGTGTCAGCAGGTGGCAAGGAATAGAAGAATTAAAGCAGACTTTGGTAAAAAAGGGTTGTCAGCAGACAAGATACATAAGATGAGGACGGAAGTAGCAGCGATATGGAATTGTGGGATTGAGTTTATCTGTAATCAGCCAGAGTGGGAAGTCATGTTATATGTGATACAAACAATGAATCATATGAATTTAAAAACATATAGCATTAAAAACTGTAATGTTTATGGTGGTGTAAATCAGGTAACATGTGCAGATGTAGATAAGATTAATACTAAGGGGAATAAATTAGTAGAGGATTCATTGGGGGATATAGCAAAATGGTATGAGAAGCGTTCTATATGTCAGGATATGCAGTTAAAGGTATGTAAGCAAGTATACGATAGGTTTATAATAAGTTATTATGCAGGAAAGAAGCTGTTATATGCCAAGAGGTTATATCCATTTACAGATTGTGCTACATCAGAAATTAATGGAGTATTAGTGAGATTAATAGAAATAGGCATGTATTTGAGTAATGTAGCACCACAGGTAGCGAAAGCACAGATAGAAAATTTTAAGCAGTATAACAATAATAAAGGTTCAGGTCATAGGGTATCAGAGAATGTGGATATCATGAAATACCTCGGCTAACATGGAAATTTTTTAAAATAACTTTCAGTAATTTGTAATTTCCTTAGGTTCACGGTATAATATAGAAAAAGGACTATATTAGAAAGAAGCATTTTATATGAGTACAATAACTGAAAAGAAGTTAACATTAAGTGATTTAAGTATTGAAATGAAGATAAAGGATAAGTCACAATTAAGTAACATATATGATACATGGGTATTTTTAATTAAAGACACGAGTGATGATGGATATACGATAGGATATATAGGAAAAGAGACAAATAGTGAATCGGATGAATTGTTTGAGCGAGGTAGGAAGATATGTCCTGTTTACAATGATAGTGCAGAGTTAGCAGGGGATATATACTATGAACCTTAATCATATAACAGTATTATTTAAAATAAGCAATAATAAAAATGTGGAAAAATCATCAGGCATTGTCAGAAAAGGCGATGCCTATTTTCATAAACATACAATAGTAGGATATACATATAATAAAAAATAGGAATTAAAAATTTAGTTTAGAGGGAGCAATGATTTGTAAAAAACGTGATTTAGCGGTATAATATAAAAGAGGTGAGAGAATTGAAAACAGAGAAACAAATAAACAATAGTATATATTTAATGAACATTATAGCAGAACTTTATATGCAAAAACATAAGCTAAGTATACCAGAGTTTTTGGATTTAAACAGTAAAACTGGTTTATTAGGGTTTATTTCTGAATGTTCATCTGTATTCGATGGACTTCCACCAGAGGAAATGCTTAATGAAGCAGAGGAGTATATAAGTGAGCAAGTTTAAAATTAAAAATACTATTTATCATGGCACAATAGCAGATATAGATAATATTGACTTAACAGCAGGACGAGGATACAAAGATTTTGGTAAGGGATTCTATTTGGCTTATGATAAAGCGCAGTCAATAGGAATTATAAATAAGAATTATAAAATAGCGTTAAAAAGAAAGTATAGCAATATTACAAAAAATTTATATGCATTTGATACATCACAAAATGAGCTTGAAAAATGCAAAGTAAAGGTATTCAATAGCGCTGATATAGAATGGCTTGATTTTATTTTAATGTGCCGAAAGAGTAGCGATACACCCCATGATTTTGATGTTGTTATCGGACCAACGGCTGATGATGATACATCATTGTGCTTAAATATGTACAGCGAAGGAGTTTATGGATCAGTTGGTTCTGAAGAAGCAAAGCAAACACTTCTTAGAAATTTGGAGGTAGAAAACTTAGGTACACAAGTTTTTATTGGAACAAAGAAAGGGCTATCTATATTGTGTAATAAAAGAAGGGTAGATATATAAAATATGGAAGAGACCATAATAAAATCAGCAATACAATCGAAAGTAATATGCTTAGTAAAATTTGACATGAACCTACATAAGATAAATGAAGAAAAAGCATATATAAATGTAATGCAAACAGAATTATTTAAACTATTAAAGGATGAATCAACTAAGTTGTATCTTGAGCCAAAGGAGTTTATAGAGGAGGCATATAAGATAGAGATTAATAAGTCATCCGAAGATATGTTAAGATTCATAGCAAAAGTATAAGATAATAGAAGAAAAAGAATGAGCAGTAAAAATAATAATAAAAATGAGGTAAAATCATCAGGCATCGTCAGAAAAGGCGATGCCTATTTTCATACATAGGGATAAGAAGAAAATAAAAAATTTTTTTAATTAAAATAGTTTAGTTGGAAGGAGAAGAGGACAATGAGAATAAAGTGGAGACGAGGGGTAATAGGAATTATTGCAATGTTTATAATAACTATAGCAATAATATTCCAAACACCCATAGAAGCACAAGCAGAGGACTTTAATATTAATAGTTTAGCACAGATGTTTGTAGATGCAGTAGGTGGAGCATCAGGAGGCAATAATACATTTGATACCATACAGGGTGGAATTTCCTATAAGCGAACGGGGTATATGTGTTACTTATTAACAAAAGATGGTAACACAATCCCAGGAATGACAGCCAAAGCCTTTAAGAGTCCTGGATATAGCCAACTATCAGGTGCAACTTGGCAATGCTATTCTAAAAAGGGAGGATACAGTGTAGATAGTTGGTCAGGTGATGCAACTTGGAATTTACCCCCATTTGATGGTAATCAGAATACAAATGTAAATCAGATTAAATCATGGATGACACAGAAATCATCAGGAGAACAAAATGGTATACGTTTTGTTTTTGATAATTGGGGAGATGAGATTGCGAAGAAGTTTAGTGATGGAGACTACATCTTAGTGATAGAGACAATCCTACATTTTCAACCTCAGAAAATTGTATCATCACAGCCAATGCAATCAGTAACATTTGCTCAGATAAAGGGAATATTGTTATCGAGGTATGGCATTAATATTGAAACAATGCCATCAGCACAACAGATAGAATTAGTAAAGAAAGCACAGAGATTGTGGAATGAGAAAGTAGCGCAAGAGGGGGATAAATATAAGAAAGTAGGAAATCCGATCATAGGAACTTGTTATGACTGTATAGAATATGAGAAATCAGTAGGAGGAGATACGAAAGTATTTTCAGTATTTACAAATAGGATAGCAGTATTTGCAGAGATGATAGAGGGAAATGGAGCAGGCGTAAAAGCAGGATTTAAAGCATGGGGAGGAAGTACAAGTACAAAGATAAGTGATAATGAAGTAAAGGAGTATGGGGTAGGGATGATGGTGATAGCATGTGGAGACTCCTCAATCCAAACCACCTATGATGAATCCCAAGGAGACATCCCTTCACCAGCACCCATAGAGTCAGTAGGACAAATAACGATAGTAAAAAATTACAGAGAAAAGGATAGAACAACGAATACTTATGAAGAAAAAGGATGTTACATTAGGAATAGTTTATCAGGCAAGATAGAGATAGAGGATGAGTTAAGTTATAAAGTGATAGGCTGGGCAGTAAGTACAACAACAACCCCCTCTCCAACAATCTCCTCACTTACCTGGGAGAGCAGTATCCCCAATACAATCACCTCAACAGGAACTACCCCAACAACAGTAGACATCACCACCCCTAGTACTTGTTTATACATCATATCCATGTAAAAAATAACAATTAATTAATCGTCAGAAACATATTATTTAAGAATAAATAGAAGGGTAGTGGATTCAAGTAAAAATAAAAGGGGATTCAAGCAAAAATAAAATCTAATCGTTGTGCAAAATTACAATACCAAAAATAAGATAACGGGTGTTTGGTTTAATGATACGTCTAATAAAATAAAATGAACGTCTAAAATATGCTACATATACATAGTATAAAAAGTTGGGATAATCTGCGAATGGAAAGCAGATTTTTTTTATGCTAAGGTGTAGGCAGGAGGCGAGGAAGAATGGGCGTAGAGATAATCAAAGGTGCATATAAGATAAAAATGGGCAGGCATAGAACACAGGTAACTACCTATGAAAATTTAACCTTACAGACAACACATCCTATCAAAGAGGACAAGCAGAAGAAGATAAAACCTACAATTCCCAGTGATTATGCAGGGTATAATTATTTTATGAGGCAGAAGAAAAGGAGGAGGGTGTTTAAGGAGATGGCATATAACAGTTTTGATGAGAAGAGGTCTGTTATGCTGACATTAACTTTTTCACCTGAACATGGGGAATATACAGAGATAAGCAAGGCACACAGGGAGTTTAAGAAGTTTATACAGCGAGTAAACAGCCATTACAATGATTTCAGATATATAGCAACTTACAGTAGGCAGAGCAATGGTAACTGGCATTATCATGTGTTATGTAACCTTGATACAAATATAAAGAACCCTGAAATTTCAGCGATATGGAAAAAAGGAAAGACATATGTTACATATATAAAAGATTCGGGGATGTTTATAACAGTGTTAGACTATTTGATAAAGAACATGAATGAGTCAGCAGAGGATTTAAAGGGTAAGCATGGGTATTTATGTTCCAAGGCAATAGAAAGGGATATAGAGGTAGTATCATGGAGGGCGGAGCAGGAGAAAGAATTTGATGAAGCGTTTGAGAGGGTAGAAGCCAATGACAGGGTCATATTATATGAAACACGTAACCATTTAGGGATAAAAGGGGAGCGGGTGGATGAGGAAACTGGGGAGATATTTGAGGTGACCATACCAGACAGGGAATTGGACAACACATTGAGAAATGCAGGCTATGACAGTTGGGATTCTGTTTATACGCACCTTTCATCAAAAGCAGACTTCTCAGACAAATTCTCTGAACTAAGGATAGCAACCCCTAAGCAGTGTGATAAAAAGGTCGGTAGTAAAGAAATAAGCATGGGGAAGAAAGGGAAAATAGAAAAAATAAAAAAGGTGTAAAAGGGGAAAGAAAAGGGCAAGCAGTAACAATAATTTCAAGCAATAGGAAAAGGGGTAATGTAAAATGATGAATACGGTGAGATTAAGTTATGAAACAATAGGGGAGGATAACCGTACAGAGCGTAGCATGAATATGCAGGCATACATCAGTACATACAATATGTCAGTAGATTCATATACAAGGGTAATTGATAATATGGCGAGTGTGTTTAAGGATAGTATCATGGATGCAGTCACATCACCGGAGCAACCTTACTGGTCAACAATAAATGATGATGAGTAGCAAAGGGGGATGTAAGGTATGGCAAATAATTTTCAATTAATACCGAAGTTTGTAAGGAATGAGATTGGGATATACTTAGTCAGACAAACAGGGGAAGCAATTATGTTGGCAAAAATCATATGTCCTGATGACAAGCAATTAGGGGATAACGTAGCATTGGCGAATGAATTTCTCCCCATCATGCGAAAGCGCATTAAACGTAGCTTATGACAAAAACTTTCATATAAATTTTTCACTCAACAGGAAGGAGTAAAGCAGATACATGTTTTACTTCTTTTTGTTTTGTTTAGGGATATGTCATTTAATGAAATGAAATCAAGGAATCAGAAACTGATTTTATAAAATTAGATTCATGAAATCGGGTAGAAGCAGTAAAAAGTAAAACAGGCAGAAAGAGTAGAAAAATGGGCTAAAACTGGGGAAAAATAAAAAAAGTGTGGTTTATGGCAGGTGAAACAGTTTATCCCTTTTCCCATACATCCCCTGTACAAGTTGGTAAACCCCATCAACACCCCCATCCTTTTCAGGCAGAATACAAATAAGGAAAAGAAAAAGGAAAAAGAAAGCAGGAGCAGGGCAAGTTAAGGGGGAAAAGGAAAAGACACAGAAAGTACTTATTAACAATACATGAATAAGTAAAACCCCCTACCCATCCCCCTTACCAAGCCAATTAATCAAACCATACGTATAGGTATAAGAGCTATCTTTTAAAATTTGGAGGTAGCTAATATGTCAGAATATTCAGACAATTCAGACAACTTCATGCATTCATCAAATACCCAAGCAGTGAATAAGAATGAATCAAAGGCAACAGAGGTAAGCTCCCATATGCTGACAACTACGATAGGTACATATCATGTCACATTAGAATTTAGTCCTGATAATAACAGCCAAGCAGTTGAAGAAATCAGAAGCACACTGAAAGGAAAATATATAAAAGGGGCTATACAGGAGGATAAAGAGGCGTTACAATCTGACTCCCTAGTGGGAAAGGAGAGAGAAGCATGAAAAGAGTAAATTGTTTATACAGAGTTTCATCTAAACAGCAGTTGCATGGGGATGACATTCCTGTGCAACGTGAGGAGTGTATGGCGTACTTAGGTGAGCATACTGACTGGGAGTTTAACAGGGAGTATGTGGAGAAAGCAGTATCAGGGTTTAAGACTTCTGTTAAGGATAGGGATATCCTGCAGGAGATATTAACAGATGCAAGGGAAAAAACATTTGATGTGTTATTAGTCTTTATGTCAGATAGAATTGGACGTAAGGAAGATGAAAGCCCAGCATTTGTTACAACCTTGAATGACTTGGGGATTGAAGTATGGAGTGTAAAAGAGGGGCAACTGAAAACAGCAGAGCATGTTGATAAATTAATGAACTATATAAGGTTCTGGCAGGCAGAGGGAGAAAGCCGGAAAACGAGTATGCGAGTAAAAGCTGCGCAGGAAACCTTTGTGAGGGATGGGAAGTTTGTAGGTGGTAAAGCACCTTTTGGATACAGGTTAGAGTATTCAGGTGCAATCAGTAATCATGGAAGAGCATTGAAACATTTAGTGATAGATAAGGAAAAGGCTAAGATAGTGCAACAGATTTATGATTATGCATACTATTATCATTATGGTGCATTGAAAATAGCAAAGACTTTAAATGAGCAAAACATACAAGCACCTGTAGATACATGGAAAGCCTGCACAATCTCACAGATATTGCAAAATCCTGTTTATATGGGATATATAGCATATAATCGCAGACAACATAGCAAGTGTGGTGGGAGTTTTGAACGTACACCAATGGAGCAATGGATCATGTCGGATGAACAGAACACAGAGTTAGTAATAGTAAGCAGGGAGAAATGGGAGAAAGTGCAGGAGATAAGGGAGAGTAGGAAGAAGAATATGAAGGATGCAAGGGATGACAAGCAGGGAAAATATGTGTATACATCAAGTGGTCAATTAGTATTAATGGGTTTAGTGTATTGTGGGTATTGTGGAAAGCGGTTAACGAATGGGAGTAAGTATGATTACTGGGAAACGAAAGAGGGAGAGCGTAGGAAGAAATTTGTAGGGCGTTATCGTTGTACACAGATGGCAAATGGCAGTTTAACATGTAGTGGTAAAGCATATTACAGAGCAGAAGAGATAGAGCCTATTGTTTATACGGTAGTGACTTCTTACCTTAACAGTCTAAAAGAAGCTGATACATATGATGATATATTGAAGCTACAGGAAGAGCAGAGAATACTGGTAAAGCATGAGTTAGAGCAACTTCAAAAAGAGATAAAAGCAATAAAAAAGGATATTGAAACATTAGAACAAAATATACCTTCTGCACTGCGTGGAGAGGGGAACTTCAGCCCTGTTCAGTTATCAGCATTAATGGATAAGAATAAACAGCAGTTGATAGAATTGGAACACAGGCTAGAGATAAAGAACAAAGAATATAAAGAGATGGAGTGTAAGAAGAAGGACATTAAAAACATAGGGAACATGATATCAAACTGGGGAGAGTTGTTTATGGAATGTAGCATACCAGAGAGGAAAGTAATGTTGTCTAAGTTGATAGAGAGAATAGACGTTAAGGAGAATGATATCAAGATAAAGTTTAAGATAAGTTTAGAGGAGTACATTGGGGAAAAGGATGGGCGAAAAGGTATTGGTTCACCTACCACTCTGTATACACCCTGTTCAGCGTAAAGGACATAATAGCCAGTGTATTGGCATAAATGGCAGACTCAGGCCAGGTAGCGTAGATTTCTGAAGATACAACATTTTTGATGTAATCAGTATAACGTACATAATAATTCTGAGCGGTGGGATCCTGTGGAACACCGTCATGGACAATGACATATTCAGGGATGACCACACGGCTGAGGACAATTTCTCCGGATTCGTCCATAGGTTTGATCTCATCCTCAGGAATTTTGGGTGGATATTCACCATAGAGTGTATGATCTGGAATAACAATGGGCTCTTTCGGTCTGGGCTCTTCCAAAGGATTCAGAGATATGGGCTGGATAGCAGTGACATCAGCCAGAATCTCCGTACCTGAGATATAGGCATCTTCGTAGCCGGGGGCACTGACGGCTATATTGTATTCTGCATATGGCTGGATTTCATTAGCCGGATCTTTACTATAGGAAATATTCGGTGCCGGAAGACTGACAGACTTTGTCTGACCGGAATTATCAGTGGTGAGAGTCTCGACCACTGTATCCGGATTACTGGTAAGACTTATAGTGATAGAAGCATCCTTAACAGGGATAAAGCCAAGAGCCGAGGTTACATTGACAGACAGATTACCTGAAAAAGATAAGTTTTGAGTTTGTGCAGTATAGATTGATTTGGACATAACAAACCCCTGCAGCTATTTTAACAATAGTATATGCAGGAATCATCGGAAGGTTCTGTGCAATAAGAAAGTATTGATATTTTGATAGTTGTAATTTAGGGGTTACAGTATACCACATAGTATGCTATAATGGATAAACCATATGAGGAAATCGGTAACTGTACAATAACAGTCATATCGGAATTAAAAACAAAGGGTGGAGAAAGAAATGAAATCAGCAAATGAAAAGAAGATGGAAGCGTACAATCAGATGTGTGTCAGGCTGGGATTGCAGCCAAGCAGCGAATACGAGGCATTTTGCGGAGTAGTCAGTGGATATGATGTGGTAGTATCTGTACCGGATAAACGCTATCCCTGTAATTTTACAGTTGTCACTTCCGCAGAAGGAACGATGCTTTTGGATAAAGCAATGTCCAAGGAAATCGTAAAGATGCACAAGGCAGTCAAAACAGCGAAGCAGACAGGAAGACAGATTCGGATAACTATGCAGTGCAGGGGTTATAAGGATGTTGCAGATGCAGTTTATGAGGCTGTAAACGGACTGGTGTCTTACCTTTCATCACATGGTCTTGCTCCATGCTGTAGTAATTGTGGACAGCATAAACAGACCGCAGATTATTTAGTGGGAGCAGGCAGTGTAGTGCAGCTGTGTCCGGAGTGCGCTAATAATTATGGCAGCCGTATGGCACTTGATAACCAGCAGAATGCAATGAAAAAAGATAATGTAGTTGCAGGTGTTGTAGGTGCTTTCCTGGGATCAATCATTGGTGTAATATGTATCATTATTATCGGAGAGTTGGGATATGTAGCGGCAATATCAGGTGTGGTAATGGCTATCTGTGTATTGAAAGGCTATGAGGTGCTTGGTGGTAAGGCATCAAAGAAAGGAATTGTCATCAGTGTTATTATCATGCTGGTAATGACCTGGGTTGGAGACAGACTTGACTGGGCAATTATCATATATAAGGAGCTGTCACAGTATGCTGATGTTAATATCACTATATTTGACTGTTACCGAATGATACCGGATATGCTTTCAGAAGGCTATATGGATATGTCGAATTATATAACGAATCTGGTTATGATATATGCATTTCTGCTGCTTGGAATGATACCAACAGTCAAAGGCTTTATCAATGATAAAAAGAACGAAAACAGAATGATCAGAATCGGTGGTGCAAACAGCACAGTAACAACAGAAACCAATTCAGAAAATATAGAATAACAAGAAAAAAAGGCGTATGAAAAATTTAAGTTTTTCATACGCCTCTTTTTTTATACAGTCTGATCAATTGCCGTAGCATCTGCTGCGGTATTCTTTTTTGCACTGCTGTCATAGGTATACTTATTTGCATGTGTTTTTTTAGTCGTTGTTTTATCTGTAGAAGTTGAATCCTTGGAAGTATCCGTTTTGCTGGAAGTATCTGCCTTGGAATCGGAATTCTTGACTGAAGAATAATAAGAATCCATCAGTTTATGATAAGTTCCTCTTTTAATCAGGGAAGCATCTCCAAGAGAACTGTAGAGACTGCCAAAGGCAGACGTAGGGTTTCCCAGAGAAGTATTAAAAAAACTGTTAATGGAAGAAGACGTCCATGAGATATTTGCCATATATATCACTCCTTTTCAATAAGGCTATCGGCATAAGAGGGCAAAAAGTTAATAGCAAAAAACACATTTTTTTCATATTTTGAACAATTTTTAATAACAAATTTTTCCTATGATAAGAAAAGATATTTTAGTAAGAGAGTACATTAAAAATGGAGGAGGAAGCATGGAGAACACATCAGACAATCAGGAGAAAGAGAAAAAAACACGTGTCGGCAGGAAGAAGGTTGTAGTCACTGTCATAGGAGTAGGTGCGGTACTTGTGGCAGCAGGAGTGGCAGGTACGATGTATTACAGACAGACCCAGAGCAGCACAACACAGGAAAATGGCGGCTTGTGGGGACATCAGAACGGGAAAAATATGAATGAGAATCTGGTAACGGCATCAGGTACGACTTCCATTGGCGTGGATGCAGTGACTTTTGCAATTGATTTCCTGGAGGATACCAGTCTGTATGTGGAAGAAGTGTATGTTTCTTCAGGGGATGAAGTGGAAGCGGGTACGCAGTATCTGAAATTCACAGATGACAGTATAGAAGAAGCCAGAAGTGAATTAGAGACTACGGCTAAGGAAGCAGAAATTTCATATCGAAGCGGTGTAATTACTACCCAGGAGAGCAAAATTGAAGCCAAGTATACATATCAGCAGGCTCTGTTGGATGCACAACAGGCGCAGCAGGTATATGAAGATGCGTTGGCAGCAGCACAGGCAACACTGGATGCAGCAGAAGAGACTTATACCGAAGCGCAGGATGATTATAATGAATACCTGTATAAGGTAGAAAACAACACTTTTTATGAAGATTACGAAGTAGAAGAGAAGAAAACGGCTTATGAAGAAGCATATGATCTCTATGTGAACAGAGTGGCTTATTGGGAGCTTACAGAAGATGAGCTGGATAGTCTGGATTCTTCTTCAAGTTCTATGACTGGCAGCAGTACGACAACCGTCAGTACAAGTACAACTGCTTCTGATAGTTCTGCGACCGCATCAGGTGGACAGGGGGATGCATCAGCAGCTGGCGGCATGATGGGTGGTGGCTCAAGCGCGGCCTCACAGGAAGAACAGGCAGCCAAGGCAGACAGACAATGGATATTAAAGACGGTAGCACTTTTGGAAGAACGGATGGATGAGGCAGAAGATGAATATGAGCAGGCAAAGGAAGACTATGAAGATGAAATAGATGGTGCAGAGCTGAAATTGCAGAAATTACTGAATACCTATGAGTCCGAGCGGGAGGCATATGAAGCAGCACAGATTGCTTATCAGAAAGAAATTCTAAGTGCCAAGACGACATATGAGACTACTCTTGCAAAAGGACAGACGGCACAGAATGATTATGATACACAATTAACGAGTCTGTCTGAATCTTTGGAGAAGCTGGCAGATGCAAAACAGGAAGCAGAAAAGAATCTTGCATTATTTGAATCTTTAATAGGAGATGGATATCTGTATACACAGGAGGCAGGAACAATTATTATGTCCAGAGCAGAAGAAGGAGAGACACTGGCTGGTGGAGATATCGTCTTTGCATACAGCAATCCGGAGAAGATCACAGTTTCTGTAGCAGTATCACAGGATTCTATTGCGCAGTTAAGTGTTGGGGAGAGTGCAATGGTCATGATCTCTGACTATGGCAATTATAATGGCGTGATAGAGTCTATTGATCCGGTATCTTCTTCTGACAGCAGAACTTCAGTTACATATACTGTAGAAGTTGCACTGGACGGAGATGTGAGTGATCTGAGCGCTGATCTGACAGCTACAGTAATCTTTGGCATGGATGCAGATAATGTACAGAATGATGAGGCACAGCAGCCTCGGACAGAGATGGAAGAAGAGGCACAGACACAAACAGAGGAAAATACACAGCAGGGAGGAAGCAGCAATGAGTAAAAAAAAGATGAGTAAAAAGAAGAAGCTTCACATTCTGCTGTGGATTGTGGCAGTACTGGTAATTGCAGGAGCAGCAGGCTATACACTTTTTATCAAACCGATGATGGAACAGGAAGAAATCGTATACAGGGAAAACACAGCACAATATGGCATCCTTCAGAATGGTGTGACAGAGAGTGGTACGGTAGAATTTGGTGTAACTTCCCAGGTGTATGATCTGGATCTGTCCACAGAGGATGATGACGATGACGATGATGATGACGAAGAGGAAGATTACCTGAAAGTAGAAGAAGTATATGTGGCTGTCGGACAGCGTATTTCGGAAGGTGATCCTGTGTATAAATTCACACAGAGCAGCATTGACAAGGTAAGAAAGACTCTGACTTATGCAAAGACGGAAGCGCAGATTGCACTGAATGAAGCCCAGACCCAGTATGATGTGGGTGTACTGACTGCTGGATTGTCCTATGATGAGACAATGCTTGCTTCTTCTCTGGCAGAACAATCCTATAACAATACGATAGCGCAGTTGTCCAATGATCTGGCAGCGAAGACTCTGGAGATAGGGCAGCTTCTGGCTGATATTTATGACATTCAGTGTTCATTGGTAGAGGATGATTACAGAGACCAGAGGGATGACCTGAAAGAAGCTTATGAGGATGCCATAGAGGATGTGGAGGATGCCAGCGAGGAATATGTGACCAACCGTGTCACAGCAGCGCAGGCTTTTCGGACAGCCAGAGAATCTTATGAGAACTTCCTGAAGCAGTTCGACGAATCTAACGAGGAAATACAGGATAAGATTGATCAGGTCTATGAGATACAGGAAGAGATATTGTATACACAACAGCTTATGCAGAAGGATATTCTGGAAGCAAGCCAGACGTATGAGAGTGATACGTTAAGCGGAAGTATAGCGCAGAACACCTATGACAGTAGTCTTACAGGATATGAGAGCAGTCTGAAAAAGGCAAAAGAGGAACTGGAGGATGCGTCCCAGCTTCTTGCTGATTTTGAAGAGTTCATAGGAGATGGCACTATTTACGCACAGGGAAGTGGACTGATAACAGAGGTTGGCTTTTCCGAGGATGAATATCTGGAAACAACTGGTGTATTGATCTCTTATGCAACAAGCGATGCCATGACAGTGTCGGTCGATGTATCAGAAGAAGATGTTGTGACCATGAAGGTAGGTGACAGCGTAACGCTTGCATTCACAGCTTATGAAGATGAGACTTATGAAGGAATCATCCAGTCGATTACAACGACATCGACCAGCAGGGATACGGCGACGGTCAGCTATCCGGTGGTGATTTCCATTCAGGGTGATACTTCAAAGCTGTATGAAGGTATGACAGCAGATGTGACATTCATTACAGAAGCTACGGATGCAGAGGTCATATATGTTCCAAGAAAAGCCATCGTGGAAGAGAATGGCAAGTACTATATATATAAGAAGGAACAGGACGAATACGTATTAAGTCCGATAGAAACAGGATTTACTGACGGAGAAAATATGGAGATTATCAGTGGACTGGATAAAGATGAGACATATTATATCGCAGGTGTGCACTAAAGGAGGATAGCAATGGAGAAGAATAAGAAAATCTGGATAGGAGCCGGCTGTTCGATTGCAATACTTGGGATAGCTGCTACTATAGGTGTGCTGATCTGGAAGAATGGTCAGACAAGTGAAGTCACATATCGCGAAACTACGGTAGAATATGGGAATCTGACGGTTGGAATTACAGAAGATTCCACAGTGAACATTGGTACAGTATCTCAGACTTTTGACCTGGATATCAGTGCATTGGTAAGCAGTGATTCTTCCTCTTCATCCAGTACAAGTCAGAATGATTCCATGGGTGGAATGGGCATGCAGATGTTTTCTTTTGGTGGAGATACCTATACATCACAATCTCAGGAGATGGTAATTGATTCTGTACATATTACAGTAGGACAGGAGATACAGGCGGGAGATGTGTTGTATACACTGACTGAGGACAGCGTAGAAGAAATCAGAACGCAGCTGGAGGAAGACGTTGAGGATACTCTGGCAGATTATCAGGCATTGACAGTAGAACAGCAGCAATCCTATCTGACTGCAAAACAGGGTTATGACACATATGTCACAAATGGAAGTCTTGCAGAACTTACCTATAATAAAAAACTACAGGATCTTCAGGATAAAGTGGATGAGGCAGCGGATACTTTGGAAGAGAAGCAGAATCAGGTCAATGAGAACCTGGAAAAGCTTGTAGAATTACAGGAGGAGCTTACTTCTGCCAAGAAAGATCTGAAGGATGCAGAGGCTGCTGTATCTGAGAATCATGATAACCGTTACAATGATCCCTACTATTATACAGTTTATCTTAACACGCGGGACATGGCACAGACAATCGTTGATGAGATAGAGGACGATATTGAGTCTCTGACAGATGAAAATGAGACATTACTGACCGAAATAGGTGAAGCGACCAGAAGCTGGAATGAAGCATGCAGGAATCTGGAATCAGAGAAATTGACAGCGCAGCAGACACTGGAGACAGACCAGTACTATGCCTCTGTCTCTTCTGAATGGTACAGTATACAGACGACAAGTCTTGATAATGAGAAACAGAGCGCATATGCAAGCTATGAATCAGCAGTGAAGAAACTGGATGAATTCAACAGCTATATCGTTGGAAATGACGTTATAGCTGAATACAGTGGAGTGGTTACGGAAGTTCCGCTGGAAGAAGGAGATGGAGTGACCAGAAATACAAGTCTGGTGACTTTATATGATGCATCTGACGTCACAATGGAGATTACAGTAAGTGAAGATGATTATAAGGCAATCGACCAGGATGGAGAAGTAAATATTACTTACACTGCTTATCCAGACGTAGTATATAATGGTGTCATTAGTGAAGTATCTGACGCAGCATATGACAGTAGTTCGGGAGAAGTATATTATACGATCACTGTTACCGTGCAGGGTGATGTATCCGGGCTGTATGAGGGCATGACAGGTGACGTGACCTGCGTTACCAAAGAGACAAAGGAAGTTACCTATGTGTCTAACAGGGCAATCTTTAGGGATGGCACAAGATCTTATGTTAAAGTCCGGGATGAAAATGGCAATATTGTAGAAAAAGACGTTACAACAGGCTTCTCTGATGGCGTTAATGTAGAAATTACAGAAGGATTGTCACAGGGTGATACCGTTCTGATTGAAAGTAAGGTGAGCGAATCATGAGAATATCAGAATTATTAAGACTTGTATGGATGAACCTCTCACATAATAAATTCAAGGTCATTCTGACTGCAGTAGGTATTATTGTAGGTTCTGCTACGATCATGATGGTGCTTGCAATTGGTACAGGAGGTAAGCTGGAAGTAGCAGAACAGTTCAAAAACTTAAATGCAGGAGCAATTGACATTTCTTACGAATCCAATGCAACGGAGTTTGGGTCATCAGGTGGTGGCTTTGGTGGAGGTCTTGGCGGTGGAGGAATGCCCAGTGGAGGCAGCATGCCATCAGGCGGCGGTATGCCGAGTTTTAGCGGTGGAGGAATGCCCGGTGGTATGAGTTTTTGTGATGATGATCGTATGAATCAGGAAAATATCACACTCAGCACAGATGATATGGAAGATCTGCTTGTATTTGTACCAGGCATTGCCGATGCTACGATTTCTTATACTACTACAGTAGATGTGGAAGGTGGAGATCTGGATTCTTCCAGCTCCTATACCATAGCCGGTGTAAAGTATAATTATGCCCAAATGAGTAACATGACCATGCTGGTTGGGGATTTTCTCACGGAGGAAAATGACGAAAATAAGGAAAAGTACTGCGTGCTTGGTTACACCGCAGCAAAAGAGATCTTTGGAAGTGCGAGTGAAGCCTATGAAAGCGTACTTTATATAGATGACAGACCTTATGTGGTAAGCGGTGTGCTGGATGAAATGGGCAGTGTATCTTCTGGAATCAGTCCGGATACAGCAGTATTTATTCCTTATGAGACTGGAATCAAATATATTACAGGGGACAATGTGAGTCCTACTATCACTGTGATCGCAGAGGATGTTAATAATGTAGATAATGTGATTACAAATATTGAAACAGTACTGGCTGACAGCTATGCCAATGCAGAATTTACCATCTCTGATGCCGGCACGAAAATGAAAGCGGCATCCAAGTCGAATGAAACATTACAGATGTTATTAATTGCCATGGCGATCATTGTCTTTATCGTAGGTGGTATTGGAATTATGAATGTCCTGTTCGTATCAGTAAAAGAACGAACCAATGAAATCGGTATTCTAAAGGCACTTGGCTGTTCCAAGCGGGATATTTTACTGGAATTTCTAATGGAAGCGTGCTTCATGAGTCTGATTGGAGCCATACTTGGTGTGTTATTGGCACTTGGCATCACACCGGTTGTAGAGAGAATGTCGGTGCGTGTGGAACTGTCCGTATCAGGAGCTGTGCTTTCACTGGCGTTTGGCGAGATTACAGGTACGATATTTGGCTTCTATCCGGCGTATAAAGCATCTACACTGATACCGGTTGTCGCCTTGAATCAGGAGTAGAGGAAGGAGAAGGTTATGTATCGGAAAAAGAAGAAAAAGGCATGGATATGGATATTGATAGGGTTAATTGTGATTCTGGTGGCAGGCGGTTGGGTTTACTATAAGGAAGTGGTAATGGCTGCTGAGACTTCTGAGGAAGAGGAAATTGTACTGGAAGAGAATCAGGAATGGGAGTATTTTAAGATTACACAGATTCTGGGCAATGAGATGACTGCTACTGTAGTGCAGGAAGATGGTGAAGAAACAACAGAATCAGGCACTTGGATGATTCCTGTGGGAACGGAAGTGGTAACAAAGCTGGGAACGACTACGACTTTTGCAAGACTGGCGAGTGGAGATACGATTAAAGTATTGATGCAGAATGAGGATGATGGAACGCAGGATATTCTAAAGATTTGGATTGTAGATTTAACACAGACCTCCAATGGGGCACCGGATATGCAGGGAGCACCGGGAGAGGACGGTGAAATGCCTGATATGAATAGTGCAGGTGGTGGTATGCCGGGAGGTGGTAATTAATGGCTAAGACAATAGAGATTAAACATGTAAATAAAGGTTATATGTTAGGTGAAGAGAAGGTTCCTGTTCTACGGGATATTAATTTTGAAGTAGAAGAAGGCGAATTTGTTGCAATTCTTGGACCATCCGGTTCTGGTAAGACCACTCTGATGAACATTATCGGTTGTATGGATATTCTGGATTCTGGTGAATATTATCTTCATGGCAGAGCCATTCATGAGATGGAAGAAAAAGACTTAACAGAGGTGCGAAATAAAGAAATCGGATTTATTTTTCAGAACTACCAGTTAATTTCCACGTATAATGTCATGCAGAATATCATTATGCCATTGCTGATCCGTGGCATGGGACACCGGGAAGCCAGTGAAAAATGCCAGGATATCGTGAAATTATTGGGTATTGATCATAGACTTGACCACAGACCCAATGAGCTGTCCGGTGGACAGAAGCAGCGTGTATCTATTGCCAGAGCATTGGCATCTGAACCGGCTATCCTTCTGGCAGATGAACCCACAGGTGCGCTGGATCGAGCCAGTGGTCAGGAAGTATTGAAGTTGTTCAGACAATTGAATGAAATGGGAAATACCATTGTTATGATCACCCACGACCTTAACGTTGCAAAGGCAGCACAAAGGATTGTAAAGATCGTAGATGGACAGTTGTCGCCATATGAGGAATGAAAGTGATTATTCATAGCGAAACAATTAACAGTGTGTTAATATAATTATAAGCAGAGAAATAAAAAAGAACAAATATTCCGAACATATGTATTGATTTGCTTTTGAATGTATGCTATACTTTTAATACAGATAATAAACAAAGGAAGATTAATACATGGAGACTAATTTATCAAAAGCAATTGATATTACAAATGATACTGCGAGGTATGATGAGAGTGTAAAAGAACTGCTTGCAGATAAACAGGTACTAGCTAGAATATTGAAGTACAGCGTAGAAGAATTTGCAGAACTGAGCCTGGATGAAATTATAAAAAGTATAAGTGAACCTGATATAGCAGGGATTCGAGTAGAACCGGGGATGACTAATCTGGGAAAGGTTGAGAAGCAGTCAGAGGAGGATTTTGTTCCGGGAGAAGGTAAAAATATATATGATATCCGTTTTGTTGCATATCTTGGAACAGAGATGATAAAATTTCTGATTAACGTTGAAGCCCAAAAGAGTACGAAACATTATGATTTGGGATATCATTTAGATAATCGGATTATTTTCTATTTATCAAGAATGATTTCTGCACAGAAAGAAATTGAATTTTTTAATTCGGATTATGATAACATCAAAGCAGTTAGAAGCATCTGGATATGTATGGATTCTAACGCAGATGAAGATTCTATTAACAGAATCCGGTTTGTGCAGGAGAATGTATATGGTAAAATGATGGAATTGGCTAATCTGGATAAGGTACAGGGAATTATTATTCGACTTAGGCAAAAGGAGAATGTAGAGAGTTCCAAGAACTATTTGATAGCTATGTTGGAAGAACTCTTGAAGAAAGGGGACAAAGAGAAGAAAAAGAAGAATCTCTCAAGTAACTTTGGACTTATTATGACAGAAGAAACCATAAGGAGGATTGATCATATGTGTAATTTGAGTGATTTAATAGTAGAGCAGGGAATAGAACAAGGAATAGAACAGGGCAATGTCCTGCATTTAATTGGACAGGTATGTAAAAAAATGAAAAAAGGAAAAACAGTAACCGAGATAGCGGAGGATTTGGAAGAACCTGCTCAGAAAATAGAGCAAATATACAAAGCCGCATTAAAATATAATGCAAATGAGAAGGAGAAGGATAAAATATATGCAGAATTGAATTAAATGACAGTTGCTTCTTTTCCTATCCAAAATAGTGGTCACGAACACAATGGGTTGTCCGTTGGACAGTTGTCGCCATATGAGTAATAAGAAAAAGCCATCTGTGCTTTATTGCAAGGGTGGCTTTTATTATTGAATAAGTTAAAAATGTCTGATAGTATATATTTAAAACAAAAGAAAAATAGTATATATTGGGAGGCACAAAGGTGTATAAAGTGGGTATATGTGATGACAATATTGCATTTGGAAGTCAGATGGAGAAGTACTTGGAGGAATATGCAAAAAGAGAAGCAATTCCTCTTGATATTGTTATTTTTGGTAGTGGGAGTGGATATTTAAAGTATCTTCAGGCTGAGGCACCGATAGATATTCTCTTTTTAGATATAGAATTAGAGGAAAAAATCAATGGAATTTTTGTAGGGAAAAAAATACGTATGGATTTAAGAAATGAGATAACTCAAATAGTATACGTATCTGCCTTAGAAGAATATGCGATACAGCTTTTTCAAAATCGTCCCATGGATTTTTTAATAAAACCAATCAAACAGGAAGATATTGATAAAATAATGAATAATTATATACATGTTTTTGGAAAAAAGGAGAAACATGTATTTGAATACAGAGTAGGAAAAAATCAATACAGAATTGGGTATGATGATATTATATATTTCCAGAGTACAGGGAGAAAAGTAGAAATTGTGACATACGATAAAAGAATAGACTTCTATAGTAGTATGGATGAAATAGAGAAACAATTAAATAAAGAGATATTTTGGAGAATTCATAAATCATATATCATTAATAACAGATATATCAAAGAGTTTAGTGCTACAGAGATTGGACTTGAAAATGCAATAAAACTGCCAATTAGCAGGACATATAGGGAAGAAATTAAGAAAAAAATTTTACAAGATAAAATGCAGAGGCGAGGATGATGGAACTGTACAAATTGATTTCTTTTATGATTTATAATATTTTAAGTGTTTATGTGGGGGTACGGATTATAGAACTTTTTCTTATTAGAAATTATAGAAGACAAAAAATGGCAATATTTCTATATAGTGGTACATGGCTTATTAATTCAATTGTATCAATATTAGATTGTGGAATCATTTTTACAAGGATATCTATTGTACTTTGTTTTATTATTCTTGCTTTTTTTCTATATGAGGGAGATTGGAAAATAAAAGTAGTTGCTGTAACATCATCAATTGTAATGGGGATTATTGTAGAAAATATTGTATGGATGTTTTTTAATACAATAAATAAACCAATAGTAAATGAGGCGTTGGGGTGTTTATGCTCAGGAATTTTAGAAATGTTGATTGTGATACTAATAGAAAAGCTATTATCATTGGAACATTATACAGTTATTCCAATATATGGTTATATTAATATTATATTACTTTCAGTGGCAAGCGTTATTTTGGCAGAAATTGTAACAGAAGAGGTACATAATTATAAATTATCCATGATAGCGTTAAATATGATTTGTATTTTGAATATAAGTACATATTATATTTATAGAAAGATTGCTGAAAATCATAAAAGAGATTTGCAAAGGACTATCTTGATTCAGGAAAATCAGATGTATACTAATCAACTTAAAATAATGCAGCAATCACAACAGTATATTCGAATACTTCGACATGATATGAAAAATCATTTACAGCTAATTAAACTGTATCTCAGCGAGGGAGAATATGAGAAGGCAATGGGATATTGTGGAAAACTGGAAGAAGAAAAAGAAATTACTAAAGAATATGTAAGAACAGGTAATATAACAGTAGATAGTATATTAAATTATAAATTAAATTATATTTGTAGGAAATTTAAGTGTGAGATTATATGCTCTATAGATATTCCCAGTGAATCAGTTATATCGGAAGTAGACTTAAATATTATCTTAGGGAATCTATTAGATAATGCAGCGGATGCATTGGCAAAAGTGGATAAAAAAATTCTGGATATAAAAATTAAATATGAAAGAGGAATTCTCTATATAAGTATTTACAACAGTTACAATGGAAAAATTATTGTAGATAAAAGAGGAAAATTGCTGACAGGCAAATTGGAAAAGGAAAATCATGGATTAGGGCTTGAGAGCGTTGAAAGGATTGTAAAGAAATATAATGGAATTTCAAAAATTTCATATGAAGAACATATTTTCAAAATAGATATAATGCTTTATAAAAGAAATGCTGTAGAGAATGAATTATAATTTTTTCTCTACGGCTTTTCTTTTGTAAATATGTGCGCCCGGCGAAGCACGTTTCTAACGGGTGCAAGTCCCGAATCCGCCCGGTAGTGGGAAGGATATAGCCGAAGGCAAGGGTGTCCATCGTGAGGTGGAATCTGAAGGAAGCTGGATGTGGAAACAGACTAACCACTGCCAAAAGCAGTGCTGAACGTGCAGAAGTCATAGCAGCCGGAAGGTGAAAGACCGAATCAATAGGAGTCTTAAGTATGACCCGGAAAGGAGGAATGGGCACATGGATGTAGAAAACAAAGAAAGCTGCCTGCAGAGAGATAGCGCGGAACGTAAAGGGTATGTAAGAGCGCACCGCTCATTCAACCGGATATGGAAAGAAAGAGACAGTACAGAGCCGGATATCTTGGGTAAGATACTGAATAAGGACAACCTCAACAGAGCTTACGAGAGGGTGAAGGCAAACAAGGAGGCGCCGGGAATAGATAGAATGACCGTTGAAGAGGCATCCCAATGGCTGAAGGAACATAACCATGAATTGACAGAGCGGATACGAAAAGGTCACTATACCCCATCACCTGTCAGACGAGTGGAGATCCCAAAGCCAGATGGCGGAATGCAAAAACTTGGTATTCCGACCGTCATAGACCGTATCATCCAACAGGCAATGACACAACAACTGACACCGATTTATGAGGTGGAGTTTTCGGATGGAAGTTTTGAATACCGTCCGGGACGAAGTGCAAAAGATGCAGTTCAGAGGATAAAGGAGTATGCAGAACAGGGATATACAAGAGCGGTTGTTCTTGACCTGTCAAAGTATTTCGATACGTTGAACCATGAATTATTTGTAAATATCCTACGCAGAGACGTAAAGGATGAACGGGTGATTCAGATCAGATGATAAAGAAGTATCTAAGAAGTGGGGTGATGGAAAACGGTGTAGCTGTCAAGACGGAAGAAGGTTCACCACAGGGAGGAAATCTTTCCTCGCTGCTGGCAAATATCTATCTTAACGAGTTTGACCAGAAATTCAACAAAAGAGGAGTGCCATGCATTCGCTATGCAGACGATATCGTGTTGTTAGCAAAGAGCGAACGGGCATCCGAGAGACTGTTGGAAAGAAGTACGGAATATCTAGAAGGAACACTGAAACTGAAAGTGAACCGGAAGAAAAGTCGTACAGTCAGTGTATATGCAATACGAAATTTTAAGTACCTTGGTTTCTGTTTTGGGAAGAGCGGAAAAGGAATCTATGTCCGTGTCCATGGAAAGTCATGGAAGAAAGCCAAGGATAACCTGCGAAAGCTCACTTCCCGGAGTAAGTGCGGAAGTATAGTGAAAGCCATGGAGCGAATAGAAGTATATATGCGAGGATGGCTGAAACATTATAGTGTGGCAGACATGAAGAAAAACATCGAAGCGTTAAATGGATGGTTGTATAGAAGGATACGGATGTGTATCTGGAAACAGTGGAAATTGCCGAAGACCCGAAAACGAAAGTTGATAGGGCTGGGGATGCTGGAATGGGTAGCCTGTGAAGGAGCCCGCTGCTGAAAAGCTTATTGGAGAATGGCAGATATAGGTGTGGTCAAAAGAGCGCTAACAAAAGAGAGACTGATAAAATGGGGCTTTTATGATTTAGCCTCAGCCTATCAGTCAATGCATGTCAACTATTGAAAACGCCGTGTACCGAACAGTACGAACGGTGGTGGTGTGCCATGCAAGGCACACAGAAGATGAAGGCAGGTCCTTCGACAGAGATTGAACAGGCAAATCTGTCAAATCACTCTAATGCTGCTGTGGTCAAGACTATGGTAGTGAGCGATTAGAGAAAAGGCTGCGAATAGTAGTCAGATAGGATACATGAAGATGAACGAAAGTGAACCATTGATGAAGTGTCGAAAGCGTAAGACTTCTGCAAAATTTGCCTTTCACCACTAGGCAGAGAAAAAGGATAATGGATACCTTTAAAGCTGATTATCTGTAGAACGGCATTAAGGTGGCATGAGCATGTATCAGGCTTCTGTGTGAAACATGGGAACCTGTAGAATGATGAAAATCGAAAAGATACAAGTTACAGAAAGATAAGGTCGAAAGTAGAAAGGTGTTCTACAGGGGCGGAGTTATCCGTAGTAGTGAAGAAGTTGCGGTAATGGCAATGGAGCGAAGGGATAACATCATTCTGCTTGATACTGAAAACAACTAGGAAACTAGGAGGATTGGATGAGCGAGAGCAAACAATACGAAATACCTAAAAGAGTGGTTATTGAGGCTTACAAAAAGTAAAAGCAAACAAAGGCAGTGCAGGAGTAGATGGGGTAGATTTTGAAATCTTTGAAAAGAAACTGAATAATGATCTTTATAAGATATGGAATCGAATGAGTTCTGGAAGCTACTTCCCGTCACCAGTTTTGGCGGTAGAAATACCAAAGAAAGCAGGTGGTACAAGACGGTTAGGAATCCCAACTATTGCAGATAGAATTGCACAAATGGTTGCAAGGATGTACGTAGAACCTGTGGTAGAGCTAATGTTTTGTGAAGATTCTTATGGATATAAACCGAATAAATCGGCAATTGATGCAGTAGCAACCGCCAGAAGGAGATGTTGGAAGTACGATTATGTCATCGAATTGGATGTAAAAGGACTTAGACCACGAACTTCTGATGAAAGTAGTGGAGAGACATGAAAAAGAAGCATGGATCTGTATGTATATAAAAAGATGGCTCAAAACTCCATTTATAACAAAGGATGGGCAGTTGATTGAAAGAAAGTCAGGAACACCTCAAGGTGGAGTTATAAGTCCTGTATTAGCAAATATGTTCTTACATTATGTTTTTGATATGTGGATGAAAAGAAATTTTCCGCAAGCACCATTTGAAAGGTATGTTGACGATGGAATAATTCATTGCCAGACAAAGGAAGAAGCAGTGTTCATTAAAGAGAATCTGGCTAAAAGATTTGCGGAATGCAAACTTGAACTACATTCTGTCAAAACAAGAATAGTGTACTGCAAGGATAAAGATAGAACGAGGAAAGAAGAACTTAGTGAGTTTGATTTTCTTGGATACACATTCAAAGCAGTATACATTAAGTGCAGAGATGGAAAAGTCAGATACAACTTTATTGCTTCGGTAAGTAAAACTTCATCTAAGAGATTCCAGGATAAAATAAAATCTATGGAAATCCACAAGAGTACTGGATGTAAAATTGATATCATAGCAGAAATGCTCAATCCTTTAATTCGTGGCTGGATGAATTATTTTGGAAAATTTAATCTATCTGCAATGAGGAGAACGTTGCAATGTATTGAACGAAAATTGATTAAATGGGCAATGTGTAAATATAAGAACTTCCGTGGCAGACGACACAGGACAGAAAAATGGCTCTGCACTGTGAGACAGCGAGAGCCAAAGATGTTTGCGCATTGGAGCAACCTGTATTCGTATTGTTGAATGATAAGAGCCGTATGAAAGGAGACTTTCATGTACGGTTCCGTGAGAAGTTTGCGGTGAAACTCCTCTTATTTACTCGATTGAGAGGACGGCGGCTAGTCACCGCCTCCTACTCTATTGCTATTATTTATTATTAAATATAATTTTAATTGCCTTTTTTACAATATATGTGATTTTTTTTACAATTAAATTAGATAAATTATAAATAATGGTATAATTTTACAAATAGAAAAAGAGAGGTTAACTAAATGCATGACATAAATAGATATATTGTACAAATTATGTATAAGATAATTATTTTAGTAGCTGTTATTTCAGTAAATGTAACTTGTTATGGAAGGTATTATTAAGATTCTTTGACACAACAATTAGATAAATTACGAAAATATAGAGATGAAAAATAGACTTTATAAAATGTTATATAATGCTGGATATATAAATGAAAATAATAATGAAATTATCCAAGCAGGAATAAAACATTTGAATAATCAAATAAATGATTTTATTTTGGCGGGAGTAATTGCATCATTAATGGGGAATTTATATATAGGTTTTTTGATGGAATTTTCATATGTTCTATTAAGATGTTATGCAGGTGGATATCATGCAAGAAACGAAAATATACAGTTATTGGAATATAAGAAAAAGTATCAAAAAAAAATAAATGTAGTAGTGAATAATATTGATATGGTAGCATCCTCAGACAAGGAATTAAATGAGAAAGTATATAATCGGTGTTTAAAATGCGGTAGTGGAATAGATTCGCTTGTATTGTCACAGGATGGGTATTTTAGACCTTGTCCAGAATTACCAGAAAGTGTATTTAATTTGGGAGGGTTGGATTACTTAATAGATTTTATAAATGGAAATTTTCGAGGCGATCAATTATATCAATGTATTAAGAAATTTTGTAATGAAAAAGATATGATTCCCTGTGGTGCTTTACAGGAATATTATGAAAAAAATATATGTAGGTAAGATAATTTGAAATTTGGTTTTTAATAGGGAGCAAATACATAGCATGAAGGATATTTTTGTACGCAGACTTCAAAGGGCAGGTTATTTTTCTTTTTTATATAGGTTAATTCCTACAGTAACAGATTTAATATTTGCAATGATGCTGTCAAAATTGGTATTGGATGCAGTAGAAGGTCAGGTAAAAAAAGTTATATTTATTGGAAGTATTATAGTTGGATTCACTGCTGTGATAAAAAGCATAATGATTATAGTACAGATAAAAAGTGAAAAATATATTTTTAATACAGAACATATATGTAAAATGAATTTATATCATAAACTTTTATCTAATCCATTATCGGTATTATATTCAATGCAAGAAGGAAATACAATAGAAATATTAAGAGATGATTTTAACACTATTATAAGCCAATATATTAGTGTATATCCACAATTGGGAGTAGGAGTTATGACTGTGATCGTATACGCAGTATATTTAGCGTTGAAAAGTCCTATTATAGCGATTACATTATGCATTATAGCTATTTTGCAAATAATTCCGCCAATCGTAGTGAAGAAATATATGCAGGTTAATTATGATAATAATCGCAAAATAGAAGCAGAAATAACGGATTACATTATAGAGGGATATCGAGGATTTCTGACAATAAAGCTGTACGGTTTGTCGAAATGGTGGATTGAACAATTAAATATGTTATATAAAAAATATAAGATAATAGGAAATCGTTCTATTTATGCATCAGAGCTTGAACAAGTGTTATTTAACTTAGTTTCAAATATATTGACATATGGAACTTATGGAATTATCGGTTTGTTTGTGTTAAAGAAGGTTACAGATTTGGAAATAGGTATTCAGGCGATAGCATTATCAACAAGTTTATTTACAGCGGTAAAATCTATTTTTACAAACATTCCTCAATGTGCAATATTTAAGGTAGCGAAAGAACGCGTAGAAACAATAACAAATTGTCAGGAGGATAATAAAAAAATGATTTCTGATTCTCAGGTTGCAGTACAAAATGTTTCCTATAGTATAGGAAATAAAAAAATTTTATCCGGTGTTAATTTAAGATGTAAAGCTAATGAATTATTTATTATAAAAGGTTGTAATGGTGTAGGTAAGTCAACACTTTTGAAGTTAATAACGGGATTGCTGCCATATAATAGTGGGATAGTGACTATAGGGAATATATTACCAGAGGATTTGGCAGATGATAATTTTCCATATAAAGTATTGTATTTACCTCAAGAAGATACTTCCATGTCAATGACTGCTATGGAATTGTACCAAATAGTGATTCCTTCTGAAATAGACAGAATAGATAATCTGATTGGTTATTGGGGATTAGGGAAAGAATTGCTATATGAGAAAAAAATTGAGGAACTTTCAGGTGGAGAGCGAAAAAAAATATTTTTACTATTAGGGTATATTCTTGAACCAGAAATATTGCTTTTGGATGAACCTACAAATTCTTTGGATATTGATAGTAAAAATGCATTATTACAGTATGTAAAGAGGCGTAAAGGTACTACAGTTATTGTAACACACGAAACTATTTTTGATGCGATAGCAGATAATATTTACTATATGGAGATATAAATTTGATGCGGAGTATGGGGATAAAAAATAAGGATTTAGTGGGGCATGCAGTTATCAAGGAATGCAAGATGGCTATGGCACCTGCTATTCTTTTCTATTTTTTTAAAGAATTAGTAGGTGGATTTTTAAATATTTTTACGGCAACGGTTTTAGGAAAATTCACAGATGCGGTGTTTTCGTTAAATTTTTCTTTTGGAATATATTTTTTAATAGAACTTTTATTATGCATGGCAGCAATGATATTGGTTTTACCAGCAATTGAAACGATTGGAGAGATAGTTGTTTTCTCACGTTCTCTGAAATATAGTTGTGCAGTTTTAAAGAGATATTTTCAGAAGAAATATCATGATGTGCAGAAAATGGAGGAAGGAGAAGTATCTTGCAGACTTGAAGATGATACAATAGAATTTTACCAGCATTATGTAAATATATGCGTTAAGTTACTTACAGCTCCTTTAATTTGTTTATATCTTATTTATCATGCAGCAAATATTAGTATCCTATTTACAATTATTGTTTTTGTATTTTCAATCATAAAGATATTATTGCCTATGATGTTTAAAGAAAAAAATACATATTATGATAAGAAAAAAAGGGAATATACCACAAATATTTATGTAAATGAAAATGAATTGTTAAAAAATACATATATGAATGTTTTGCTTGGAGTAAAAAAGAGATGGATAGAAAAAATGGATAAATTATTTCAGAGTTATTATGAGACAATATATCAAAAAAATGTGTTTTTTAAAGCTGTTAGTGAGAATTTAATTTCTTTTATGGATACATTTTGTATGGTGATGATAATGTTTATAGGTGCTGTTATGATAGCAAAGGGATTGATTTCTACAGGTAATGTTGTAGCAATGATTGGTTTTTTTCCAGTTTTTTCATTAATTGAACAAAATCTTATGGCATGTATTCAGGAGATTCCACAATTTGAAAATGTACTAGAGAGAATGAAAGTATTATATACAGGACATGAACAGACGTATGAAAAAAAATCAGATACATTCGAAAAAATTAAAATAAAAGATCTGCAATATCAATATAATGGGAAAAGAGTGTTAAAAGGAATTTCTTTTGGCATTGAATCTAATTGTAAGATTGCTTTAATGGGTGAAAATGGAAGTGGAAAGACTACATTATTAAATATTCTTAGTGGTGCGCTTGTAGATTATAAAGGTTCTATCTTGATTGATTCCGTAGAATTGAAGGAATTAAATAAAGAGTGGTGGAGAACGCAGGTAGCATATGTTACACAAGATCCTTTTTTATTCAAAGGGACTGTAAGAGAAAATGTAAAATTGGGAAATCTCAGTGCCAGTATAGAGCAAATAGAAAAAGTGATGGATAAAATAGGAATATTATATTTAGCAGACAGAAATATAGATATTGAAAAAAATGATTTATCTGGTGGGGAACGCCAAAAAATTTCAATTGCTAGAGCATTGTTAAAAGATTCTGCTATTTTACTGTTAGATGAACCAAGTAATCATCTGGATTCCTATACAAAAAAGTGGCTGATAGAATGGTTGCGAAAATCAGATAAAATTGTTATATTTACATCTCATGACAAAGATTTATTGCAAATTTCAGATATGCAGATAAAATTATAAGATTTGTTAGAGTAAAGTAAGTTAGTAAAAAAATAAGAGGTATAGATGAAAGTCCCATATACAAAACCGGATATTATTAGTTATGCTCATCATGCATTTCCTTTAGGAATAATATTAACTCAAGACACGGCAGAAAATTGGATGTTAAGTAATTATATTACAATGTATGCGAAAGAAGGAATGAATGCATTCAATTTTCTTGTAAATTATGAAAGTAATCCCTTTTTAAACATAAGAAATATTTACGCATATGAAATGAAATATATTTTACATATGATAGGATTAAAAAAATGGACAATATATGAATTGAAACATGGAGTGGCAGTGGAGCTTTTCGTGGATTTTTACTACTTACCTTTAAGTGATCAATACCATAGGATACATTATATGCATGAGATTTTGATAACGGGATATGAGGAAGACGGAAGGGTATATTACTGGGGGTATACAGGAAATATTTACAAAGAAAATATTTGCTGTTGGGAAGATATAAGGATATATGATACAAATATATTTTATGGAGATGGTGTAGCAGCTAAATTGTATAAAGGAGAAAAAGTAAATTACCAATTAGATAGTGATAGGGTTTTAACTCAATTATTATTATTTTTTAGAAGTGAAAATCCATATAAAACTAGTTCTTTATGGGGAAATTATGAAGAATATAAAAATTACAGATATGGTATAAGTGGGATGGAGAATTTGATAGATATTATTCTAAAGAACGAATATATAGATTTTAGGTATATTAATGTTTGGTATGAGCACAAAAAACTAATGCATCGTAGAATGCAGTCTTTATTTAGTATAGAATGGTGTAGTGATTTATGTATTATTTATAAAGAATTAGAAAATAAATGGTATGATATATTGCTTATGGCTATAAGTTGTAATAAATATAATGATAATAGACAGTTAGAAAAGAAAAAAGAAGTTGTTGAACAAATAAAAAACGTATATTTAATGGAGTATAAGGAACTTGCAAAATGTATGAATAAGTTGGGGTTATGAAAATGGAGTTGTCAATAATAGTACCTGTGTATAATGGAGAAAAATACATCCTAAACTGTTTAAACAGTATATATTGCCAAGTATTACCCAAATTTGAAGTAATAATTGTAAATGATGGATCTGATGAGATCTGTTTAGATATTATAAAAAAATTTGTATCATGCCATGCTGAGTGTATTTTAATAAATAGTGTAATAAATGAGGGTGTAAGTAAAGCAAGAAACCATGCATTAGAAATTGCAAAGGGAAAATACATTATGTTTTTGGATGCAGACGACTCATGGAAAGATAATAAGGTTAGGGAAATAATAAATATAGCCACAAATTATGATTTAGTATTAGGGGCATTTGATATTACATATAAAACAAAAATATTAGGGACTAAGGTAGAATCACCTACATTAGTTAGTAAAAAGATATATTATAAAAAACTTTTTAAACCAGAAACACAATATTTATATAGTGTATTATGGAATAAAGTTTTTAGAGGTGATATTATAAGAAAATATAGAATTAGGTTTCGAAATGATATTAAGATTTGTGAAGATTGGACTTTTATATTAGATTATTTAGATTGCATAGATTCAATTTATATACCGGATTGCAATTTTTATCAATACTCACAGGATAATTTTAACTCGTTAGTTAAAAAGAAAAGAATACGAAGAGAAAATTGGTATAGTCTTTTTGAAGTATTTAAGGAAATAAGAAGACATTATTTAAAAAATAATGCCTGGAGTGAAAATGAGGAATTGATATATGTATTTATGTTGAATCCAATAATAAAGGAATCTATAGAAATAGTCTGTTTTGAAAAAAATGTAAATAAACAATTAGAGATTTTTCTTTCGGAAGAGCAAATTATAAAAATTGTAAGCGTTGTAAAAGGAAGAAACATATATGAAAGAATTTTTTTGCAATTGTGTAAAAGAAAAAGATGGGCTGTATTAGTAACGTTTTTAAAAATAAAATGGATAAGGAGTAAAGAGTATAAAGATGATTATAAATATTTAAAAGTTATAAAATTAGGGTGAAGTGCGAGTATAAATTATCTTAAGAATTATAAATGGATAAATAAAAATGCACAAACTATACTGCTAATTTTATAAATGAATCAAAATCATATCAAACGGCTGTTGCCTCCATATCGGATAGCAACAGCCGTTTGGTTTATGATATTTATTTCTTAAAGCTTGCTCTTTTTCTGAGGGTAGGATCAAGGATCTTCTTACGGATACGAAGGCTGGTAGGTGTAACCTCCAGAAGCTCGTCTGTTTCGATGAAGTCAAGTGCCTGCTCCAGACTCAGGATTTTAGGAGGTGTCAGTCTCAATGCCTCATCAGCACTGGAAGAACGGGTATTAGTAAGCTGTTTCTTCTTACATACGTTGATTTCAATATCTTCGCCTTTACCATTCTGACCAACGACCATACCGGAGTAAACCTTTTCACCAGGTCCAATGAAGAGAGTACCACGTTCCTGGGCATTGAACAGACCGTAGGTGATTGCTTCACCTGCTTCAAATGCGATCAGGGAACCCTGCTTACGATATTGGATTTCTCCCTTGTAAGGTCCATAACCATCGAAGATTGTGTTAAGGATACCGTTACCCTTGGTATCTGTCATGAAATCACCACGATAACCGATCAGTCCACGGGAAGGAATAGAGAACTCAAGTCTTGCATAGCCGCCGCTTGCCTTACCCATGTTACGAAGTTCGCCTTTTCTCTGGCTGAGCTTCTCGATAATTGCGCCGGAGAATTCTTCAGGAACATCAATATAAGCAAGTTCCATAGGCTCTAACTTCTTGCCGTTTTCATCAGTCTTGTACAGAACCTCTGCCTTGCTGACTGCAAACTCATAGCCTTCACGTCTCATATTTTCAATCAATACAGATAAATGAAGCTCACCACGACCGGATACCTTGAAAGCATCTGCACTGTCTGTCTCTTCAACACGAAGTGATACATCTGTGTTCAGCTCACGGAACAGTCTGTCACGTAAATGACGGCTGGTTACGAACTTGCCTTCCTGACCTGCAAGAGGGGAGTCATTTACAATGAACTGCATAGCGATGGTAGGCTCACTGATCTTCTGGAAAGGAATAGGAACGACATTTTCAGGGGAGCAGAGTGTATCACCAATATGGATATCTGTGATACCGGATACGGCAACGATAGCGCCGATTCCTGCTTCTTTTACTTCTACCTTATTTAAACCATCAAATTCATACAACTTGCTGACTTTAACCTTCTTCTGTTTATCCGGGTCATGATGGTTGCAGATCACAACGTCCTGATTAACCTTGATAGTACCGTTTTCTACCTTACCGATACCGATACGGCCTACATATTCGTTGTAGTCAATTGTACTGATGAGCATCTGTGTACCTGCTTCGGGATCTCCTTCAGGAGCAGGAATATAATCCAGAATTGTCTCGAACAGCGGAGTCATATCTGTACCAAGCTCGTCCTCATCAAGAGAAGCGATACCAGCTTTGGCTGAAGCAAATACGAAAGGACAGTCAAGCTGTGAATCGTCAGCATCCAGTTCAAGGAATAATTCCAATACTTCATCAACAACTTCCTTGGCTCTTGCTTCGGGACGGTCAATCTTGTTGATACATACGATAACCGGGAGCTTTAATTCCAGGGCTTTTCTCAGAACGAACTTAGTCTGGGGCATAGCGCCTTCGAAAGCATCTACAACAAGGATAACGCCGTTTACCATTTTCAGTACACGTTCAACCTCGCCACCGAAGTCAGCATGGCCTGGGGTGTCGATGATATTGATTTTTGTGCCTTTGTACATAACGGCTGTATTTTTAGATAAAATTGTGATTCCACGTTCACGCTCGATGTCATTGGAGTCCATGACACGTTCTGCAACTTCCTGATTCTCACGGAATACGCCGCTTTGCTTAAGCAATTCATCTACGAGAGTCGTTTTACCGTGGTCTACATGGGCAATAATAGCTACGTTTCTGACATCTTCTCTTTTTTGTTTCATAAAGTATTCTCCATTCTGATAGTGCAAAATTGAATTTTCACAATACGTTCAAAAATACTATAGCATCTTAAAGGATTTTTTGATATAACATATAGTATATGTTCAAACTGTATCAGTATAGCATTGGATTTATGATTTTGCAACTTTTCTGTCGAAGTGCGCGAGCCCTAAAATGTAGAAAAAAGAGAGAATATTGAGAGATTTGTTGTCAAGTTGGACAGTACCACGAAATAGCACGAATTGTTTTTTGGAGAAAATCATAAATTCAGGAATATCTTACATACAGAGGAATATAAATGTTAATACATACCAGAAAAAATTCTTAATGGATAAGAAGGGAGAACATAGTAATGACAGATAAGGTAATTGAAAACAATCAGGTAACGGTGATGGGAGAGATTGTTAGCGACTTTACATTCAGCCATGAGATCTTTGGTGAGGGATTCTATATGGTAGACACCAGAATCGCACGGCTTTCAGATTCTACGGATATCATACCGGTTATGGTATCGGAGAGGCTGATTGATGTGACTGCTGATTATAAGGGAAGTCTGGTTATCATTAACGGTCAGTTCCGCTCTTATAACAGACATGAGGAAAAGAAGAACAAACTGGTTCTTTCCGTATTTGCAAGAGAGATTGAATTTGTAGATGAGATCAGCGAGAATGCAAGAACCAATCAGATCTTCCTGGACGGATATATCTGCAAGGAGCCGGTATATCGTAAGACACCACTTGGCAGAGAGATTGCAGATCTTCTGCTGGCAGTCAACCGTCCATATGGCAAGTCCGATTATATCCCATGTATCTGCTGGGGAAGAAATGCCAGATATGCCGCTAATTTCCAGGTAGGAGAGAGATGCCTGGTATGGGGACGTATCCAGTCAAGAGAGTATATGAAGCGTATTTCTGATGAGAATATGGAGAAGAGAGTGGCGTATGAAGTATCTGTAAGCAAGCTGGAATTGCCACAGGAGGAAGAAGAGTAGAACCTGACTGGAAATAAATTTAGATTGTCAAAACTAATTCACTGTGTTATCATACATGCATACATACATTCACAAGTAAAGATATGAGGATATATATATGGAAGAAGGATTAGTTCAGATATATAGTGGAGAAGGTCATGGCAAATCTGCAGCAGCGATTGGGAGAGCGCTGCAGGTAGCCTGCAATGGTGAAAATGTAGTCATTATCCGTTTCCTGAAGGGAATGCGGAATGACGGTTTCCTGAAACGTCTGGAGCCGGAGATCAAGATATTCCGTTTTGAAAAGAGCGAAGAAGAATTTTCCCAGCTTTCTGCAGAGAGACAGCAGGAAGAGATTCATAATATCAAGAATGGTCTTAATTTTGCCAAAAAAGTACTGACGACAGGAGAATGCAGTCTGCTGATTCTGGATGAAGTACTTGGATTAATAGATAATGGAATCATTTCAGTAGAGGATCTTCAGCGTATTGTAGAAGCCAAGGCTGATGATGTTGGAATCATTATGACTGGTATACATCTGGAAGATAAGGTATGTGAGCTTGCAGATGAGATATCCAAGATTGAAGCAGTGAATTATAAGATATTTCGACACAGTATACAGTAAAGTTCCGCTAGGTGTTTCAGAATGAATATACCATATAATCCTAACAGAAGGGTTGACAGGGTATGCAGCGGGGTGTATAGTTAAATAACAGTTACATCGATATGTGAAAAGAGATAGAGGTTGCGTTTTTCATCAGTACTTTCTAGGAGACGGCAGGCGTCTGTGAACAGAGAGGAAAGGGGAATACGCCGAAAGAGGAGGCTTCCTGGGAGCGTCTTGCTTGGGCATGCAGTGAAGAACTGTATGACTGTCATCGACAGATGGGGAGCTATCATTTATTCGTAAGAACAACGAAGCCGGCCATTTGTGTGGTCGGCTTTATCTATTTTAGACTCCACACGATTTGCAGATACAATAAGCAGTATCTGTGTATTCTTTCACATCTGATTTATAATAGTATAAGATGTAGCAGTCATTTAGAACAGCTATAAGAAAGGTATGGTGAATTACATGGCAATTTTTACAGGAGCAGGCGTAGCAATCGTTACACCAATGAAACCGAATGGAGAAGTTAATTACGAGGCATTTGCCAGACACATTGAATTTCAGATTGAGAATCATACAGATGCAATCATTGTATGCGGAACAACAGGAGAAGCATCTACTCTGACACATGAGGAGCATCTGGATTGTATCCGCTTCTGCGTAAAGCAGGTAGCAGGCAGAATCCCCGTAATCGCTGGCACAGGTTCCAACTGTACAGAGACAGCAATCTATCTGTCACAGGAAGCTGAGAAGGCTGGTGTAGACGGACTTCTTCTGGTTACTCCTTATTATAATAAAGCGACACAGAATGGTCTCAAGGAGCATTTCACTATGATAGCCAATTCTGTGAAAGTACCTATTATCCTCTACAATATCCCTGGCAGAACAGGCGTGAATATGCTGCCTGAGACGATCGTATCCCTGTGCGGGGAAGTACCTAATATCGTAGGTGTAAAGGATGCAACAGGCAATCTTGGTCAGTTTGTGAAGCTGATGGCTTTGGCTAAGGGCAAGGTAGATGTATACTCCGGTAATGATGACCAAATTGTACCTCTTCTGTCCATGGGGGCAAAAGGTGTTATTTCCGTATTGTCCAATATTGCGCCACAGCAGACACATGATATCTGTGCGAAGTTCTTTGAGGGCAAGGCAGCTGAGAGTGCACAGATGCAGATGGATGCGATAGAGCTTATTAATTCATTGTTCTGCGAAGTCAATCCTATCCCTGTGAAAAAGGCACTGAATCTGATGGGCAGAGAGGCAGGTGTTCTGAGAAGACCTCTGACAGAGATGGAAGATGCGAATGCCGCAAGACTTGAGAAGGCAATGAAAGAGTACGGACTTTTATAAGAGACAGCAGGAGGAATAGAAATGGTTAAAGTCATTATGCATGGCTGTAACGGTAAAATGGGTCAGGTCATTACAGGCATTATTGCAGAAGATAAAGATGCAGAGATCGTTGCAGGAGTAGATACATCCAATCATATACAGAATACATATCCGGTATTTGGCAATATAGCAGACTGCAACGTGGAAGCTGATGTTGTAATTGATTTCTGTGCAGCACCGGCAGTAGACGGATTATTAAAATATTGTGTAGAGAAGCAGGTTCCGTGCGTATTATGTACAACCGGATTAAGTGAAGCGCAGCTGGCAGCAGTAGAAGAGGCTTCTAAAAAAGTTGCAATTCTTCGTTCAGCCAATATGTCTTTAGGTGTGAATATGCTGTTAAAGATTTTAAAGGAAGCAGCAGGAATTCTTGCACCGGCAGGATTTGATATTGAGATCGTAGAGAAGCATCATAACCTGAAGGTAGATGCGCCAAGCGGAACAGCACTTGCTCTGGCTGATTCTATCAATGAAGAATTGGGTAATCAATACGAGTATGTATATGACAGAAGTCAGGTGAGACAGAAGAGATCTGAGAAAGAGATCGGTATTTCTTCTGTAAGAGGTGGCACGATTGTAGGAGACCATGATGTAATCTTTGCAGGAATGGATGAAGTAGTGACCTTCTCACATAGGGCATATTCCAAGGCTGTATTTGGAAAAGGCGCCGTTCAGGCTGCTAAATTCCTTGCAGGAAAGCCGGCTGGAAAATATGAAATGAGCGATGTCATTGATGCGGAAATGGCATAAATATAATAAGGGCGCGTACAATATCTGTATGCGCCCTGTTTGTAATCATACATTTGGGCTTTAATGGACCGATTTGTATGAAATTATGGGTTGGTCGTGGTATTATTGTTGTCATTACCTGTGATATCTTTAACAGCACCGCCAACCACGTCACCTGCGCCTTCCACAACATCACCAGCGACGTCGCCCACGTCTTCGACAGCATTACCAACTGTATTACCGGCATCTTCGATAATATTGTCACCATTATTCATGGTATCATTATTAGTTGTTCCGTTGCCGTTCATGCCGTTGTCATTGGTAGTATTATTATCCATGGCGCCATTATTAGTGGTATTATTGTTGTTCATGTCATTTTCCGTGGCTGTGTTGCCTGCCTCATCAGAAGCATTGTTATTTCTGGTATTTCCACCACAGGCAGTCAGTCCCAGCATTGTGACAAGGCACAGCGTTGATAGAATTACTTTTCCTTTTAACATAGTGACCTCCGCTATACGAAATAAGTGCATGAATTTACACTCCTTATTAATATGGAGAGTTTTTGAAAAAATATACTGAAATCTTTAGAAAGGAACAGTTGCAAACGAGCAGCTGAGAAAAAATGGAATTTCGACCTTGTATAGACATTCATAATGGACAAGTGAAACAGATTGTAGGTGGATCTCTTAAAGACCGCAACGATGAGGCAAAGGAGAATTTTGTTGCCAAGAAAGGGGCAGATTATTATGCCGAATTGTATGCAGCACATCATATAAAAGGTGGGCATATTATACTGCTGAATCCTGCATCCAGCGAATATTATGAAGCGACCAGAAAGCAGGCGTTGCGGGCACTGGAGGCATATCCGCAGGGACTGCAGATCGGAGGCGGTATTCATGCGGAAAATGCAACAGAATATCTTGATGCCGGCGCGTCCCATGTTATTGTCACTTCTTATGTATTTAAGGATGGCAGGATTAACATGGATAATCTGGAGAAGATATACCGGGAAGTAGGCAAAGAACATCTGGTATTGGATTTAAGCTGCCGCAAAAGGGACGACAAGTATTATATTGTTACGGATCGATGGCAGAAATATACAGATGAAGTTGTAGATGAGAAGATATTGAATCTGTTGATGTCATATTGTGATGAATTTCTGATTCATGCAGTGGATGTGGAAGGAAAAACCCAGGGAATTGAGACGCAGCTTGTATCACAGCTGGGAGAGTGGGGACAAATGCCCATTACCTATGCAGGTGGCGTACATTCTTATGAAGATATTGATCTTTTGAAGAAACTGGGAAAAGACAGGATTCATGTAACAATTGGAAGCGCACTGGATATCTTTGGAGGTTCCTTGTCTTTTGAAGAAGTCATTAAAAAAACAGCCGGTAAGTAATCATACTGACCGGTTGTTTCTATATGCGTTATATACGCGCTCCCCTCATAGTACATCTTAATCCCGTAAAACAATAGCTGACTTGTCTATAACATAAATAGAAAGGCACATCGAAACTAGATTAAATGGCTACAGGTTCGACTTATAATTTAGTTACGTTAACTGCCTGAGGTCCCTTAGCACCATTAACAACTTCAAATTCTACACTTGCACCCTCATCTAAGGACTTGAAACCGTCCATTAAGAGTCCTGAATAATGTACGAATACGTCGTTGCCTGCTTCGTCAGAGATAAAGCCGTAACCCTTCTGGTTATTGAACCACTTTACTGTACCTTTGTTCATTAAATGATACCTCCAAAATATATTAAATATTGTGTCTCCCACAACACATTCAGAATAGCATAGATAATCAGAAAAGTAAAGATATTATGTACACTTATTCTGAATTTTTAAGAAAAGATTGTGTAAATGTTACAATATGTGTTATTATGATTAATAATCAGGGATTTGAACGCAGAATCGTCTCTGTAATACAAGATAATCCATAAAGGAATGGGGTGTATATCTTTGGAAAAATGGAAGGAATTGCAGGAAAAATACGGGAAACCACTTATGGGTGCAGCAATAGGAATTGTAGTGGTAATACTCGTAATTCTGATTTACTGCCATTATTTATCAGGACATTTGGTAGAGGCAAATCAAAATGTGAACGAGTTAAGACAGCAGATTGAGACATTAACACAGGAAAATGATGCACTGAAGCTTGAAAATGAAGAATTGAATGAAAAAGTCAGTATCCTCAGTGATACGGTAAACAGCAAAGTAAAAGAAGAAGAGGAACGTGAAGCAGAGATAGCACAGGCATATGTTCCTACCGGATTTCCATTGAAGGGCACAGCGACCTATAAGGAAGAAGAGACAACACTGGATGGGCAGCCGATAGCTATTTTTGAAGCTGCATCGGGAACAGCAGTTATTGCAACTGCCCAGGGAACCGTATCTTCTATCGCAGGTAATGCAGAATCAGGATATATTGTTATGGTGGATCATGGAAATGGTTTCTATTCAGTATACCGCAATGGAGCCAAGCCGGAAGTGAAGGAAGGCGATGAAGTGACGACTTCGACAGAATTGTTTACAATTGATGCCGGTCATGAACAACTGGGATATCAGATCATAGAGAATGATGCTTATATTGATCCTCTGAGTCTGATGGAGATATATGGATAAGATGAGAAAAGGCAGCGCCTGATGCGCTGCCTTATTTGTCGGATTCTTCATTTTGCTGTTTGTCAGCAAGTCTTTCAAAGATTAATTCATAGCCGTCGCTGCCATAATTCAGGGAACGGTTTACACGGCTGATCGTTGCTGTAGAAGCACCGGTCTGTTCTGCAATCTCCAGATAGGTCTTGTGTTCACGAAGCATGGTCGCTACTTCAAAACGCTGGGAAAGTGAGAGTAATTCGTTTACTGTACACAGATCTTCAAAAAAATTGTAGCACTCATCTTTGTCTTTCAGGCAGAGGATGGCATCTAACAGATGGTCTACCGCTGCTGTCTTGATTTTCTTATTCATAATGTCTAATCCCTTTCACAATATAAAAATATTGGAATCATTTAAACTTTGTTACTGTAAAGTTTTACAGCTATAAATATTTTAGCACATATCCTCTGAAAAGTAAATGATGTTTATGGTTATTTAATAGCCCTTGGGTGGGCGAGGGACGCTCGCCTTGGGGGAATGGCAGGGAGGGTGCTGACGCCGCCAGTTAATTTGTGGGGAAGGAACTGGAATAGGAAGATAATGGGTAATTTCATAAGTGTGATTTTGGATGGAGTATGGTATGATGATTATTATACTTTGGGTAATTTGGAAATAGAGTGAGGGCAATTATGAAGAGAAAATTTTGGATAGTTCTTATGATGGCAGTAAGTGTATTGGCTGGGTGTGGAAATGTTGAGGGGACAATGGCGGAGGAGAGAGCATCAGGGAAACAACAGAGTGTAGTGGATGAAGTGACAGAGGGTGTGGCAACTGAGGAAGAGAGTAGTGAGGGGTTGGAAGCGGAAGGAGAAGAGAATGTTTACAGGTTTATGCTGGATGAAAGTAGTGAGGGATTAGAGATTCAGTTTGATGAGAGCGCGCAGAAGTATGAGATTGTGGACGGGGAAGAGGTGATGGCTTTTCAGTTGGAGAAGCAGATAGAACCGACTTCTGCCACAAAGATAGATATAGATGGAGATGGGGAAGAAGAGTATGTGATTACAGCCTGTGCAGGGCGGGGAACTGGGATATATGCAGCAGATCTGATGGTGATAAAGAAGGGTAGGGAAGAACCTATAGCATATTTATCCAATGAAGAAATTACAGAGCAGCTGGAAGCACGGACGAAGTTGTTATACGATAATGAATTCCAGATGGTAACGCTCTATTGTGATTCTGAATCTGAACCCCAAGCAGTATTAGATATGGAGAAATTTCTTGAAGGGATGGACGCGGGCTATGATACAATGTCTTTAGGAAATATTATCAGGATAGAGAACAAGGATAACAGATATTGGGTAACAGCGGATTATGCTGTATATCTTCAGGGGATGTTCACACCACAATATGACTGTACCATACATCTGACGGCATCTTTGACTTATCAACAGGAGAAGCATTCCTTTTCAATGGGGGATATTGCTGCGAGAGCTGTCGATTATACACAGAATGAGGAAGCAAGTGTTGGCGAGGTCATTACGGAGTTCTATACTGATGTAACACATGATGGTACTGAGGACAGGATTGTCATTTCTGTTCCAGAAGGCATTACGTGGGATGAGGTATTATCAGGAGTTGAATCAGGAGAATTATCTGTATATGTCGGATATACAAATGCGAATGGTAAGAAGGTATATGCTGATAAAAGTATTCTGGAGAGGGAGTTTAGTCCCTGTCATGCGGGAAATTGTCAGATGTTTCTTACGACGGTAAATGACAGAGATTATCTGATAGAGACGAATTTCTGGGCTGGTCAGGAACGATATACCTATAAATATACTGTGTTTTTCATGGATTACGATTATAACTATGTGATGGAGTCGGCATATGAGGAGTATACAGGAGAGCCGGGAGATACCAGTGCTTTCTTTGATAAATTGAACTTTTGGATCAATGATTCCTCCATAGTACTCTATGCGGCAGATATTGACCATGATCCGGATCTGCTTTATTCTACAGATGATAATAGAATCAATCCGGCAAGTTATCTGGCTGATACGGCGAAGCAACCACAATAAGCAGAGAAACAGGAGAGAGTATGACACTTCAGCAGTTAAGATATGTAACGATGGTGGCAGAGACGGGGACGATAACGGAGGCTGCCAACAGACTCTATATTTCGCAGCCGAGTCTGACAAATGCAATTCATGAACTGGAAAAGGAAATGAATATCGTCATTTTTAACAGGACGAATAAGGGCATCAGCCTTTCCAGAGAGGGAGAGGACTTCCTGGGGTATGCCAGACAGATACTGGAGCAGGCGGCTATTCTGGAGGATAAGTATAAGGGAAATGGCGGCGGCAAGAAGCAGTATTGCGTATCGACACAGCATTATTCTTTTGCGGTAAATGCGTTTGTTGATCTGATCAAGGAATATGGACAGGACGAATATGATTTCAGTCTTAGAGAGACGCAGACCTATGAAATCATAGAGGATGTGGCGAGATTGCGAAGTGAGATCGGGATACTTTTTCTGAATGATTTTAATGAGGCAGTAATCAACAAGATATTAAAATCCTATGATCTGGAATTTCACCAGTTGTATGTTGCCAAGCCCCATGTATTTATCAGCAGGAAGCATCCGCTGGCAGGAAAAGACATTATTGCAGTTCCCCTGGCAGATGAGAATGATATGCGGATCGGGTATATTACGCACCGCAAGGGGATGCTGAGCCGATTGGGAAATACCTATCTGGAAGCAATTAAAAAATATTTGTAACTATTTGTGAATGGGGTTCTTAATAGTTATCAATATTTAAAAGAACAGGATTGTCCATAGTTTTAAACTATGGACAATTTGCATTTATAGATATTATACAAATAGCGTGATGTGTCAGTATAATGAACCCAACACAAATTCGTAGAATCTGGAAAGGTAGGAGTTTATATGTACACATCAGTAATAGGGTTTCCAAGAATTGGAACATTGAGAGAGTTAAAATTTACACTGGAGAAATATTTTAGACAGGAAATAGAAGCAGAAGAGCTTTTAAGAACAGCGCAGGAGTTGAGAAAGACACACTGGAATACGCAGAAAGAGGCTGGAATTGATTATATTCCAGGCAATGATTTTTCTTTTTATGATATCACACTGGACACAGCAGCACTGTTAGGTATCATTCCAAAGCGTTATCAGGAGCTGAATTTATCAGAATTGGATACTTATTTTGCCATGGCGCGTGGGTATCAGGAAAGTTCTGGAGATGTGAAAGCACTGGCGATGAAGAAATGGTTCAACACGAACTATCATTATATCGTCCCGGAAGTAGAGGACGATACGGTCATCAGCCTTACAGGGGATAAACTGTGGAAGGAATATGAGGAAGCCCTGGCGCTTGGAATTGAGACAAAGCCAATTGTGACAGGTGCATATACGATGTTAAAGCTGTGTCGTTATACTGGAGCAAAGACAGCAGAGGATTATGTGGATGCATTCATAGATGCCTATAAGGCACTGGTGAACAGATGCGAAGAGAAGCAGATTGCATGGCTGCAGTTCGATGAGCCTGCTCTTGTGCGGGATATGTCAAATGAGGACGTGGCTTTATTTCATAAGATTTATGACGCAGTACTTCCCTGTGCAGAGAAGTGCCAGATCCTGTGTCAGACATATTTTGGAGATGTGAGAGATATTTATTCTGATTTGATTCAGATGCCTTTTGCAGGAATCGGACTGGATTTTATAGAGGGCAAAGAAACGGCTGCACTCGTTGAAAAATATGGTTTCCCACAGGATAAGAAATTATTTGCGGGATTGGTCAATGGAAAAAACATCTGGAAGAATCACTATGACAAAACCTTAACGATTATCAGACAGTTGCAGGAGGAGAGCATTGATGTGGTAATATCCACTTCCTGTTCGTTGCTTCATGTGCCATATACCTTAAAGCATGAGGATAAAATACCACAGGAATATAAGAACTATTTTGCCTATGCAGAGGAGAAACTGGTAGAATTAAAGGAATTGAGCGTATTGGCAGATACGGAACAATATGCGCAGAATGTAGTATATCAGGCAAATCAGAACCTTTTTGCAAATGACAGAGACTGTCAGAATGAGGATGTGAAGAAGAGACTTGTGGGTGTAACGGAGAGTGATTATATCAGACTTCCCAAGCGCAGTGAGCGTCAGAAGTTACAAAAAGAGGTATTAGGTTTGCCTAAGCTTCCAACCACAACAATAGGTTCCTTCCCTCAGACGAAGGATGTTAAGGCGAACAGAGCGGCTTTCCGTAAGGGAGAAATATCAGAACAGGCTTATAAGGAGTTTAATCAGAAGAAAATTGCAGAATGTGTGACCTGGCAGGAAGAAATCGGGCTTGATGTGCTGGTGCATGGTGAATATGAGCGAAACGATATGGTAGAGTATTTCGGTGAAGCACTGGGAGGTTTCCTCTTTACTCAGAAGGCGTGGGTACAGTCCTATGGAACAAGATGCGTGAAGCCGCCTGTCATCTGGGGTGATGTATATCGAAAGAAACCGATTACTGTGGAATGGTCAGTCTATGCGCAGTCCTTAACGAATAAGGTCATGAAAGGTATGCTTACAGGCCCTGTTACAATATTGAACTGGTCTTTCCCAAGAGAAGATATCTCTATAAAAGAATCTATCTCCCAGATTGCATTGGCAATCAGAGATGAAGTACAGGATCTGGAGGCAAATGGCATCAGAATGATACAGATCGATGAAGCAGCACTGAGAGAAAAGTTACCGCTTCGCAAATCAGACTGGTATACAGAGTATCTTGACTTTGCAATCCCGGCATTTCGACTGACTCACAGCGGTGTAAGAGCGGAGACACAGATTCATACACATATGTGCTACAGTGAGTTCACAGACATTATTCCTGCAATTGATGATATGGATGCAGATGTGATCACCTTTGAAGCATCCAGATCCGACTTGCAGATTCTGGATTCTCTAAGAGAACATCATTTCGAGACAGAGGTTGGACCTGGTGTATATGATATCCATTCACCCAGAGTACCATCTGTAGAAGAGATTGTAGCCGCACTCAATCTCATGCTTACGAAAATCGCCCCGGATAAGTTATGGGTAAACCCTGACTGTGGATTGAAGACAAGAGGCTGGGAAGAGACCGATGCCAGCTTAAGAAATATGGTAGCGGCAGCATTACAGGTAAGAGGATAAAATAAAAAAGGTATCGAAGTGTCGATATTGACGTTTCGATACCTTTTTACATAAATGTATATTAATGCCAGACGGAGATTTCCTGATTACAATACAAACAGCGATATTTTCCGGTAGAAGACAGTTGGAATATATGATTGCAGTTTGCTTCAATGCTTGTAATGCAGCGGGGATTTTTGCATCTTATTACATTTTTTAGAATCTTTGGTGGAATAGGGTGGTATTTTTTCTCTACCTTTCCATCTTTGATTATAATCAGAGTGATTTGTTTATTCAAATATCCTAAAATGTCCAGACGTTCAGGCAGGGTAGTTCCCTCTATTTTTATTAAATCTTTCAGTCCATATTTATGACTCTTTACAGATTGTAACAGTGCAATGGATTGTGCATTGGAGTCTAAATCAAGTAACTGGTAGATATTCATTCCCTGACCGACGGGGATATGATCGATTACAACACCGTTTTGTATGGATTCTACTTTTAACATCAGAGTACCTTCTTTCCTGTTAATGGATCTGTAATTTCCAGTAATGCCAGAATGAGAGCCATACGTATGTATTTGCCATTTTGAACCTGTTCAAAATAGGCGGCTCTTTTATTATCGTCCACGTCAGTTGAAATTTCATCAACTCTTGGAAGAGGATGAAGAACCGGCATATCTTCTTTTGCAAGAGCTAATTTTGCACGGTTAAGAATATAAGTATCTTTCAGACGAATATAGTCCTCTTCGTTGAAGAAACGTTCTTTTTGAACTCTAGTCATATAAAGTACATCAAGTTTTGGAAGGGTTTCTTCAAGACTGGATACTTCCTCGTAAGGAGTCTGGGTTGGAACTAAGGTTTCTTCTATCATATAGTCAGGGATGCGAAGTTCCTCGGGTGAGATAAAGTAAAATCTGTTACCGGGATAGCGAACCAGGCTGTTTACCAGGGAATGTACAGTTCTGCCAAATTTCAAGTCCCCACAGAATCCTATGGTCAGATTGTTTAAACGTCCTTTACGATGGCGAATAGTCATAAGGTCAATGAACGTCTGGGTAGGATGATTATGTCCACCATCCCCTGCATTGATGACAGGAACGCTGGCATACATAGATGCCCGCAGGGGAGCCCCTTCCTTGGGGTGACGCATAGCTATGATATCAGAGTAACAGCTTACTACGCGTGCAGTGTCTGCTACTGTTTCGCCCTTGGTGAAACTTGACTGCTCAGCACCTGAGAACCCAAGAGTCTGTCCACCAAGGCTTAGCATGGCAGACTCAAAAGATAAACGGGTTCTGGTACTTGGCTCATAGAAAAGTGTAGCGAGCTTCTTGTTATCGGCAACATGACAGTATGCATCGGGATACAATGAGATACGTTCTGCCAGATCCAGTATGCGGGTTGTTTCTTCTTCTGTAAAATCAAGTGGATCAATTAAATGTCTCATAACAATTCTCCTTTGGTTAAATATTGATTTCGTTCAGCACCGACAGAAATGAATTGAATCTGATGATGCAGCAGTTGTTCCAGTTTTTCAATATAGGATTTTGCGTTATCCGGCAATTCTTTATAAGAACGGCATGCAGATATATCAGTATTCCATCCGGGAAGCATTTCGATTATAGGTGTGTAGTCTTCCAGATTCTCCATAGGATCGAACTCTGTCATTTGAATATTGCCCTTTTTGTATCCTGTAATAACAGGAATCTCTTTCATGGTACATAATACATCCAGTTTAGTCAGGGCAATGAGATCAGCATTCTGGCATTTCAGTCCATATCTGCTGGCGACTGCATCAAAAGGACCGACACGGCGTGGACGCCCGGTAGCTGCACCGTATTCCCCACCTGACTGACGTAATATTTCCTGCCAGGTTTCAGACATTGCCTTTTCAGCAACAAAAGGGCCGGCACCAACACAGGTTGAATAAGCTTTTAAGACTCCGACAACGTGATCGAGGGGCTGTCCGGGGATACCAGCACCGATGGGACCATAGGCAGAAATCGTAGAAGAACTTGAAGTGTAAGGAAAAATACCATAATCAATGTCTCTCATTGCACCTAGCTGAGCTTCCAACACGACTTTTTTACCCTGGGCAAGTGCGGCGTTGAGATAATCGCTAGTATCGGTAATATATGGAGCAAACTGTAGAGCCTGCTTTTCACACCAGGATAAAAGTGCAGGGTAGGACATAGGTTCCTGATGATAGCAGCCTGCAAGTTCCAGATTTTTTGCATCCAGCATGGTTTTGAGTCTGGATTTTATATTTTCTTCATTCAGATGGAGCAGATCGCCAAGACGGATTGTTTTTTTACGATATTTATCACTATAGGCATAAGCAATTCCACGGCGTGTTGAGCCAAAAGCGGAGCCTGTTTTGGCAAGTCTGTTTTCTTCCAGTTCATCCTGAATTTTATGCCATGGCATAGAGATTGTGGCTCTCTTTGAAAGTTTCAGGTGTTCCGGGTTAACAGTGATTCCTTTTGCCTGTATTTGAGAGATTTCATTTGAAAGATGTTCCAGGTCCACTACCATACCATCTCCAAGAACGCATACTACATCGGGGTGTAATATGCCGGATGGAAGAAGATTCAATACGAATTTGCCCTGGTCGGTAACGACTGTATGACCTGCGTTATTTCCACCCTGATAGCGGACTACAATATCTGCCTGCTCTGCAAGCAAGTCGATGACGCGACCTTTTCCTTCGTCACCCCAATTGATTCCTGTTACTGCTGTAAGCATTGTTATTTCCTCCTTTAAGTAAATGAATCAGGTACAAAATCTGAATGCACGATCAGTTAATATTCTTGCAAAGATCAGTCCCAGAGGAAGCATGATGATAATCATGATTGCGGAAGTGAACCAAGAAACGGCTTCCGTCAGGGACATAATTCCAAAATTGTAAATGGCACGGTACAAATAAAGCCCAGGTACCATAATTACAATGGAAGGTACAGTTAAAGATATTCTTGGATAACCATTGTTCTTCTTGATCTCAGATGCCAGCAGTCCGGCTGATAAAGCCCCGATGAATGCTGCAGCAGCCGGCGGCATACCGGTGAAGTCAATAAGTTCCAGTCGAAATGTATTGGCAACGGCGCCAATCAATGCAGCAATGGCAGCCATGGGAATGGTACTGTTGAACATAATAGAGAATCCGAATACTCCACAGAAGCTTGCAATGATTCGCAGGCATAGAAGCAGGATTGGATTCAGGCTCATGGATGTAAATGTCAGGGGTTGAAGGTCCAACAGCAGAGCCATGATCCATGCAAACATGGTTGCAACAAGAATGATGATAATGGCGTAGGTAAGTCTTTCAAGACCGGAGCGAAGATCCAGCTTGGCAAGGTCTATTCCACTGGTTATAAAAGGAAAACCGGGAATAATGAATAAAATGGAGCAGATATATCCTGCTTCATGAAAAGCCGGAAGGTGAAATAATACTTCAGCCAGTTTAAGGCATAGTGCGTAGGCCAGACATGCTGCTGAAATTGACATTGCGATATTTAAAAATAAGGTATAGTGATGTTTGATCAACTTGGTGCGGACCAGGTTTCCTATGCCGGCTGCAATAAAGGCAAGAACCATTTCTACCAATCCACCGCCAAGCAGAAATGTGAATGCACAACATGCGAGAGCTGCTGCTAATCCCAGTATGGTGGGAGAGTAAAGGGCATGTATCTCTTCGATTTCATCTAACCGATTATGAATCTCTTCACCGGTTAAATGAGCTTCTTCCATTGGAAAGTTATTGACAAATTGTTCCATTCGATTAAGCTTGGAGGTATTTACACCAGTATTTGCAATACTTAATGACTGAGAGACACAGTCATTTCCATCGAAACAGTTAAATTCAATGGACATGAGGCCGACATCGACTGTACAGGTCACTCCTAATTCTTGTGAAAGCCGGTTCATAGAAGTACGAACACGCCAAGCACCGGTTCCGCAGGAAAGCATAATCAGACCTACGCGGCCTATGACAGATGCCTTTTCAATCAGATCGGCATTGTTGATTAAGATATCATTATCTTTTCTGGCATAATCATGCCAGGGAATTTCCATATGATTTTTTTCCATAATTTCAGTATAATTATTTTTTTGCATATATGATTTCCTCTGCTTTGGCAACGTGTCTTTCCAGATTCTTCAAAAAGAGAGAGTTTGGAAGAAAAATACCGATTTCATCATATCGTTCATTATGTTCAACCAGAGAATCCTGTCCATAGAAGACGTACGCCATGGGGAGATTCTTCTCCAGTTCGATCATAAGATCCCATACGGCAGAATAAGCTTCTGCTTCGGTTTCTTTTAACTTCACGGTATCGGGTAATTCACGAATCAGAAGTACACCGGTGCTCTTTTCAATGACCTCCTGCTCTATGTTCATTTCATCTGATGCATAGGAATGACTGTAGCAATAGGCTTGTGCCAGATATATATTTTCCTGATTTCCAAGATCATGGTATACTTCATAGAAGTGCTTATATTCTTTCTCATGAATTGTATTCCTGTACTCAGGCAGTAAAGCTCCCTTATTATCCGTCATGATTACAGGATTTTGTTTGCCGTCTGCATTGAAACGATAAGGAATCAGAAAAGAATTTCTCAGCAGATCAAACAGGGTATTCTGACAGATTGCCATAAGAAAGGCAGACAGATCCCGGTTGCTGTAAGAATTGAATAATGCCTGAGTAAATTCCTTCGGAGAAAGTGGAGTTTCGTGATCATCGTTGCAGAATAAATGCTGGCAAAATGTTTCCTGCAGCTTTTCACATGCCCAGGAATCATTTAATATTTTCTGAAATAGCATGTCTGATCGTTCTTCTCTTGGGAAAATTGTTTTTTCCTTCATGTTTTATCCATCCTTTCTTGTCTTTTTAATTCTTGTGAATTATACTATGAAGGTAGAAATAAGTAAAAACTATAATTGATATAATTGAAATAATAAATTGATATATTAGGAAGAAAAGAATGAATGTTAATTTTGAATACTATAAAATATTTTATTATGTAGCCAAGTATCGTAATTTTACGAAGGCAGCACAGGCATTGGAAAACAGCCAGCCGAATATTACAAGAGCAATGAACTGTCTGGAACAGCAGATACATACAACACTATTTGTGCGGACGAACCGTGGTGTTCAATTAACGCCGGAAGGAGAAAAGCTCTATACGCATGTATCTGCAGCTATGGTGCAGCTTATGACCGCAGAGGAAGAGCTTACTGATAGTACAGGACTTTCCCATGGAAGTATTGCGATAGGAGCAAGTGAAACTGCGCTGAATATATTTCTTTTGGATAAATTAAAGGCTTTCCATATGAAATATCCGGGAATCAGATTGAAAATATATAATCATTCAACCCCGGAAGCGATAGAAGCTGTAAAAAGTGGTAAAATAGATTTTGCTGTGGTCTCTACACCTGCAGCTGTGGAAATGCCTCTAAAAGCGGTCATGCTGCTGCCTTTTCGAGAAATTTTAGTAGGTGGAACGACATTTACGGCATTAGGAAGTCAGGAACTCTCATTAGAAGAACTGAAGAATTACCCTTTGATATGTCTTGGAAAAGAAACTATGACATTTCGGTTTTACAACAGTCTGTTTCTATCTCATGGACTGGAACTGATGCCGGATACGGAGACTGCGACAACAGATCAGATTCTTCCATTGGTAAAATGTGAACTGGGTCTGGCTTTTCTGCCGGAACCAATGGCAAGAGAGTCTATTAAAAAGCACGAAATAGTGCAGATTTCACTGAAAGAAGACATACCGGAAAGGAATATATGTATGGTATATGACTGGCAGCATCCGCTGAATTCTGCGGCAAGACAGCTCAAAAAGATAATTTTGGAAAGTAAATGAGCAAAAAGGAGATTAGAAGAATCATGAGCAAAGTAAAGATTATTAAGAAAAATGATGAATATTCACTGGAATATAATATAGGTGATATCTGTGAAGTGACAGGGACATGGTATGGTGGTGTGCATATCACAGGAAAGTCTGGAATACCGGTATCTCTGGATAAGGAAGAGTATATGGAGTTAAGTACAGAGCCGGAAGCACCACAGGAGAATGTCCCTGACAGAGATATTCATGTAGGAGACATTGTGCAGCATTTTAAGAGAGAGTGGGTGTCAGCTCAGACCTCAGAATATCTGTATAAGGTGCTGGCTTTTGCACAGCATACAGAGACAGGAGAAAGACTGGTTATTTATCAGGCAATGTATACGCCATTTAAGATATGCGCCAGACCATACGCCATGTTCATGAGCGAAGTGGATCATGAGAAGTACCCGGATGTGAAGCAGAAGTACCGTTTTGAGAAAATCTCATCATAAAGATATTGACATTCTGCCCTTTCCTGTTTATAATGAATTTATATTAATCATACTAATCAAGTAGGAAAAGAAGAGATTAACTGAAAGGCAGCGTGTCATTTATGAGAGAAATTATGTGCTTTGGCGATTCTAATACATACGGATATATACCTGGTGGAGAAGGAAGATACCCATGGGAAGTAAGATGGACAGGGATTCTTGCGGACAGACTTTATCAGGAGGGCATTCGCGTTACAGAGGAAGGGTTATGTGGAAGAACTACCGTATTTGAGGATGAGCTGCGCGATAACCGTAAGGGTAGCGATCTGCTTCCTGCTCTTCTTGAGAGTCACAAGCCCTTAGATACAGTCATCATCATGTTGGGAACGAATGATTGTAAGACATATTATCATGCACCGGCAGAGGTCATTGGTAAAGGAATCGAGAAGCTGATCAGACAGGTAAGACAGGCAGATGAGAGTATCAAGATATTGCTGATATCCCCTATTCTGCTGGGTGAAGAGGTATGGAAGTCACAGTTTGACCCTGAGTTTGATACAGAATCAGTCAACACTTCCAAGAAGTTGAAGGCAGTTTATCAGAAGATAGCAATAGAACAGGGAACAGACTTCCTTGCTGCTTCTGATTATGCCAAGCCAAGTCCCATAGATCAGGAGCATCTGGATGAGGAAGGACATAGAAGGCTGGCAGAAGCCGTTTATCATAAACTGGCTAAGATGCAGCTTGGTACAGGTGCGGCATAATGGATAGAAAGACAGTTTGTAAAGAGGCTTTTCTTCATGCACTGCCCATTATGGGTAGTTATTTCTTTGTCAGCATGGCATATGGGCTGATGATGCAGGAGGCAGGTTTTGGCTGGGGCTGGTCACTGCATACCAGTCTGACTGTGTATACAGGTGCGTTTCAGTTCGTACTGGTGACTTTCCTAAGCAGATGAATGCAGGAGCCGGTAAGAACAAGCTCATCGCAGTAGCAGTATGTGCAGGGCTTCATCTGTGGAAGAAGAATACCCTGCTCAGTATTATAGGAAGCACTGCCGTTTATATGATTCTGGTGGTAGTCTGCCCCTGAATCAGGGTCGGAAGAGCGGTGAAGCTCTGTACCATCAGCCTTGGATTCTCCAGCTTATGAAGCATCATGCGCCCTGCCTGAATACCGATGTCATACATGTTGATGTCGATGACAGTAGGCTGTGGCGTAATGATCTTTGAATACGGATATATATCAAATGTCAATAATCCGATATCATCTGGAATGGAGAAAGACAGGTCACGAAGTGCATTGACAACACCCAGCGCAAGCAGATTGTTTTCGCAGACAATGGCTTGCGGCTTCGGGAGCTTCTGCAGCATAGTACGGGTGACTTCATAAGCGCCTTCCTGAGTATTATTTGTATAACCGATATTTTCGCGGGTGATATATTCCTTATGATGTATCATCCCTTTTTTAAACCCTTTGAGCCTCTGATTGGAGATAGCATCATTTCTTCGGCCGGCAATGAAGAAGACATTGGTATAACCACATTCGCAAATATGGTCTGCTGCATATTCGCCGGCAAGAGTGTGGTCGGTATCAATCCAGCAGAGTCTGGTCTCAAAATCCGGGTGTCCGATAATAATATGAGGAATTTCTTCCTCCAATAAATGCTTCGCTAACGTTTCGTTTACGATGGAACCATGAATAATGAGTCCATCTGCGGAACGTTTTTTGATTTCCACGATTGCCCGTTCACCGGGATAGGATTCTTCAGAGGTATCTACCAGCGACATCATGTAATGATGTGAGGTCAGTTCATGGTAAACACCACACATAATGTCGAACATATGAGGATTCTCATAAGCGATATCTTTTCCAAGAGTGGACAGGTACACGATATTTTTGGCTTGTCCTTTGGCGAAGCTGACAGCGCGTGAGTTAGGAATATAATGTAGTTCTTTAATTGCAGCGTTGACTCTGGCGGTTGTCTCAGCAGAGATCGTAGGGTTGTTATTAATGACCTTTGACACAGTGGAAGTAGAAACACCTGCCTTGGAAGCAACATCTGAAATCGTGACTGACATAACGATATCTCCTTTCATTTGAAAAATCGACAAATCTTAAAATCTAGTATAGCGGTTTCTTAACAAAAGTCAATTGCAATCACACAAAAACATTGTAAAACTGATATTTTGCAGATATGATGAAAATACAAAAGGACATGATTCACATGACTTTTAGGAAAAGTTTCGTAGAAAGATAAAGAAAATGGGAGGTTGGAAAATGAAAAGAAAATTAGCAGCAGCATGTATCAGTATGTGTATGGTTTCCTCTTTATTAGCAGGTTGTGGAAGCAGTGAGCAGACTGTACAGAATCAGAGTGAGCAGACACAGAACAGTGAGAAAACACAGGAAGAAGTCAAAACAGAAGAAACGACACAGGTGTCAGAAAATAGTGATAATAACAGCAATGATGCAATTGCCAATCTGATTGCAGCTACAGATGCGCCGGTTGATCTGACATTATGGTGTGCTGAGACAGAAGAATATCAGACAGTTATGGCACAGCTTGTAGATGAATTTAAGAATACTTATCCTGATGTGCAATTTAATATTACAATTGGCGCAGAGTCTGAGGCGAACTGCAAGGATGATGTATTGAAGGATGTGGAATCCGCAGCGGATGTATTCGTATTTGCAGATGATCAGCTGACAGATCTGGTAAATGCAGGAGCATTGCAGAGTGTAGATGCTGTTTTTACATATGATCCTAAGACTGCAAATGCAGCGTCTACAGTAGAAGCCGCTTCTGTAGATGGTAAGCTGTATGCTTATCCGCTGACAGCGTCTAATGGTTATTTCCTGTTTTATAATTCGGATTATCTGACAGAAGAAGATGTGTCATCCTGGGATAATCTGCTGGCAGCAGCCCAGAAGCAGGGTAAGACAGTTGGTATGGAAGTATCCGGTGCATGGTATTTATATGGATTCTTCGCGGGTGCCGGACTGGAAATGTACGGACAGGATGATGGAACAAATTACTGTAACTGGAATGCAACAGATACGAAGTATACAGGGGCAGCAGTTGCAGAAGCCGTAACGGATATCTGCAAGAGCAGTGCCATGGTGAATTGTGTTAATGAAGATGCACAGGCATTTGCACTGAATGGTCAGATGATAGCAGACGTAAATGGGACATGGGCAACAACTGGTTTTATGGAGGCATATGGTGATGGATATGCTGCAACGAAACTGCCTGCCTTTACTGTCAATGGAGAACAGGTACAGATGGGGTCTTTTGCAGGATATAAATTCGTTGGAGTGAATGCATATTCCAGGAATACAGGCTGGGCTATGCTGCTGGCAGAATATATTACAAGTCAGAACAGCCAGGAAGCAATCGGTGTTGCTACAGGTGAAGGACCTTCTAACCTGAATGCAGCAGCTTCTGATAAAATCGCCTCAGCTCCTGCACTTGCTGCACTGGCACAACAGTCTGCCTATGCGGATCTGCAAAGAGTCGGCAATGCATACTGGGACCCGGCTGCAACCTTGGGTCAGGCGCTGGCAGAAGGCAATTATACAGATGTACAGTCACTTCTGGATGAAGCTGTAGAGGGTATCACACAACCAGTTACAAATTAAGGATGCGATCTCATGAAGAAATTGTTGGAAATATGTAAGAATGGAGATGCCGCAACGCGGCTCTCCATGGTTATTATGGGGGCAGGCTATTGCGCCAGAGGACAATATGTCAAGGGAATCATTATGACAGTGATAGAAGTACTGTTCTTTCTGTTCACATTTCGTTTCTCCTGGCAGTATATCTGTAAACTAAATACGTTGGGTACAGTACAGAGAGAAGAATACCTGGATCTGACTACGTTGCAAAAGACAGTGAATGATTATGATAATTCCCTGTTGATTCTTCTGTGCGGTATTATTGGAATTCTGTTTATCGCTGCCTTTATTGCTTTGTATATCAGCAATCTAAGGGTAGTTTATGAATTACAGAAGCAGGAATCAGAAGGTAAGCATATTAATTCATTCAGGGAAGACTGTAGGGAGCTGATCAATGCTAAATTTCATATTACACTGCTTACTTTGCCAAGTATAGGTGTGCTACTGGTCAATATCATTCCTATCCTGTTCATGATAGCCATTGCATTTACCAATTATGACATGAATCATCAGCCTCCCACATATCTGTTTACCTGGGTTGGACTGGATAATTTCAGGGAATTGTTTACTTCCACATCAACAGTTACCTTTGGTTATGCATTTATCAGGATTCTGGTCTGGACGCTGATCTGGGCATTTCTAGCCACTTTTACGACCTATTTTGGTGGAATCCTGCTTGCCAAACTCATTAATGACAAGACTGTCAGGTGGAAAAAGATGTGGAGAAGCCTGTTTGTCGTGACAATAGCGATTCCACAGTTCGTTACTTTATTATTAGTCGGTAAGATGTTTGGAGATTATGGTATTGTCAACAGTATCTGCAGCAAAATCGGATTGACGCAGGTGTTACAGAACCTTGGACTGGTTGGAAAGGGGCTTTCTTATATTCCCTTTTTATCCAAGCCTGGCTGGGCGCATGTCATGATCGTGTTAATCAATATCTGGGTGGGTGTACCGTATCAGATGCTGAGTGCCACGGGAATCCTTCTCAATATTCCAGAGGAACAGCTGGAGAGTGCAAGGATAGACGGCGCCAATGAAGCACAGATTTTCCGCAAGATCACAATGCCGTATATGCTGTTCGTGACAGGTCCTTCACTGATTACAGCTTTTATCGGCAATATCAATAATTTTAATGTCATATATCTTCTGACCAGTGACTATGTAACGGGCAATATGCGTTATGCCAATTCCAATGCAAAAGAAGTAGATCTGCTGGTGACGTGGCTCTTTACATTAACGAATGACTATTCCAATTATAAGATGGCATCAGTTATTGGAATATGCGTTTTTGTACTGTGTGCGGTATTTACTTTGATTGGATTTACCAGAATGATTGCCGGTAACAGAGAGGAGGAATTCCAGTAAATGAAAAGAAAATGCAAAATAATCGGAAAACATCTTCTGCTGGCTTTTCTCGCCTTTATATGGCTGATTCCAATTATCTGGTTATTTGTGACGTCGCTGAGTGGCTATAAAGGCATCAATACCATGCATTTTTTCCCGACTAAATGGACGTGGGATAATTATGCACAGCTGTTCTTCAGACCGGATACGGTGGCGAATTTTCCAGCGTGGTTTCGCAATTCCATGATAATAGGCTGCTGTACGTGTGTCATTTCTACCTTGTTGGTATTGATGGTGGCATATGCGATGAGTTGTATGCGTTTCCCAATGCGTAAGCCGCTTATGAGTTTCGCAATTATCCTGAATATGTTTCCGGGAGTATTGTCCATGATCGCCATCTTCTTTGTCATGAAGCTGATAGGGCTGACAGACAGTATGCTGGGACTTATCATCATATATTCAGCTGGCTCTGGACTAGGCTATCTGATCTGTAAGGGATTTTTTGATACGATACCGGCGTCGCTTAGAGAGTCTGCAACACTGGAAGGTGCATCGCAGTTATGTATTTTTACCAGAATCGTGATTCCACTGTCCAAACCCATTATTGTATATACGGTTATTAATTCTTTCCTGACACCATGGATGGATTTTGTTATGGCGAAGCTGATGATCCGTTCCAAGAATCCTACAGACTGGACAGTTGCCATGGGGCTTTTTAATCTGGTGCAGAGAACGCTGGTAGGAGACTACTTCTCTGTATTCTGTGCAGGCGGCATTATTGTAGCAATTCCAATCTCCATTCTGTTTCTGCTGATGCAGAAGTTCTATGTTGATGGAATTACAGGTGGAGCGGTGAAAGGATAGGATATGAAGAAGGAAGCGATTTTACATATACCTCTTTCGCAGTATGCATATGCAACTGGGGAAAAAGACATTACCATCAGGCTGCGTGCAGCAAAGGGAGATCTGTGCAGCTGTCAGCTTTATTATGGAGACCGGGTAGACCAAAATCCTGTAATCAGAATGACAAATATAAAAATGACACTTGTGTCAAGTGATGACTTGTTTGACTATTATGAAACCAGACTTAACAATATTTATCCAAGATTGTGTTATTACTTTGCATTGGAAGATGGCTGCCAGAGACAATATTATTATGAAAGAGGATTCTGTACACAGATAGGCTACAACAGAACAGAGTATTTTCAGTTCCCGTATATCCGCAGAGAGGACATTATCAGTCCACCGGCGTGGGCACAGGATCTGATTATGTATCAGATATTTCCAGATAGCTTTGCCACGGAAAAAGGCAGTATTGTTAAAATGGCGAAATCTATTGAAACAGGGGATGGCATGATATCCGCTAACAGACTTGGAGGAACCATACAGGGAATCAGTGAGAATATAGAGTATATCAGAGAGCTTGGAATCAATTGCATCTATCTGAATCCGGTATTTATGGCAAATTCCTATCACAAATACGATACAGCCGATTATTTTATGGTCGATGCCTGTATGGGAACGCTGGAAGAGCTTAAAGAAATGGTTGCTATTTGTCATAGAAATCACATCAGGGTGATTCTGGATGGAGTGTTCAATCATTGTGGACCTGATTTCTTTGCTTTCAGGGATGTATTAACATATGGCAGCAAGTCACGGTATTATGACTGGTTCTATGATATGCCGGAGCCGGTATGTTATAAGGACCCGCCGGATTATGCGGCTTTTGCCTATGTAAAAGAGATGCCTAAGCTCAACACTTCCAATCCACAGCTTGAGAAATATCTGATAGATGTAGGAACATACTGGATCAGGGAAGCAGATATTGATGGATGGCGGCTGGATGTGGCAAATGAGGTGAACCATGATTTCTGGAGGCATTTCAAAACGGCGGTAAAAGCCGTAAAACCCCAGTTTTTCTTGATTGGTGAGATATGGGAGGATGCAGGAGTATGGCTTCTTGGAGATCAGTTTGATTCAACGATGAATTATCGTTTTTCTTATCTGTGCAAGGATTTCTTCGCAACGAGGACTATGACGGTATCAGAATTTGATGCACAGATGCATAAGATGATTATGAGATATCCAGAGCAGGTGAGCCTGGTACAGATGAATTTTCTTGATACACATGATGTTCCCAGATTTCTTTCTTATTGTGTGGGTGATAGGAGACGGTTGAGGCTGGCATATTTTTATCTCTTTATGGGGTATGGAGTTCCTTCGGTATTCTATGGAGATGAGTATTATATTGAAGGAGAGACAGAGAATGCATATCGTAGTCCGATGCCCTGGGGCAGTGAGGATAATTGCTATGATATTTTGAGGGAATATGCGCAGATCAGAAGGGAACACAGTGCAATTCGTAACGGAACATATAGAACAGTACTATGTCAGGATGAGAAGGGCTTATATCTGTTCCTGAGAGAAAATGAACAGGAGAAAATACTGATTGCTTTGAACAATTCAGATGAAGAACAGGAGATATCAGATAAAGCATGGAGAATCCCACCGATGCAGGGGGATATCAGAATATTGTAAGGCAGTATGTAAAGGGCGCACTTTTTGGTGCGCTTTTTCATATTCTGTTCATATAAGGCAATCTATGTATACAGAATGGGGAAGGGATATGGATTATGGAGCAAAAGAAGCATCCTGTATTCCACAGGTGACACTTAGAGATCCAAGATTGACAGGACAGGGGGTGTTAATTGCTGTTTTAGACAGTGGGATTGACTATTTCTTAACAGAATTTCAAAATGCGGATGGAACAACCCGTATTCTGACGTTATGGGATCAATCAGCGATTCCGGATGTAGAACACAACCGACTGCCTCCTGAGGGGTATACAGAAGGGGTATTGTATACAAGAGACGAGATTAACGAAGCTTTGGCAGCAGGCAGCAGACAGGCAGGACTTGCCATTGTGCCCCAGCAGGATATATCAGGTCATGGAACAGCAGTAGCTGCCCTGGCAGCCGGTTCCCAGTCAGGTGTGGCAGCGCAGGCACAGCTAGTTGTGGTGAAGCTGGGGAATCCTCTGGCTGAGTCTTTTCCAAGAACCACACAATTGATGAGAGGTATCTCTTATGTAGTGAATCTGGGAGTAGAATTAAATATGCCTGTGGTCGTGAATCTAAGCTTTGGCAATACATATGGAGATCACCGTGGGGAATCCCTGCTTGAAAGATTCATAGACAATGCTTCGGAGATAGGCAGAACAGCTATTATAATAGGAAGTGGGAATGAAGGGGCTTCCAATGGCCACACCGCAGGAATTGCCCTTACGCAGAAGAACATAGAGCTGGCAGTAGCAGCATATGAAACAGGGTTGAGTATTCAGATCTGGAAGCATCCCAATGATGATTTTGGACTGGTGGTACGTTCACCGGGAGGAGAGGAGGTGCAGCTGGAGACAAGGAGAATAGCCACGATAAGGAGGACCCTGGAACAGACACAGCTGCTGTGCTATATTGGCGAACCTCTGCCTTATTCAGTGAATCAGGAGATCTATATTGATATGATTCCTGTGGGCAGATATATCAATGAAGGAGTATGGGATCTGGTATTGACGCCCCGAAATGTGGTGACAGGGGAGTATCGGATGTATCTGCCAAGCTATGCGGCAAGGAATACAGGAACCGGCTTTTTCCTGCCAACCCCCGAGGTAACGCTGACGATTCCATCTACTTCACTCAGGGCAATCACTGTGGGCGCTTATGATACAAGAACTTCAGCGTATGCGGATTTCTCAGGCAGAGGGTATGTATATCGCTATGAAGAGGGGCGTGCGGGCGAGGATGGACTGCCTTTTGGAACCGCATTCAGCAAGCCGGATATCGTTGCCCCCGGAGTGAATCTGACTGTGCCAATACCGGATAGTGGTACACAGCAGGTGTCGGGAACTTCCTTTGCAACCCCTATAGTCAGCGGCAGTGCAGCACTCCTGATGGAATGGGGCATAGTCAGAGGCAATGATCCTTACCTGTATGGGCAGAAGCTCAAGGCGTATCTGATCAATGGTGCAAAGAAACTGCCAGGTTTTGGCAGATATCCCAATGACATGGTAGGATGGGGAGCATTGTGCGTAGTGGATAGTTTACCTTGAATCTCATATGAATTGCATGTTATAATTGGTATAAGACATTTAATGTAAAATGCATATAGACATATAGAATAGAAGGGGAATTATAAATATGCTGAATATAGCTTTTTGCGATGATGACCAGGAGATTTTGAATCAATTGCAAAACCTTCTGGATCAGTATCGTAAAGATAAAAATGTGTTAATCCAATGCCTGGCATTTCAGAGTCCGCTGGAGCTGCTTGCCCAGATTGAAGCAGGGGTGCGTTTTGACATTCTGTTTCTGGATGTTATTATGCCCGGTGAGAATGGAATCCATGTGGCAGGAGAAATCAGGCAGTATGATGAGACTATGAAGATAATTTTTCTGACATCCTCAGCAGAATTTGCGGTGCAATCTTACACGGTAGGTGCATATTTTTATCAGCTCAAGCCTATCTGGACAGAGAGCTTCTTCCGCCTGATGGATGCAGTCACTTCAGAATGTGAGAAAGAGCAGGAGAATGCTCTGGTGCTGTGCTGTAAGAGCGGTATCACCAGAATTAATCTGAGCAAGCTGGAGTATTGTGAGGTAATAGGACGTACCTTGACATTTCATCTGGAGAATGGGCAGGTGCTGGAGAGCAGCGGCAGTCTGGATGAGCTGAGCAGTCAGCTTGCGCCATACCACAATTTTCTCCGCCCGCACAGATCATTTCTGATCAATATGGAATACATACAGAACATATCAAACAGGGCAATCACAATGACAAGCCATGTGCAGATTCCTGTTCCACACGGAAAATGCTCCGATATTAAGAATGTATATCTGGAGTACGTATTTGACAGAAAGCAGGTTGTTATATCATGACAGATGTTATTTATTTATTGAACAGTGCTTCGGTAGGAATCTTTGGCATGATATTATCGGCATCTTTTTGTGATATTGTCTGGACAAAGCACAAACGTATCAGTCTTGTGGTAAGTATGTTAATGATTCTGCTGATTCAGGCAATCATCTATCAGCAGACAAGCTCTGATGTGGTCAGGTATCTGTATCCGCTTATTACGCATGCGCCATTGGCAGTGGTGCTTTGTATTATGAATCGGGAATGGCTGTGGCCGGCCGTTTCAGTCTTGACAGCGTACCTGTGCTGTCAGCTAAGAAGATGGATTGCACTGGCAATCGTAGCGGTAATACCGGAAATCTATGCAGGGCAGGACATGGCTGAATTGATTGTGACTTTTCCATTATTACTGTTCCTGATATGGTTCGTATCGCCCGCAGTGCGTACACTTGCCAGGGAAACGAAGAGGCTTCAGCTTCAGTTTGGAGTGATTCCCCTGTTAGGATATGGATTTGATTACCTGACACGTATTTATACGGATTCCTTGTCAAAAGGCACGACTCTTGCAGTAGAATTTATGCCCTTTGTATGCAGTGGGGCATATCTGTTCTTTGTACTGCGTACCTCCAGGGAGAAGAAGATCCGCAATGAGCTGGAACAGACGCAGGGAATATTGAATCTACAGGTCGCACAGGCAGTCAGGGAGATAGACTCCTTGCGGGAATCACAGAAGAGTGCCAGTACCTATCGTCATGATCTGCGTCATCATATGCAATATCTGTCAGCCTGCATGGAAAATGACAAACTGGATCAGGCAAAGAATTATATTCATGAAGTCTGCTCGGAAATTGATGCTTACAAAGTTCAGAATTATTGTGAGAATGAAACAGCCAATCTGATTTTGTCGGCTTTTGCTGACAAAGCACATAAGCAGGACATATCAATGGAGATAAAGGCGCAGATTCCAACCATGCTCGCTGTATCAGAGAGTGATTTGTGTGTGTTATTGTCCAATGCGCTGGAAAATGCATTACATGCCTGTATGCAGGTGCAGGCAAAGGGATTGTCGGCAGCCATAGATGTTATGGCATATCAGCAGAAAGATACATTTTTCATCCAGATCAGGAATTCCTGTGAGGATAAGGTGGAATTTGTAAATGAAATTCCAGTGACCAGACGGGCGGGACATGGGATTGGTGTACGCAGTATATGTGCAGTAGTAGAGCGTTATGGGGGTCTTTATTCTTTCAGCGCCGAGAATGGACAGTTTATTTTAAGGGTTTCATTATAAAAACAGGGTAAAACCTGTTTTTTTTATGCAGTAAACATAATTTGCCTGTCGATTCAATGCATTTTGCGGTCGATTCATGACAGAGTCCACAATTATCTGTCAAAGTGCGTTACAATACACTCATACAAATAAAGAAAACCCGAAAAGGGGAAGGAGAGGTAAATTATGAAGAAGAAATTAGTTGGTTTGATGTTAAGTGGTATGCTGGTATTGTCATTAGCAGCTTGTGGCGGCGATGATGCAGCAGCAGACAGCGCAACTGTATCTACACAGACAGAGGTCAGCACAATGTCAGATACTGTGCAAGAAGCAGTAACGACAGAAGAAGTAACAGTTAATGATTCAACAGACAGTGAAGCAGCAGACAGTGATGGAATCCTGTACCACCTGACAATGGAGGAGATACCTGATCTGGCAGATACGACCTGGGATTTTGCAGGCGGTATGATTGATGGTACAGAGATGACAGAGGATGAGTTTAATACAGCATTGTCATCAACTTATGGTGGACAGCTTTCCTTTGTATTTGATGGAAATGGAAATGCACAGATGGTACAGGGCGGAGGTTTTCTCAATGGAACCTATGAGGTCAGAGATGACGGACTTGTAGCGGTAGTTTTCGATAATAATGGAAGTGACCTGATATATGCCTGCTTCTTCACAGATATGGATGGATTGACGATGATAGCTCTTTCTGATGATTCAGGGAATAATGGAGTTTATTTCGTACAGCAGTAATTGAAAGGAGCACTGCATGGAAATTCTGATTATTGTTATTCTGCTGATTGCATTGTTTCCTTTTTGGGTGGTTTCAACCCGGCGCAGACTGACAGTAATGAATGAAAATGTTGAAAGTGCCATAAATCAGATTGGGGTACAGCTTTCTTCACGCTATGATATGTTGGCAGCTGCTTTGAATCAGGCAAAAGACTATGATGTCCGTACGGCATGTAATCTGATTGCCAAGGTGAACTTTCACAGATGCGTCATTACATCAGTATCTACAACAGGTGAAGTCATGGAGCAGGAAAAGATGATTCAATCTGTACTGGAGGAGCTGGAGAAAATGGTCAGACAGCATCCCGAGATAAATGAGAATAAGGACTACAGCAAATTCATGGAAGCTGTAGACAGCTATGGACGGATGCTGCAGACCAGTACTCTCATCTATAATGATTCTGTTACCAAATTCAACAGAGCTGTCTGTATGATGCCTGCAAAACTGATTGCGGGCATCATGGGATTCCAACAGTGCAGTTATCTGGAAAATATCAGATGTAAGTAATTGCGAAACGGGTATAAAGCGTGGCACGAATTGTACAGCTTTTACAATGCAACACAGGCCGCTCTCGCTACGCTGCAGCTCGTAGCAGTACATAAGGCGCTAAAATACAGCGCCTAAGTACTGACGGCTGTACAGTGCCTGCTTATGCATTTGTGAAAGCCATACAATTCTGTATGCATAAAATTGCGTTTCGCAGATACCGGAATGAGATGAATAGAAGGGATAAGGTAAACATGAAAAGAGAAAAATGGTTGACGTTAGGACTTATTATTGCACTTGTTATGTCACCGGTTACAGATGTATATGCACAGGAAAGTAATGGTACATATGAGACTGTTGGAAGTGGAGATTATGAAGAATCCCAGGTTGATGATAACCGTAATAAAGAAAGTGATGCAAAAGATGGGGCAGCAGAAAATAGAAATATAGCAACAGTCAGTAATGAAGGAATAGTAGGTGAAACAGGGAAAAATACTACAGTTACGGGTGATGTAACAACAACAGGTGAGACATCCGATGGTGTTACAGCTGATGGTAGTAATACAAAAGTGACAGTGAAGGGCAATGTAACCGTAAGTGGTACAGGAAGTGCCGGAGTCAGTGCCAATAACAATGCCACAGTAGAAGTTACTGGCAATGTGGAAGCAAAAGGTGATAACCAGACTCATGAAGGACAAACAGGTGGTACTTATATTGATAAGTGGGCAGATGGAGTAGAGGCAGATAATGGTTCCAAAGTAACCGTAGATGGAAATGTTACTTCCCAAAAAGGCTGGGCTATTGATTCCCATGGATCAGATGTGACTGTAAATGGTGATGTACATTCTGAGAAAGGGTCAGCAATCAATGCAAGAAAAGGCAGTACCATCACAATTGATGGAAGCGTGTCTTCCAATGCTGGAATAACATTAGGTGGCATAATAGAAACGACTGAAAGTACTATTAAAATTACCAAGGACGTTACAGCTAAGAACGCTTGGGGGATATTAGCAGGGTCAGAAGCGGATATAGAAGTAGGCGGTAATATATCATCTGAAAAAGAAGCTGTTTATATTGCAGGCAAGGATGCATTGATTGTAGTAGATGGTAATGTCTATTCCACAAAAGGCTGTGCTATGGATATATTGGAGCAGGCAGAAGCAACTGTAAAGGGTGATGTATCAGGAAATAAACTGGCAATCTGGATGGATAACAGTTCCAAGCTTCAGGCATTAGGAAAAATCAGCTCAAATGATGTAGGTATCCTTCTTAGTCTATATGGTGACCAGGGAACAGGCGAACTTGAACTTGGTACAATAGATGCCCAGACTGCTATTAGTATTAATTATGGAGAATATAAAGATATAGATAAAATCTTGGCGGCGCTACCTGAAATGACAGTTTACAAGATGAATGCAGATACTTTACTGCGTCTGTATACAGAAAGTGAAGGGCTTAGTTTAAAAGAAGCGAGTAATTTAGCTGAAAAGATCTTAATGGAAAAGCTCCAATATGCCATTAGAAAACAGGATACCTCCAATGGTAAGATAAATATTGCAGACGAATTAACCAAAGCAAAGGAAGGTCAGACATTGACATTCAGTGTTGTGGCAAATGATGGCTATGAGGTTGATAGTGTAAGTGCAGGCGGAGAAAATATACCTGTAATCAAAAACGACAATGGTACTTATTCGATAACAGTACCAAAGGGTGGCGGTGTCAATATCTCTGCGATTTTCAAGTCAATTAAGCAGGATCAGACCACGGATCCAACACCAACCCCGAATCCGACACCAACACCTGGTACAGTAACACCGTCAGCTTCACAGCAAACATCCATACTGACAGTTGCAGAGGATACAGAAATCGTGGTAATTCCACAGACCTGGTATTCTACGAAACAGCAGGAGTTCCAGCAGGTAGTTAATACAATTCCACAGAATGGTGTCTGCATTCTGGAGGCAGATGATCTGATCAGCTTTAATCGTAAGACTTTTGCGGCATTCAGTAACAGAACAGATATAACATATGTTATAATATATAAATGGAACGGCAATACATATCAGACAGTGATTCCAGCCGGCTACCCGGTAATGGATCTGTTGAATGAGGATGGATATTGTGGCTGTCTGTATCTGAATTCTGTATTCGGTTCTACTTTAATAGATTAAAGGAGAAGAAGCATTATGGGTTTATTTACGAATAATAAGAAGCTTTGTCCTGTATGTGGAAAGCCTACCCCGCGTCTTCTGGCGACAACAGTAGAAGGCATGCCTATTTGCAAGGAATGTGCAGCCAAGGTTGACCTGCCTTCAGGGTTAGTGGATAAGATGGATGTCAAGAGTTTTGTACAGTACGTGAATTACTATGATGATAATCAGGTATTGAGGGATGTGTTCAAGGAGGATTACCGTTATGATTTCGGATTCCTTAGCGGAGCACTGGTACTGGACACTGCACACAGGCTGTTTCGTTTAAGCGGCATAGATACAGCCTTGGTCATGGAATCCAATAATCTGAAGAATTTCAGGATTCTGGAAGATAACGCGCCTCTGTTTGAGGGAGATGCGAATGGACTGAAATGTCATACGAGCAAAGTGCCTGAGCGTGTAAAAGAGATGGAACCACAGATCGAACAGTTCATGAGAGAGCGACGCGACTATGAGTGGAGAGAAGAAAGACGGGAAGAGATGGAGAGGCAGCAGAACGCCAACAGACCTAACCAGGCACTGCCGTCGGTGCTTAATTCTGATTCAGGCTCTACTGTAAGAATGTCAGAGCCAAGATTTAACACAGCAGGACCATTCCAGAACTTTGAAGTAGAGATTGTGTTAAAACACGCTTACTGGGGTTCTAAAAAGTGGAAGGTCAAGGCTCCATCCTTTGACAAAGAGCATCCAAGTACGGATTCCTATTTGATTGATTACGAGACCAGCGTGGATAAAATGCGTGATCTGGCAGAACATCTGATGAGAATTGCGAACCCGGATGCGAAGGTTACATATGATAAGCAGGAAAAGGCACAGTCTGACGCAGTACCTGATGTTGCAGGACAGATAGCCAAGTACAAGGCATTGCTGGATTCCGGTGCTATTACACAGGAAGAGTTCACTGCATTGAAACAAAAGCTGATTGGATGATCAGGATAGAAAGAGGCACATTAGGATTCCTAACGTGCCTCTCCATGTTCTTTCATAAATTGTACAAATTGTTCAACCGGTAGTGGCTTGGAGAAATAATAGCCCTGAATGTCTGTACAATGTTCTACTTTCAGGAATTCTACCTGTTTGGCTGTCTCGACACCTTCTGCAGTAATGCTCATACCAAGACTTTGTGCCAGATGGGTAATGGAATGTAACAGCTTCTCTCCGTTGGAGTCCCCAATATAATCAATCAGGCTCTTGTCAAGCTTGATCGTATCAAAATGCATGACGTTCAGAGAAGACAGGGAAGAGTAACCACTTCCGAAATCATCCAGTAACAGGGTGAAGCCTGCATTGTGGAACTGATCGATCAGACTGGATATTTCTGAATTGTTGACCGTTGCACTTTCTGTAATCTCCAAGGGCAGATATCTGGCATCCAGATGATAGCTGTCAATGATATCCTTGTATTTCTGTACTATATCTCCAAAATAGAGACTGATACGGGAAATATTTACAGAAATAGGATAGAGCGGAATACCGTCATGCTGCCATTTCTGCTGCTGCTCACATACAGCACGGAATACATATTCATCCAATGCAGCAATATTACCATTTTTCTCAAAAAGTGGAATGAATTTGCTGGGTGGAAGCAAGCTGCCGTCCTGTTTGATCCAGCGGATCAATGCTTCTGCGCCCAGAAGATTTCCAGTGTACGGATCGACCTTGGGCTGATACCAGACCTGAAACTCTTTATTCTGGATACCACTTTCAAAATCATCTTCAATTTTGTGGTTTTCAGAGATCTGGTCGATATCAAGATCATCATAAAATGCATAATGTCTGGTACGAAGTCCCTTAATCAAGGACTTTGCTTGAATCGCTTTACCGTATATCTGCTCTGGATCCTTATGGTCAGAGGTTTCGTATATACCCATCAATGGGAAGAGCCTTGGGATATTTAACCTGGAAGAAATTGCTTCCAGATCGGAATTCAGCTTATTAAGTCTCACCTCGACACTGGGTTTATCCGGCTCACAGACCAGGAAGAAGAAGCGGTCAGCACTGATTCTTGTACAGAGTTCATCAGAATGCAGATTATTGCAAAGCACCTTCCATATCTCACGAAGAGTTTCATCACCTTTGGTAACACCACAGGTAGTGTTGATAATCTTGAAGTTCTGCATATCAAGGGCTACATAGTAAATCCTGCCATAGTTGTTCCTAGCCAGTTTCTCCTGGAATGCAGCAAAGTTGTCCCCACCTGTCAGGGAATCACTATAAGCCAGTTCCAACAGTTCCTTCTTCTGTTTACGGTAGAAATACAGGAAAAGGATGATGCTGCAGGCTGAAATGGCAAATATGATAAGCATGAGTCTGGTGACATAGAAATTAATGGGCTTTGCCATATTCCACAGAACCTGTTCCGGCACAATCGTTAAAAGAAACCATTGCCTGTCTGAACGGAGGTTATGCAGTGGAACCATGCAATAATAATAGCGCTGATCCTGATTGGTATAAGAACCAACATGTTCAGAAGCATCATCCATGTGTTGGCGTACAACAGAAATTGTTGTTTCATGGCCTTCGTTGTACTGACGCAGATAATCCATTAGATTAACTGCATTGCGAAGGTCATCGGGAGCAGTGTCCGAGATGGCGATAAAATCTGCGTCCTGATTGATGATACAGCTTATTGCCAGATTATCAAAAGAAGGGATACTTACAAGCTCGCTGAAATTCTCTGTACAGTATGTGGCATAGAGAACGCCATCAACCTCATTCTGAGCATTATAGATTGGAACACTGAATACATTAATGGATTCATGGACATCTCCGACAGCATCGGTTATATTGTTGGTTATTCCGGATAGTCCTTTCATGCCGTCCTGATAGAAATCCCGGAAAGACAAGTCCTGCCTGTATCCGTCTGTAGTAGTCGTAATGCCCTGTCTGTCAATAATCCCGATACGCTTGAAACGGTAGGTATCTGTATAAACTTTTAAATATTGAATGTATTCTTCGCTGTCATTGGAGACATCTGTTATTCCGCTGCTGAGACTGTTGAGCAGATTGAACTTATCTGTCAGCTCCTGGGTCACGGCCAATGCATTCTGGGCAGTTACATCTTTGAGGTTCTCTTTTACTTCCAGGGTCAGTGTATCACGGATGAGGAAAGAACACCGGAATACAGCCAGTATGACCATAGACAAGGCGAAAATCAGAATAATAAAAGTATGTTTGGATATTTTTTTGTAAGTCATATATAATCCTTTTCTTAATTAGTAGACAGTATATATATAATTATACACTATTTCATGAAGTGGGCAATTGTTTTTTTGAAAATTACAACTACATGCCAATTGTGCCGGTTGTAATATTGAGAGCCATATGGTATATTTCCAGTAGTGAATTTGAAAAAACCATATATGGTAGTTTTTGCACACGGAAACTTTGTGTCTGCAGTCCAAAGTATGCAGGTTACAGAAAGGCATGGTTATTAATATGGAAGAACATAAAAGAAGACCACGATATAAAGGAACACACCCTCGTAAGTTCGAGGAGAAATATAAGGAACTGAACCCGGAGAAATATGCGGATACAGTGGCGAAGGTAATCAGCAAGGGATCAACACCGGCAGGAATGCACATCTCCATTATGGTGAAGGAAATCCTTGATTTCCTGCAGATACAGCCTGGGCAGAAGGGACTGGATGCCACCCTGGGATATGGCGGACATACCAGAAAGATGCTGGAACAGTTGCAGGGACAGGGACACCTATATGGGCTGGATGTAGACCCTATTGAGATCGTGAAGACCACGCAGAGACTGCGGGATGCAGGATTTGGAGAGGATATCTTCACTTCTATACAGGAGAATTTCGCCAATATTGCCAAAGTGGCACAGGAGTATGGACCTTTTGATTTTATGCTGGCTGATCTGGGTGTCTCTTCTATGCAGATTGATAACCCGGAGCGTGGCTTTTCCTATAAGCTGGATGGACCACTGGACTTGAGACTGAATCCCCAGAAAGGTGTAAGTGCAGCCGAGAGACTGACACAGGTGTCAGAAGATGAACTGATTGGTATGTTCATTGAGAATTCGGATGAACCCTATGCGAAACAGATTGCATCTGCCATTATGAAAGAAATGAAGAAAGGGCATAGGATTGATACAACGACGAAGCTTAGGGAAACCATCGAGACAGCACTGGCTTTTTTACCGGAGAATAAAGAAAAGAAGGATATTGTAAAGAAGAGCTGCCAGCGTGTTTTTCAGGCGCTGCGTATTGATGTGAACAGCGAATTTGAGGTGTTGGATCAATTCTTATACAGTCTCCCGGATGTGCTGGCGCCCAATGGCAGAGTTGCAATATTGACTTTTCACTCTGGAGAGGATAGGATGGTAAAGAAAGCATTCAAGCAATATTATAAGGAAGGAATCTTTCGTGAGATTGCAGAGGATGTGATTCGTCCAAGCGCAGAGGAATGCCGTAACAATGGCAGAGCCAGATCTACGAAGATGCGCTGGGCAGTGAAGAGATAGAATTACGTATTTTGATAAGAAGATGGCAATATGTAAGAAGCAGCCTGAAGACAATCGTGATAAGCTGTAGATAAGTAACAGACTGCTACAGCAGTGATTAGAACGAAACGACAGGAGGCAATAGATATGACGACAATACAGGGACCGGCAGCACCCAAGGATCCGACCAGAAAGAGACCCTTCTTCTATATTATGCAGGAGAAGGAGATATTCGGTGCAAAACAGACAGACGGCAGAGGCATTCAGTTTATTTATGAGAATGATAACAGGCTCATCAACAGTGCACAGATAGCAGGAAATGTGACAGATGAAGAGATACTGGAGCTTCTAAAGACAACCGAAGGGTTTCGTAAACTGGTGCACAGTATTGGTGTAACAGCTGATATTGTGACACCTGTGTCACAAACACAGAAGGTACGTTTTGCATTTCAGATGTATGGAAAGACAGATCCTTATGTATCGGGAACAACGCTTTATCTGGATACATGGGGAGATGGCGCAGAGCGTATCCTGGAACTGGATGATGCAGTATGGTCAGAGGATGATAAAGAACCTGGACAGATTCGTTTTGAATTTCCACAGAGTGGATTGCAGGCAAGAGTCAGTGTCAGATTCTATCTGCAGGATGGCTATACAGCGCCACCGGTTGTGGAAGATGAAGCAGTAGACACAGACAGCCCTGCATATAGCCAGATGATAGAACGTTCCCTGATGCAGACCGGCAATATGTCCAGGATTGCGGCGGCAATCCATAAGGCGAAGCAGGGAGAGGATGTGACACTTGCCTACATTGGAGGCTCTATTACACAGGGAGCAGGTGCAATCCCCATTGACCACCAGAGCTATGCATATCGGTCATATCAGTCTTTTGCAGAGCATTTTGGTACAGGTAAGAATGTGCATTTTGTAAAAGCCGGGGTCGGTGGCACACCCTCAGAGCTTGGAATGCTGCGTTTTGACAGGGATGTATTGAGAGATGGCACTGTTAAGCCGGATATTGTAGTGGTAGAATTTGCTGTGAATGATGAAGGCGATGAGACAAAAGGCGTATGTTATGAAAGTCTGGTCCGTAAGATTCTTGCATTGCCGTGGCATCCGGCGGTGGTATTGCTTTTTGCAGTGTTTGCATATGACTGGAATCTTCAGGATCGGCTTGCGATTGTGGGTGAGACCTATGAATTGCCCATGGTCAGCATTAAGAATGCGGTTACACCGCAGTTTCGCCTGACCAGAGAAGAAGGCAGAGTATTGTCGAAGAATCAGTTCTTTTATGATATATATCATCCCAGCAATATGGGACATCGTATCATGGCAGACTGCCTCATGAACCTGTGGAACAAGGCAGCAGCATATGAGGGAACAGATCATACAGATGAATTGTTAGACAGTCGTATTGCAATCCAGAACCAATGGGGAAAGGGCAGCGACTTTGAACAGGTGAAGCTTCTTGACAGGAAGCAGATTCCCCAGGGAGTCAGCATAAGCTGTGGTGCATATGACAGCATAGATACAGATCTTCAGAGAGTGGAGATGGATGACAGACTGGAACCTGTGGCACAGTTTCCAAATAACTGGTATAAAGAAAGTACAGAAAATGACACGTTTGTCATGAAAATAACCTGCAGGGCATTATTCCTGATCAATAAGGATTCTGCCGCCATTGATGTAGGAAAGGCAGATGTGTATGTGGATGGTAAATATAAGCTGACTGCTGATCCGCATAAGAACGGATGGACGCATTGTAATCCGCTGCTGGTGTTCAGTGAAGAACAGGCAGAAGAGCATACGGTAGAAATCCGTATGGCAGCAGGAGACGAAGAGAAGAAATTTACCATACTGGGATTCGGGTATGTGTAACAGCGATTTTGCGAATGGGGTTCTGAATAGTTATTATTACAAGTAAATAAGACAGAAGGGCATGGTAAGCAGATTGGATACGAAGACAGAATTAGGGGCAATCAAAGAATTAAAGGAAGAATATCTGGAGCCGTTCATGCATCTTATGATGCAGTATGAATGTGCGATGCTGGAGGTACAGACGAAGCTGGAGGTACTGAATAAGGAGCTTGCACTGGTGAACAGCCGCAATCCCTTTGAATCCATCAAAGCCAGATTAAAAAGTCCTGAGAGCATTTATGGCAAAATGCAGCGAAAGGGGATAACTTTTTCCATAGAAAATATAGAAAAGAATCTGAATGATATTGCAGGAATCCGCGTAATCTGCTCTTTCCCGGAAGATATCTATAAGCTGGTGGAATGCCTGTTGAAGCAGGATGATATCATATTGATTGAGATGAAGGATTACATTAAGAATCCAAAGCCTAATGGATATAGGAGTCTGCACCTGATACTGGATATTCCCATATTCCTTACCGGGGAGAAGAAGCATATGCGTGTAGAGGTGCAGTTCCGCACGATTGCGATGGATTTCTGGGCAAGCCTTGAGCATAAGATGAAATACAAGAAAGACGTTGAGAATGCAGAGAGCATTTCAGAAGAGTTAAAATACTGTGCGGACCTTATCTGCCAGCTGGATAAGCGTATGCAGCAGATCCGCAACAGAATTGACAATAATACAATAAGTGATGTAACAGGAATTATCAAGACAGAAGAGTAGTCATATCCCGGTATTCCTTGGGTGACAGTCCGTATTCTTTTTTAAAAGCACGGAAGAATGCAGAATAGTCACTGAAACCATATAGTTCATACGTGGAGCTGATAGAGGCTCCGCTTGCGATTGCAGACCGACAGGCCTGCAATCTTTTTTTGCTGATATATTGATGGAGAGAGAGTCCAATCTTATCTTTGAAGGTGTGGGAAATATAATATTTACTTACAAAAAACTCTTTTTCCAGGCGCTCTAGGGATAAGTCTTCTTCCAGGTGATTGTTAATAAAATCACAGATAGCCAGATGTAATTCTTTCTCAGAAGAAGCTCCAGCCATGTGGCTGCGTTCGTAGATCAGCCGGTTCAGATACAGAAGCAGAGAATTGACCTGAAGGGCAATTTTGGCATCTCTGCCGAAACGGTTGCTTTTTACCTCTTCGATCAGTTCGAATATCTGGGACTGGATGCGGTTAAAGGTGATGACATCATTGGAAAAGGAATAATTGTGTGTCGTGGTGACATTCTGTAAGAGATAACCATAATCTAAAGAAGATTCCATGAGGCGGTTACAGTAATCGGTACTGATCCACAGAATGAAACGGCGGTATGGTGTTGTATGATCCAAAAATACCGGGTAGTGGGTCACATGTGGGGGAATCAGCAGGAAATCACCATTTTTGATATGGTATGTTTTATCCTCGACATGAATATCTACATTTCCTTCCAGAAAGAAGTAGAATTCATAATAATTATGTGTATGTGGACTGACTGCTTTCAGGGGCAGGTCACTGTAGTAATAGACTTCAAAGTCCTCGGAATACATGAATTGCCTTGTACTAAAGGTGGTCTGGAGGTCTTTCTTGTGCATGGGGTGTCCTTTCTGGGGATTGAGAGCGTGCCTGTGTTGCATTGTTGAATCTGTTCGATTCTGTATCCGTAATTGCGTGAAAGTGACTCTCCATTCAGAGCGGGGCTTGAATGGAGAGAATCTATTTTTAGTTAGATATAGTGTAGCATATTTTGCATAGCGAAGTAACCCTATGAGCAAAAGTAAAGCATCAAAGATGAGACTTTGCGTATAGGTTTTTGAATAGCTACTTAAATTTGATACTTAAATTTTAAATAATATGTTGACACTCGACATATGTCGTGCTATGATATATCCAACACCTGATATATCGCTGCACGACATATCAGGTGACGATACATTAGAGAGAGGCATGGTGTGAAGGAGTTGAAGTTTCACACATGGAATCTGTGTTTGTGCGTACTGGACACGGGTTGCAATGCGCAAGGTGAGTACGCGGAAATGAGGAGTGGTAGTATGGATACGAATAATATGAATGTAGCAGTGCAGCAGGAACAGCAGGCTGTGCAGGTTAAGAAGAAGCCGGTCAAGGGTGTGGTTTTGGCGCTTCTGACATTATTGGCTTTTCTGGCGATTCAGGTGACGGTCAGTGGTGTTGGTGCGGGTGTGTATATGGTGAAGTGCATGGCGCAGACTGGCGGAGATATTGAGATGAGTCAGGAACTTTATATGCAGCAGATTTCAGAGTCCGGCTTTATGACGGATCTGCTTATGATTACGACAATAATCTGTGCAGCAGTAGCACTGTTATGGTATCGCTTTGGCATTGTGAAGAAGTATACCCAGCAGCAGAAGCAGGATTTTAAGGAGCTTATCAATGGAAGGAATATTGCTACTGTAGTGGTTACAGCAATTGGATGTTACGGAATTGCTTTATTGCTGTCTCAGATCATCGGTGCGCTGGTTCCGGGTTCCATGGAAACATATCAGGAATTAATTGGATTTTCTCTGAGTGGCAGTGCTTTGATAGCAGCCTTGACAGTAGTGATCATCGCTCCGATTGGAGAGGAATTGATCTTCAGAGGTATTATCTTCAGATTGCTTGAGAAGAATTTACCGGTTGTGGCAGCGATTATCATTCAGGCGGTTCTGTTTGGAATCTATCATATGAATATCATGCAGGGACTGTATGTACTTCCTCTGGCACTGGCACTTGGGTATACAGCATACAGAACGAAATCCGTATATCCATGTATTCTGATGCATATGGTCAATAACTTTATGCCATCATTGCTGGCAGTATTACCGGAAAGTGTACCGACAGTGCCGGTAGCAATTATCATCATAGTAATCAGTGCAGCAGTGTTATATCCTCTCACGAAGGGGATGCGTGCAGGTAAGGTATCAGCGTAAAATCAACCACTGAAAGGTGTGGGAAACAGAATGAAGAAGCAGGAACCGTTAACAGAGAGCTATTTTTATATATTATTATGTCTGTATGACAGACCAAGACATGGCTATGGAATCATGCAGAAGGTGGCTGCGATATCAGATGGCAATGTGAAGATCGGCTCAGGAACGATGTATGGCGCTGTCAGTAATATGTTGAAGAAGGGATGGATCATCGAGATAGAAAGTGATGATCCTGAAGATAAGATGAAGAGACTTTATCAGTTGACACAGGAAGGCAGGACGGTCCTGAACGAGGAGATCAGCCGGCTTCGCCTGTTGGTAGATTATGCGGATAAAGTCCTTGGAGGAGATTATGAAGACTCGTAGAACAAGTCATAAGGTATATGGCGTATGGGAATATGATTTTATAATGTATCAGGAACAGCAATTTTTGCAAACTACACAACAAATATTACAATGAAATAACTGCAATAATCCGATACAATATACCTATTCGGAGACGGCAAGAATCGTCCTGGATAGGTATTTTTTATTTATGAGAATATGGAGGTTATTCCTATGCAGATGACATTAAGATGGTATGGCAGTAAGCATGATTCTGTTACACTGGAGCAGATTCGTCAGATTCCTGGGGTGAAGAGTGTGATTACGACACTGTATGATTCTGTTCCAGGAGAGGCATGGTCTTTGGAAGATATCCGTGCCATGAAGAAAGAAGTAGAGGCAGCAGGGCTCACGATTGCAGGAATTGAAAGTGTGAATATTCATGATGCAATTAAGATTGGTTCTCCCGACAGAGAGCAGTACATAGAGAATTATATTACAACACTGGAACGCCTGGGACAGGAAGATATTCATATGGTATGTTATAACTTCATGCCTGTATTTGACTGGACAAGAACAGAACTGGCAAGAAAAAGACCGGATGGTTCTACCGTGCTGGCATACAATCAGGCAGCAGTGGATGCATTGAAGCCGGAAGAGATGTTTGCATCCATTGATTCTGATTCCAATGGTTTCGTTATGCCTGGCTGGGAGCCTGAGCGTATGGCGAGAGTGAAAGAACTCTTTGAGATGTATCAGGATATTGACAATGAGAAGCTTTTTGCAAATCTGAAATATTTCCTGGAGCGTATCATGCCGACCTGTGATAAATATGATATCAATATGGCAATTCACCCGGATGATCCTGCATGGAGCGTATTTGGCCTGCCGCGGATCATTATCAATAAAGAAAATATACTACGCATGATGCATATGGTAGATAACCCACACAATGGTGTGACCTTCTGCTCAGGCTCCTATGGAACCAATCTGGAGAACAATCTGCCGGATATGATCCGTTCCCTCAAGGGCAGAATTCATTTCGCTCATGTGAGAAATCTGAAATTTAATTCTCCGACAGACTTTGAAGAGTCCGCCCATTTATCCAGTGATGGAAGCTTTGATATGTACGAGATCATGAAAGCACTCTATGAAATCGGCTTTGATGGACCAATCAGACCAGACCACGGACGTATGATCTGGGGTGAAGTGGCTATGCCGGGATATGGTCTGTATGACAGAGCACTTGGTGCGGCATATCTGAACGGCTTATGGGAAGCAATTGATAAAAATGCAAAGCGGGGTTAAAGCAATATGAAATTATCTTATGATGGTGTATTTGAACATAGACAGGAGTGGGAGAAGGCAGGCTTTGTCCTTCCTGCATTTTCAATGGAACAGGTACGTAAAGAGACAGCAGAACATCCTGTCTGGGTGCATTTTGGAGCCGGCAATATTTTCCGTGCTTTTCAGGCAAATGTAGTACAGGAGCTGCTGAATGCAGGAAAAATGAAGACCGGACTGATTGCAGTAGAAGGATATGATTATGAGATCATTGATAAAATGTATCAGCCTCATGATAATCTGGGAATCCTGGCTACTTTAAAAGCCGATGGAAATGTAGATAAGACAGTAGTAGGAAGTATTATGGAAGCGCTGACACTGGACAGTGATAATACACAGAACATGACACGACTGTCACAAATATTCACCAATCCAAGTCTGCAGATGGCAAGCTTTACAATTACTGAGAAGGGATACAGTCTGGTGGATGGCAAGGGCAGTATATTACCGGCAGCTGCTCAGGATATGGAGCAGGGAACAGAAAGACCTGTCAGCTATATTGGCAAAGTAGCAGCACTTCTATATGCCCGTTATCAGGCAGGCGCATTGCCCATTGCAATGGTGAGCATGGATAACTGTTCTCACAATGGAGACAAGTTATATCAGGCAATCCATGCTTTTGCACAGGGCTGGGAACAGAGAGGACTGGTAGAGAAAGGCTTCCTGGCTTATGTAGAGGATGCACATAAGGTCAGCTTCCCCTGGTCCATGATTGATAAGATTACCCCAAGACCGGACGCTTCTGTAGAAGATATGCTTCGGATGGCAGGGGTAGAAGATCTGGAGCCTGTAATTACCGGCAAGAATACTTATGTAGCGCCTTTTGTCAATGCAGAGGAATGCCAGTATCTGGTTATTGAGGATAATTTCCCCAATGGAAGACCTGCACTGGAAGAAGGCGGTGTAATCTTCACTACAAGAGAAACGGTAGACCGTGTCGAGAAGATGAAAGTCTGCACATGCCTGAACCCGTTACATACTGCGCTTGCTGTATTTGGCTGTCTGCTTGGCTATACCTTGATATCCAAGGAAATGGATAACCCGGTATTGAAGAAGCTGGTAGAGGTAATAGGCTATGAAGAGGGACTTCCTGTAGTAGTAAATCCAGGAGTAATTGCCCCCAAGAAATTCATAGATGAAGTGGTAAATATCAGAATCCCGAATCCTTTCATGCCTGATACGCCACAGCGTATCGCTACAGATACTTCTCAGAAGCTGGGAATCCGTTTTGGTGAGACGATTAAGGCATATCAGCGTTCAGGGGAACTGTCTGTAAGCAGCTTAAAGAGAATCCCACTTGTCTTTGCTGGCTGGCTGCGGTATCTGTGTGGCATAGATGATAAGGGAGAGGCTTTTACACTGAGTGCAGATCCTATGCTGGACACCGTATGCCCTTATGTAGCTGACTTGAAGTTTGGAGATACACAGGTTCATGAGAAGGTAGCACCGATTCTGTCAAATGAGAAGATATTTGGCGTGAATCTGTATGAGGCAGGTCTTGGAGAACTGACAGAGCAGTATTTTGTGGAAATGTTGGCTGGTAAAGGTGCTGTAGAAGCTACACTTGCGAAATACGTATAAGAGGAGCCTGTATGAGAAATTCAGTGCTTAATCGGATTATTGCGGCGATTTCAGCCATTTTTATGCCGATTATCAATATCATGACTGCAGCGGGGATTATGAAAGGATTTTTGGCATTGTTTGTAAGTCTTGGATGGATAGCACAGGATAGTGGCACGTATCTGATCTGTAATGCCATCGCAGATGCATTTTTCTATTTTTTGCCTGTTTTTATTGCCTTTACGGCAGCAGAGCAGTTCAAATGCGATAAATTTACAGCGGTGGTTGTTGCAGGGGTTCTTCTGTATCCGCAATTGACACAGGCTTTTGATGCAGCGCAGAAGATTAACTTTGCAGGGATTCCTGTGACAAAGGCAACGTATCCATCCAGTGTTTTGCCTATACTGATGGCAGTAGGCTTTCTGCATTTTATAGAGAGGTTCTGGAAGCGGGTTATACCTGAGATAATCAGTGGATTTCTTGTTCCATTATTATCAATCATTGTGACCGGTGTAGTGACTCTGACTTTATTTGGCCCGATGGGCACCTGGTTTGGAGACATTCTGGCATCTGGATATACCTATGTCTATGACTGGAATCCTTATGTATCAGGCTTCTTCCTTGGAGGACTGATACAGATCATGGTAATATTTGGCTTCCACTGGAGTCTGGTTCCAATCGTTATGTTGAATATTGCATTATATGGAGAAGATACCATACTTCCTTTCATTGGGGCGGCAGCCATGGCACAGGGAGGGGCAGCATTGGCTGTCGCCTTCCGGGTACAGGACTCTGCATGTAAAAGCCGTATCCTGTCCGCTGTGATATCTGCCGTATTTGGTGTGACAGAGCCTGCGATGTTTGGTGTGAATCTTCCACTGAAGAAACCTATGGCTGCAGTCTGCGCAGGGGGCGCTATAGGAGGGGCACTTACGGGATTTACCGGTGCACATGCGATTGCATTTGCTTTCCCGGGGCTTCCTACATTGCCGGTTTATTTCGGGGATGGTTTCTGGGGATTTCTTGGAACCTGCGTGGTGGGATTCGTGCTTGGCTTTGCCTTTACCATGTTTATGAAGCTTGATACAACACCAATAGAGAAATGACATATAAAAACAGTAATACCTGTAATATATCTTTAAATTTATAAAACTATTGATTAAGTTCTGAATATTTTATATAATTACTAAGTGATAATGATGCATTCAGAACAGTTGATAAAGAGGTTAAGGATATAATACAGGTGTTTTTATATCCTTACTTTGGTGATACGAGGAGGCAATACTGTGGGAGAATTCGATACAAAAGACATTACAGTAGAGCAGCTATGCAAGGTAATTAATATGCTTCATCCATGCATGGATGATTATTTGTATGTATATGATCTTATGAATGATTATTACTATATTTCACCAGAGGCAATAAAGCATTTCAGTCTTCCGGCAGTGGAATTCCATGATGTAATATCCAATCATGCCAAATTTGTATATCCGCAGGATGTCGAGATGCTACAGAAGGATCTGCAGGAGATTCTTGATGGAAAGAAAGACTTTCATAATCTTCAGTACAGATGGATGTCGAAGAAAGGAGAGGCTATCTGGATCAATTGCAGAGGATATGTTGTCCGCAGTGAAGATGGTACACCTGAGTATATGCTTGGCTGTATTAACGAAATCGGTGCCAGACAAAAGGCTGATAATGTAAGTGGATTACTTGGAATGTCCAGTCTTCGTTCTTTTCTGGAAGAACATGTATCGAAGAAAATCAACGAAGGATATCTTATGCGCCTTGGGCTGGATGATTTTAAGGAAATCAATGAGAAGCTTGGAAGTGATTATGGAGACATGGTGCTTCGAAAGACAGCAGAATGTATTGATTCCTGCATTTTGCCGGGACAGACATTATATCGGGCAGGCTCAGATGAATTCCTTGTGCTGGATGTCATGGGACGAAGTATTCAACAGGCAGAAGAGCAGTACCAGGAAATAAGACAAGCAATAGATGCTTTTGTAAAAGATAATTATTACGAGGCGGTCTATACTGTGTCAGCAGGTATTCTTGGAGGAGCTGAATTTACAGGGTTTAATTTCTCTGATATTATGCGGTATTCAGAGTTTTCGTTAAATGAAGCCAAAAGAAGAGGCAAGAACAGGGCATATGTTCTGGAAAAACAGGATTATGAGAAGTTTATATACAAAAAATCGTTGATTAAGCTGCTGCGTAATTCTGTCAATCATGGATTTGAAGGCTTTGAAGTATACCTGCAGCCGCTTTTTGATGCCAAAAGCAAGACACTGTATGGTGCAGAAGCTCTGATGCGGTATCATACACAGGAGTATGGGATGATATCACCGGTGGAGTTTATTCCATTACTGGAAAAGACAGGTCTTATCATTCCGGCGGGAAAATGGATGCTGCATCATGCTCTGGAGTTATGTCATGACATACAGATGAAAGTACCGGATTTTCGAATCAGTGTCAATATTTCCTATATTCAGGTATTAAAGAGCAATATTATCAGCGATATATTGCAGGTAATCGAACAGCATCAGGTAGATCCTTCCAGGGTGATCATAGAGTTGACAGAGAGTGGGCTTCTGCTGGCAGACAGCCGTATTGCCAAATTATGGAACCGGTTAAAGGAGAAGGGGATTCAGCTGGCGTTAGATGACTTTGGAACCGGTTATTCTAACTTTCATTATCTCAATGATCTGCATCCTGAGATTATCAAGATAGACCGTTCTTTTACTGTAAAGGCGGTAGAAAATGAGTACGAATACAAGCTGCTTTCGCTTATGAGTGATATGGTACATGGTATGGATGTCAAGGTATGCGTAGAAGGTATTGAGAACCAGAAAGAACTGGAGAAGATGTTGAAGGTTTCCCCAAATTACTGTCAGGGATATTATTTTGGAAAGCCTTGTAATTATCAGGAGTTTAGAAGTTCTTTTATTGATGTATAATAATGTATGAATTAAAAGGGGAATGTAACACTCAGGTCGAGCGCTGCATTCCCCTTTTTATGAAGCGGAGTATCAGAACTTACCGTTCCAGTTTAAAAATGCCAGATAACCTTTCACTGCTTCATAGATATCAGCCTTGCTGCTGACTTCGTAAGGGGCGTGCATATTCAGTACGGCAACACCACTGTCAATTACGTTCATGCCATATTTTGCCATGATATAGGCGATAGTTCCGCCACCGCCTGCATCTACCTTACCAAGCTCTGCAAACTGATAAGATACATTGGCGTCATCCATGACCTTGCGCAGTGCTGCAATATATTCAGCATTAGCATCATTAGAACCGCTCTTACCACGGGAACCGGTATATTTGTTGAATGTAACGCCATGGGCCAGGAAAGCAGAGTTATTCTTCTCGAATACATTCGCATAGAGAGGATCAAAGCCTGCGCTGACATCAGATGAGAGCATAACAGAGTTAGCCAGAGCACGTCGAACAAGTAATTCGGATTCGCCTTCTGTCATAGCCAGTAATTCTGCAACTGCATTGGCAAAGAAGCTGGACTGCATACCTGTAGCACCAACACTTCCGATTTCTTCCTTGTCTACCAGCAGACAGCACTGGGTACGGGTACTGCATTTTGCGTCCAGCATTGCGAAGAGAGAAGTGAAAGCACAGATTCTGTCATCCTGTCCATAGGAAAGAACCATGCTTCTGTCAAATCCACAGTCTCTTGCCTTGCCTGCGGGAACGATTTCTAATTCAGCAGACTGGAAATCTTCTTCATCGATACCATATTGATCAGCCAGAAGCTTCAGAACATTTGCCTTAATTGTTTCTTTCTCTTCTTTGCTGGTATCGCTGTCTTTTTCAAGAGGAATATTACCGATCAACAGATCCAGATTCTCACCGGTTACGACTTCTGTTGCCTTTTTACCCATCTGCTCACCGGCAAGGTGGACTAACAGATCTGTGATAACAAATATGGGATCGTCTTCCTTCTCACCAAGGCAGATATCCACCATAGTACCGTCCTTCCTGGCTACTCTTCCATGAAGAGACAGAGGGATAGCTGTCCACTGATATTTCTTGATACCGCCATAGTAATGGGTATCAAAATATGCAAATCCTTCTTTCTCATATAATGGGTTCTGCTTCACATCAATTCTTGGGGAGTCGATATGTGCACCCAGAATATTCATACCTGAGGAGATCGGTTCTTCACCAATCTGGAAAAGGGCAATGCTCTTATGCATCTGTACAGCATATACCTTGTCACCTTTGCTGACTTTGCCTTTGGCAGCAATGATGTCAGCCAGATCATGATAGCCTGCTTCTTTTGCCATACGAATTGTAAGGTCAATACATTCGCGTTCTGTTTTGCCTTCATTCAGGCAGTTCTTATAGCGCTCGCAGATAGCCTGCAGCTTTTCTTTGTCTTCGTTCTGGTAGGAAAGCCAGAGATTTTCTTTTTTCATATGAATATGTCCATGCCTTTCTTATGACCTGCATAATAGATATGCGGGTGCTGATTTTCTACCTGAATATCATAACACAATCGGGAGAGGATTCGCAACCGGATGGCGTAAGGTATCGAAAATGTATGCTTATGCAGATTTTACATAAATTATACATTATTGTGGTAGTGGCTTTTACATAACCTGAATACAATACAGACATACCTTTTGTTATTCGGATTGATGGGCGGATTGCTTTTGACACACAAAAGTTCTGAAAATAAATGAAATATTATTTAAAATAACAGAAAATATGATATAATGAAATTGCTTCAGGCAAACAGAAGTTATATCATATTTTTTGATTCTTAAGATACCAAAGGGGGAAAATTATGAAATCAATACGTACCAAGATCATAATGGGTATTCTGTTCTGCTCACTGCTGACGGCAGCAATCATAGCCTGTCTGGCGATTGTTAATTCATCACAGATGGCTTCTGCGGATACAGCAGCGAAGTCACAGCTTTCAGGTGAGGTCTTTGCCGGGGAGATTAACAGTACTATTTCAAGAATTGAACAATCTGTTAATACGCTGAGTGATGCGGTGATGCAGGATTTTGACTATGCAGCCTTTAAGAAAAGCAAGGATTATGCAGATCAGTATACGAAGCAGATAGAGAAGGAAGCTGTTAATTTTGCAAGTCATACAGACGGTGCGGTTACAGCATATGTCAGATATAATCCACAGTATTCCAATCCGACATCCGGTATTTTCATGTCGAGAAATTCTACAGATGAGAATTTCACTTTGCTGACACCTACTGACTTTTCCATGTATGATGCAAGTGACGTTGCGCATGTAGGCTGGTATTATCAGCCGGTAGAGGCAGGAGAGCCATTATGGATGGAGCCTTACTTGAATGAGAATGTCAATATCTACATGATTTCCTACGTAATACCCTTGTATGCAGAAGATGGTACATCCATTGGTGTTGTGGGTATGGATATTGACTTTGGTACACTTACGGATCTGACAGATGCCATCAGTATGTATGACACAGGCTATGCATTCCTGATTAATGCGCAGGGTGTTGTCATGCATCATAAGGAACTGGAGAATGGAACCAGCTTGGGAGAGCAGGACAGCTCATTGTCAGATATTGTAACCTTCCTGTCAGATGATACCAATGAGGGAAAAGGTCATCTGTATACCTATCAGGGTGTGAGAAAGCAGATGTATTATTTCAACCTGGATAATGGAATGAAGCTTGTACTGACAGCACCGAATGGAGAAGTCTATGCGGAAGCAAATCAGTTGGTAGGCATGACATTGATAGGACTTGTCATTGCGCTTCTGATATGCTCGGTTCTTGGAATTGTTGTCGGAAATAATATTGCAAAACCCGTAAAATATGTAACAGAGATTATTGAGCAAACCTCCAGACTTGATTTCTCACCAACAGAAATGGGAAGCAGACTGCGCAGACAGAAAGACGAAATTGGCGTTATGGCAAGGGCTGTCCATGAGATGCGTAAGATATTAAGAGATATTATGGCAAGACTGGATGAAGCTAATAGGACCATTACAGAGGGTGTAGACAGACTGGATGAGATTATGAAGGTCAACAGTGATCTTGCGCAGGATAACTCGGCAGCTACGCAGGAGCTGGCAGCAGGTATGCAGGAGACATTGGCTAACACCCAGCATATCGTACAGAATATTGCAGAGGTAAAGCAGAATTCGGAAGCTATTTATCAGATGGCTCTCGATGGAGTAGAACAATCACATCAGGCGTATGCACGGGCTGCTGCGATGGAGAAGACCAGTACACAGTCCAGCAAACAGGCTAACGAGATCTATGAACAGATGAAGGATAAGGCAGATGCTGCCGTGGAACAGTCCAAAGCAGTCCAGAAAATTAACGATCTGACCAATGAAATCAAAGAGATTTCTTCCCAGACGAACCTTCTTGCACTGAATGCAAATATTGAAGCAGCAAGAGCAGGAGAAGCAGGACGCGGATTTGCAGTTGTCGCTTCTGAAATTGGCAGTCTGGCATCGCAGACATTAAGTACAGTCGGCAATATCAATAGTATCGTAGTGGAAGTAAATGATGCAGTATCCAGTCTGACACAGTGCATTACCACGATTATGGATTTCCTGGAGAATACGGTAGTAAATGATTATGCACAATTCCAGAAGTCTGGTACAGAATACAGAACAGATTCAGATGACTTCAAGAATGTTATGGAACAGACCAAGGATTCCATGCAGCTGCTGGAGAAATACATTGATGAGATTTCCACTGCATCTGATGGTATCAATGACATGATGAGCCAGTCTACAAGCGGTATCAGTGATATTGCAGAGAAATCTTCCCAGACGCAGACCAGCACTGCAGAAGGATACAACAGATTGCAGGAATGCAGAGAATCCATAGAACAGTTAAAGAAAATAGTAGAACAGTTCCATTTAGGATAAAGAACATATGTTATTTATTGAGAAGCAGCGCATTTGTGCTGCTTCTTGTTTTATGCTTCCTTATGTGGTATGGTTATAGGTGTGTACGAAAGGTATTAAGATAGGAACAAACAAATGGCTGATGGGAAGAAGAGAGAGTTATTGCCGGACGTATTGCGGGGCTTTGCAATATGTCTTGTGGTTCTGGGGCACTGCATCCAGGAGGGCAGTGGCGAGGTATATAAATTACAGGAAGCATATTTTGATGACCGGCTGTATCAGTTGATCTACAGCTTTCATATGTCGCTTTTCATGTTGATAAGTGGCTGGCTTGGCTGGTACAGTATGAAGACAACGGACGATAGAAGGGAACAACTGCAGATTCTGGGCAGAAGGGCGGCATCCCTGCTGATTCCCATATTTGGATGGACTGCGCTGGATTCATCGAGACATTTTCTTATGAATGCCTATTATGGCTATCCACATGCAGGACTGGGACAGGGATTGCTTCAATATATAGTTAATTCCCTGGAAAATCTGTGGTTTTTGTGGGCAGTGTTCTGGTGCTTCCTGATCGTATGGTGCATGCATTACTGGTTTCATGATGCGTTATGGCTTTATATTGTGGGCTTTCTGATGATGTTCTTTATTCCAGATGGATTGGGACTTGGCGCATATAAATATATGCTGCCTTTTTACATCATTGCCTTTTATTTCCATGAAGGAATGGCTGAACGGCATAATAAAGAGAAGGCAATCAGCAGACTGTGTGAGATAATCTGCAATGTATATGAACAGGCGCCTATCGTTCTGACTCTGGCGGCCGGTCTTGTATGGATTCTGCTGTTTGCTGCTTTCTTCACTCAGGATGTATTTATTTATCTGACCGGTTACAAATTATTGGGAAAAGACATTACCAGACAGCTTGCAATAGATGGCTACCGCTTCATCATAGGACTTTCAGGCAGTTGTTTTGTGATTCTGCTATGGAAAGATATTCTACAGCAGCGCAAAGGGTATGGATTCCCTGTATTTTCCTGCCTTGGACGAAACAGCATGGGTATTTATATCGTATCCGGGTATGTGATCATGCTGGGAATTGCAGAATTTACGCAGGGAATAGAACCTTCTTATGCAGTAAATCTTGCAGAAATGCTGATAGTGCTTTTGGTTTCCACAGGCTTTACAGAGATTATAGGGCAAATTCCTGCAATTGGCAGATTAGTCGGAAAATAGTGTAAAAAAACCATATATGGTAGTTTTTTTACACGGCAAATTTGTGCCTGCGGCCCAAAGTTTGCAGGTTACGGAAAGACGAAAAATAGATAAATATGGAACAGATAAAAAATCATGTACAACATGAATTTGCACCAATATATGATGAATATTCACAGATTCTGATACTGGGTACGTTACCTTCTGTAAAGTCCAGGGAGAACCATTTCTATTATGGGCATCCACAGAACCGGTTCTGGAAGCTGCTTGCATATCTGACACAGGCGCAGATACCGGAGACAATTGAACAAAAGAAAAGTTTCCTGCTGGAACATCACATTGCAGTCTGGGATGTGATTGCAGAATGTGATATCATAGGTTCCAGTGACAGCAGTATCTCGAATGTAACGCCTACAGATCTCTCCAGGGTATTATCCACGGCTCCCATCAGACAGATCTATGCAAATGGTGCGACTGCTGCGAAGCTGTATCATAAATATCAGGAGAAGATAACAGGAAGGGATATTATAACATTGCCGTCTACCAGCCCGGCGAATGCTGCCTTTTCCATGGAACGGCTGGCAGAGAACTGGAATTGTATCTTCGTGCACTTGACACAAACCAGTTAAGATCAGAAGGTGTACAGAAAAGAGGAGTCATATTATGTTTGAACAGGAACAGCAGGATGCAGTCAGAGTTGTAGAAGAATTTCTAAAGCAGGCAAAATTAAAAAAAGGTGATTTGGTGGTAATCGGGTGCTCAACCAGTGAGATCGCATCTCACAGAATCGGTTCTTATTCCAATGCAGATCTTGGAGAAGCTGTATTTCTTGCAATGCAGGGGGCTTTTGCCAAAGAGGAAATCAGCATTGCCACACAGTGCTGTGAGCATCTCAACAGAGCATTAATTATAGAAAGAAAAGATGCAGAACGCTTCGGCTATGAAGAAGTCAATGTGGTACCACAGCCCAAGGCAGGCGGTTCATTCTCCACAGCTGCATGGAAGCATATGCAGGATCCTGTGGCAGTAGAGCATATTCAGGCAAAAGGCGGCATTGATATAGGAGATACCCTGATTGGTATGCATCTTAGGGCAGTAGCAGTACCTGTCAGAATTGAACACCCAACGATAGGCGGCGCACATATTGTTTGTGCAAGAACCAGGGCAAAATTCGTAGGCGGCGAGAGAGCCCACTATAATGAAGCATTATTGTAAACATAAAATTTTGACAAAATCCCTTTTCTAAAGCATAAGGGTTGTGTTATAATTGGCGTAGCATACAGAAAGATGGTTAAGAGTCTGATGGCTGAAATAAATAACAAGAGACAGAGGCGTGTACAGCGCCTGAAACGTTTGATTGTGATCATGCTGATCATGGTGTTTGTCATACCTGTTACGATCAGCGTTGTTCTGGCTGTACAGCTTCATGGACTTGGTAAACAGGTGAGTGAGCTGCAGACAGAGATTGCTTCCATGCAGATACAGCTGGAGGAGCAGAAGGTGAATGCGGCTGATTCGCAGGAACTTACAGAGGAAGAAGCCTCTGCGGATGTACAGACACTGGAGAATCAGAATGTGTGGAGTGAGCCTTCTAGGACGACCCCGGCAGATTCCGGTATTCATAAGGTATATCTGACATTTGATGATGGACCAAGTGCCAATACAGATCAGATTCTGGATATTCTGGATGAGTATGGAGTGAAGGCTACATTCTTTGTAGTTGGTAAAGAAGGATATAATGACCAGTACCGGCGTATTGTAGAGGAGGGTCATACCCTTGGCATGCATTCCTACAGCCACGTGTATCGTGATATTTATGAGTCTGTAGAAGCGTATGGTCAGGATCTTGAGAAACTGCATACATATCTGTATGAATTGACAGGTGTAGACAGCAGGATCGTGAGACTGCCGGGAGGCAGCAGTAATACGGTCAGCAAGGATAAGATACAGGATATCATTGCTTATCTGGGACAACAGGGCATGACCTATTATGACTGGAATGTATCCAGTGGAGATGCAGCCAGCGGTTATGTCAGTGCACAGCAGATAGCAGATAATGTATTGAATCACGTGAGTGAACATCATACTTCCATTGTTCTGATGCATGATGCATCGGGCAAGAATACAACAGTGGAAGCTCTTCCTATTATATTAGAGAAGATACTGGAGTCTGATAATATGGTGTTGCTGCCGATTACGGAGGATACAGTGCCAATTCAGCATGTTCAGGCACAATAAGGGTGAAAGCACCTTAGGATAAAATTGGAGGATAGTGAAAATGGGTTTTTTTCAGGATTTGAAACAGGATTTATCTCAGGCAGTGAATGAAATGGTACCTGAGGATGCAGAAACAGAACAGGGAGACGTTACTGCCAGAGCAGAAGCTACTTCTTCTGAAGATCTTTTTGGACAGACAGACGGAGAAGAATTTGCAGACCTTGAAGCAATGCTGGATAATGAAGCAGCAGCTTTAGGGGCTGATACAGCAGTTGTTCAGGAACCTGTACAAGAGACAGTACAGCAGCCTGAAGTTGAGCCGGAACAGGCAAAACAGGCTAATGATGAAGTAGAGGAACTTTTAAACGAAGTGGAATTGAATCTTTCTGATCAGGCTTCTTCCATGGAGAAGAAAACAGAGCCTGACTTTAGAAGTACCAGAGAGCCGAGCTTTTATAATAATACTACAGAGACATCATCAGATACTGCGGTTATTACAGCAGGCATGACCATTACAGGTGATGTGATCAGCAGTGGCAATATGGATCTGATCGGCAGCATCAATGGTAATATAGAAATCAATGGTAAATTAAATATAACAGGCAATATCAACGGTAATTCTTCTGCAGCAGAGATCTACGCAGAATCCGCACAGATCAATGGTGAAGTGAAGAGCAAGGGCAGTGTCAAGATTGGCCAGAGCTCTGTTGTAATCGGTAATATCTTTGCAACAAGCGCAGTTATCGCAGGTGCTGTTAAGGGCGATATTGATGTGCATGGACCGGTTATTCTGGATACCTCTGCAATTGTTATGGGCAACATTAAGTCCAAGTCCGTACAGATCAATAATGGTGCTGTTATCGAAGGTATGTGTTCACAGTGCTATGCAGAAGTCAGCCCGACATCCTTCTTCAGTGATGTGAAGAAAAACAGAAAATAATATAAACCAAGGAAAGGCATGGTTATTAAAATGCAGAGAATTGTATTGAAATTAAGCGGAGAAGCATTAGCTGGTGAGAAGAAGACCGGTTTTGATGAAGCAACTGTTACCGCAGTGGCAAAACAGGTAAAAGAGATTGTAGACAGTGGAATCCAGGTAGGTATCGTAATTGGTGGAGGTAACTTCTGGAGAGGCAGAACAAGTGAGACTATTGACAGAACCAAAGCAGATCAGATAGGTATGCTTGCAACTGTCATGAACTGCATCTATGTATCTGAAATCTTCCGTTTTGTAGGAATGGAGACAGAAGTATTTACTCCTTTTGCATGTTCCTCTTTTACAGAATTGTTCTCTAAGGATAAGGCTGTGAAGGCACTGGAAGCAGGTAAGGTAGTATTCTTTGCAGGCGGTACGGGCCATCCGTATTTCTCTACAGACACAGGTGTTGTATTGAAAGCAATTGAGGTAGAGGCTGAGGTCATTCTGTTAGCGAAAGCAATTGATGGCGTATACAATGATGATCCAAGAGTCAACCCCGCAGCAGTAAAATATGATGAAGTATCCATTGATGAAGTAATAGCAAAGAATCTTCAGGTTATGGATATGACAGCATCTATCCTGGCAAGAGATAACAAGATGCCTATGTGGGTATTCGGACTGAACGAAGAGAACAGCATTGTCAATACATTAAAGGGTAAATTTAACGGAACCAAGGTTACCGTATAAACAAATAAAAGAGTATTATAGTAGGAGGCAACCAGAATATGGACGCAAGAGTAAAAACATACGAAGAGAAAATGCAGAAAGCATATGATTTCCTTTTGGCAGATTATCAGACAATCCGTGCAGGACGTGCTAATCCTCACGTTTTGGATAAGTTAAAGGTAGATTACTACGGAACACCTACACCAATCCAGCAGGTTGGTAACATTACAGTTCCGGAAGCAAGAATGATTCAGATTGCACCATGGGAGAAGAGCCTGATCCGTGAGATCGAGAAGGCAATTATGGCTTCTGATATTGGAATCACACCTAACAATGATGGTACAGTTATCCGTCTGGTATTCCCTGAATTAACAGAGGAAAGAAGAAAAGACCTTGTTAAGGATGTAAAGAAGAAGGGTGAAGAAGCTAAGGTTGCAATCCGTAACATCAGACGTGATGCAAATGATGCTTTCAAGAAGCTTGCAAAGACTGAGATTTCAGAAGACGAGATTAAGGATCTGGAAGATTCCGTACAGAAGATTACAGATAAGTACATCAAGGATGTAGATAAGGCAATTGAGGACAAATCCAAAGAAATTATGACTGTATAATAAGCAGTCTGCAATGACTTTATAGAGAGGGGCATACATGAGGGATGTTATGCCCCCTTTTTAACGTATAGCGTATGGATAGAGGAGGCAACTTCAAATGAGTATACCGAAACATGTAGCAATCATTCTGGATGGCAACGGAAGATGGGCAAAAGCCAAAGGATTGCCACGCAAGGCAGGTCACGTGCAGGGTGCGAAGAATATAGAAACGGTCTGTGAAGCGGCTTACAATATGGGCATTCAGTATCTGACTGTATATGCGTTCTCCACAGAGAACTGGAACAGACCTCAGGATGAAGTAGATGCACTTATGCAGCTTCTGCGTAATTATATGAAGACCTGTCTGAAGACAGCTGCCAGGAATAATATGTGCGTCAGGGTTATCGGAGATAAGACGAGACTGGCAGATGATATCAAAGAAAGCATTGCCGCGCTGGAAGAAGCGACCAAAGATTATACAGGACTGCATTTTCAGATTGCCCTGAATTATGGCAGCCGTGACGAAATTACAAGGGCAGTACGTCTCCTGGCACAGAAGGTAGCGGATGGAGAGCTTACACCGGATCAGATCACAGAAGAGAGTATTGCAGGGCAGCTGGATACCGCAGGAATTCCTGATCCTGATCTGATGATCCGTACTTCAGGAGAACAGAGAATCTCCAATTATCTGTTATGGCAGCTGGCATATGCAGAATTCTATTTCACGCCTGTTCCATGGCCTGACTTTGGTAAGGAAGAGCTTGAGAAGGCAGTAGAAGCATACCAGAAGAGAGACAGAAGATATGGACTGGTAAAGGAGGAGTAAGCATTATGGCAGGCAAAATCAGTAAAGAAAGGACAATCAGCGGAGTTGTTCTGGTTATTCTTGCTCTGGCTACTATTTTGCCGGGAGGACCTATCCTGGCAATCACCCTTTATATAATATCCAATATAGCATTTCTGGAGTTGACCAAGGCTTGCGGCATTCATACAGGAGAGAAGCCCAATGCACTGGAGATTACAGGATTTCTGGCAATTGCAGTATATTATCTGTTGATCTATTTCGCACAGACACCTACGTATTTCATGATTACGGTCATTCTGCTGCTGATGGTACTGATGTCAGTATATGTGTTGACTTTCCCAAAATTCACAGCCAATCAGGTCATGACTACATACTTCTGCCTGATTTATGCACCGGTCATGTTATCCTTTATCTTCCTGACCAGACAGCTTCCTTATGGAATATATCTGGTGTGGATGATCTTTATCAGTTCCTGGATCTCTGATACCTGTGCATATTTGGTAGGTGTAATGATCGGCAAGCATAAGCTTGCACCTGTGTTAAGTCCCAAGAAGTCTATCGAGGGGTCTGTTGGAGGTATTCTTGGCTCTGCTATTGTAGGAGCAGTGTTTGGTTTCTTCCTCATCGATAAGACACTGGGAGGACACCAGTATGGTACAATGTTGTGCATAATCGGTGGAATCGGTTCTGTTATCTCACAGATTGGTGATCTGGCGGCTTCTGCGATTAAGCGTAACCACGATATCAAGGACTATGGTAAATTGATTCCCGGACATGGCGGCATTATGGATCGTTTTGACAGTGTGATCTTCACTGCGCCCATGATCTATTTTCTGATTATTTTATTCCTGTAAAATCAGGAGATTTCTATAGTAAAAAGAAAGAAGGACATATATTGTGAAAAAAATAGCAATATTAGGATCAACCGGTTCTATTGGAACACAGACACTGGAGATCGTAAGAGATAACAGTGATTTGCAAGTAGTTGCCCTGGCAGCAGGCAGCAATGTGGAACTGATGGAGAAGCAGGTAAGAGAGTTCAAGCCAAGACTTGTATCCCTTCAAAGTGAAGCTGCATGTAAGGATCTGGCAGACAGATTAAAGGATATGCAGGTTACTATTGTACCGGGCATGGATGGACTGATTCAGATCGCAGAGATGGAAGAATCTGATATTCTGGTTACGGCAATCGTAGGAATGATCGGTATCAGACCTACGATTGCTGCAATTAAGAAGGGTAAGGATATTGCACTTGCCAATAAGGAGACTCTGGTAACAGCAGGACATATTATTATGCCGCTGGCTGCACAGATGGGAGTATCCATATTGCCGGTAGACAGCGAACACAGTGCAATCTTCCAGTCTATGCAGGGAGAAAAGAAGGAGCAGGTAAGCAAGCTGTTGATTACTGCATCCGGTGGCCCTTTCAGAGGAAGAACCAGAGAACAGCTGGCAGACATCCGTGTAGAGGATGCATTGAAACACCCTAACTGGTCTATGGGGCACAAGATTACCATTGATTCTGCTACACTGGTAAATAAAGGTCTGGAAGTCATGGAGGCAAAATGGCTTTTTGATGTGGATCTGGACAGAATACAGGTAGTGGTACATCCTCAGAGTATTATTCATTCCATGGTAGAATATGTGGATGGAGGAATCATTGCACAGCTGGGCACTCCTGATATGAAACTTCCGATTCAATATGCCCTTTTCTATCCTGACAGACGTCCTATGAAGGGTAAGAGAGTGGATTTCTATGAATTGGGGACGATAACCTTTGAGAAGCCGGATATGGAGACTTTCACCGGGCTGAAACTGGCTCTTCGTGCAGCATCCACAGGCGGCAGTCTGCCTACTGTATTTAATGCAGCCAATGAGAAGGCAGTCAGCCTTTTCCTGAATAGAAAGATCAGGTTCCTGGAGATTCCGGAGTTGATAGAGATGTGTATGGATGCTCATAAGGTAGTTGAGAATCCTTCTGTAGATGAGATCCTGGCTGCAGAAGCAGAGAGTTATGATAGAATCGCATCCGGATATGCGTAAGATTCAGTGCCGGATTCATGATTTATCCGGCATTTCATACAATATTAGTAAGGCACAGGTTATATAAGGAGGTAAATGATGCTGTTGACTTTAATCGTATTTATACTTGTATTTGGCGTCGTTGTCATTGCTCATGAGTTGGGACATTTTCTGATAGCGAAGCTGAACGGCATCAGAGTAGTGGAATTTGCAGTCGGCATGGGACCGGCAATCTGCAAATTCACCAAAGGAGAGACCAGATATGTACTGCGTCTGCTGCCTTTGGGCGGAGCCTGCATGTTTGAGGGCGAAGATGGTATATATACAGAGAAAGCGAAGGAAGAAGGAGCAGAGCCGGTAAAACAGGAGGGGGCATTTAATGAGGCAAATGTCTGGGCGAGAATTGCAACGGTATTTGCAGGGCCTTTCTTCAATATGATCCTGGCATTCCTTCTGGCTTTGATCGTAGTCGGATTTGCCGGCTCTACGAAACCTACCGTAAATGCATTAATGGAAGGCTATCCCGCAGCCGAGGCAGGACTGGAAGTAGGAGATGTTATTACACGTATTGACGGAGAAAAGATTCATTTGCAGGGAGAAGTAATATTGATTTCCTCTCTCAGTCAGGGAGATACTTTGCATCTGGAATATAAAAGAGACGGTCAGAAATACGAGACAGATCTGACACCAAAATACAGTGAGGAAGATCAGCGTTATTATATGGGCTTCACCATAGGAGAACATGTAGATGCCAAAGGCTTTGGACTGATTCAGTACAGCTGCTATGAAGTAAGATACTGGTTCAAGGCGACCATCAAGAGCCTTTTGATGCTGATTCAGGGCAAGCTGTCCACAGATGATCTGTCAGGACCGGTAGGCATTGCAGCTACAATAGATGAGACTATAGAAGTAACGAAACCATATGGTATTCCTACGATGGTATTGACTATGATCAATTTTGCAATTCTGCTTAGTGTCAATCTGGGGGTTATGAATCTGTTGCCGATACCGGCGCTGGATGGAGGCAGACTGTTATTTCTTCTGGTCGAGGTAGTACGTGGTAAACCGATTCCTCCTGAGAAGGAAGGCGTTGTTCATTTTGTGGGTTTTGTGGTATTAATGATGTTTATGGTATTTGTGATGTACCATGATATTGCAAGACTGATCAGATAAATGAAAGGCATGGTATTAGTATGTTATACAGGGAAAAGACAAAAGTAATAAAAATAGGTAATAAGGTAATTGGCGGTGGGAATCCTATTATGATTCAGTCTATGACGAATACCAAGACGGAGGATGTTGCTGCTACAGTTAATCAGATTCTGAGATTACAGGATGCAGGCTGTGACATTATACGCTGTACAGTACCTAATATAGATGCAGCAAGAGCCATTGCAGAGATTAAGAAAGAGATATCCATTCCACTGGTAGCTGATATTCATTTTGATTACAGAATGGCAATCGCAGCTATGGAGAACGGTGCAGATAAGATCCGTATCAATCCCGGAAATATCGGCAGCAAGGAACGTGTCGCAGAGGTGGTACGTGTTGCCAGGGAACGTAATATTCCCATCCGTGTGGGTGTAAACAGTGGTTCGCTGGAGAAAGAACTGGTAGAGAAGTATCATGGTGTGACAGCGGAAGGAATCGTGGAAAGCGCACTGGATAAGGTCAGAATGATAGAAGATATGGATTATGACAATTTAGTAATCAGTATCAAATCCTCTGACGTTCTGATGAGCGTAAAAGCCCATGAATTACTGGCTGGTAAGACTCCATACCCACTCCATGTAGGTATTACAGAGTCAGGAACTGTTACAAGCGGTAATATTAAATCATCTATTGGTCTGGGGATTATTCTGCATGAGGGTATCGGTGATACAATTCGTGTCTCATTAACAGGAGATCCCGTAGAAGAGATCAAATCAGCCAAACTCATCCTGAGAACACTTGGACTGCGTAAAGGTGGCATAGAAGTGGTATCCTGTCCGACCTGTGGCAGAACCAATATTGACCTGATCGGACTGGCTGCACAGGTTGAGAACCTGGTACAGAATTATGACCTGGATATCAAAGTAGCTGTTATGGGCTGCGCAGTAAATGGACCTGGAGAAGCGAAAGAAGCAGATTTCGGTATCGCAGGAGGTATTGGCGAAGGTCTGTTAATCAAAAAAGGAGAAATTGTACGTAAAGTGCCGGAGAATGAGCTGCTGGCAACTTTGAAGCATGAGCTGGATAACTGGGGATTATAGTAAATGGAAAAGAATTTTTTTGAAGCATTTCCCAATTTAAAACTGACAGGAGCACGTAAGGATCTGTTTGAACAGGTGGTAGTGGAGAGGATTACTGCGACCAGACGTAAGGATATTTTACGCATTTATATCAGAAGTGAGCGGCTGATAGAGAAGGAAGATGTCTACGGCGTGGAGCAGGAGATTAAGAAGCAGTTTTTCCCCAAAGATAACATTATCATTAAAATCTATGAGAAGTTCATTCTGTCCGGTCAGTACAATCCTGAAAAACTTATGGATACATATAAGGACAGTGTATTGATGGAACTAAAAGATACAGAACATATGCTGTATACAATGTTTCGGCAGGCAGATATGGAATACCCGGATGAACAGACAGTGAAACTCATTCTGGAAGACAGTGTAATAGCCAAATCCAAGGAAGATGAACTGATTCGTATTCTGGATAAGGTTCTGAATGAAAGATGTGGTTTCAGTGTGAAATTCCATGTGGACTATCGGGAAGCAGCAGAGAGCAAATACCGTGAAGAAGATGAACTGAAGATTCAACAGATTGTAGCCAATATTGCAGACAGAGTATCGGTGGCCTCCAATGATTCCAATCAGGGTGAAGTACAGCCGGTACAGAAGACAACGGCAGCAGAGAAGAAGCCTGCACCGGCAGAGAATCCCAAGGCATCTGAGAAACCGGCATCCTTTAATAAACCTGAGAAGCGCTTTGAAAAAGGTGGCTTCCAGCGCCGTTTCCAGAAGAAATCCGATAATCCTGATGTCATTTACGGCAGAGATTTCGATGAAGAAACCATGAATATTGATGAAATCTGGGGCGAAATGGGCGAGGTAGTCATTCGTGGCAAGGTACGTACACTGGAACAGAGAGAGATTCGTAATGAGAAGACGATTGTCAGCTTCGAAATCACAGATTTTACAGATACCATTAAGGTCAAGATGTTCGTTCACAATGAGCAGCTTCCGGAGCTTCTGGGTGAACTCAAGGCAGGTGCCTTTGTAAAGGTCAAGGGTGTCACAGTCAATGATACGTTTGACAGGGAATTAACAATTGCTACTGTAATTGGCTTGAAGAAGATTCCTGATTTTACTACGATCCGAATGGATAACAGTGTCAAGAAACGTGTGGAGCTGCACTGTCATACCAAGATGAGCGATATGGATGGTGTCACAGATGTAAAGGATATCATCAAACGTGCCAAGAAGTGGGGACACAAGGCTATCGCCATCACAGACCATGGATGTGTACAGTCTTTCCCGGATGCAAATCATGCGCTGGATAAAGATGATACTTTTAAGATCATCTATGGCGTGGAAGGCTATCTGGTAGATGACCTGAAAGAAATCGTAACGGATGGCAAAGGACAGTCACTGGATGAGAAATACGTTGTATTCGATATCGAGACGACGGGATTTTCACCTGTTACCAACCGTATTATAGAGATTGGGGCAGTGAAGGTAGAGAATGGAGAGATTACAGAGAGATTCTCTACCTTTGTCAATCCACAGGTACCGATTCCTTTTCATATTGAGAAGCTTACCAGCATTAATGACAGTATGGTTATGGACGCAGACCCTATCGAAGTGGTGCTGCCACGTTTTTTAGAGTTTGTAGGAGATGCCATACTAGTGGCGCATAATGCCAATTTTGATGTCAGCTTTATTAAGGAAAATGCCAAAAGACAGGGAATCCCTGTGGACTTCACCTATGTAGATACGGTAGGTATCGCCAGAGCGTTATTGACCGGGCAGTCCAAATATACGCTGGATGCTGTAGCCAAGACACTGGGAATATCTCTGGAAAATCACCACAGAGCGGTAGATGATGCAGAATGTACAGCAGAAATCTTCGTAAAATTCATCGAAATGCTCAAGAAAGACAATATTCTGGATTTGGCATCCTTAAATGAACTGGGCAAATCCAGCGTCGAAGCAATCAGAAAGCTGCATTCCTACCATATTATTATTCTTGCAAAGAACCAGACGGGACGAATCAACCTGTACAGACTGGTATCAGAGTCCCATCTGACATATTTCCATAAGAGACCCCTGATTCCTAAGAGTCTGATTCAGAAATACAGAGAAGGGCTGATTATTGGAAGTGCCTGTGAGGCGGGAGAACTGTTCCGGGCATTGCTGGATGGACAGAGTGATGAGCAGATTGCAAGAATCGTGAGGTTCTATGATTATCTGGAGATACAGCCTCTTGGCAATAACCGTTTCATGATTGAGTCCGAGAAGCTCCCTGATATCAAATCAGATGAAGATCTGATTGAATTGAATAAGAGAATCGTAAAGCTTGGAGAAGAATTTCACAAGCCTGTAGTGGCAACCTGTGATGTGCATTTCCTTGATCCGGAGGATGAGATATACCGTCGTATTATTATGACGGGTAAGGGATTTAAGGATGCGGACAATCAGGCACCGCTTTTTTTGCGTACCACAGAAGAGATGCTGGATGAATTTTCCTTCTATCTGGGCAGTGAAAAGGCAGAGGAAATCGTTATCACCAATACAAATATGATTGCTGATATGTGTGATAGAATCGCACCCGTCAGACCGGATAAATGTCCCCCTGTCATTGAGAACAGTGACCAGCAGCTGACGGATATCTGTTATCGCAAGGCACATGAAATGTATGGAGAAGAACTGCCGGAAATCGTAGAAGCCAGATTGAAACGAGAGCTGAATTCTATCATCAGCAATGGATTTGCCGTTATGTATATCATTGCACAGAAGCTGGTGTGGAAGTCTGTAGAAGACGGATACCTGGTAGGTTCACGAGGTTCTGTAGGATCTTCTTTCGTGGCTACAATGGCGGGAATCACGGAGGTTAATCCACTTAGCCCCCATTATTACTGTAAGAAGTGCCATTATACGGATTTCTATTCTGATGAAGTAAAAGCCTTTGCAGGAATGGCAGGATGTGACATGCCGGATAAGAACTGCCCTGTGTGTGGTGAGAAGCTGGTAAAAGACGGATTCGATATTCCTTTTGAAACATTCCTTGGATTCAAAGGAAACAAGGAGCCTGATATTGACCTTAACTTCTCCGGTGAGTACCAGAGTAAGGCGCATAAGTATACAGAAGTTATCTTCGGTTACGGTCAGACCTTCCGCGCCGGTACAATCGGTACACTGGCTGATAAGACAGCATTTGGTTATGTAAAAAATTATTATGAAGAACGTGGAAAACACAAGCGTACCAGCGAGATAAACCGTATCGTAGAAGGCTGCGTTGGGGTAAGACGTACCACTGGACAGCATCCGGGCGGTATCGTTGTGCTTCCTGTAGGAGAGGAGATTAACTCCTTTACTCCGGTACAGCACCCGGCAAACGATATGACTACAGACACAGTCACAACACATTTTGATTACCATTCCATCGACCACAACCTGTTGAAGCTTGATATTCTTGGACACGATGATCCGACCATGATTCGTATGTTACAGGATTTAACAGGTATTGACCCTATTACCATTCCTCTGGATGATAAGGACGTTATGTCCCTTTTCCAGAATACATCTGCACTGGGAATCACCCCGGAGCAGATTGGGGGCTGTAAGCTTGGAGCACTGGGGATTCCTGAGTTTGGTACAGATTTCGCAATGCAGATGTTAATTGATACGCAGCCCAGATACTTCTCAGATCTGGTCAGAATCGCCGGACTTTCCCATGGTACTGACGTATGGCTGGGTAATGCACAGGAATTGATCAAGAGTGGTCAGGCAACGATTTCCACGGCTATCTGTACCCGTGATGATATCATGATCTATCTGATCAGCATGGGATTGGACTCTGAGGAATCCTTCAAGATCATGGAGGCAGTCCGTAAAGGAACTGTAGCTAAGCATAAATGTGCAAATTGGGATGAATGGAAAGCAGATATGAAAGCACATGATGTGCCTGACTGGTATATCTGGTCCTGCGAAAAGATTCAGTACATGTTCCCTAAGGCACATGCGGCAGCCTATGTTATGATGGCGTGGCGAATTGCCTATTGTAAGGTAAACTATCCGTTGGCGTATTACTGCGCATATTTCAGTATCCGTGCGTCAGCCTTCTCCTATGAAATCATGTGCCAGGGGCAGAAGCATCTGGAAGAAACAATGGCAGATTACAGAAAACGCAGTGACACACTGACCAACAAGGAACAGGATGCACTCAAGGATATGCGAATTGTACAGGAGATGTATGCCCGTGGATTTGAATTCGAGAAGCTGGATATATTCAGAGCCCATTCCCGTAACTTCCAGATTATAGATGGCAAAGTCATGCCGTCCCTGAGTAGTATTGACGGTCTGGGTGAAAAGGCAGCAGATGCCATCATGGAAGCGGCTAAAGATGGTCCGTTCCTGTCAAAAGACGATTTCAGAAGTCGAACCAAGGTATCCAAGACCGTCATTGATATGATGGGCGACCTCGGACTACTGGGCGACATACCGGAGTCTAATCAGATCAGCCTGTTTGATCTGGTGGGATAAAAGAGAAGTGAAGAAAATTAAGAAAACCCTGGGTGTAATTTTAAATTACATCCGGGCTTTTTGCGTATAATGACAAAGTGCGTAATATTCTCTGAAATATGTTCAAATTATATCAATAGCAGTATGAGTTTATCTGTAGAATCCAGTTCTGTATCCTCATGGTTGCAGTTGCAACGTACTTCAGAAAGAAGTAATTTTGGACATAAAAATAACCGCCCTGATAGTCTGCAAACTTAGCGGTTATTTTTATAAGAGCATATTTCATATGCTGAATATTTAAAACAAACTAAGTCTGTAGAACGGGATTATATTATTGAATATGAAGGAACTCAAATTTCTCTTAAAAAATCACCTCATAATAAACTACAAATAGAAATTCTGCAAAAATTAATTCCACTTGTATCTAAAGGAAAACCAGAACTTCTTTATATCGGAGATGCGTCGGATAGAGATTTGCGACAAAAAAATGAGCGTATGGAGGAACTGGGTATAAAAGTGATGTCTCAATCCGGAAATATGCCAGATATTATTTTTTATGATCAACAGGAAAAGCGAGTAATTTTCATAGAGGTATATCATTCTACAGATCCTTTTACGTTGAATCGTGTAAATGCACTGAAATCACTATGCCATTGTGAAGCAGGTACGGAGGCTGCTTTTATTACCGCATTTGATACTACAGCCAAAATGCTGAAACACTATAAAGAAGTTGCATGGTATACTGAAATTTGGTCGTCAGATGAACTGACTCATTTGCTGCATAAGAATGGAGATAAGTTTGTTGGTCGGCCTCTGTGAGGGGTAGAATTGACAGTTATTTAATGTATGGTACAATACACTCAAACAGAACCAGAAACTATAATTCGTCTAAGAAAGAGAGGAATTGATTATGAGTAGATTTTCGAGATTGAAAAAACGCTTGCTGGCAGTGAACCTGTGTGCTGCCGTAGTAACGACAGGAACTATCATGACATAAATTAATATGTAATATTACGCAAAAAATCATTTTTATAAAATTTTGATTTTTATTTTCGCTTTAATTGTGTATAATATAAATAAGAAATTAATGATTGTTCAAATTATGTACTGTGACCGTATATATCAATAACCATAAAAAGAAGGTACGAGTTCAAATTATTTCCGACACCCAGTATGCTAATAAAAGGCTGGGATTCAAATTGTACAGAGGAATTTCTGTTCATCGGTTCATAGTATCACTTAAAAATGGAGGAACTATATGAAAGTAAAACCATATAAGGGAAAATTTGTTTTTCGTGGAACTGCCAATAAAATAAATGATTTACTGCTTTCAGCAAAAAGACCTGATAGATCAGCATTAGAAAAAGAAGCAAAAGAGTTTGAAAGAATGATAAAAGAAAGACGTTCCATTAAGGTAAAATGATATGATACTGAATGATTTATGCAATGAATTATTTACGATAGAGCATTTATCGAACAAAACAGATGGTTTGAAAGATTTTAAATGTTCTAAGGGTATCGGGTTGGAACATTACCTAAAGGAAGTGTCGCTCCAAGACGAACTTTCGAATATTGCAAGAACATATATAATTAGAAATAAGGATACAATGCAAATAGTAGCATATTTTTCTCTGAGAACCGGGTTAATAACAATTAGTCGTGGATTTATGAAAGGATTTGATGCTACTACAGGAATTGAATTGGCAAATTTTGCAGTCAATGATAACTATAAAGAGGTAAATGATGACATTCCTAAATTAGGCTCATATATTTTCTGGGAGTTTATTTTGCCGTTAGTGCAACATATTCAGTGCTATGTTGGAGCAAAACTTCTCTATATCTATGCATTACCTTATGAAAAATTACTGGCTCATTATTCAACAATGGGATTCACTCGTACTGATCAAAAAATGGAAAGATTTGTTTATCGTCATGTAAAACCTAATTATGACAAGGATTGTATTTTTATGTATCAAATCATATAGAAAAAATGGGAGTTTGATATTAGTTCAAGCTCCCATTTTATATATGTGCGCCTAGCGGCGCACGTTTCTAACGGGTTAAAGTCCCGAATCCGTCTGGTAGTGGGAAGAATATAGCCGAAAGCAAGGGTGTCCATCGTGAGCAAGTTCGGAACCTATATTTTCTTTACAAAGATTATAAGCATCGGACTGGTTCCGACTAATTCCATGGCTCCATATATTGTAGCAGGAGATTATTGTGTAATTAACAAACTTGCATATGTTGCTGATGATATTGAAAGAGGAGATGTAATTATCTGTACAGTATCAGATAGAGCAGAGGATGGAAATATATTAATTAAGCGCATAATAGGACTTCCGGGAGAACATATAAGCTTTGATAATGGGAAGGTTTATGTCAATGGTAAGATGTACTATGAAGAATATTTATCAGATGATATAGAAACCAACTGCATAAAGTCATTTGATGTTCCAACAGGCTACTATTTTGCAATGGGAGATAATCGGTTGGATTCTTATGATTCAAGGTATTGGGATGATCCATATTTGAAGAAAAGTAATATAAAGGGAAAACTGATAACAATTATTTCAGTTCCTGAGATAATAAAAAATCTAATTCCTTAGATAAGATTTCATTATACAGAAAAAGCCGGGATGCTTTATCATTAAAGCATCTCGACTTTTTAAAATAAAAAGTGCAGGAGATGGGACTTGAACCCACACGGTATTGCTACCACAGGCACCTGAAGCCTGCGCGTCTGCCAATTCCACCACTCCTGCGAACAAATGTTATTCTACACGAAACACCCATTTCTGTCAACAACTTTTTTCGATTTTTTTAAATAATTTCAAAAAACATAATAATTTGTATTTTTGAAAATTTTTTTTAAAAAGTTGTTGACATATCAACCCTATAGTGATAATATAACTCTTGCAGCGACGATGAGGAATAAAAACCTCAGAGAAATAGCTGTCATGCGGAAGTGCTGGAATTGGCAGACAGGCAAGACTAAGGATCTTGTGCCAGCAATGGCGTGTGGGTTCAAGTCCCATCTTCCGCATTACAAAAACCTCAGAACGATTTCCGTTCTGGGGTTTTTCGTTTCTATTCACGTGTGTAATGAACTAAGCGGTCATGCTTGCGTGGACATTTGGCGAATACGACGATAACTTGGGAGACTCGTATTGCGTGTTTCTGATAGTTGGAATTTTGACATGAAGGAGAAATGGCATGAAGAACAGAGAGCGAAGACGAATACAGCAGGTGATAATAACATTAGGCATGGTGCTCTGCCTTGGTGGATGTGGACAACAGTCGGCAGAAGAAACAGAATCTACAGTTGATTTTGGAGAACTGCTCCCGGAGCAGTCAGAGCCGATCATTATCAGAGAGTCTCAGCCGCAGACTGAATCGGAAGAAGAGACAGAGCCGCAGACTGAGGAAGAAACGGTGGCTTTTGCTGATGAGCAGAAGGTACAATATGATATAGAGAGCGTTACATATGAAGATACATTAAATGGCAGCTGTAAGGTGAAGGTGGTATTTCCTCAGCTTATAGATATGGAGAATACAGAGCTTCAGAACACTATTAATGAGAATGTGAAGCAGATGGTCATGCAGGAGATTTCAGAAGAGGGATTAACTGCATATGGATTAGGATATCAAGTAGCAACACAGGGAACAGGCATCCTGTCCGTAATTTTCAGAGGATACTGTAATTATGAAGGGGCAGCCCATCCGACTAATCTGATAAGGACGATGAATCTGGATCTGACAACAGGCAGGAATCTGCGATTGAAGGACTATGCGGACATGGCACAGATTGTTTCGGGACTGGAGACTGCAGGCGGATATGAGATTATCTCTGAGGGAGTAGATATGGCGGATTTTTCGGCTTTTTTGAATAATGGTTATGTGACGGATTATGCCATGACGCTGTTGGACTATGACGTGGACTGGAATAATCAGGAGTTGATTCCTGCCGGATATTCTGCAATCAGGAATAATCATGTGGTTCTTTTCGTAGAAGCGGAGCATGCCATGGGAGATTACGTAGAACTGGAATTTGACCAGGTGACTTTAAGCCGTTAGTTACGATTTTTTTCAAAAAGGAAAAGGAATTGAAGGAATTGCGCAGAATATTAGAAGTAGATGGGTAAAAAGGGGGTGCATATCATGACGGTTCGTGAGAATCTGGAACAATGGGAAAAGATATATCTGAGTCCGTATGCGACACTGAGCATGAATTCAAAGGGCAGAGCCAGAGAGGAAGAGCAGTGTGACATCAGACCTGTTTTTCAGAGAGACAGGGACAGGATCATTCATTCCAAGTCGTTCAGAAGACTGAAGGATAAGACGCAGGTATTCCTTTCACCGGAGGGTGATCATTATAGGACGCGACTGACGCATACGCTGGAGGTATCCCAGAATGCAAGGACGATTGCCAAGGCCTTACAGCTGAATGAAGAGCTGGTGGAAGCAATTGCACTGGGACACGATCTGGGGCATACGCCTTTTGGACACGCAGGAGAGCGTGCACTGGATGAGATCAGTCCCTACGGTTTCAAGCATAATGAGCAGAGTGTGAGAACGGTAGATATTCTGGAGAAGGATGGAGAGGGGCTGAATCTGACATGGGAAGTCAGGGATGGTATTCTGAATCATCAGACGGATAACATGCCGTCTACGCTGGAAGGAAAGATTGTGAGGCTGTCGGACAAGATCGCATATACCTATCATGATATGGATGATGCCATTCGCGCAGGAATCTTAAAGAGTGATGACGTCCCTCGTGAGATCGGAGAGGTAGTCGGCTATACGCCCCGTGAAAGACTCAATCACTTTATCCATGATATTGTGACGCAGAGTAAGGGACAGGATGATATCCGTATGTCACCGGAGGTCGACCAGGCGCTGCGGGCTTTGCGCAGATTTATGTTCGATGCTGTATACAGCAATCCTATAGCCAAGAGCGAGGAGCATAAGGCAGAAGCCCTTGTGAAGACGTTGTATGAGCATTATATGGAGCACCCTGACGGGCTGCCGAAGTTCTTCCTGGAACTGAGCTTCAGGGGAGAACCCAGAGAACAGGTAGTCTGCGACTATATCAGTTCCATGACAGACAGATTTGCGATTGCTGTATATGATGAACTGTATATTCCCAAGTGCTGGATGGGATACTGACATATGCACCGGACTACAGAATTTGACATACATAGAGAAACAGGAATGATGAGAAATGTATTATCCGGAAGAATTAATAGAAGAAGTCAGACAGAAGAATGATATTGTAGATGTAATATCAGGTTATATCGGTTTGCAGAGAAAAGGCAGTAATTATGTATGCTGTTGCCCTTTTCACAGTGAGAAAACGCCGTCTTTTGCAGTAAGCCGTTCCAGACAGATATATAAATGCTTCGGATGTGGCGAAGGCGGTAATGTGGTGACTTTTGTCATGAAATATGAGAACTGCACATTCCCGGAAGCGATTAAGATTCTGGCGGATAAAGCAGGTGTAGAGCTGCCACAGATGGAATATTCGGAAGAAGCCAGACGCCGTGAGGCAAGACGTGCCAGACTTCTGGAAGTAAATAAGGAAGCTGCGAAGTTCTATTATTATCAGCTTCGCACACCTCATGGGGAAAAAGCCAGGGAATATCTGGATGGGCGAAGACTTACGGAAGAGACCAGAAGAAACTTCGGACTGGGATACGCACCGGTGCGTGGCGGAGAGCTGATTACATACTTAAGGCAGAAAGGATACAGTGATGACCTGATCCGGGATGTGGGACTGGCTAAGACAGATGAGAAACGTGGAACCACGACACAGTTCTGGAACAGAGTCATGTTCCCGATACAGGATATCAATCACCGCGTGATAGGGTTTGGTGGTCGTATCATGAGTGCAGAGAATAACGGACCTAAGTATCTGAATTCACCAGAGACTGAGATTTTTGATAAAAGCAGGAATCTGTATGGCATGAACTATGCCAGAAGCGCCAGAACAGGGAATATCATTCTGTGCGAGGGGTATATGGATGTGATCAGTATGCACCAGGCAGGCTTTACACAGGCAGTAGCATCGCTTGGTACGGCTTTTACGCCGGGACAGGCTGCCCTGATCAAGAAATATACCAAAGATGTATTATTGGCGTATGATAGTGATGGGGCAGGTGTGAAAGCAGCGCTTAGAGCTATTAAGATTCTGCATTCGGCAGGAATGTCTGGACGTATTATTAATATGACTCCGTATAAAGACCCGGATGAATTTATTAAGAACCTGGGCAAAGAGGCATTTCAGGAGCGTATCGACCATGCGGAGAATTCTTTCATGTTCGAGATTCGTATGCTGGAGAGAGAGTTTGATCTGAACGACCCAGAGGGCAAGACGAATTTCTATAACAGCATTGCCAGAAAGCTGTGCGAATTCAGCGAAGATGTAGAGCGTGAGAATTACATTACAGCAGTTGCGGACAAGTATCATATCGGATTCGATAATCTGCGCAAACTGGTGGTGAACACTGCAGCTAAGACGGGAGGATATGCACCCCTGCCGGAGCGACCAAAGTCCGGGATTCAGAACAGAAATACGCCGGAAGAGAACACGAAGAAGTCACAGCGACTTCTGCTTACGTGGCTGACAGATGAACCACAGTTATATTTTAAGATAAAACAATACATTACTCCTGCAGATTTTACTGAGGAATTATATGCCAAAGTAGCAGAGAGAATGTTTCAGGATATTGAGAACAATCAGTTAAATCCCGCAGGCATAATCAATATGTTTGCTGATGAGAAAGAACAGAGCGAGGCGGCGTCACTTTTTACTACGAAGCTGCCACAGCTCGAAAGCGTTCAGGAGCAGGAGAAGGCCTTTAAGGATATCCTGATTAGTGTGAAGCGTAACAGCTATAATTATTATTCCAGCCGTATGGGCGTGGATATATCAGCGCTGAATCAGGTAATCGAAGGTAAAAAAGCATTGGAAGAACTTAGCAAAACGCATATTTCTCTGAATTAAGGATAAAAATATATGTATGGTATGGAGGATTGACCAGAATGGATGAAAACACACAAGCAAAATTTGAGGCAAGGCTCAAAGATCTGATCGCTGTTGCCAAAAAGAAGAAGAATGTCCTGGAATATCAGGAAATCAACGACTTTTTCAAGGATATGCCCCTGGAAGAGGATCAGTTTGATAAGATTCTGGAGACATTGGAACAGAATAATGTCGATGTCTTGAGAATTACAGACGATGATGATGATATTCCTGATGAGGAATTGATTCTGAACGAAGAAGACGAAGTAGATATGGAGTCTATTGATCTGTCCATTCCTGATGGCGTTGGTATTGAAGATCCTGTCAGAATGTATCTGAAAGAGATCGGTAAAGTACCTCTGTTAAGCGCTGATGAAGAGATCGAACTGGCGAAGCGTATGGAAGTAGGCGATGAAGATGCCAAGAAGCGTCTGGCTGAGGCCAATTTACGTCTGGTTGTCAGCATTGCCAAGAGATATGTAGGACGTGGCATGCTTTTCCTGGATCTGATTCAGGAAGGTAATCTTGGCTTGATCAAGGCGGTAGAGAAGTTTGATTACCGTAAGGGTTACAAGTTCTCCACATATGCTACCTGGTGGATCCGTCAGGCTATTACAAGAGCGATTGCCGATCAGGCAAGAACTATCAGAATCCCTGTTCATATGGTAGAGACAATCAACAAGCTGATCCGTGTGAGCAGACAGTTACTGCAGGAGTTAGGACGTGAACCGACCCCTGAAGAGATTGCAAAGGAAATGAACATGCCGGAAGACAGAGTACGTGAAATCCTGAAGATTTCTCAGGAACCGGTATCCTTGGAGACACCTATCGGTGAAGAGGAAGACAGTCATTTAGGCGATTTCATTCAGGACGATAATGTACCCGTACCTGCTGATGCAGCGGCATTTACTTTGTTAAAAGAGCAGTTGGTAGAAGTGCTGGATACACTGACAGACAGAGAGCAGAAAGTACTGAGACTCCGTTTTGGCCTGGATGACGGCAGGGCAAGAACTCTGGAAGAAGTAGGTAAGGAATTCAACGTTACCCGTGAGCGTATCAGACAGATTGAAGCTAAAGCACTTCGTAAATTGCGTCATCCTTCAAGAAGCCGTAAGCTGAAGGATTATCTGGATTAAGCCAAAGGGGATATCAGAATGCTGTTATCAGATAGAATGCAGGCAGTTGCAGGGCTGGTTGAGCCCTGCGGTGTAATTGCCGATATCGGCTGTGACCATGGATATGTAGCCATGGAGCTGATCAGGCGTCATGTATGTGATAAAGTGATAGCCATGGACATTAATCAGGGACCCTTGGAGCAGGCTAAGAGCAATATCAGAGATTATGGAATGCAGGAATATATTGAGACGAGACTTTCCGATGGAACGCAGGCATTGCTGCAGGGTGAAGCAGATGGAATCGTCTGTGCCGGCATGGGTGGCAGGCTGGTTATTCATATCCTGACAGAAGGCAGAGAACTGGTGCAGGGTATGCAGCAGCTGATTTTACAGCCGCAGTCAGAGATACAGGAGGTCAGAAGCTTCCTGCGCAATGCGGGGTATCAGATTGACCGTGAGGATATGGTCTGCGAGGATGGCAAATACTATCCTATGATGCATGTTGTTACTGCCGGATTTGGTAAGCAGGAGTGGCAGCTGGCAGAGAATCTTTCTGAAAAAAGCCGCAGTATCGAGAACAGTGGCAGAATAGAAATACCTGTCATTTCCGAGACTTCCAGGGATGAAGCAGAGAAGATAAGACGTGTACAGGATACATATGGTCCATGTCTTCTGGAGAAAAGTCATCCTGTATTGAGGCGTTATTTATTGTGGCAGAAAGAGAATCTGGAGAATATCAGGAGCAATCTGATGGGACATAAACAAACAACGGCCAGACAGCAGTACAGGATTGCCCAGTTGGATGAAGAACTGGGTGATATTGTCTTTTGCCTGTATAAATACTTTTAGAAAGGCATGGATACCGGGATGAAATGCTACGAAATTATTGAGAAGCTGGAGACATTGTCGCCTCCTTCTTATGCAGAGGAATGGGATAATATCGGTCTTCTGGTTGGAAGACGGGATAAAGAGGTCAGACGAATCTACATTGCGTTAGATGCAACGGACGATGTGATTGAAGATGCAATTCGTGTGCAGGCAGATATGCTTCTGACACATCATCCGATGATTTTTCATAAGATAAACCGTGTCAATACGGATGATTTTATTGGAAAAAGAATCTGTCATCTGATTCGTTCAGATATGGTATATTATGCGATGCACACCAATTTTGATGTAAAGGGAATGGCTGATGCTGCTGCACAAAGAATCGGACTACAGAATGCAGAGGTTCTTGATGTGACTTATGATGATGGAGTCACTAAGGAAGGATGCGGCCGTATAGGGCAGTTACCACATCGCATGACGCTTGGCAAATGTGCACAGCTGGTAAAGAAATGTTATCAGGTGCCAAATGTCAGGGTATATGGGGAATTGGACAGTCCGGTCAGGGATGCTGCAATTATGCCGGGTTCTGGTGGCAGCTTCTTACAGAATGCATTGCAGGCTGATGCTGATGTCATGATTACCGGTGACATTGATCATCATGAAGCAATTGATGCTATGGCTCAGGGAATCAGCATTATTGATGCAGGGCATTATGGAATCGAGAAGTTGTTCATCCCATATATGGAAGACTATTTAAAACAGAATTTACCTGGAATTGAGCTTCACACAGCACCTTTTAGGGAACCGTTCACTGTGTGCTGATTGTAGTAATATAGGGCGCTGAATGGCAGCCCTATTTGCGTATTGATGACTGACGACAGAAAGGGGAGATGAGAGCAATGGAACATGTATTTAAGGTTACGATAGGAACAGAGGTAAAGGAATATCCGAAAGGGACGACATATGCAGACATTGCAGCAGAATACAAGGACAGATATGAGTATCCAATCGCTCTTGCTGTAAGAAATGGCAAGATCCGTGAACTGTTCAAGAAAGTAGACAGAGACTGTACACTGGAATTCCTGACGCTGGCTGATGATGCCGGACATAAGACGTATACCCGTACGGCTACACTGATCCTGATGAAAGCAATCGAAGAAGTTCTCGGACATGAGAAGGTGGGTACGGCTAAGGTAGAATTTACAATTGGTAACGGCTACTTCTGTCCTGTGAAATATGACTATACATTAACGCAGGACGATGTAGATAAGGTAAATAGCAAAATGCAGGAATATGTTGACAGGGATATTCTGGTCATGAAGAAGCCCATGAATCTGGAAGAAGCTAAGGATATATTCCGGGCACAGGATATGGAAGACAAGGTGAAGCTGTTCCGCTATCGTGATAATTCTACTGTAAATATCTATGAGCTGGACGGATATTATGATTATTATTACGGATACATGCTGCCAAGCACCGGATATGTGAAATATTTTGACCTTCAGCTCTATGAGAATGGATTTGTGCTGGTACTTCCGAATGAGAAAAAGCCAACAGTCGTAGAGCCTTTTGAACCTCTGGCTAAACTGTTCCAGACCTTACAGATATCGTCAGATTGGGGGAGCAAGCTTGGAATTGACACTGTGGCAGACCTAAATGATCAGATCCGTGCCGGTAACGTCAATGATGTCATTCTGGTACAGGAGGCATTGCAGGAGAGAAGGATTGCTGAGATTGCTTCCGATATCGTATCAAGAGATGGTGTTAAATTCGTTATGATCGCAGGTCCTTCTTCTTCAGGCAAGACGACTTTCTCCCATAGATTGTCTGTGCAGCTGCGTACACATGGGCTTGTGCCGCATCCTATTGCTGTAGATAATTATTTCGTTAATCGTGAGCTGACACCGAGACAGCCTAACGGTGATTATGATTTTGAATGTATGGAAGCGATTGACATTAGACAGTTCAATCAGGATATGTGTGATCTATTGGCTGGTAAGAGAGTAGAGCTGCCGACATTTAATTTTGTAACGGGTAAGAGAGAGTATAACGGTGATTATAAGCAGTTAGGACCGGAAGATATACTGGTTATTGAAGGCATCCATGGCCTGAATGATAAGATGTCCTATGCTCTGCCGGCAGAAAGCAAATATAAGATCTATATCAGTGCATTGACTACGCTGAATGTGGATGAGCATAACAGAATCTCTACGACAGATGGCAGACTGCTTCGCCGTATGGTCAGAGATGCCAGAACCCGTGGTGCCAGTGGTAAGAGAACTATACAGATGTGGCCTTCTGTAAGAAAAGGTGAGACAGAGAATATCTTCCCTTATCAGGAAAGCGCGGACGCTATGTTCAATTCTACAACTATCTATGAGCTGGCAGTATTGAAGCCATATGCAGAACGCCTGCTTTACAGCATTGAACCCGGAGAACCGGAGTATTTTGAAGCAGTGAGACTGCTTAAATTCCTTGGTTATTTCCTGAGCGTCAGTGCCGAAGAAATCCCCAGAAATTCTATTGTTCGTGAATTCGTGGGAGGCAGCTGCTTTAACGTATAGAAATTACTTGCCAAAATAAAATATTCAGTGTACAATAGTACAGCAAGTGTGGTAAATGATCGCGGCTCCGCTATGCGGAGGTGAGGAAAGTCCGGGCTTCACAGGGCAGGATGCCGGATAACGTCCGGTGGAGGTGACTCCAAGGCCAGTGCAACAGAAATAAACCGCCCGGTTTACCGGGTAAGGGTGGAAAGGCAGTGTAAGAGACTACCGCCCTCAAGGTAACGAGAGGGGCACATGTAAACCCCATCCGAAGCAAGACCAAACAGAGAACGATAGGTTTGCCCGACCTGTTTTCAGGTGGGTCGCTTGAAGCTGCTGGTAACAGCAGTTCTAGATAGATGATCATTCGTGCAGCAATGCACCGACATAACCCGGCTTATCGCTGCGCTTGCATACATGGAATCCTAAGGAGCTGAGCATCAGCTCCTTTTATAGTTTATAGGATAGTGAAAATGGAAGACAGGAAAGGGATTTGGATGAATAAAAAGAAGGTTATGACTATGGTGTTGTTTATGGCAATACTGTTATTAATAGGAGATGTTATCTTAGTAAAGGGTACTGTATGGATGCATGCTAAGGGGAATGCAAATGAACAGCGTATGAGTGAAGAGTTTGCCGACGAAACAGGCATACAGGAGAGCACCCAGGAAGAAACAACGCAGGTTTTGCAATCCGAGGAAGATGTGACAAAAACAGATACAGCAGATATTGAGCAAAGTCTGGTCCGTATTGCAGTGAAACAGTCTGCAGGAATGGGAATTATCTGGGCGGTTACGGAAGATAATGTTGTGATTGCATCTAACCGGCATGTGTTGACAGGAGATGTGGAAGCACAGGTTACTTTTGCTGACGGAGAGCAATTAACAGCTGAGGCACTGGGGTATTCGGCACAGTATGATATTGCCTTTTTTCAGATTAGGACAGGGCAGATACCGCAGGAGTTACTGTGGGAGATTGCAGAAGTAAAAAGACCATTGGAAATTGCATGGCAGGAGAGAACGCAGAGTGGGACCGCAATTGTACAGGCTGATTCAGAAGAGGCAGCTTATCAGGGGACAATTCATCAAATACAGTATATACCAGAGTTTGGAACAGATATGCTTGTGACGTCCTGCTATGCGAAGGCGGGGATGTCCGGAGGTGGCGTATTTGATGAGGAAGGCTGGCTGCTGGGGATGATTACAGGAGGGGAAGCAGCAGGCAGCGGACAGAAAGAGGCATGGATCACATATAGTATCCCGTCGCCGATCATAGAACAGGAATATCAATTATTGGTAGAATGAGGAACAGCATGGAGGTAATCTGTGTTGTTTTTTTTTAAGTATTATACAATAAAAACATGCAATAAAAGTCTGATATTTGCAAAAAAATAATGCAAAATAATAAAAAATATTATAATATTTGAGAAAAAATGTATAATGTGATACAATTAATTTAATATATTTGAGCAACTGTTTGGAATTGTGTAAATTTTATATATGCAGTCCGAATAGTTACATGTTTTGTAGCGCGAATTGGCTGCAGGAAAGTGAGGAAGCGAAATGAATAATATTAAAGTAAGAGCGAAGCTGACTATTGTTATGATAGTATCTGTGCTGGCATTAGCCATATGCACCTATTTATCAATAGTGAGCATGAACCAGCTGCAGACGAAGGCACTGGATGTTATTGAGGAAGATGCCAGATCATCTTATGATGAAGAAATCAGACAACAGGTAGAAAATGTAATATCTTTATGCCAGAATATTTATGACAAATATCAGGCAGGGGAATTTACAGAACAGGAAGCGAAGAAGCTTGCCGCTGATGAAATCAGAGCGCTGAGATATGGGGATAATGGATATTTCTGGGTAGATCAGTATGATGGAACCAATGTAGTCCTTCTGGGAAGTGCTACAGAGGGGACGAACCGTATGGAGACAAAAGACGCAGATGGTTATCAGATGGTGAAAGAGATTATCCGTGTCGGTAAAGAAGCGGATGGTGGATATGTAGACTATGTTTTCCCAAAGGAAGGTGAGACAGAATCATCACCGAAACGTTCTTACAGCAAGGCATTTGAACCTTTTGGGTGGGTTATTGGAACCGGTAATTATACGGACTTTATAGATGACGAGATAGCTGCAGCCAAGAATGAATTTTCAAGCTATGTAACTGATAAAAGAAATCTGTTCTTTATTGTTGTCACTGCAGAAGCAATCATTGTAATTGTACTGCTGATCATCATTATTAACAGTATTGTAAGACCTTTGAAACAGTGTGTGGCATCAATTGGTGTTATGGAGAAGGGGGATTTCTCACAGAAATTTGATGAGCTTTTATTGAAGAGGCGTGATGATTTCGGTATACTTGCCAATTCTCTGGAAACCATGCGTCTGGAATTGAACACATTAATCGGGCAGGTCAAGGAAGAAGCACAGGAAATCATAGGCATGATACAACAGATTGACGTGAATGTTCAGGACTTGGATGATGAAATAGGGGATGTATCTGCTACAACACAGGAACTGGCAGCTGGTATGGAAGAAACTGCTGCATCCTCAGAGCAGATTGATTCCATGTCACATGAAATCGAGAGTGCAGCCAAGAATATTGCGACACGTTCCCAGGACGGTGCATTAGAAGCAGATCAGATCAGAGAGCGTGCAGTGGGAATCAAGGGTGAAGCAACAGATAATGATAACCGTACTAAGGCAATTCACGCAGAGATTGATGAAGAATTAAGCAAAGCACTGGCAGATATCAAGGTAGTAGACCAGATCGGTGTGCTGGCAGAATCTATCATGCAGATTACAGCACAGACTAACCTATTGGCACTGAATGCTTCGATTGAAGCAGCCCGTGCAGGTGATGCCGGTAAGGGATTTGCAGTTGTAGCAGATGAAATCAGAGGTCTTGCAGAACAATCCAAGTCAACGGTTGGCCATATCCAGGAAGTGACCCAGAATGTGGTAGCAGCAGTAGATAATCTTGCAGACGGAGCTAAGAAGCTTCTGGAATTTGTGGGAACAGATGTTGTGAAGAGCTTCTCCGGTTTCCTTACTATGGCGGACAATTACAGTGGAGATGCAGAAAGCGTGGACTCCCTTGTAACAGATTTCTCAGCTTCTTCCCAGCAGTTACTGGCTTCTATCAATGGCGTTATGGATGCGATCGGAGAGGTAAGTAAGGCAGCAACAGAAGGCGCAACAGGAACTACAGATATCGCCCAGAAGACGAGTGTCATTGTAGAGAAAGCATCAGATATCAGGGAAAAGGCTGAGGCAGCGCATGATTCAGCAGACAGACTGGAGAAGACGGTAGCAAAATTTATTGTTTAGTCCACCTGTATAAAAAATGTATCCAAAATGCACATTATTTGATGATTTTTGCAAGAAAATGTGATAAAATTGTATACATAAAATCAAAAGAATGATTCATTATTTGTAGAATCATAGATACGGTAAAGGAGGACAAGCAATGGCAAAAGAATTGATCGCAATGCTTCTGGCTGGTGGTCAGGGTTCTCGCCTGTATGCATTAACACAGAAATTAGCGAAACCCGCAGTACCCTTTGGAGGAAAGTATCGAATCATTGACTTCCCGTTGTCAAATTGTGTAAATTCGGGGATTGATACGGTGGGTATTCTGACACAGTATCAGCCGTTGGTGCTTAATGAGTACATAGGTAACGGTCAGCCGTGGGATTTGGACAGGCTGCATGGAGGCGTGCATATTTTACCACCTTATCAGCAGGCGAATGGTTCTGACTGGTACAAGGGAACAGCTAATGCAATTTATCAGAACTTATCATTCATTCAGCGATATAATCCCAAGTATGTTATCATTTTGTCCGGTGATCAGATCTGCAAGCAGGATTATAGTGATTTTCTGGCATTCCATAAGGAAAAAGGCGCAGAGTTCAGTGTGGCTGTTATGGAGGTTCCCTGGGAGGATGCTTCCCGTTTTGGCTTAATGGTAGCTGATGAGAATGACAAGATCACAGAATTCCAGGAGAAGCCTAAGAATCCAAAGTCTAATTTGGCTTCTATGGGTATTTATATCTTTAACTGGGATATTCTGAAGAAATATCTGGAAGAGGATGAAGCTGACCCCAATTCTGAAAATGATTTTGGCAATAACATTATTCCAAATCTGTTACGAGATGGACGAAAGATGTATGCTTATCATTTTAATGGATACTGGAAGGATGTAGGAACTATCAATTCCCTGTGGGAAGCCAACATGGAAGTACTGGACCCGGAACACAGTGGTATCGACCTGTTTGATGAGAACTGGAAGATATACAGCCGAAACAGTGGTATGACTGGTCATAGAATCGGCGCCAATGCAGAAGTACATGAATCCATGATTACAGATGGCTGCCGTGTATATGGTTCCGTGAAACATTCTATTCTTTTTGCAGGTGTTACAGTGGAAGAAGGTGCGCAGATCGAGGACGCTGTTGTTATGGGTGGCACTGTGATCAAGGCTGGCGCAGTAGTAAAACACTGTATTATCGCAGAGGATGTTACAATAGAGGAAAATGCTGTAGTAGGTGCAATGCCTGAAGGTGATGAGAACGGAGTTGCAACAGTAGGCTCTGGTGTTACAGTAGGCAAGGGCGCCAAGGTTGGACCTAAGGCAATGGTATATAGCGATGTAAAGGACGGTGAAGAGAAATGGTAAATTCAAATGCAGATGCAATGGGTATTATTTTCCCAAACAGTTATGATACACTGGTTCCTGAACTGGTCAGTGACCGTCTGATGGCTTCCATTCCTTTTGCAAGCCGTTACCGTATGTCAGATTTCGTGATTTCCAGCATGGTCAACTGTGGCATTGATAATATTTCCCTGATCGTACGTAAGAATTATCATTCCCTGATGGATCATCTGGGTTCAGGTCGTGAATGGGATCTGACACGTAAGAATGGTGGATTGAATATTGTACCGCCTTTTGCACAGAAAACGATTAAACTCTATAATGGCAGAGTAGAGGCACTGGAGAGCATCAAGCAGTTCATCCGCTCCCAGAGAGAGAGATATGTGATTCTTTCGGATGCGAATCTGGCAGTTAATTTTGACTTTAAGGCATTGTTGGATGCCCATGTGGAAAGTGGTGCCGATATAACGTTAGTCTATAACAGGCAGGAAATTCCACAGGCATTTAAGAACCCTAATGTTGATATCCGGGATATGTATTTCACACTGGATGTTAATGGTGAAGGCAGAGTCGGGGAGATACATATGAATTCTGTACAGCCGGGAGTCCAGAACTTGGGAATGAATATCTTCGTCCTGGAGCGGGAATTACTCGTCAACCTGATTGACGAAGCGTATCTGAAAGGACAGTCGTATTTTGAACGGGATGTACTGGCGCCTAAGACCGGACAGCTTCATATGCAGGGTTATTGTTATGATGGCTATGTAGCCCGCATCAATGATATGCAGAGTTATTTCAAAGAGAATATGAAGCTTCTGGATGAAGACAATCTGGATGCATTGTTCTCTGGCAATCAGATTTATACCAAGATCCGTGATGATAACCCAACCCGTTATATCAATGGCTGCAAGGTTAAGAATGTAATGGCGGCTGATGGCTGTGAAATCAGTGGTGAAGTGGAGAATTGTGTTCTGTTTCGTGGTGTGAAGATTGGAAAAGGCGCTAAAGTCAAGAATTGTGTGCTGATGCAGGATACAGTGATTGAAGATGGCGCAGAAGTAGAATATCTTATCACGGACAAGAATGTAACAATCCGCTCCAGTAAACATCTACAGGGTAATGATACCTTCCAGGTGTATGTAGCCAAGAGACAGATTGTATAATTCAATAGCCAAAATCAGGACCTTATAGAGAAAATTTCTATGAGGTCTTTTGATATGATAGAAAGGTATATATTGCAATGGATAAGAAATTAAAGTACGGAGTAATGGCAGCGTCAGCAGCCGGTGTTGCCGCTGCGGGTGCATATCTGTGCTGGCCGAAGCGCAAGGTAAAATCTCCTGATGGAACGCAGCAGCTGGAAGCAGGGCAATCCCCAAATACCATCCGTTATTTATCGGAAGATAACTATATGGAAACGATGCATCAGGTAGTTGAACCATATCTAAAAGAGCATATGACATCAGGCTATATTGGCGGATATGATGGCAGACAGCTTTATTATGAGCAGTATCTGTCCAAACAGCATAAGGCACATATTGCCATAGCGCATGGCTACACGGATGGCTGCTATAAATTCAGGGAGTCTATCTATTATTTCCTTCAGGCAGGCTATTCAGTCAGCATCATAGATCAGAGAGGACATGGCTATTCCTATAGACAGCAGGAAGATCTGTCTAAAGTTACAATTGGTGACTTTGATGAATATGTGAAGGATTATCGCATCTTTGTAAAAGATAAAATAACACCTGTAATGAAAGATGGGGAGAATCTTTATATGTTTGCACATTCCATGGGTGGATGTATTGCGGCTCTGTTGATGGAAGAAGATCCTGAATTATTTGATGCAGCGGTATTGATTGCACCAATGCTTGAGATTCTGTATGGAGGCTTGCCGGAGAATACGGCAATGTCCATTACCAGGGCAGCAACTCTGATGGGCAGAAGTGAGAAATATATTCTGGGCAGAGGTGCTTTTGACGGAACATATGATTATGAGCATAGTTCTATCAGCAGTGAACCAAGATATGCATATCTGCATGACATTCAGCTGCATGACAGGAATTACCAGACTTATGGCGGCACTTATGCATGGCTTACAGCAGCTGTTAAGGCGGCTGACAAGGCAGTGAAGAATGCTGACAGATACAGTACACCTACTTTACTGTTTCAGGCAGAACTGGATAATACAGTAGGGGCAAGCGGACAGAATGCTTTTGCAGACAGGGCTTCCAATGTCCGGCTGATTCAGGTATTAGGTGCAAAACACAGTATCCAGCTGTCAGAGAATCCAATCCTGATTCCTTTCATGGATCAGGTCATGGATTTTTATGAAGAACATTTAAAAAATTAAAATAACACATGTAACACAATTGTCATAAGATAATGAAACAGGTAATAGAGTAAATGTAGTGATACATTTACTCTTTTCTATTTCAGGAGGGCTATATATGCGGAATATTTATCTTGGTGACAGAGGAGTGCTTGTGCAGTATCTGCAGCTGGCATTGACAAGGGCAGGTTATCCGGTGGAGCTGGATGGTATCTTTGGAACAGATACCTGTAAGGCATTACGGGAATTTCGAAGAGAATATGCAATGCATGGAGAAACGGTTGGATGTTATGTGGATCAGTCGGTATGGAAACAACTGATTCCGTATCTGAAAGGATATGTAACACATGTTATTGTAAAGGGAGATACGATATGGAATATAGCCGGTGCCTATGGGACAACACAGGAGGCAGTATTGAGAGCTAATCCGTCCATACAGGTGAATGCTCTGCAGCCGGGAATGCGGATTTATGTGCCTTTGGCATTTCCCCTGGTGTCTGAAGAGGTAGCTTATACTTCCATATTGTTGGCTTTTATTATAGAAGGGCTGCGTATCAGGTATCCGTTTCTGACGATTGGAAATATCGGAACAAGTGTTATGGAAAAGGAAATTCCCTATATCAGAATTGGAACAGGTGCTACAGAGGTGTTCTATAATGCGTCTTTTCATGCAAATGAATGGATTACGACACCATTGCTTCTCAAGTTTGCAGAGGAGTATGCATCAGCTTATGCACAGAATGGCATTATCAATGGTGAGATTGCATCATCTCTGTATGATACCTATAGTCTGTATCTGGTGCCTATGGTCAATCCGGACGGCGTGGATCTGGTGAATGGTGTGTTAGGAAATGCCAGATATGAGCAGCAGGCGAAGATAATAGCGGCACAGTATCCTGATATTCCTTATCCGGACGGATGGAAAGCCAACATTGACGGTGTGGATCTGAACCTGCAGTTCCCGGCTGGCTGGGAACAGGCAAGGACAATAAAGTTTAGTCAGGGTTATACTACACCGGCACCAAGAGATTATGTGGGCGAAGCACCATTGACGGCAGTTGAAAGTATCAATGTCTATGAGTTTACCAGAATGCATGATTTCAGACTGATCATCGCTTATCATACACAGGGAGAAGTCATATATTGGAAGTATATGGATTATGAGCCTGACAGGTCCAGACAGATAGCACAGTATTTTGGCAATGTCAGTGGATATGCTGTAGAAGAGACGCCGACAGAGTCAGGATATGCAGGCTATAAAGACTGGTTCATTCAGGAATATGACAGACCGGGCTATACCATAGAAGCGGGACTGGGTGTAAATCCACTTTCCATGGAACAATTTCCACAGATCTATCGGGATAATTATTACATACTTGTAGGTGGCATGACGCAAATATAGGATATGTAAAGGACTGATTGACACAGTGACCAAATGGGTTTACCATAGTTGCAGGATAGAACGAAGTTCGTGACAGAATACAGGAGGAGAAGGTTATGAAGAAGAAAGTCTTTATTGATGGTAGTGAGGGAACAACAGGTCTTCGTATATTTGAACGTTTTGAGAGCAGAGATGATATAGAATTATTAAAGATTCCTTCAGAACTCAGAAAAGACCCGGTTGAAGTAAAGAAATACATCAATGAATCAGATATTACATTCCTTTGTCTGCCGGATGCTGCCGCAAGAGAAGCGGTTGCCATGGTAGAGAATGAGAATACCATTATATTAGATACTTCTACAGCACATAGAACAGAGGCAGGTTGGGCATATGGTTATCCTGAACTGTCCGCAGCTCACAGAGAGGCAATCAGAACAGGCAAAAGAATTGCAGTTCCCGGCTGCTATGCGACAGGGTTTATTACCACTGCATATGCGCTGACGGCAGGCGGTATACTGCCAAAGGACTATCCAGTGTCTGCTTTTGCAGTGTCAGGCTACAGCGGAGGCGGTAAGAAGATGATCGCCCAGTATCAGGCGCAGGATAAGGAGAAAGAACTTTCTTCTGCAAGACTGTATGCGCTGAGTCAGTCCCATAAGCATTTAAAAGAGATGAAAGCCATATCAGGGCTGGAGAGAACACCGCTGTTTTCCCCTATGGTAACAGATTATTACAGTGGTATGACAGTAAGCTTGACTTTCTATGCTGATATGTTAAATGGCAGGCAGACTCCTGAGACAGTCAGAGAGTATCTGGCAAAGCACTATGCGGGTGAGAAGTTCATCACAGTGCAGCCTCTGGGTGCAGAAGCAGAGTCTGGTGGTGTATTATTCTCCAGCGCACGTTCCGGTTGGGATGGACTGGAGATATATGTAACAGGTAATGAGGATAGAATCATGGTCACAACACGTTTTGATAACCTGGGTAAGGGTGCTTCTGGTGCCGCTATCCAGTGTATGAACATTGTACTTGGCTGTGAAGAAGACAAAGGATTAACAGTATAATTGCTGATGTAGGAAAGGCATGGTTAATGATATGAGATTGCCGCAGGAATTTGAGGCAAGAATGCAGGATATGCTGGGTGAAGCATATCCTGCTTTTAGACAAAGTTATGAGAAGAATAAATTTCAGGCGCTTCGAGTGAACCCGATGAAGGGAACGCAAGAGGCCTTTTTGCAGTCTGCACCCTTTACAATGAGAAAAGTTCCCTGGGCAGAGAACGGCTTTTATTACAGTGAACAGGACCAGCCGGGCAAGCATCCCTGGCATGAAGCAGGCGTTTATTATATTCAGGAGCCAAGTGCCATGGCACCGGCTGCTTATCTGGAAGCAAAGCCAGGAGAGAAGGTATTGGATCTGTGCGCGGCTCCTGGTGGCAAGACCACGCAGATTGCAGCTTCCATGCAGGGACAGGGGATTCTGGTATGTAATGAGATACATCCTGCAAGAGCCAAGATCCTGGCAGAGAACGTAGAGCGTATGGGGATTCCCCATGCACTGGTGACGAATGAGACGGCAGCAAAGCTGGCAGATATCTTTGATGAATATTTTGACCGGATTCTGGTAGATGCACCATGCTCTGGAGAAGGCATGTTCCGCAAGAATGAAGAAGCGTGTGACGAGTGGAGTCTGGATAATGTGCGTTTGTGTGCGCAGAGACAGGATGAAATACTGGACCATGCAGCATCCATGTTAAGAGCCGGGGGGCGGTTAGTCTACTCTACCTGTACCTTCGCTCCTGCGGAAAATGAAGGAAGTATGGCAAGATTTCTCATGAGACATCCTGATTTTACACTGGAAGAAGTTCCTTTATATGAGGGAATGAGCAGAGGTGTTTCACAGTGGGCTTTTTATGGAGAAGACAGTGATGTGGATGTATCAGGGATGCATCTGGAGAGAACGATTCGTCTATGGCCTCATAAATTAGATGGAGAGGGACATTTTCTCGCTGTTCTGCGTAAGGCAGGAGAAGTACCACAGGGTTATACAGGATTTTTGAAATATGGAACAGAGACAGGCTTTTTCCCGGCTAATGCAGTAGAATCCAGAAAAGCAAAGAAAGGGAAACAGCAGCTCTCCAAAGCAGCGGATTACAGCCAGTTTTTTGATTTTCAGAAAGATACCTTGCAGATTGATCTGATGGAGAGGGAGAACGGAGGCTTATACCTGTTTGGAGAGCAGTTATATCTGTTGCCAAAGGACATGCCTTCCCTGCATACGCTGAAAGTGCTGCGGTGCGGTCTGCATCTTGGAACCTTGAAGAAGAATCGGTTTGAGCCATCTCATGCCCTGGCGCTGGCACTCAAACCGCAGGAGGTACAGCATGTGTGGAAGCTGTCTGCAACAGATGCACAGACGGTGGGGTATCTCAATGGTCAGACATTGACCTGTGATGATGCCAATCTGCCAAAGGGCTGGTATCTTATTACAGTAGACGGATACAGTCTTGGATGGGGCAAGCTGGCTGGGCAGATTATGAAGAACCATTATCCGAAAGGACTTAGAAAACCATGAAACACAGAAAGACAACTCTGACAGAGGGGAATCCTGTCAAACTGATTGTATTATTTGCAATCCCGATTTTTCTGGGAAATCTGTTTCAGATATTATATAGTCTGATTGATACGAAAATTGTAGGAAGTACGTTAGGGGAGACGGCGCTGGCTTCTGTAGGTTCCGTTTCTACTTTATATAATCTGTTGACAGGATTCTTCAATGGATTGACGCTGGGCTTTAGTGTCGTGACGGCGCGTTTCTATGGAAGCGGCGAGGAGAAAGCACTTAAAAAGAATATAGCAGGAGCAATTACCCTTGGCTTTGGAACCGCAATTGTGCTGATTACACTGACAGCTGTCTTCTTAAAACCGATATTAAGACTGTTACAGGTGCCTGCAGAACAGATTGACATGTCATATTCCTATATTGTTGTTCTGGTGTGGGGGATGTTCATTACGCTGGCGTATAATCTGTGTGCCAATACCCTGCGTGCTACAGGAGATTCAGTGACACCATTGATCTATCTGGTGATTTCATCGCTGGTCAATGTAGGATTAGACTATTTCTTTATTCTGAATCTGCATCTTGGCGTGGCAGGCGCAGCCTATGCTACTGTAATTGCGCAGTTCCTGTCAGTGGTATTGTGTCTGATCAGAATCTATAGAGGTTTTCCTATATTGCATGTGGGCAGAGAAGATTTTCAATTTGATCGTGAACAGCTCTGGCAGTTATATCAGAACGGACTGTCCATGGGACTGATGTCCAGTCTGGTGAACTTTGGTACAGTTGTATTGCAGTCTGGAATCAATCAGCTGGGAACTTCCATTATCGTAGCACATACAGCAGCCAGAAAAGTATTTGAAATCTGGAATCTGCCTATCAGTGTGATGGGTTCTGCCATGGCTACATACTGTGGTCAGAATTATGGTGCCGGTAAATATGGAAGAATCAGAGAAGGGATAAAAGGTGCACTGGGGCTGGGAGCTGTCTGGGCTGTTGTGGTCTTTATTATGGCGCATACCATATCGCCTTATCTGATTCGTTTTATTACAAGTTCTGAAAGTCCTGAGATCATATACTGGGGAAGAAAGTACCTGGAATATGATATGTCTTTCATTATTTTATGTGTAGGCATTGTGGTATTGCGTAATTCCATGCAGGGATTTGGTGATTATAAGACACCTGTCTTTTCCAGCTTTATAGAGCTTATGGGTAAGGTGGTATTTACATTTACATTTGTCAGATTCTTTGGATATTGGGGAATTATATGGACAGAACCAGTAATCTGGGTATTGATGGTAATTCCTCTGATTATCCAGACCTGGAGAAATCCTGTGGTACATAGTCAGGATGCATAGAAAGGGGTATATGTGTGAAAAAATATGAAATGGACATGTGCAGTGGTTCTATTTTCAAGAAAATGCTTATGTTTGCATTGCCACTGATGTGTTCCAGTATTCTACAGCTGCTGTTCAATGCGGCAGATATCGTGGTAGTTGGACGTTTTGCAGGAGATAATGCGCTGGCAGCAGTAGGATCGAATACAGCGCTGATTAATCTGCTGACCAATCTCTTCGTAGGTCTGTCTATCGGTTCTAACGTATTGACAGCCAGATATTATGGAGCAAAACAGGAGAAAGACCTGAAAGAGACAGTACATACCTCTATGATGCTGAGCATTTATAGTGGTATTCTGCTGACTGTGATAGGAGTTGTTGCCGCAAGACAGATTCTGACCTGGATGCAGGCACCGGAAGAAGTCATAGGACTTGCAGAGCTTTATCTGAGAATCTATTTTGTAGGTATGACAGCTACAATGATCTATAATTTTGGCAGTGCGATTCTTAGAGCCATCGGAGATACGAAGAGACCTCTGTATTATCTGCTGGCTGCCGGAGTAGTGAATGTGGTTCTGAATCTGTTCTTTGTAATCGTATGCAGACTGGGTGTAGCGGGTGTTGCAATTGCGACAGTTATATCACAGACGATATCAGCTTTTCTGGTAGTGCGTTGTCTGATGAAAGAGCAGGGAGCCATTCGTCTGGAATTAAAAGAGCTTCGAATCGAGAAGGACAAGCTTATGCGTATTCTGCAGATTGGTCTTCCAGCGGGATTTCAAGGAATTGTCTTTTCTCTGTCTAACGTAGTGATTCAGTCAGCCATTAATTCCTTTGGTGCGATTGCAGTGGCAGGTAATTCTGCAGCAGCCAACATTGAAGGCTTCGTATATATGGCTATGAACGCCTTTTATCAGGCTACGATATCTTTCACAAGCCAGAACTTCGGTGCTAAGAAGAAGGATCGTATTAATAAGATACTGTTTGCAGGTCAGGTCTATGTTGTTGCGACTGGTCTGATTCTGGGCAGTCTGGCTGTATTCTTTGGAAAAGAACTGCTGGGAATCTATTCTACCAGCCCGGAGGTCATTGCTGCGGGAATGGTACGATTGCAATATATCTGTAAGGTGTATTTCCTGTGTGGAATCATGGATGTATTTGTAGGTGCATTGAGAGGAATCGGATATTCCATTATGCCAATGTTCGTTTCCTTGTTGGGAGCCTGTGGATTACGTCTGCTATGGCTGGCAACTGTATTTCAGATTCCACAGTATCACACACAGGATATTATATATTTATCATATCCAATTACCTGGGTCATTACATTTACAGTGCATGCGCTGTGCTATATATGGGCGAGAAAACAGGTTGATAAAAAACTGGTATAAAGTGATATAAAGATAGAAAGGTATGGTGATTCATATGTCACAGATAGGATCAAAGAGAATCAGTAAGCATTTCGGTACGGGTATTTTTGCAGAACTCAATGAGAAGAAGGAAGAAATGGAGAAGAAAGGGCGTAAGCTCTATAACTTGTTCGTAGGAACACCGGACTTTGCACCTGCACCGCACATTATGGAAGCAGTGCAGAAGAGCGCAGCCAATCCTGAAGATTACAAGTATTCCCTGGTGGATATCCCTGAGCTTCTGGATGCAGTGGTAGACTATTATCAGGAGCGTTTTCAGGTGTCCATTACACCGGACATGATTACAGGAGTACATGGCTCACAGGAAGGAATCGGACATGTATGCATGGCGCTCTGTGATCCGGGGGATGTAGTCTTATTGCCCAATCCCGGCTATCCCATATTTGAGGCAGGCGCTTATCTGGCACAGACAGAGCAGTATTTCTATGATTTAAAAGAGGAAAATCACTTCCTTCCGGTACTTTCAGAGATACCGGAAGATATTGCAAGACGTGCCAAGGTCATGATCGTTTCCTATCCTTATAATCCTGTCTGCAAGACAGCTCCGGCATCCTTCTATGATGAACTGATTGCCTTTGCCAGAAAATATGATATCTTTATCATTCATGATAATGCCTATTCAGATATCATATATGACGGCAGAGTAGGTGGCTCTTTCCTGCAGCATGAAGGAGCAGGAGAAGTAGGGGCAGAATTCTTTTCCTTATCCAAGTCCTTTAATGTAACTGGGGCAAGAATCTCCTTTATGATTGGACGCAGGGATGCAATTGATGCCATGAAGCTTCTTCGTTCCCAGATTGATTTTGGTACATTTATTCCTATCCAGCGTGCAGCAGTGGCAGCGCTGAGAGGTCCAAGGGATTATGTGAAAGAACAGTGCAGAAAATATCAGGAGCGCCGGGATGTATTATGTGGTGGATTCCGCAGTATTGGCTGGAATGTTCCTGACAGTGAGGGAACCATGTTTGTATGGGCGCCGATTCCCAAGGGATACAAGTCTTCCAGAGAGTTTGCCATGGAGCTGGTGGAGAAAGCTGGCGTATTGTGTACACCGGGTGATGCCTTTGGCAGCCTGGGTGAAGGCTATGTACGTTTTGCCCTTGTTCTTCCACCGGAGGAGTTGGCTAAGGCAGTACAGGCAGTGGCAGACAGCGGAGTATTAGAGAGGAAATAATGTTTTGACGATTCGGACATGCTATGAAGAGGCGGGAGCGGACTATGATTCGCTCATGAAACGGTATAGAAGTGATAAATTACTGGAGAAATATCTGCGGCGTTTTCTGGAGGATACCAGCTTCGCCAGATTGCAGGATTCTATGGAAAAGGGCGATATAACAGGCGCTTTCGATGCAGTACATGATCTGAAGGGAATCAGCCTGAATATGGAGCTGAAAGAATTGTATGCAAAATGCGCAGAATTAACAGAGCTTCTTCGGGATGGACACAAGAGGGATTGTCAGAAAGAGTATGAAGCGGTTGTGACAGAATATAAAAGAGTATGGAATGTGATTTCACATGAAAGAAAGAGCAGAAAAATATGAAATTATTATATGGAACCGGGAATCAGGCGAAGATATCCGCTATGAGACAACGCCTGAAAGAACTGGATATAGAATTGACAGGCTTGGAAGATATGAAGGAGCAGGGCTATGAGATACCAGTTGCACCGGAGAATGGCAGTACGCCTCTTGAAAATGCAAGGCAAAAGGCGCTTGCCTATTATAAAGCTTTTCATATGCCCGTATTTTCCTGTGATTCAGGTCTGTATTTTGACAATGTTCCAGATGAAATCCAGCCTGGAGTACATGTACGGACTATAAATGGAAAATATCTCTCAGATGAGGAAATGCTGGCATATTATACAGGGCTGGTAAAGAAGTATGGACCACTTACGGCACGGTATAAGAATGCCATTTGTTTCGTAAAGGATGAGAACAGTATCTATGAGGCAATGGATGAAGCAATGGAGAGTGAGAAATTTATTCTGACGGATGCTCCACATAGCCGGATCAGAAAGAAGGGTTTTCCTTTAGACAGCATATCCATTGATATAAAAACGGGACAATACTATTATGACCTTTCTATGGAACAGTTGGATAAAGTAGCGGTCGAAGATGGTTTTCTGTCATTTTTCAAGGAGTTAAAAGAGAAAGTATTGTAACAATATGTACAGATTTTACAGTACATAATCCAAAATGCATGCCATATGCGCATATTTGCACATAACAAGTGTGCACAAGACGACATATAGATACAATGATTACAAAAATAAAATAAATTCAGTATATAAAATGGTTACATTTGCATAGTTTGCATAATGACTTGATTAGAAAATCCAGATATTTTTCCTTATAATAATGACTAAAGTGCAAGAGGTTACAGCAAATTGTTCACTTTGGTGCGGCAATGGTGCCGTATACGTTACGCAAAGATTATTATGGGAGGAATGAAGGATGATAAGGAAAAAGAGTCTGGCAAAAGCAATGGCACTTACATTAAGTGTATCTATGCTTGGAACGAGTATGCCGGGATCTGTATCCACTGCAGCAGAATTGCAGGAAACAGAGACAGAAGCTCAATCCGAGACAGACAGCTCATCTGAGGATGCGAAGGAAGCAGCAGATGCACCAGAAGAGGATGCAGAAGCAGATGAAGGAGATGCTTCTGATGACAAGTCAAATGAAGACAATAAGGAATCTTCTGATAATAAGGAGTCAGAGGAATCCAAGACTTCAACTGAGGCAGAAAAGACTGAAGTAACAACCGAAGAAGAGAAAACGACAGCAGAGGAAGAGACAACCACAGAGGAAGAAATAACCGAAGAAAAGACAACCGAAGAAGAGATTACGACTGAAGAGGAGACAACCACTGAAGAAGAGACAACCACAGAGGAAGAGACTACTACGGAAGAACTGACATTGCTGGCAGAGGAAGCAGTAGCCCATGCAGCTTATGGTGTAGAACTCTCTCAGGGGGAAGATGGTTATGAATCCTTTACTTCCGACAGAGTAATTGCTGAATTTGCATTCGGAACAGATGTTAATTCAGAAACAGTGTATGATTCAGAAAGTGGATATGGTTTCAGCGATGTAGATTACAATACAGCACCAAAAGGCTGGGATGGCAGCGTATATTATCCAAGAACAGCCAATGTATCTGCAAGTGCTGCATCTTATGTCAGGGATGAAGATGATATGCTTGCCATTGACAGTAAGGTGTGGACAGAAACAGAATCTACAGGCTATGGTGTATACACATATGAAAATACATCCACATTTGACATGGATGTATACAATGCGGATTATAAGATTGAAGTGACTTTTGCCAATCCTACAGATAATTCATACAATGCATATGTAGAGGCAGAAGATATTACAAGGCAGACCAATATCAATGTAGAAGCAGGCGGCGCGAAGACAGTAACTGTCAGTGCCTGCGTTGTAGATGGACAGTTGAATCTGAAATTCCTGGGCAGCAGTACAGCGACCAGCGATTCAGATGCTTCCACACAGACAGTTTATGTGTCCAATGTAAAAGTAACCAGACTGGCAACCAATTCATCTGCTTCCAAGCCTACGATATTCATAGCATCTGATTCAACAGTACAGACCTATGAATCCAATTATTACCCACAGACAGGCTGGGGACAGACTCTTGCACAGTTTTTTGGCAATGATATGAAGGAATATGAATGTGAAGGCTGCAATTTCAGCCAGGCACAGACCTATGAGACAGAGAATGTCGTTGTAGAGAACAGGGCAATCGGCGGCAGAAGTTCCAAATCCTATGTGGAAGAAGGCAAGCTGGATGATCTTCTGGAAGATGTAAAACCCGGAGATTATCTGCTGGTTCAGTGGGGACATAATGATGCAACATCCTCCAGACCAAACAGATATGTATCTTCCGGCGATTTCAGAAAATGGCTGATGTACTATATCAATGGTGCAAAGCAGAGAGGTGCCACACCTGTTCTGGTAACACCAGTAGCAAGATACAGCTATACAACTAATGAGGATGGTACGCTGAAATCTTTTGCAAGCAATTTCGAGGCATACAGACAGGTAATGCTCAAGGTTGCTGATGAAGAGAATATACCTCTTGTAGACCTGACACAGCGTTCTATAGATGTATGTAACAGCTTCGGCATTGAAGGTGCGAAGTCCTTATTCTTATGGGTAGCAGCAGGAGAATATACCGGTGCATATGCAGGTGGTGCTTCTGACTCTACACATTTACAGTACTATGGTGCTTACAAGTTCGCACAGTGCGTAGCACAGGGAATTCTGGAATATGATAAGACAGATGCGTTGGATGGCTTAAAGAAATATGTAGTATCCAAAACCGCAGAAAGCTTACCGGAGAAAATTCAAAATCTGACACTTGTGTCAGCTGGTGCTACTTCTGTTACAATTTCCTGGGACAGCGAAGATACAGCAGAGCTATACTACATTTACAGAACAGTTCTGGAAGATGGACAATCCATAGATGATGTGGATTTCTCCAATGCAGAGAAGTATTCTGTATCAGCATCCAGAAAGTACACCGATTCTTCCTGTGAAGCAGGTGTTACTTATGTGTATGCAGTAGGTGGGTTCAATGAAAAAGGCGTTGGCGAGTTATCTGATAAGATTCAGGTAAGTACGAAAACAGCCGGCTATAAATTCGATATCAACTACAAGGGTTCACCTACAATGGACGGATGGACAGGTGTTGAATATGATCAGGCATACAGCGCAGAGTCAGGCTATGGCTGGCTCACATTGCCAGGTAATGGACGATGCAGAAGCAATAACGGCAATACAGATTCTTCTGACATGGCAGATGATTTTTCCCTTGGTGCAGGTGAATTTGCAGTAGACCTTCCAAATGGCGATTACGAAGTGACTGTATATGCATGTGATCTGTTACCGGGAACCAGTACGATCAAACCGGCTTACACAGCAGAGGGTGTATCACTTGGTTCTATCTCTACGAAGCAGGCACTGGGAAGCTGTACCAATACAGTACGTGTGACTGATGGTCAGCTCAATCTGGTAGTTGGTGGTACGAATATGTACCTGAACGGCTTTACCATTACAAGTCTTCTGGAATCTCCAAGCGGACTTACCGCAACAGAAGCTTCTGTAAATGGCAGCAACTATACATTCCTGATCGGCTTCAATCCTGTATCAGATGCAGCAGGTTACAAGATCTATCAGAAAGGTACTTCTGATAAGAAATTCGTAGAAGTAAAAGATTTTACAGCAGCAGAATATAAGGAATCCGAACTTGACTGCCGTGCAATGTCAGTTGATCTTGGAGAAACTTATGAGTATTACATGACATGCTACACAGCAGATGGTACAGAGTCAGCTCCCAGTGAGACAATCTCTGTCAAGGCAGTACTTGATGGAGTGAAAGCTCCTTCGATACCTCAGAATCTGAAGTGTATCGACCCTGCTTCCAATGCGACAGAGTTACAGCATACGATAACACTGGAATGGGAAGCTTCCACAGTAGAGGACAGCAAATATCCTGTTATCAAATATCTGATCTATCGTTCTGATAAGGCAGAGGATGATAAGGGATTCAAGGGCTATGAGAAGATCGGTCAGTCTACAACAACGAAGTTCACAGATACTGACGAAGAGATTTCCACAAATATTCATTATTATTATAAGGTATGCGCACTCAATGCCGGTGGCGCAGGTGAATTATCTGATTCCTGTGAGACTCCTATCGTAGGAAGTCTGGTAAGAGGCGGCAGAGAAAGTTATTCTGACAGAGCTCTGGTAGTAATCAATCTTGCAGGCGAGAGCGGAGCAGAAACTTTGGTGTCTGCAACAGACAAAGACGGCAATGCTTTAACAAAGGGCGTATATTTAAGCTGGAGAAGCTTTGATGCAGATTTTGACAGTAACAATAATTTAAAGACAACCTTTGATGTATATTGCAATAACAATAAGATCGCTTCCGGTATCTCTGTAACCAATATGGTATATGAAGGCGGTAGCGCATCCGATACATTCAAAGTCGTAGGAAGCAATGATTCTTCTATTGGTGTCAGTGCAGTATCTACGAAGTGCTGGGACAAGCAGTATCTGGAACTGAAGCTGTATTGTCCGGAAGATGAGACAATGCCGGATGGTTCTACATGCAGCTATACAGCAAATGACATGTCTGTCGGCGATCTGGATGGCGACGGCGTGCTGGAACTGATCGTAAAATGGTATCCAAGCAATGCCAAGGACAATTCAGGCAGCGGCTATACAGGCAAGACTTTCCTGGATGGATATGATATCAATTATGCAACCGGTAAGGTATCACTTCTCTGGAGAATTGACATGGGTGTCAATATCCGTTCCGGTGCACACTATACACAGTTCCAGGTATGGGACTATGATTGTGATGGCAAGGCAGAGATCGCAGTTAAGACAGCAGACGGCACAACAGTATACACAAGTGAAGATGGTACAGCAGCTACGTTGACAGAATCAGATCATGTTGGGGCATGCCCGGCATCAGAACTGCCAGTTAATATAATCAGTAATAAGAATGATTATCGTAACAGCAGTGGATACATTCTGGATGGACCTGAATATTTCACAATGTTCAATGGTGAAGATGGAAGCATCATTGACACGGTAGATTACACACCGGCAAGAGGTAAAGTTGGTGCCTGGGGGGATGCATACGGCAACCGTGTAGACAGATTCCTGTCTGCAACAGCATACCTTGATGGACAGACGCCTTTTGCAGTATTTACAAGAGGATACTACACCAGAACATGTCTGACAGCATACTATCTGAAAGATACTGACGGTGATGGCGTAGGTGATGAAATTGCAGAATACTGGGCATTTGATACCAATGATGCAGGCAGTGAATATGAAGCACAGGGTAATCATGGACTTAGTGTAAATGATATTGATAATGATGGAAAAGATGAAATTATCTATGGCTCTTTGACAATTGACCATGACGGAACGGTAAAATATTCCACAGGCATGGGACATGGTGATGCCATGCATGTATCTGACTGGGTATCCTGGAATGACGGGCTGGAAGTTATGGCAGTACATGAGCATGATGATGCTAAGTATCATGTAGAGATCCATGATGCAGAGACCGGTGAAGTCCTGATGGGCTATTACACAGGAAAAGACACAGGACGTGGTGTGGCAGCAGATATTGACCCTACTGCAGAAGGCGCAGAGTTCTGGTCAATTGCAAGCCCTACATATGAAAGCAATGATGAACCTGCGTGGGATTCTACAGATGGTGAAGTATATTCCACCTGGTCAACACTGGACAACTTTATTAAGTTAGCAGATTCTACACCGGCTTCCAATTTCTCAATCTTCTGGGATGGGGATCTGCTCAGCGAGATACAGGATCATACCTTTAACAAGGAAGCTTATGCACCAACAGGTGTTACCATTGCAAAATGGAATTACGAAGAAGAGACACAGGAGAGACTTCTCTATTCTACAGAGATTTACTCCAGCAACGGTACAAAGGGTAATCTTGGACTGGTTGCAGATATCCTAGGCGACTGGCGTGAAGAAATCATTGCCAGATGTGCATCAGATAATAACAAAGTACGCATTTATACAACAACAATTCAGACAGACTATGTAGTACCTTGTCTGTTAGAGAACCTCGCTTACAGAGAAGGCGTGGCATGGCAGAACGTTGGTTATAACCAGCCTGCTAATTTAAATTACTTACTCAGTGAGGGTCTGGTAACAGCCAAACTTAGCGAAGGTAAAGTAACCAGCAGTTCAGTAGATGTGAATTTCACAGCTGCAAATGACGGTGCTTATGGACATGATATCGAAGGCTATGAAATCTACAGAGCAGACGAGAACGGCAAGTATAAGCTTCTCGATACACTGGAACTGGATGATCTGAAAAAGGCAGATGGTTCTTCCACAGCGGATGATGAGGAAGAAGAGGAGCCTGTATATCTGAAGTTCGACTTCGGTGCAGGGAATGTAGCAGAGGGATGGACACAGGTATTGGCTGATACTAAGTACAGCAAGAGCCTTGGCTATGGATTTACAGATACTTCCATTAATGATAATAAGAGTTACTCAGCATTTACGGATGAAGATGAACTTGCAGATGTCTATAATGATTGCGTATTAGGATGGAAAGCAAATACATCAGTAGAATTTGACGTGGATGTGCCGAATGGTACATATGAAGTAACATATTATATATATAATGGTTCAGGAAATGTATACAATAAGGTAACAGCAGAAGATGTAGAATTCGCAGATGTAAGGCGTGGCAATAGTGACAAGCAGGCTACATATGAAACCAAAACCGTTGAGGTTACTGACGGTGTTCTGAACATTGTGAATACACCAAGTAAAAACGGATATCCAGGCAATTACTTTACAGGTCTTACCATCAAAGATGTGAACTATGACGAATGGGCAGCAGCGCAGGATAAAAATGATGAGGAAGACACAGAAGATACAACAGTATATACAGATAAGACTGTAGATGCAGGTAAGACATATTCTTACAAGATCGCAGCTATCGTAGATGGTAAAACATCCTTTATGTCAAGAGCACTTGAAGTAGAGACAGCAGTTGCCATTGCTTCAGTAGGTAAGCTGGACGATGTAACAATCGTAGAGGGAACACCACTTGAAGATGGACAGACAGCAGCAAGCCTGCTTCCTGCAACAGTAACAGTTAAGACACTTGACGGGGATGAGATTCAGGCAGACATCACATGGGATGTAACAGAACTTGATATCAATAAGACAGGAACTTATACAGTATATGGTACGATTAAGGGCTATGAGGATGCACTTACAATTAAGGTAACTGTAGTAGCCAATGAAGTAATCGGATACGCAGCAATTGAAGACATCACATCTGTAGTAGGTGTAGAAGTAACACTTCCTGAAACAGTGTCAGTAACTTATACCAATACTACAAAAGAGCAGAAGAAGGTAACATGGGATACCAGCAAGCTGGATATTACCAAGATTGCAGACTATACTGTAAAAGGTACAGTAGAAGGCACAGAAGATGAAGTACAGGTAGTTGTACATATTGTAGATACTTATATTACATCAGTACCGACTACATATGCAGAAGTAGTATATCAGTCTACAGATGTAGCAGCACAGCTTCCTGTAACAGTAGAAGCAATCTACGCTGACAAGAAGACTGGCAACAGTGTAGTTACATGGAATGCCAAAGAAGTAGCGGCAATTGATACAGAAACAATTGGTACTTATAAGATTACAGGTACAATTGATGGCTTTGATGAGGCAGTAGAGGCAGAAATCACAGTAGCATACAAGATTACAGCAGCATTTGACTTTGGTATTAAGGATGCAACAGCAGCAGACGGATATACAACCATTACTGTAAATGGTAAGGGCGGTACGAAGACAGCAGAGCAGCTTGGTATCAATTATACGGAAGAAAAAGGCTATGGATTCCTGGATGCAACAGCTTCTATTCAGGGTAGAGAAGAAGATTATACACAGGCAGGAGTACTTCCTAAGGCTGTATACACAGACTTTGCAATCCCTGATGGACAGACATTTGCTGTTGATGTACCAAATGGAACATATCAGGTAGATATTGTAGGTGGTTCTGCATACAAGAGTACTGTAAAAGCTACGATTGAAGGAACAGGAGTAAGCGTAAGCAATGCAGCAGGTGCTTATACTGTTAAGAGCGTTGAAGTTACAGTAACAGATGGACAGCTGACTTGTGAATTTACTTCCGGTGCTACATCCAGACTGGATGCCATTATTGTCCGTACAATCAAAGTTGATGCATCCGATGATGATAAGAAGGATGATACTAACAAGGATAATGATAATAAGGACGACAGCAAGACGGATGACAATACAGGAAGTGGAACAACAGAAAGCGGTTCTACAGGAAGCAGTGATTCTTCCGACAGCAACAGTTCTTCTGACAACAGCAGCAGTTCAGCAGGCACCACAACCGTGGCATCTAATAACTGGGTTGCAATTCCTGACCAGAGCACACCACTTGCAGAGACTGTAACAGACGGTGGACTTCCATATGTGAATGTACAGGTAGATCAGAAAGCACGCTTAAAGGCTGAGCTTTTACAGAAATATTATGGACATAACCTGTATCTGATGACACATCTTGGAAATGGCATTGGCTATACAATTGATGCATCAGGAATAGATGATAAGGCAGATACACTGGAATTAGGCTCCGCATTGGAAGCAGTTCCTAATTTCGCAGAAGGATTTATAACCTTCCACTTTAAGCCATATCATACGCAGGTGCTTCCTTATGCAATTGGCATTCACATGAATGTAGGTGCATATAATGGCCAGATTGCATATCTGTTCAGTAGAGACCTGATTACAGGGGAATATGTACTGAGCAGTATTACAACAGTCAATGAGATTGGCAATGTAGCTTTGCAGACCAATCAGATGACAGATATTATGGTATTGATTGCCAAATAAATACTTTCACAGAAAAGAGTGTCCTTTTAGGATGCTCTTTTTTGCCTAAGGATGTCAGTTGACAATAAAGTACCAAAGTACTATTATGTTCTAGGGTATGAAAGTATACAGATAAAGGGATAATAGTGATATACAGGTAAAGGGAGAATGAACGCATGGAGAACAACAGCCGGAAAGAGGATATTGAACTGATCGCTGCAAAGTACGAATTTGATTTTGCACAGTCTGTTGTGGGTGAGAAGAAATGGGACTATGAACGTGCATTATATGCTTATGAGACAGCTCAGTCACGCTACAAACAGTATAAGAAGAATAACTGGAGATTCTGGCAGTGGAATAACAGCCAGGAACATCAGAATTATCTGGATGTAAAACGTGCTTATGAAGAAATGAAGAATTCTCTGGAACTGGAAGAACGCAGGATGAATGAAGCAGAGTTGAAAGTAATCCGGCTGACAAAAGAGTAGAAAATCGTATAATAACATATAATAAAGAAAAGGCGTCTGCAATAATACTACAGACGCCTTTTCCATAAGTTCTTATCTGTCAGGCATTTAAGACAGCCTCGATAGCGCTTAATTCATCAGATGTAAATGCAGAAGCTTCTACGATCTTTGTATTTTCTGTAATCTGGGAAGCTCTGGAAGCACCGATTAATACAGAAGTCACCTCTCCGTCACGTAATACCCAGGAAAGAGCCATCTGTGCCAGAGTCTGACCACGATTCTCGGCGATGTCATTCAATGCACGGATCTGAGCCAGTCTGGATTCAGACAGAGCATCTTCATGCAGGAAACGGCCATCAGTACGGATACGGCTGTCTTCTGGAATACCGTGCAGATACTTTTTTGTCAGAAGACCCTGTGCCAGTGGACAAAAGGCAATGATGCCAATGCCGTTTTGGGCTGCATAGGATTTCAGACCATCTTCTTCGATATTACGTTCAAACATGGAATATTTGCGCTGATTGATAATAAAAGGTGTCTTCAATTCACGAAGAATCTTCACAGCTTCCTGTGTCTGCGCTTTGTTATAGTTGGAGATACCGACATAGAGCGCCTTACCACTTTTGACAATGGAATCCAGTGCCAGCATAGTCTCTTCTAACGGAGTCTCAGGGTCCGGTCTGTGATGATAGAAGATATCTACATAGTCAAGTCCCATGCGCTGTAAGCTTTGGTCAAGGCTGGCAATCAGGTACTTGCGGGAACCCCAGTTGCCATAAGGACCCTTCCACATGTCATAACCGGCTTTGGTAGAGATGACCAGTTCATCACGGTAATTGCCAAGCCCATCCTTTAAGATGCGGCCAAAGTTCTCCTCGGCAGCACCGGGGACCGGTCCATAATTATTAGCAAGGTCAAAATGTGTAATTCCCTGATCAAAAGCTGTGAAACACATATCCAGCATATTATCATAATTACCATTGCTGCCAAAATTGTGCCATAGACCAAGTGAAACAGCAGGCAGCATCAGACCACTGTTCCCACAACGGTGATATTTCATAGTTTCGTAGCGGTTCTCATCCGCAACATACATTCTGTTCATAAGTGCAATCCTTTCCCCATTCAGTAGTACTTTATGTTACTATGCTAATCCTATAACAAAAACAACATAGATTCAATGAAAAAAAAAGAAAAAGTATGTAAAAAACAAGCATATAAGACATTCATAATAAAAACAGCATAATTCTGAAAATAACCTCTGGAATGTTGTACTTTCTGACAAAAGCATATATAATATAAATAAAAAATTTGTACAATTAATAATATACATACAGTAGAAAGGAAAATACATGAAAAAATTACACAAACATAATCTGATTATCACATGGTGCTCGGTTCTGGCACTGAGTCTGGTATCTGTATTGGGATATGGACTTTCCATGATGGCGTTGAAAGGAAGCCTGGTGGTCATTGTATCGGGAATCGTTTCGACAGTCGGGTATTTTTCTCCTTTACCGGATGATAAGAAGGCATTATTACTGGTATTTCCACCAGCAATTGGAACGTTATTCTATTCCTGGATGACAGGAGGTAATTCCATTCCATACCTTGCCAATTTTGTATTGCTGGCAATGACGACTTCTTATTTTATTGAATCAATTATTATTTATTTTGCTGTACCGTTTACAGTAATTTCCGTATTGTTCATGATATTCAGTCCGGAGACGATTGCAGGAAAGGAATATTCCTGGGCTGGTGTAATCTCACGGGTATTTCTTTTTGCAGTGACAGGAGTCTTATTGTATCTGGCAACAAAACGAGGTGCACGTATTGTTAAGAAAACAGAAGAAGCATTGGAATTGGTGAAACAGAATGCCGGTGTTGCTAATGATATTTCAGGGAATCTGAATGCAACAATCCAGAAAAGCAAGGACTCTATCCATCAGCTTGCAGAAGGCAGCAGCAGTGTAAAGAATGCAGCAACTCAGATGGGCCAGGTCGTAGAAGACACAGCCAGATCAACCGTTACGGTTATGGATAAAATCAATGCAGCAACAGACGAAATCAATAAGAATCATGAGCTTGCAACACAACTGGATGGCGGTTTCCAGAAAGTACAGGATGCCGTAACGAAGGGAAATGATGCAGTTGTCCAAGCCAAGAATTCCATACTGGAGATGGAAGAGACAGTAGAATCTGCACGTCAAGCTACCGATTCACTACTTACGGAAATGAACAGAATTACAACGATTCTGGGAGATATTAATTCCATTGCTTCACAGACCAATCTTTTGTCTCTGAATGCATCTATAGAAGCAGCCAGAGCAGGAGAACATGGCAGAGGATTTGCAGTTGTCGCAGATGAGATTCGTTCCTTATCAGAAGAAAGTGCCAAATCAGCCAGCAACATTCAGGAAATCCTGAAATGGCTGACTGAGACAACTACGAAGGTATCTAAAAGTATTACAGCAGGAACACAAGCAGCTGCTTCCAGTGTAGAAATGGTCACAGGGTTATTGGAATATTTCACCAATATTAATAAGGCAACAGATGAGGCAAGTCAGACTGTGAGTGAAGAATATCAGATTATAGATCATGTAAAAAACCATTTCAACCGTATTCAGGAAGAGATTGAAACTTTGGTAGCAACCTCAGAGGAGAACTCTGCAACGATTCAGAATATTACAGAAACAATCTCAGCACAGAATGATTCTATTAATCATATTTCATCTGAGATTGAACAGATTTCCAGTTTATCAATAGACCTGGAACAGCATTTTACCAAATAGAAATCAGAAGACGGGCAAGTGACAGTGGTGTCATTTGCCCGGAGCTTTATCCGGACTTTGATATGTGAGTCTATGAAAGATTTTTGCAGTAAACCGCAAAAATCTTCAGGAGGATTACATCATGGAACGAGTAGTACAATTTTAAAAAGAAGCAGAGACATATTATTTGGCAACAGTAGAAGGTGACCAGCCAAGGGTAAGACCTTTTGGAACAGCACACATTTTTGAAGGGAAGTTGTATATTCAGACTGGAAAGTTAAAGGATGTTTCAAAGCAGATTCACGCAAACCCGAAAGTAGAAATCTGTGCATTTAAAAATGGTGAGTGGCTTTGTGTAGCCGGAGAACTTGTAGAAGATGACAGAAGAGAAGCAAGACAGTCTATGCTCGATGCTTATCCATCTTTACAGAATATGTACTCAGCAGATGATGGAAATACAGAGGTGTTCTATTTTAAAAATGCGACAGCTACATTTTCATCTTTTACACATGAGCCGGAAATAGTGAAGTTTTAAGGACGACATAAAATGGCGAAAAGTAAGAAGACAAAAATCCATAAAAAGATAGAGGGTCAGCTTTTATAAGAGCATTGTTAATCAGGACAGGGCATCCGTTGTTATATGCGATCTAAAACATGAGATTATCTACATGAATCCGGCAGCTGTTACCAGCTATGCGAAGCGATGCGGCGACAAACTTATCGGAAGAAGCTTGTTAGACTGCCATAATCAGGAATCAAGAGATAAAATACAGCAGGTAGTGGACTGGTTTGCAGCAGATGAAAGCCATAATATCGTTTATACTTTTCATAATG